>Ga0105104_10000418_pt1 | contig 32520 bp, 53 predicted proteins | sample PPLLaktember2015_3_FD_87034 | JGI IMG/M metagenome (GOLD analysis project Ga0105104, IMG submission 87034) | Freshwater sediment microbial communities from Prairie Pothole Lake near Jamestown, North Dakota, USA - PPLs Lake P7 Core (6) Depth... | ecosystem: Environmental > Aquatic > Freshwater >... | reverse complement strand
ATCCCAGATCGGGCGCGCTTCGGTGCCAGCCTCCTGCTCCAGCATTGCGGGCGTCATGCGCCTGCGGGGCTTCGCCTGCAGGAACGAGTCGCCTGCACCGCCACCTGCCTGCGCGTTGGAGCCGCCGCCGCCTGCGAGTTGACCACCGCCGTCAGAAAGAGGCAATGAACGGGCAATCGCCCCGACCGATGCCGCATAGTTGGGGTCGGTCGCATAGCCGGAAGCCCCAAGTGCGCGCAACTGGGCATCGAGGCCCTGCGCCGATCGCATCGGCCCATAGCGTTTGTTCGAGGCGAGGAAATCGGCATATCCGGCCACGCTGTCGGCGGGGCTGCTGAACTGGCGGAAACTGTCGTTGATCCTGACCCGCTTGCCGTTGATGACCTCCTCCGTGGAGAACGTTTTCCCGCCGCCCTTGCCGTGGCTCTTGATGCCGAAATAGTTGTTTCCGGGCGCGTGCTTGCCCCAGCCGGTTTCCTGCGCGGCCTGCGCGACGATGATGCGGGGATCGACGCCAATGCGCGCCCCTTCCTTGATCGCGGCGGGCATAAGCGCGGCAACAAAATCCGCCCTATTGCCAGACAGGTTCACAGCCTTGGCATTTGCCCCTATGTCTATATCCCCTCCGACCCCACCCGCCGCCGCATCCGCACCGCCGCCGCCCGTTATGGGATCGTCACCACCGCCACCACCAAAATCGAACATCTCCGACAGCTTGGCCTGCTCCGCTAACAGCCCCTCCTGCCCCTCATCGATGCGGCGCTGATCGATCCGCGCGCCAATGCCCTTGCCGAGGTCGGCCAGCGCGCTGCCCCAGCCGGTCAGGCCACTGTGGCCAATGTCGCCAAGCATCGCCCTGACCTGCTCGCGGGCGGCCTCAAGCTCTTCCTGCGTTTTGTATTTCGTGTTGCCGCCGAAGATGAAGGACGGGATTGAGGCCATGTTCGTATCCTTCAGACTCAGAAGCCTTTGTTGTATGCGCCCTGGCCTTGAAAACTGTTAAAGGCATTGCGGTTGTTCATCGTCTGTCTGCCTCTCAACAGAGCCAGCCTGTCGTCCTGGCCCCACTGCGAGAGCGGCACCCCGCCCGCCCCTGCAGCCCCTGCCGCAGCGACTGGGACCGGAGCCGGGCCGGTCGGCGGCGGCACATAATTAAAGCCGGGCATTTGCGCCATGCGCGCCATCTGCCCGTCGCCGCCTTGGCCCATCAGCCCTCCTGAAGCCGGAGCCGCGGAAGCCACGGGAGCCGCCACGGCAGGCTGCCCCATCAGCGGATTGGTCCTGAATGTCGCCCCGGCGTTGCCGAGACTGAGCCCGCCTGGAGCGACGCTCCCCTGCATGGTCTGCGCGATCTTCGCCAGCTTCTGTTCCCATGGTGTCGGCATCAGTTCCGTCCTCCGAAGAGTTTCGAGTAATCGACCATCAGCATGCCGTCAGCGCCCCTCAGAACGGCATCAGGGCGCGTTTGCAGCACTTCCTGCGCCATCACCCCGACCTGCCGTCCGACGCCGTCTACAGCGTCCCTGTAGTCGAAGGCGTAGACATTGTGCCCGCCGACACGGCCGAGCGGCTCGATGTTGGTTTTCGCGCGAATGTCCGACTTGGCAATGACCGAGCCGAACAGGCTGCCAGCGCCGCTGACCATGTTGTTGTAGTTGGCGCTCTGCTGCTGGTAGGCGGCCGACTGGTTGGCGTAGTTCTGCTGCATCAGCCCTGCGTAATCGACGGTCGGCAGGGTCGGCATGTTGGCGCCTTGGTAGGGCTGCTGCGTGATCTGCCCCTTCCCCATCAGGGCAGTGATCTGCTGGATGGGCATGTTGATCGCGTTCTGCTGTTCCGCCAGCGCGTTCTGCCGTGCGGTGTTCTGCAGCCCGAACAGGTTCGACTGCGCCTGGTAGTTCGCGGTCTGGTTCGCGTTGTTGGCCGCCGTCTGCCGGTAGGCATTGTCGGCCATGCCCTGTGTGGCGGTGTTGTAGAAACCCTTGGCCGCAAGGTCCATGCCGACCAGCCTGGACTGCTCCTGGCCACCGGCCAGAATTGCGCTCATCCGGGCATCGTTCTCCTTGCGCCCCTGCTGGTCGATCCACCGATTATAAGCTTCCGACCCCGGCATCAGGCCCTGGTTGACAGCCTGCTGGTTGAGCAGTTCGCGATCCTGCTGAAGTTGCGGGTTCTGCCGCGCATTCAGCGCATCTTCGACCCTTTGCCGGTCGGCGCTGAAATCGTCGGCCCCGGCAATATCCGTCTTTAATGCAGGCCCGCCTGCAAAATTGCTGTATTTCGGCAGGTTGATGTTGGCCGTACTGCCTGCCTTCGGCAGTTTCGAATAATCAATCGGCGTCGAAACCGCTTTGCCAACATTGTTGATCAATGTCCCCGCGACAGCATTGACGCCCAGCCGGTTCGCCGCATCGCTGTTGTAGACGGCATTCTCCTTATCCGAATAGGTCTGGTAGGTCGAATAAGTCGGGACGCTGATGTTCTTCTTGAGGTTTTCATCCCAGACCGTCTGCGTGCCTGTTTGCTTACGGACCACAGAGCCGGTCGGCGTATACTCATTGATGTTCCCCAACGCGGCATTGGCCGTCGCCGTCGTGACATTTGAGGCCGTCTGGGCAGCCCCTTGAGCCTTGGGGTCTGGCGCTTTTGGCGGGTCTGGCGCACACATGGCAATTCTCCTAATAGTTCAGGATCATGGTTTCAGCGATCGGGCGAAACCCCAGCCGCTTATAGAGTTTTCCGGCCCGAATGTCGGTTCCGGCCTGGCAGACAAAGCTCTTGGCTCCCTGCTCCTTCATGTGCTGGAGGAGAACCTTCACAAGCCTTCGCCCAATGCCCTTGCGATGGTCTGGCCGGATGAAAATTGTGTCTTCGCGGGCATACGGCTCGCTGTTATGCATTGAATTTTGCAGATAGACGGTCGCGTGGCCGACCACTTCACTGTCGCAGCGCACCACGAAGCAGTGCAGATAGCCGCCCTCCGCGGCCTGAAAGTAAAGGTCAAGCCGGGGGTTGAACGCCCCCTGCGGAGGCAGCCCATCCGCTTCGAAACGCGCCTGCATTTCGGCGTAATGCTGTCGGGCCAGCGGCTCGATCTCGGGCCAGACGGTCGGGAAGTATTCGCGGTTGATGGTATAGGTCACGCCGAGGACTCCCCGGCCGCGACCTGAAGCACGCCCATGTCGATTTCCAGTTGCAGCGCCGTCGAGCCGCCCGATGTCACCACGCAGCCGAGCGCCATTGTATCGCCGGTCGCCCGCACGTTCTGCCGACGCTGGATCTTGCCCTTATTCGGGGCACCGGAGTCCCACAGCGCCTCATCCCACTTGCCGACGTCCCAATCTGACGGAACCACACTGGTCTGCGTGGCGGGCGGCGAGGGCGGGTCGCTTCGGTCACCATTGGCGCGGGCGAACAGATAGACGATCGGATTGACCCTGCCCTCGAAATACATGTGCGCCAGGGTCGCCTGCGCGCGCCGACCAAAGCCGCCGACCGGCAGGAAGTGACTGAGATACACCGCCTTGAACGGCTGCCCGTCGTCGCCCCCCGTGACATCACCGGCCCAGATAACGCCATTGGCATCGCCAAAAAACAGCGAGCCCTGAATGGACCCATAGGCCCGCGCGCGCCAGTTCGAGATCATCGACCACTTGCCGGTCTTGATGTTCAGCACGAAACTCGTGTCCGGCTCCGCCGACGTAAACGGGAAACTGACGAAGATCAGGCCCCTTTCCGGCCAATGCGACAGCGACCAGCCAAACGACATCACCGCCGCACAGCGGCGCCACTCCTCATCGATGGGCCGCGAAATCAGGTCAAGCGAGAGGGTGTCGCTGCTGCGCTTGAAGACACTGGCGAGCGGAACGAGCCCCGACACGGTGGCGATCAGCATGTCGCCGCCCGCCTGGATGAAGGCATTCTTGCCGAGCAGCCTGCCGATCGAATAGACGCCCTTCAGCGACCATGACGTGGCCACGGACGGGTCGTCGCCCTCGTAGACCGCGACTTCGCCCTCCGTCGAGACAAAGCAGCACAGCGCGGAGGGGCCATCGCCGCTTTCCAGCGACCAGGCAAAGCCGGTCAGCAGCCCGCCGCCCTTTTTCAGCACACCGCCAAGCGGAAACACCGCCGCCGCGCCGCCGATCGAGTTGACGCCGAGGTAGTAGGCATCCATCGTCCCGGACTTGATCAGAAACTGCCGCTGCTTGAACAGGAACGCCGAGCCGATCTGCGACGATGTCGTGCCGTCCGTGAAGGTAATGGCAGGCGCCACGCCCCATGTCGTGCCGTCATAGACCTGGCGCGGGTCGGTGCCGTTAAAGGCGCACAGAAAGCTGCCGCCGGTCGTGGTGTGCTGGAAGGTGGTCCACTCGCCGCTGGTCATGCCGCCCAGCGAAACCGGCGTCGTGGCGGGCGGCGTGGGCGGGCTGGAGACATCGTAAATGGCGTCTGTCGTGGCGGCGAACATCTTCTGTACAGTCCCGAACTTATACGAAAACATCGAGCCGACAGGCGCCGGATTGACCAGGATGGCCTTCCTGAGCGAACCGCCGCGGATGCGCATGCCCTTCATGGTCGGGATCCAGTTGGTGGAAATCGACGCCGACCCTTCCGAAGCCTCCGAGATGCTGATGGTCGTCACCAGCCCGTTGATCGGTGCCGAATACACCATCGGCTGCGAGGACTGCTGGACTTTCGGCAGTTCCTTGCTGCGGTTGGTCGCAAAGACGCGCGCGGGGCGAACCGGCATGTCCATCAGGCAATCCCCCGATCCGCCTTGATTTCGCTCGCCAGAATGGCCTCGAACTCGGCCAGGTCATCGACGTAATCGAGCCCCTTTTGACGCTTCCAGCGCCACACCATGCCCTTCACCAGCAAATCCTCGTTGAACACCGTGGTGTCGTCGTCGGCGGCGAAAACTGGCCGGAAGTCGGTGCCGTTCGACTTGGCGACAAAGTGCCCGGAGACATAATTCAGCGTGGCACCCGCCGCCGCCACAGTCGGCACGATGTCGATGGTTCCCCCCGAGCGATAATAATAGGGCTGCGACGAGCCAACCTGGCGCAGGACCGCCCATTCGCCGGTATTGGTGATTGGCCGCACGAAGACCCCCAGCGCCGAGACGATCATCGCGCCGGGAACCGGCCGGTGGTAATCCCCCGGCAGCGTATAGGGCGCACCCGCGATGCCCGCCGTCCTGATGAGCCGGTTCCAATCGACGCGGTGAGCGATTTCCTCGCCAGCCTCCTGGGCGATGGTCAGCATGGTGCGGGCATCATCCGCGCCCGAGCCCGCGATTGCCGTAAAGCGGTCCAGCGACACCAGATCGGCAACTTCGTTGGTGGCGGTCAGCAGGCTCATGGCGTTAAGTCCCTGTTGACGACGCGGGCGCGACCCCAGCGGGCGTTTTCATCGTTCAGCATGACGGTCGAAATCGCACTGTCCCGCATGGCCTCCGCGGCCTTGTACAGTTCCGGGTTTTTCCCCCAGATGCAAATCTCGCAAACCAGCGCGTACAAATAGACGTTGTAGTCCAGGTCGAGCAGCCAGTTGGTCGGGTTGTCATAGGAAAGCGGCGGGATTTTCGCATAATAGGTCAGCGTCAGGTTGCCGCTCCACGGGCTTCCGAGACTGGCAACCGTGTTGCCGCTGATGACGAAATTGGTCTGCCTGATGTCGCCTGCGATATAGGCGCGGGCCTCGAGGAAGTCGGCCGGGAGGTTCGCCACGCCATCGACCACAGGCAGGACCGCCGTTGCCTCCTGGTAGGCGGTTCGCAGATTGCGGTTGAGCTTCGACTCGGCGAGGCGCAGCAGCACCGGAAAGATCGCGGCGGCATCATTGCGGCCGGAGTATTCACCGGCATCGACCAGCAGGTCGCTGTAGTTCACCTCGGAGTAAAAGACCGGAATATCGGGGCCGATGGGGCCTCCGGTGACGATTGTCATGGCGCTTTGCTTTCCTCATCGACAACAGGCAGTGGCCCCATGTGCATGCCGTCCGCCCAGACGCGGATCGGCGTCGTGATGTCCTCGGGATAGAGTACCTGAATGGCTCCCTCCTCGGTGGTGCCCTCGATGGCCCGCACGTCCTTGTTGGCGGTGGTCGTCGTGCCTGCGATGCGGCCAAGCAGTTCCGTTTCTTCTGGCTTCGGCTCAAGGATCCGGAGATTGACGTGGTACCAGTCATCCATGACCGGAGGGGTAAGTTCGTTGCCTTCCTCGTCATAGGTGCCGGGGGTGATGACGACAGGGCCAAGCGTGTCGATGCGAACGTGCTCAGCCGGGACCGGCTCGCCGTCGATGTTGGTGAGCCAGCCCTGCTCCTCGGCATAGGCCCGCCAGACTTCCTTAGTTTCGGCTCTGATCAGGTAGTCTATGGACATCACAGTGTGCTCATGGTGACGAGTTCGGCATTGGTGGCGCGGCGGGGGAGGTACTTCAGGCTCTTGAGATGGCTGTTGAGGTGCTGTTGCGCCGTAGCCCGCTGCCCGAAATGCAGCGCCGTGGACGTGAATGCGTAATCGCTGGACGCAGAGGTGACGACTGCTGCCCCATTGGTGCTGCCATCAAAGTTGCCTGCGATGAACGCAACGGCTATCTTGTTGTTTGCGCCAGCGAGGTAGCCAGTCATGGCCGCCAGACCGCCTGCATACCACCCTGTCTGCCCCGGCTTCCCGACACCTATGTAGCTACCCGCCGATGTTGGCCCCAAAGCCACGGCCTTGGCGGTTACTGGGGTGCTGGCGATATCGATAAACTCAGCCACCAACGATCCCGCAGTCGTGCTGTATGGGAACTGCGCTATCGGCAGCGTGACTGCGTCATTCGCCCGCGTCACCTGCGCCGTGGTGGTCGGGATGTAGCTGGTCGGGAACGCCCCGGCCTCAAGCTGCGCGCCCCAGATAGTGATCGAGCCCATTGCTGTAGCACTCTGAACCGCATCCAGAGCACCAGCCCCAAGCGAGGGATAAAGGGTGGTGGCAACTATTGTGTTTGCGCCATCATCCGTCAACGTCATCCACACCCGCCAGTAATCACCGCAGCTTTGTGACCCACACGTACTAGCGGTGCCGTTTGCCACACTCTGGGAAAACACTGCCCCGGTAGATGTGTCCAGACGGACTTCAGCGGTCTTTACTGTTGTACCCCCGGTGCAGGCTACTCTGAGGGACGGAAACCGTGTCGATGAGGGGATGTTGTCTTTCTTCACATAGAGCGAAGCAGTTACCGTCGCGCCAGCAGACTTCACTGTGTCGCTTTGGATGACGCCACCGAAACCAATGGTGTTAATGTCGCTGGCGAGATCAGCCGTCAACGTTCCGTCTGGCGCGATTGCTGTGTTGGCAGTCACCGTGGTAGCGCTTGTTTTTGTCCAGCTTGCGTTGTCGAACGTCTGCGATTGCAGTAGCAGATTCGTCCGCGCCTCTTCGATCAACACGCCGAGCGGTGCCTTGGTGAGCGGGTCGTGGTCGAGCGGGAGACGGTAGGCGGCGGCTGTCGTGGTCGGGACGTAGCCGCCGTCGTGACAGGGCAGGCGCTGAAGCTGTGCGCCCCAGACATGAAGTGTCAGCCCAATCGTGCCAGCCGTAGCTAGGGTGTCAGCGGAGGCCAGCCGGATATAAACACTTTCACCACCCACTGTCGTGTAGGTGACAGAACACCGGTACCAGCTATTGCCGACGCTCTGGATAGTCGCCGATGCGACAAGACTTTCCTTCGTTCCTACCGCGCCGGTTGCAAGATTGAACCACGTCCATAAATTGGTGGTTGATCCACCGGAAGAGCCGAGGATGGCGACCCATGTTGCGGTTCCCGCCTTCAGATAGACGGAATAAGTATGCTGACCGGCAACTGTCGTCACTACCTGGTTAGTGCCGGAAGCACTAGTCGCAGTCGATGTCAGTGTCTCCGCCGTCAGCGTTCCATCAGGGGCTACCTGTGTATCTGCGGTCACAGTGGCGGCGGTTTTTACCCACGACGCATTGTCGAACGTCTGGCTCTGCAACAGGATGTTATGTGGCGCGTAGCGCAGCACACCGTCATTGCCCCAGACCAGCTTCGGGTTGGCCCCGGTGTAGGTCAGCAGGTTCGACGGCGTGGTGTTGATGGCGTTGGAGACACGGACCAGCTTGATGCCGCCGAAGGTCATGCCCATGTCGTTGGCCGTAGCACCAACCAGCGACACCCAGACGTTAGAGTAGGGGACTGCAAAAGTTGTAAGAAGTTGGTAAGTGCCGGGGTTGGGGGTAAACGCACCAATGTTTACCGCTGTGATGTTGGTACTGGCGGCAATCGTGCCCAACCGAAATGCAACTTGCGCCGCTACAGATGACGTTTTCGATACGATATCGACATAGCACTGATAAATGCCGGGGCCGTTGGTTATCTGCTTGGAAATATAACTAGGATTGCTCGCGACATAGGTGACGGAAACCGTACCGTCGCCTGGCGCGACCACACCTGTCGCGCCGCCTGCCTCATAAACCGTCCAACCGGCTGCGATCAGCGCCGTCTCGTCGGCGTAGTCGAACTTGTCCTCCCACTCGAAAACCGCCGCCGTCTCCCTGACGACAGCCGAGCGCCGCGTGAAGTCAATCGCCAGCCCGTTGGTCTCGCTGCCGAGCAGATAGTCCGCCGCCGACTTGCCGTGGCTGTCGGCCCACCACGGATTGACGTAGGTCATCAGGCCGAGCGTCGAAACCGATGTATCCATCCACATCCGGCCGGTCACGGGCACATCGGGCGCGGTCGGGCCAACATGGGCAACAGCCGGTCCACCCGGCCCCGGCGCTCCTGTCTGTCCTGTGGCCCCCTGCGGCCCCGTCGCCCCTGTCGGCCCGGTGGGTCCAGCAGGAACGCCAGCCCAGACCTTATCGCCGCGCAAGTAGGTCGAAACCGTGCCGCCGCCCGGAAGTAAAGGCTCCTTGGCGGCAAGGTCCGTTACCAGATTGTTGACCTCGGCCTGCGCGTGATTGTGCGCGGCGGGCGTAAAGGCCGAAGGAATGCCGGTCAGCGTCGAATAGGCGTGGGTGTGCGCGACAGGAGCAGCCCCCAGCGTCGTCAGCATGGCCCCCGTCGAGGCGTCGTCCAGCACCGTCCTGGCGGCCGCCGTGACCACCGAACTGTCGAACATCCACGTCAGGCCCACGTCGGAGACGACAATGTCCCCCTTGTCGCCATTGGTAACGCCAGCGGTCGAGGATGCCGTCACTGCCGCCGTGACGAACCCCGTGGTGGCGATCGAGGTGTCATTGTCGCCGGGCGTCGGCGTCGGAGCCTGCGGGTTTCCCGTGAAAACAGGAGAGGCCAGCGGTGCCTTGGCGAGCAGTGCCACGTCCAGCGTGGCTATCTCGTTGATGGTGTGGCCGTGCGGCGCAGGCGCGAATGTCGCCGGAATGCCCGTCAGGCTGGCATAGGTATGGCTGTGGACGGTCGGGGCCTTGCCAGCCAGGTCGGTCGTCAGGTTGGTGATGCCGCTCTGTGGAATGGGCAGAGTCGGTGGGAATGTGGCGGGATCGCCGGTAATATCACTCCACGCGATCGGCACAGTTGGCGGAAAGGTGGCGGGCTTGCCTGTCACGTCGTCCCAGGTCGGCGGTGCGGGTGCCGGAAGCGGCGCAATGGGCAGGATTGCGTCCTTCAGAGAGGCTGGGGAAAGGGCGACATCGTCGCGCAGACCGGCCTCGGCCTCTGCCTTGGTGGCGGTGGGCAGAGTATGGGTATGCCAAGGGATTGAGGCCATCAGTCGTTCTCCAGCCACTTCCACGTCGTGCCGTTGCGAATCTTCACGATGGTGACGGAAGCACATCCAAATTCACGGGCCAGAACAGACGGCCGCTGGCCCGAAAACTTCGCACGTCGAGCCTGCTCTTCCGTCAGTTTGACATTCCAATGCTGCTTTCCCCTAGGCCAACGCCGATGATCGACGGCGTGCTGCATGTTGTCCTTATGGGTTCCGATAAAGAGATGATCGGGATTGACGCAAGGGCGAACATCACACTTGTGCAGGACGTACTTGCCTTCAGGAATTTCGCCGCAGAACAGGCGATAGGAGATGCGATGAGCATCAACGGGTCCATGCCCGAACCTCATCCTCCCATATCCATAGGTGCCGAGGTTGGCCGTCCAGAGCCAGCACCCTGAATTGGGTTCAGGCGATACCTTGTCCATGAAACGATCAACGATGCTATCCAACACGTCCCCCTTTGGTGCGAAACTTGCTCAAATCCCTATCATTCAGGACGCGCCTGATGTGCTGCGCGTCCTGCTGAATGATAGCCTCATCGAGACCCGTTCCGTGCAACAAATTGTGGGGCAATGTCATAACTTTATGCCAATCTCCGGCCCAGCCTGACGGAGCCGAATTGAACTCAGCTTGAGCTTGGTCCAGCGTCTTCTGGACCTCATAATCCACTCGGAAATGATCCATCCCATCCTGGTGCAGATGCCAGATGGTGCGGCCCAACTCCGCGTCGTGCGCGAAAAGCACCCACTCGCCGTCGCGGATTTCGTCAGACATCAGGCGTTACCCATAGTAGTTCTAAGCGGGTCGGCGCGCTCCGCCTTGTGATCCGAAAGCAGCTTCAGGGCCGTATCCATGTCCAGATACAGCACCGCTCCGGCCCGAAAGCGCGCCTCCGGTATGATCTCGACGCCGACCTTGTCCACCTGCGGCGGCGGAACGATCGCCAGATCGCCGGGAACCTGCGGGTTATCAATCACCTGCTGCGGCGTCGGCCAGTAATCGTGCGTCAGTTTGATGACGACCAGTTGCTCCTTCGGCCGTGGCGTCAAATTGGCCCTAGCCTTCGCGCGGGCTTCCATTTCCTGCAGCACGAGGCGGCGCTGGTGGGCGACATTGGCCGCATCGACCTCCTCGTCTGTCATGCCCTGCACCTGCGCCTGAAGGTAGGCGGCAATCTCGGCGTCGGTCGGCGGGCGGGTCACGACTTGCGACATGTGTGCACTGGGGTCGGGCTCCGGACCCGTGATTATATCTTTCGGCTTGTAGGGGGCTGCCATTCAAAGAACTCCTTGTGCGGGGTGGTTTGCAGGGATTGTGGGTGCCGAACAGATTTCCTTGGGAGGAGGTCATCCGGCACCCGCCCACCCCGCAGGCGGGCATCAGGCAAGTAAGTAGGGCCTACTTGCCGGACTTCGCGGTCTTCAGGTGCTCGCCGGAATCCTCGACCTTCGGCGGGTCGGAACGCTCCGCGCGGCGCTCGTCAAGCAGCTTGATCGCCTCGTTCGGCGGCAGGTCCAGTTCCTCGCCATGCGCGTGAAGCAGGCCCTGGCCATCGCGCCAGTCCATCAGAAGCCGGACCTTGGTCAGCTTCTCCGGCTCGCCCTTGATGGTCGAACGCGGCACTGAGGTCTTGGTGGTCGTCGTCTCGGTGGTGTCCTCCACGATGCCGGACGGATAGCGCAGGATGTCGGCGGTGGAGAAGATATCAACCTTCCTGCCCTGCTCCGAAATCTCGACCGCCTGGGCGTGCGCCTCCCGCGGATCGCGCGGGGCCGGAGCCGCACCCTTGCCAGCGGTGGCATCCCGCTCGGCGATTTCCTGTGTGGTCAGTTCGCGCTCGGCGCCAACTGTAACTGTGGTTGTGTCTTTGGCCATAGCCATATTCTCCAGAGGGATGAGGAAAAACGGGCTCCAGAAAGCCCGCCACATATCGAATGGCGTCACGTCGCCGCGGTCAGGCCAAAGATGTCAGCGACCACGCCATGCGCGGCCTCGTTGTCCACCTTCAGGCAACCCTCGCCGATGATGACGGTCTTTTCGGCGTCGCCGGTCTTGGCAACGTCCGGCACCTTGTGGATCTTGCGCAGCCACTCCCACGACATCATGTCCGGATCGATAAAGAAGGCGCGACGAGCCACAGCGGCGGAAACCGCCATGACCCGGTTCGGCTTCACCGTGATGGTGCCATACGGTCCTTCGTACACGTCAGCGTTGCTGATCAGCGTCTTGGTGCCGCTCTTGTCGGCATTGTAGCGGAAGGCTGCCACGGCCGGATCGGACATGAACGAAACAAACACGCTCTTGATGTAGGGCGAAACCACGAGGCTCCTGACATCGGCACCAGCCGAATAGGCCGTCCCGGCCACCTGGTCCATCAGCGCCTTGGTGAACGCCCGCTGCGTGCCAAGTCCTTCCGGAACCGTCAGGCCGGTGCCCTGCGAGAAGCCGCCGTTGGTGCCGGAGCCGCCGCGGGACACGTTGGTCACCAGCCACGATGGCAGGCCGCCCGATACACGCGAAGCGCCCGCCACCGAGCCGACGTTGGACACGATGCTGAACTCAACATCTTTCCTGATCTCGATGCCCTTCTTGACGGTGTTGCGCTTGGTTTTTTCAGCGTCCCCAGCGTTCTTGATCGCCTCCTGAGTCTCGGAGACGATAAAATCTTTTCTAAAAATTTGCGTGTAATTTCCGACTCTTACGACCGGCGTGACGGCGCCGAACGTGAATTCCGCGCCCTCTTCCTGAACGTTGGCACCAGGCGCTGTCAGGGCGTCGATCGCCCACTCGGGGTGCGTGCTATCGACCGACCCCTTGCCGATCATCGAGTAAATCGGGGTATCCTCGGGCGTAATCCAGCGGACCACGTTGTCGAGGCTTTCCCGGTTCGCTTTCGCGGATGTTGAGATAAACGTGTTGGCTACGGCGGGCATATGCCTCGCTCCTTCGATTGGAGTTCATCGAAGGGTCAGCAAAGACTTGACCAGGCTAGTCGAAATCGACCAGCAGGGCATCCTTCAGCGACCCCGACTTCTGCAATCGGGCCACGCGTTCCTTCTGCCGTCTGAATTTCTGCTCCGAGGGCTTCGTTGCACGCCGCTCCAGGCTTTTGGTTGGCGGCACGTTCTGGACCTTCTTTGAAGCGTTCTTCGCCCTCGATTCCGACTCAAGCCCCTTGTAGGCGTAATGGCTCAGGAGGTAAAAACGGGAGTCTGTGTTCCCGTTGATTTCCTGGTCATTGAACCCCAGATGCTTGGCGGCCGCGCGGGCCTTGGCATTCGCTTCTTCACGCTTTTTCGGGTTTCCAAGCTCAGGCATATAGGCGACAAGCGCGGCATTCTCCGCCTTGTACTTCTCGTCCCGCTCCTGAGCGGTGAGTTGCCCCTGTGCCTGTTTGGCTTGTTGGCCCATGGCTGTGATGGAGGCCAGTTGCTCCATTGCCGCCTCATGCATGGCTTTCGCCTGATGATAAGAGGCAACGATATTCGGATCGTGAGAAAACAGCAGGGAACGATCGGGCTCATCCGGCAAATGCTGCGCCAGATGATCCACCAAGGCGTCAAACACCCCGTTGACCTGATTGGATTGCGCAATCACACTGCGGCGGGCCTCGCCCACTTCGGCAGTTTTCATGCGATAATCGCGCTCGCGCAGATTGCCGTTCACCAGTTCCTTCACGGTTGACTGGGTGCCGTCTGGCAGAGTTACGAGGGCCTCGAGGTCGTTCGGCGCCAAGACTCTAGGCTTGGGTTGGCCGTCTTCGTCATCGTCCGGGTCTTCGTCTTCCGAGCCGTCTCCATCGTCTTCGTCCCCATCGGGGTCTTCTTCCGGAGCGTCGGGGTCGTCTTGATCGGGTTCCCTGGGTGGTTGCTCGTCGTCCGGGTTGGCCTCGTCGGCTCCGTCCAACGTATCATCGAAATCCAGGGCACTGGCCTCGTCAAGAGAAAGGCCAGTTTCGGCGTAATTTGAAGCTCCAGAGGGGGCTGGTGTGGCTTCAGTCGGCATGTAGGCGTTTTCCTAACATCTCGTTTGGCGTCAGCGGCTTAGGCGGGCGCTCTCGATGAGGGTCGCTCTTCACGAGTACCACTGTTGGCGGCGATTTCCAAGGCATCTCGCAATCTTCGGATGGCCCGCACGTTCGCAAGTGCCTCAGTGCGGAAATCATGCGCCCCCGGCACCGCCATCACGGCCGCATCGACCTCGTTGCGCTCCAGATCGGCGAGCAACTCAGTGACCAGCCTGTCCTGCAGCAGGGTTCGCGCCGCTGCCTGCTTTTCGGTTGGCTCCATGCTCATTGAAACGCCCCCCCGATCCTCTTGCTGCTCAGCGTCCTAGCGCGAACTCCATCTGCAGCTTCTCGCAGCAGCACGAAGATGGCCAGGCCCAGGAAATCGGCACCATCTGTCCGTCGAGCAGGATGACCACAAACGCCTTCTGTCCACTTAGCCATCAGATGATCCTGAAACCGCTCGCTTGAGTGCATTTCGGCTAGTCACCATTCGAAAGCCATCCTCGAACTCGACAAGGCAGGAGTTCATCGTGCCCCGTGCCAGCACATTGCATAGTTGGCCCTTCCTGCCTTGCCTGTCCCATCGGTAGATGTAAGTCATTGAAACGCCCCCCGATCCTCTTGCTGCTCATTCTCCTTCATGAACAGTTCCTTCGAATAGTCCTCGACCCGGCGCCGATCGTCAATCTCGGCCTGCCGCTCGCGGGCCTGCTCCTGTATCCGCATTTCGATGTGCTTCAAGGCAATCTCGTGCGCGAACTCCATCTGCAGTTTCTCGCGCTCCCACGCCATCTTCTGCTCCTCGATCGCCTGTTCTTTCTGCAGTTCGGCGAGTTTCACCTGCAAGTCGGCCTGCATCTGCTCACGCTCGACCGCCGCCTCGCGGGCAATGCGCGCCTGCTCTAGAGTGGCCTCCTTCTCCATCTCCATCTGGACCTTCTGCGCGTCGGCCTGGCTCTTCTGGCCCTGAACGGCCATATTGGCCTCGCCCTTCACCTTCTCGACTGCAATGGCGCTCTCCGCCGCCAGCCGGGCCGCCTTTTCCTGCGGGTCTTCTTGGCTCGCCTTCTGCTGCTTGCGCTGTTCCAGCTTCTGCTCGTCGGGTTTCGTGAAATACGAGGTCACACTGGGCAATCCGGTCGCCTGGACCGCCTTCTGAACCCCATTCCACAGGTTTTCCGGGCTCACGAAGGGGTTGTCGTCGGCCCCCATCGCCATCAGGAACTTCTCTTGAAGTTGCAGGACGAAGCCGATCGCCGCCATGTCGCGCTCGCGGGTTCCTGCGCCAAGGCCGGTATTCACCTTGCAGCCCATCTCGCCGTTCCAGTTGCGCGGATCGAAAGTGACCCACTTATCCGTCAGCCAGACCGTGCGCGGCTTGTCCTGGTGCTGCACGATGAGGCGCAACAGGCCCTTGAACATCTTCTCCAGCCCGCCGCGGGCCACCGTGCGCACCATCTGTTCGGTCTGGCCGATGCCCTGCTGCTCAATCAGCGCCGTCGCCTTGGCGGTCACGTTCTGGAGCGCATCAGGGGCTAGACCACTTGAAGCGTCGGAAATTCCGGTGCGATCCTCCAGCACGGAGTCGATGTAGGGCAGCATGGCGAACGCATCCTTGGTGACGTTCGGCACCTGAAGGTAGCTCACGACGTCATTCGCGTTCGATCCCGCCTTGGCAATGATCGGCTCGCCGAACCTCCGGTTGTAGAACGCATCCGGGTTTTTAATACTGCCCTCGACATAGACCGGCGTCTGGTTGTTCTGGCTGTAGATGTTGTCCAGCGTCGAGCGCCACAGCACCGTCTTGATCTGCTGCAGGTCGGCCACATCATCAGTGATCGACTGACCCTCCCACTGGTGCGGGCGGCGCTCGATCTTGATGTCCTCCAGCGGCGCGTCGTCCCACATCTCGTTTTCGAGGATGTTGTCCTCGGTGAGCGCCCCGGCAATGACAATGCGCCGCAGTTCCGCAATGCCGTCGTCGTCATAATCCACCCGCACATAGAGGTCGTAGTAATCGATCTCCTCCGTGGCCGGGGAATAGGTCTTGCCGTCCTCGAGGTTGCGCCTGCGGGTCTGCTCCGCCTGCTCCTGCTCGTCCTTGTCGTCAGAGAGCGGCAGTTCCATCACCTGGTCGTAGTCATAGCCCATCGCAATGAGGTCTGAGCGCGTGACCTTCTCCACAGTCCCGACGAGTTGCGCCGTCTCGATCGATAGCGCGTCGGGATGGATGAGGAACTGCTCGCGGGGATAGCAGGCCAGTTTGACCTGGCGGCTCTTCTTCATGATCTTGACGCGGACGTCATGCAGGATCTCTGGAACCATCGTCGGCTCGCCGGTCTGCGGGTCAATGCCCGGTCTGCCAGTCTGTGGATCGATGCTCTGGACCTCGACCTCTGCCTCATACTGGCTGTGCTCCAGCACCTCGACCTCGTCCGGGGTCACCAGCATCTGGAACGCCGCCTCGTCGAGGCCGGTAAAGCGTTTTTCGCTGACTTTCGTCTTCTCCTCGTGCCACCACTTGAGGATGCCGTTGCGCTGCAGCACGGCGTCGTGCATCGCGTCATAGATGGCGTCATAGCCGGAGGTTTCGGGCAGGATCACGTCATTGACATAGATGGTGGCCTGCTCGTGGTACGCCTCGTCGCCCTCTTTGGTTGGGATGTACTCCACCACCTGGTCATTGCCGAGAATGGTGCGGACGAGGCTCGGCATGACCTTCTTGATGACGGCGCGCAGATCTTTCGAAATGACTTTGCTTCGGCCGACATCGCTCGGTGTGTCCGGCATTTTGCCGTCGAAATATTCCTGGGCTCTTTCTCTCGTTCGGAGCGTCCCGCCGTCCGTATCGTCGTCCCTTGCCACCTCGCTTTCGCGAACAAGCTCTGAAACAAGGGCCGCGAGGTCGGAGTCTGACATCTCCTCAGACTGGCCTCCCGGGCCGTTGCCGCCCGCCTGCGGGTCGATCGATCCTAAGCGGGGCTTATAGCTTCGGGCCATGATCTGCCTCCTTCATTCCGCTGCCACCAGCAAAAGAACCTGCTGCACAGGCTCGGGAACGCGGGGGGCGATAAACAAGTCCGGTTGTGCATATGCCTTGCGAATGCGCTCACAAGCGATATCGAATGACCGCTCGTCAAGTTCGATGCCGATGAACCGCCGACCTGTTTTAACACAAGCAACGCCGGTCGTGCCCGACCCCATGAATGGATCAATCACCAGCGCACCGCGATCCGTGACACTCACAAGCTCCTGAAGAAGGGTAACCGGCTTTTCCGCAATGTGGTCCTTGTCATCACCGCCCACCGGGGCAAACGACAAAACGTTTTGGGGTGACTTTTCACCTTCGACGGGAACACCATGCGAGGCATACACCACATATTCAGCCGACGACGAGAAGCGCCCCCGCTGCATCCGAACGCCGGGTTTCCACCATGTCACAAGGTTACGCCACACCCAACCACCACACTGAACGGCATCCGTGACGGTGGGAAGTTGCCTCCAGTCCGTGAAGATCAGACACACTGCCCCCGGCTTGGCGATCTGATGCAAGCGTCCTAGCCACATCGTTGACCAGACGAGGAACGCCCGCTGATCCCGATTGTCTCCGGAGAACTCGTCACGTGATGTGAAGACCGCGCTCGTCTGGACGTATTTGGTGCTGGTCTTCTGCGATCTATCGCCCCGGAATTGCCCGCCGCTGCTGTAGGGCGGATCAGTCACAACCGCGTCTACCTTGCCGAGCAGCGGGAGGATTTCCAGACAATCCCCAAGCAGGAGCCGACAATCGCCGATGATTTCCTCGCGTCGGATCACATCTTCTCCTTCCGGGGGCGTTTGGTCTTCAGGTGATCGAGCGCGGCGCGCAGATGGGCTCTGGAGGCGGGCTCGTTGGGATCGAGCGTGATACCGATGTTGAACAGCACCCAACGGAGGTCTTTGAAGGAACGGCAGCCAAGCTTCTCCAGCTTGGTGTAGAGGGCGTCCTCATCGGCGAGGTCGGCCTCAGTGGGCATCAGATGATCTTCGTCGGGTTGTAGGTGCTCACGAGCGGGGACCAGCGGGGGCCGAGTTTACGGAGGGCATAGCGGGCTCCGGGCCAGTACTTCCTGTTGTCGCGCCAAGTCTCGACCTTGCCGGGCTGCGGACCCCAGAGATAGCGACACGGACCCCAGAGATCGCGATTGTCTGGCGGCAGGAAGCGATTGGGTTTGGCAGCCTGGTATCGTTTCATCAGATGATCTTCGGAGGGTTGTACTTGATCACGGTCGATCGTTCCACATCGGCAAATCGAAGCATCATTAGCGCGTAGCGGGAGGCGCTGATAGTGTCGTCTCTTTCTTTGACAACTTTTCCATCCTTGCGATGGTACATGCGGCGCTCCTCGAGCCATGTGCCGCAGGTCGAGAACACCTTCCATCGACCGGTGCGCATGCGGTCGAGCATATCCATGAGGCCCGCCTCGACGCTGTTGCTGCCGTCCTCGAATGTGGCCTTCACGGCCGTGAAGTTCAGTCCCTGCGCTCGGTACTGTGCGGCGAGGTTCTCGCCTGCGGCTGTATCGTTCAATCCATCATGGGGCCATGCCCACGGGAGCCACGGTCCCCATGCCTTCATCGCCGCGGCGTGGAAGACGGGCGTCTGTTCTCGTTGGCGATAGTCAGCCGTGAGATAGACGATGTCGTTGTCGCGGTCCCACGCAAGGCGCGTACAGCTTGTCGGATGATCCCAGCCAAAATCAATGCCGCCGATCTGAGGCCAGTGTCGGGGGACCGGAAAAGGGGCGACAATGATGTTCTCCTCGAGCACAGGGAAGATGAGGCCGGAGCCGAGCGTCGGAATGCCGAGCGTCCGTGCTTCGCGCTCGTGGGCCGGGTAGCTGTCGATGATGCGCTGACGCTCTGAAGCCGTGTAATGCAAGGCGTCGGCGATGGTCATCGTCACACGGGCTCGATCCGCTGACGCTTCCAGGAAGAAGCGGGCGACGACGGCCGACATGCCCTTCAGCGGGGTGAACGTCTGGTAGACCATGCCGCCAGTGGCGTTGGTTCTGGTAATGCCCTCGAAATAGACGTCCTCGGGTGGCTCTTCATCGAACCAGACGACGTGGACGGTGTTGGCCTGCCATTTGGAGCGGCCCTGGTCGTATGACTTCAGGTAGAGCGTAGAGAGGCCGCCTGACGCATGCTTGACGGTGACGGTGTCGAGGGCGTTCGAGACGCCCATACGGCGTGTACGGGCTGCTATGGCCTGCTGAGGGATAAACCCGGTGCCCCAGTTCTCCTCCTGATCGGGTGGGCCGACGAGGAGGCGTTGGACGCCGTCGCGGGTGAGTTCGGCGCTTTCACTGCCCGCGATGGCGATGATGGGGTGGTCGAAGGTACGGCCGGTCCACCAGTCGGGATAGGAGCCGGTGAGGTGCATGGCGAGTTCCGCGGCGCCTGCCATTGTCTTGCCAAGCTGGTTGCCTGCGACGAAGAGTCTTTCGCGAACGGGGAGTGCATGGAACTCGAGTTGCTTGGGATAGGGGGTGTAGTGCTTGAGGCGGTTAGTGTTCCGTCTCCGGGTCAGTTCTGTCGCTATCTGGGTTTCGATCGCGTCTTGCTGCTCGAAGGGCATCGAGAGCGCCCACGAGGAACTCGTCATCGAACTGGTCGAGCTTGTTTGTGACATCGGCGCTCATCGCTATCGCTTTGCCGTAGGCTCTGTCTAGGATTTCCTGAGCGGCGTTGAGACGGTCGGAGGTTTTCTCGTCGTCTGAGTTGAGAACCTTGGCGAAATAGGCGAGGGCGCCGTCTGCGTGTTCGCGGGCCATTGCGCCGATGCCTTTGGCTCTACCAGCGGGATTTCCGGACTGGCCTTTCTTGAAGCCTTTGCCGATGAGTTGGGGTGGCTGGGAAGACAAGTTGTACTCTCATTGCTGTGAATTGGCATGCTGCGCTGCAACATGAGTTGCCTTCATGGCTGCGTTACGGATTGTTCTGTCGTGATTGAGTTCGCGATAGAAGGCTTCACGGAGGTCGAGTTCAGTGACCATTTCGGAGGCGATCTTTTTCCAGCGGTTTGCGGCATCTTCCTGGGGGCGCCAGGTTGTTTCGAAGCGGCGTTGGCCTGAGTAGTAGAGTTGGCGGGTCCGTTCGGTGCTGAGGCCGAGGAGTTTGCCGATTTTAACGAAGGTGAGGCCGTCGTGGTCGCGCAGGTCCATGACGTGGCGACGGCGGTTGTCGGCCTCGGCGCGGGCGATGTGGTTTTTGTTGGGTTGTCCGTTCCGTTTTGTCACGGGGTGTCCTGAGCTTGAGAACGTGACGCGCTGCAACACCTGAAGCCGTCCCTCAATGTCATCCCTTTAGGCATTGGGGCGGCGGGGGATGACACCGACTGCGGATTGCAAGCCTTCCATACGCGTCACGCCCGTTGGCCTAAGCAGAGCAAGATTAGCACTGTTAGGCGGGTGGTCAAACAATTGTTTTGTGGGTCGGGTGGGTTTGCCGGGGTGTGCCGCGGTGGTGGGCCTCGCCGGTTTCCTCGGCTTCGCTGGCGATATTGGCGGCCTCGTACATCAGGCAGAGCGCGCAGACATCGAAGCGGAGGGCGATTGTGAAGCAGGCCTCGGTGAGCGCCTCGACGGCCCGTCCCATTGGGGTATTATGGTCCTGGGGGTTATCGGCGGTCATAGACATCTCCTGAGAGTCGGATGTGTTCCTCGACGCAGTGGCGGACGCGGCGGTAGTACTCCTCGTGCATGAGGTCTGGGTGCTGCGTTGAGATGGCGGCGTAGAGGATAGCGAGGAGGTGGTGGGCTTCGCGATCGCAGGCGAAGCACTCCTCGAGGCGGGTCATGGCGCGGGCTGTTGCGACTGGGTCGGTCATGTGTGGATCCAGAAGTAGGTCATGATGGCGACGACGGCCCATAGCAGGGCTGCGACGACGAAGAGCCAGACACATCCGATGGCGCGGCCGTCCTGTTCGCTCATTGGAGGCCCTGTGGCGGCACGAGGATGAGGATGAGCATGACGATCACGGCGAAGGTGAAGACGGCTCCCACGATGAACAGCTTGATGGGGCGTGGGTCGCTCACGGTTGCGTTCCTTCGAACTGTGCTAGTGTCGGCCGCTCGAAGGAGGGCCGCACCATGATCTCTGCGCTGTTCACATTGTTGATATATCTGGTCATTTTCGGCGTCCTGTGGTGGGCCGTTGATTTTGCGATTGCCAATCTACCGATCAGTGATCCGCCTGCACGGTTCATCAGGATTGCGCTGGTGGTGGTGTTTGCGCTGGTGTTCATTGCCCTGCTGTTGAATCTGGTTGGGGTGAGCACGGGTGTGGATCTTCCAAGGCTGCGATAATCGCCCTGCCGATCAGTTCGGGGATTTGCGGCACTACGGCGTTTCCGAGTGCTTTAAGTCGGTCCACCCGCTGGGGAACCCCATGAGCCACTCGACCCACGTCGGGTTCAGTTGGCCACGCCCGTCCGCCACCAGGACCGCGTAATCCAGCCTGTCGTTCGAACGATCGGCCCCATTCTGGCGCGTCAACGCCCCGACTGATGCGCCCTTGTACATGGCCACGGTCGGCGTTGGCCACATTCGAACCAGGTCCGCCAGATTGGCCCCATATGTCATGGTCCCGGCCTTGTTTGTCCGGTTGCCCCTCTCGTTTAATAACCTCCCCGCTGTAGCATCCGTCACTCTCGGCGTTGGCCATTGCGCCAGAAAGTTGCGCGGCGAGCGACCCTGAGAGCGGAGCGCGATCGCCTTCGTGTTGGCCTCCGGGGTAGGCAACAATCCAGAGCCGGTCTCGTCTGTGAGGCGCACCAACGGCAGAAGCTGGTATGCAGTGCCATTCCGCATCGTACCCGATCGCGGCCAGGTCTCCGAGAACCCGGTCAAGCCCTCGATGAAGCAATGCTGAGACGTTCTCCACGATGACGTAAACGGGTCGTAATTCGCCAATGAGCCGGGCGTATTCGGACCATAGGCCGCTGCGCTCCCCGTCAATGCCTGCACCCTTGCCCGCAAAACTGATGTCCTGGCACGGGAACCCTCCGCAGATGACATCGACGGCAATTCCGTCTCGGCGAAGAGCATCGGCTGTGAGGGTTCGGACATCGTGGTATTGCCTCACGTTGGGCCAGTGCTTTGCCAGCACCTTGCGGCAGAACGGCTCGATTTCACAGAAGGCGACGGTTTCAAAGCCGCCGGTGCGTTCAAGGCCGAGGGAGAAAGCCGCCGATGCCCGAAAAAAGATCCAGCACATTAAGCTTTCCCATTCGGCATCCCTCCTTTCGTGATGTTTGTGATCTTGTCGTCGTATTTCCAATGGCAGGACCGGCACATCGCGGCGTAGTCCTCAATGTCCTCGTAGCGCCCTGACAGATTGGCGTAATCGTAATGCTCCGCGCGTTCGGTCCCGCAAACGGTGCATTTGGAAGGCTTCCCAAATCGAGAGTAGAGGCGACGATGAAAGGCATATTTGCTCGCCTCATCGCCCTTCCATGTGTGGTTCTGTTCACCCCACTGATCGCGTTTGGCGGCAACGCGCGCCTGAAGGCCATGCCGCCGCATCAGGTTGAAGATGACCTTCTGTGTGGTGCCAATCTCAACCGCGATCTCATGCTGTGTCGCGCCTCCGTCGTAGAGGAGGCGAACTGCTTCCACCATGTCCGCTGGATATGTCTTGGGCTTGGCTCCTCTGGGCATTTTCAGAGGGCCTGGAGGTTGATGGCGACGGCGAGCCGCTCGACCTCGTCGTAGAGTGTACGGACATTGGCCGTACGGGTTAGCCAGGCCGTAGAGGCATCGTAGAACGTCCTGTAGGTGTGGCCGCTGGGTTTATCGAGAGTGGGTGCCAAACGCGCCATACGGCGCTCTACGTCGCGCAGAAGGTCCATCAGTTCGACATACTGCTGCAGAACCTCGCGGGCGGCCTTGCGATCGAGCTTTGGGGCAATGAGGGTGTCGCTCATGAGTTCGCCTCGTCCTGCCAATCGGCGAGTTCGAGCCAATAGATCACCTCGGGAAGCAGGCGGTCGAGTTCCTCCTCGGAAACATGCGACAGCACCTTCACGCGATCACGCAGCGAGTGGTTAGGCGAGGGATGCTTGCGCAGGTACTCAGCCAATTCGTATGCGTGTTCCTCGCGCTGTTTCTGGTCGTCGTCGTAGGGGTGGTTGGGCATGTCGAAGTGGTCGCTCATGCGGCCACCAGGAGCACAGGCGGAACGAGGGCGACGACGGTCACCATCCACCAGTCGGTTTCCGGAATGGCAAGTTTTACAGCGGCAATATAGCCGAGAAACAACAGGTAGCTCATGACGGGTTCCTTGGTTGAAGCCATAATCATATAGGCAATTTCCTACAAGTCAATCTTCCGGCTTCGCCTTTTCCCGAAAAAACTGGCTCAGGAAGTAGAACAGCGCCACCGTCAGCACGCCGGACCCCAGCGAAAGCCACAGATCGAACTGCCTGGACTCGTGGCTCTCAAACGTGAAGGCAATGAGGATGCCGATCGTGCCGAGGATGCCGAGCACGATGGTCAGCGAGTGATCGCGCCAGAACTTCATGTCAGTCTCGGCCCCATGATCTGCCAGACAATCCACAGGATCGACGCCAGCACGATGGCGTAGAGCACGACGACTGTCACGACGTACGAGAACTTCATCCCTTGCGCTTGCTGCCCTTGCGGGCCTTCGCCTTGTCGGCGGCGACGAACTCGCTGGCGACCCGCTGGGGAATACCGAGCTTCTTTGCGAACTTCGGATCGTGCGCCGCGGCGGCCATCGTGCGCTTCTGCTTCGGGGTCTTGCTAGGCATGGGAGTTCTCCTTTGCGTAGATGGTGCCGAGCGCGGCCGACCACGTTGCCCCGACCGGCAACTCGCCCGCCTTCGACAGGCTCTTGAACTCATCAAAACTCACGTTCTTGTGCAAGACCGCGCGACCGGCGAAGCGATCGAGCGCCTGCTGCTGCTTGATCTGGAACGGCGCCGGGCCGGTGCTGCGATACGGCTCGATCGGCGCGGCAATGCGCTTGACGTCGCGCAGCGGCAGCACATCCTGGATGCGGCGCGCCTCGCGCATGAACTCGGGCATCGAGGGGGCGAAGGTAAAGCCCTGCCCCTCGACCGTTCCGGCTTGAAAGTTCTTGCAGGCTTCCTGTGCCGCCCGATCGCTAATGCCGTCCGTTTCGAGTTGCTGGCGGTAGGTCGATAGTGCGGCCTTTAAATCCTTCGCGTTGCTCTGCGGAAAGACGTTCCACATTGCCATGATGTCGGCCGCTGTCTTCTTGTCCATTGTCGTTTCCTTGGTTGCTAAAGTTTTCGTCGAGCCACTCGCCGAGAATGTCGCCGTTGTCCTTCTTGCCGCCGCGCACCGTCTGGTCCTCCCAGCGATCCTGATTGAGCCAGGTCGCCGGGTTGCACCAGTTGCGATCGTCGCGCTTGTTCACGTAACGCTGCAGCCCAGCCATGATGACATCGACCTCGGCCCGCGTGACCGCCTTGTCCCATGCCTTCCTGCCAGCGCCCTTGCCGGTTTTGTTCGGGTACAGGCTCCAGAACGCATCGAACGCCTGTTGCGCTAACGTTTGCAAACGTTGGCTAACGTTGGGCTGCAACTCAGGGTCGGGCTGTAACGTGACGTCACGTGACGTCACGTGACTAGGCGTCTTACTTTCAGACGTTTCAGACGCCTTAAGACGCGATTCAGACGCTTTAAGACGCTGGTAATAGCGCGCATTGCGCTCCTGGCGGGCCGTCCGCTGCCGCGCCTCCTTGAAAATCTCCAGAACCCCAACAATCTGAGCAGCCGTCAGCCCAAGTGTTTCGAGTTTGCGGATCAGGTCGAGGGGCATGGCGTCTTTCGCTGTTTGCGGGTCGAAAATCGGCCGTCCGTGGGCTGCTAGTGCTAACTCATCTACCTTCACTAGGCTTTTGACTGTTGGTGAGTTCTGAGCGAAGGGCAAAGGAGGACTAAGCCCCGTGCCTTGCGACATCCGAGGTTCAGCCCCTGCCCTGCACGATCCTGACTGCCGGAGCCGTCCGTCGCTTTGGGGGCCAGGACGTATCAGTCCGCCTGACCTTAGCCACTACTATTCGGGATCCTGATAATCCCGGCAGACGACCCTTTGGCTTACGGAGTGGGTCTTGTCTTTGTCTGCGCCCCATACTAAACATGACGTTATATCCATTTGGATACAACGTTCTGGCTGGTATCCGTCTTCAACCGAACAGCCAAATCGAAGCCTCGGCCCCCACCGGTCGGGGCTTCTTCGTTTAGAAAACATCACATCACGCCGAAGCGCAAACGGATCTTCACCCGGCTTACGAAATCTCCGTTATCCACAGGTGGGATACTAGTCGGCAAGCCCAATTGCCCGGCCGCGCAATTCACCCGCGCAATTCCGCGCAATTAATCCGCAAGCTCGATCGTAATCCCCAGAAACGCCTCAACCAGCTTCTTCTTGAGCCGGAACACAGGCGTCTGAACGCCCTTCACGTCAATTACCCGCCGCCTCTTCTCCGCCACGTCCCAGAACGTGAAGTCCGCCTTCCAGGTCGTGATCACCTGCCCCTTCGGACCGAACACCACGAACGGCTCCTGCATCTTCACGTCGGTCACCTCACCGAGTCGGTCACGGAGTTTAAGCTGGGAATAGTACGCCGCCTCAGCCTTGCTATCGAAAGCAATTCCATCGACCCACGTCCGCTTGGCACCGTACTTGTGCAGCCGCTTCTTGCCCTCCGCCAGCGCCGCAGCCCACAGGTCACTCTGCACGGTCATGGCTTGTCCCTCAGTTGCCGCGCCGCAATCGACGCCGCAACACGCTCCTGAAAACGACGCTTGCGGGTAGCCTCCCGATCAGCCTTGGCCACCGCCCGTTCAGCCTTGGCGACATCAGCGGCCTTTGCCGCAAGCACGGCCTCGACAGCTTCAAGACGCGCCTCAAAACGCGCCAGCGCCGCGGCCTGGTCCTGATAGGCGCCAGCAATCCGCTGGTAGCGGGCCTTCCAGCGCGTTTCTTCATCGTCAGGCATCCGCCTTCGCCCGCGCCTTCATGGCGTCCAGCACCCGGCGCTTGGTCGCCTCGCGCGGCTCTCGGCCGGATCGAAGGTCAGCTACGAAGTTGGGATCGCTCGCGTAATCGCGGCCGAACGTCGTTGCCGACAGGCCGTGGTCCTGCATGTATTGCTCGACGCGCTTGCGGAATGTGGTCAAAGTCATCATGGCTGTTGGTAACCTCCAACAAAAAAAATGTCAATGTACGAAAATAATCATTGACGAGCGTGTTGGGAATGTCCTACACGTTCAGCCATCGTCAACCAAGGAAATGGACCCATGAAGAAACTGATTATCGCCCTCGCCGCCCTGACCGCTTTGGGCAGCATCGCCTACGCTGGTACCTGCAACAGCAACTGCCGCTGGGTCGGAAACCCGGTGAATCAGTGGCAGTGCACCCAGACCTGCAATTGAGTTAGGCGGGGGAGAAGGGGGATGCGGGCAAGGCCACTCGCTCACATCCCCCGACTGCTTCTTTCAACCAAGAAAGACGGCCATGAAACAACACATTCACGTTTCGAGCAAGAGCTATCGCCTGCCGCACGCGCCCTCCTACGTGGTGTTGGTGATGCCGGAAGGCGCCGAGCGGGGCGAATATTACCGGGTCGGCGCATACGCCCTGAACCGGCTGGAAGAGGGCGACACGCCCGACGATCTGGGCCTTGAGCCCATCAATGCGGAGGACGAGTGATGGCTTACGCTATCGACGAAATGCTGGATACGCTTGAGAAGAAAAACGAGGCACTCGAAGACGAAGCCAACCGCCTCGCTCAGGAACTCGACCTTCGGCAGTCGGAACTGCGCCGTGCGCGCGCCGCTCTGGAGGAATGCCTCGAATATTTCCAGGAACGCCAGGACGGCGAGTACATCGACGGGAAACCGGTCGGAAACCAACCCATGCGTATGGCTTCTATGATTGAAGAGGCTCTAGGGAGAGGAGGCCGGTATGGCCTCTAAACTGACTAAGGACGGCGAACCCTTTCGCTTCTATTGCGACGTGGTTTTGCCCTACGACGGCGACGAATGCTTGATCTGGCCCTACGGGAGAACTGGTCGAGGCTATGCCAGAGTGCGGGCGGATGGAAAGGAACAGTACGTCTACCGGCTTCTCTGCGAGGAACGGGACGGGCCTCCTCCGACGCCAAAGCATCAGGCAGCGCACAGTTGCGGTAAGGGACGTGCGGGCTGCGTTAACAAGCGCCACGTCCGTTGGGCCACTCGCTCCGAGAACGAAGCCGACAAGGTTCTGCACGGGACAAGCAATCGCGGCTCCCGCCAAGGGGGAGCAAGGCTTACGGAAGCGGACGTTCTTAAAATCAAGTCCATGAAGGGACAGTTCACAACCACCGAAATTGCGAGGCAGTTCGGTGTCGCCCGAATGACGATTGGGTGCATCTTTAACGGAAGGTCATGGCGTCATGTCGGATGAAATCGATAGCTCGCACAACGAATACATGGCCCGCAGTGCCATCCGCGCCCTGCTCCAGGAGCACCACGGCAATCGCTTCACTGTCGAGGCGAAACTCTCAATCTGGATCATGGAAGAATACCGAGCTTGGCTCGGCCCCGCAGCACATCCCGCAGCACATAAGGATAAGACCCCATGAGCACGCTAGACCCCCGCATCGAAAAACTCCGCGTCGAGTATGGTCTCGAGAGGACCGATTTCTGGGAGTTGCCGCAGAAGAAAGGCACATGGCTGGTGAAGCATTCCGCCCTCGAAACGGTCGCGGCCAAGGCCAACATCACCTTCGACCTGCCGGAAATCATCGAGGCGCGCACGGCCGACAAGATCGCCGTCATTGTCGCCCGCGGCTTCAGGGGCGAGCGTTCCGAATGGTCGTTCGGCGAAGCCTCCCCGCTTAACAACAAAAACTCATATCCTTTCGCGATGGCCGAAAAACGAGCCAAAGACCGCGTGATCCTGAAACTGGCCGGGTTGCATGGGCTGGTCTACAGCGAGGATGAAATAGCCGACGAGGAACCGCGCCGGTCGAGCGCCTCCCTGAAGCGCGAAAGCTCGTGGCCGCAGTTCGCGCCGGAACTGGCCGAGGTGTCGAACGAGATCCAGCTACAGAACTTCGTTGCCGCTTGGCGCAAGATCGCGATCGACGAGCAGTGGAACGCCTCGTTCAAGGAGACGGCAAAAGACCTCATTGACGGCAAGCGGGCCGAACTGGCGAAGCCTGTGGCGGATGATGATACATTCCCCGGCGACAAGCCGAACGCCTACGAGAGCGCCTTCAGGGCAGGCTGATGGCAAAGAAGCCTGACAAGCCCGTCTATGCGTACATCCGTCAGGGCGACACGCTCGTCCCTGAGATGGACATGGACAAGCGCGCCCTCGACGGCGTGGCCCAAGGCCAGCGGGTGCGTGTGGAAATCAGGGAATGGCGCAACCTAGACCGCCTGCGCGCCTACTGGGCAATGCTGCATGACGTGGTGGTGGCAACTGAGGCCGCCCCCGTGGCTGAGAAGCTGCACGAAGTCCTGAAGCTCGAGACCGGCTTTGTTGACACCATCCGCCTTCCCAACGGGATGCGCGTTGCCATCCCGGCGTCTATTGCGCTCGACAAGATGGACGAGCCGGACTTCATCACCTTTTTCCAGAGCGCCGAGCGGTGGCTTGCCGCCACCTACGGCTATGTTCCAAAGCCAGAAAGGGTGAAGTGATGGAACGCCCATATCACGAAAAGGCGAAGCTTGAGGCCGAACTCGCCGAGGCGCGGGCGCAGATCGCGGAAAAGGATGCGGCGCTGCGGAAGATCGCGGAGAGCGGTGAATACACGACAGGCGACGGCCATGCGGACTGCGTTGCCATCGCGAAAGCCGCCCTTGGAGGTGCGTCATGAACGACAAACTGGAAGCCCTTTTGAATGCCCTGACGAAAGGGCGCAAGCAACTCGACCAAGACGGCATCATGGTTGGCGTATCGCGACAGGCTTTGGATGAAGCAATAGCGAGGATCAAACACCTGACCGAGGCATTGGAGCGGCGCGGAGAGATACTCTACGGGCGAGAGGACGATTGATGGGCATCACCTTTGGCGACCACCTCATTGACAGCGGCTACCACGACATCACGCCGGAACAGGAGCGCAGCATGACCGACGAACAGGAAATCCTGAAACTGGCGCTGGAACTCGCGGAGGCGCGGGCGCAGATCGCGGCCCTGAAAGAACAGCTTGCGAAAAAGGAGGGCGGCGATGCGGTACTATAGGGACTATCCAGCCCGCAATTTCATACGTGATGTTGCCGTGTCCTACCAAGGGGACGATTGCTTGATTTGGCCCTTCGTCCGACGCGGAAACAACGGCTATCCCATCCTTTACGAACACGGCAAAAAACGTGGAGCGCATAGGTTTGTTTGCATCGGAGCGCACGGGGAGCCGCCGACGCCCCGGCATGAGGCGGCGCATCTATGCGGGAAAGGCCACTTGGGTTGCGTCAATCCTCGCCACCTTGCGTGGAAGACGCCCAAGGAGAACCAAGCCGATAAGATCATTCACGGCGTTCACAATCGCGGTGAGCGCAACGGTAATGCCGTTCTAACAGCAGAGAAGGTGCAGGAAATCCGCAGCCTTAAGACAACAATGCCTCGAAGGGAGTTGGCCAAAATCTACGGCGTCACGCCTCAAACCATAAGCAAGGTCACAACAGGAACAGGATGGAGCCACATTCCATGACCCGCTATGACGACATGCTCGACAAAGGCCCGGAGCCGGGTCCGCGCCGCACCAAGATGCTGCGGCTGGAGGACATGGACGGCTACACGCTTGGCTATCAGGAATGGTTTGTCGATGAGGACGGCTATCCTACCCACCCCGTGGAGGCTGAAAATGATCCCGACACGCTTTAAGGGCACCTGCCACTTCTGCGCCCGCGAACTCGACACCCGCGAACCCGGCGTTCACCAGTACGTCCACGGCTGGGTGAAAAACCGCCAGGGCGGTGGCGGCCACGGTGTCTCGCTTCCCGAGCGGGAACAGCGGTGGGCGCATGCCTGGTGCATCGATCGGTTATCGTCCGGCACCTTTGGTCAGGAGGCGCTGTTTGGAGCCAGTACCCTAAAGGTAACCGAAGCCCCAGGTCCCGAAAGGAAACCGGCTCCGACCAACGCCAGCCTGGATGAGGGCAGGCTGCAGCACGTCTGTAACGTCTGCGGCGGACATGCCCCGTTCGGCATCGGCGTGGCTCTGAAGGAAGGCGATCTGGGTCTGTGGTACTGCCGCGCCCATCTGCCCGCGCCTGAATAAAAGAAACCGGCCCGCAGGGAGAGGGCCGGTTGAATGGGGTCATGTGACAAAGATCAGATAACGTAGAAATCGTTCGCCGTCAGATCAAGGGCTGGCTGCAGATGCGCGAACACAGTCGCGTGGCCGGAGGCCGAGCCGTTGGCGTCGTAGATCAGGTCGCCTGTCGAGTCATCATAGACAATGCGGGTCGCCAGCGTGGTCGCCACATCACCAACCTCGAAGCGGAAGTTCGCCAGCGGTCCATCAAACGGCAGTTCGTGGAACAGGCCGAGCGCGTTGTCCAACTGGATGATGTCGCGGTTGGTGTTGAAGTCGTAGATCGACGCCGCATTGGCGGCACTCGGCGCGCTGTTGAAGACGATCGTATCCCAGCCGCCACCAGTGAAGATGTCGTCCAGGCCGCCACCGCCATTGAGCTTGTCGTTGCCGTCGCCGCCCGACAGATTGTCCGCACCGGCGCCACCGTTCAGGCGGTCGTTGCCGATCGAGCCGAGAATGCTGTCGTCGCCGGAGCCGCCAGCCAGATTGTCGTTGCCGTACTCGCCGAGCAGCAGGTCGTTGCCCGCCTCGCCCGAGATGCTGTCGTTGCCCCAGCCGCCCCACGTCGTGTCGTCGCCGGAGCCGCCCCAGATGAAATCGTCGCCGAGGTCGCCAGCCAGCCGGTCGTTGCCGACGCCGCCATAGAGGCGGTCGTTGCCCCATCCGCCGACAAGGGTATCGTTGCCCGCATCGCCAAACAGCACGTCGTTGCCGCGACCGCCGCCAATGGCGTCGTTGCCGTCGCCGCCGCGCACGACATCGTTGCCGTCGTCAGCAAGGATGTGGTCGTTGCCAGCGCCGCCGAAGATCAGGTCGCCGCCGCCGTCGCCGAAGATGCGATCGTTGCCGCCGAGACCGTTGATGTAGTCGGACGCGAACGTGCCGACGAGAACGTTGGCAAGGTTATTGCCGATGATAGCTGCCATTGGAGTAAGCCCCTTGAGCCATGTGAAATTTGCCGACGGACTTTGCCACAAATCCCTGCGTCCTGAAAGGATGACGTAGGACTAGACAAAATGTCAGGAGGTGTCAGGAGGGTTCAAAGTAGGTACTTGCCAACAAGTATTGCTAGTTCTACATGAGTGACTGCCCACTTCCGGGCAAGGAGAACAGCAAATGAGCAAGGCACTAAGCGCCCCCCGCGCACCGGGGGTGAAATCGGTCGCACAGCGCAACACCGAACGTGTGGTATTCCGGCATGCTTCGATTGTTGACGAGGTGGACACCGTCATCGATCTGATCCTCGAAGACCCTGAGTACATCGAGGGGTGGGAAATGCACAACGACGTTGTCTTCGATGATGAAAGCACCGAAGGCGACGTTGAAATCGACAAGGTCCGTCTTGCCGATATGGTCATCAAGAAGGCCAACCGCAACTTCCCGCAGATCGATGCAGCCACCACGAAGCGCGTCAAGCAGGCCGTGCAGGCCGCGCTGCGCCGCAACAAGGGCAGTGTCAATCAGCGCCGTCTCCGCATCGCAACGAAGACAGCAGCCGAGTGACAAAAGGACGGGGGCGCATCGCCGCGTCCCCCTCATTCACCGAGCAGGGAAAGACACCCTTCACATGAACATATCCAATCGCATGACAGTGCTAGCCGCAGAACTTCAGAAAGCGGAAAGCCGTCGCGCCACGGGGCGCATGGAGCAGATAGAGGGTGACCTTGAGATTGGTCGCGTCCTGCTGGAAGCGCGGGGCCTTTCTGCTGACCATGCCGAATTTGGCAAATGGCTGGCAGAGGCTGGGAGTACTGTCAGTCATCATGATCGCGCTGCCTATATCGCTATGGCGGCGGACCCTGAACGGTTCCGCGCTGTTCTGGAGAAGACCGAGCGCCGTTCTATCCAACTCATCTACGAGAAAGAGTTCAAGACCCCTTTTACTAGTGCTAGTAAAAGCCCCTGTCACAAGCCGAAACAAGCGCCGAAGATGGACAAGGCGGTGCATGCCATCGAACGCCGGGAACAGGCAGGAGAGCCGGTCACCCGCGAGGCCATCGTTGCTGAGGCTGGTGTCTCGCGCGGTATCGCCGACAGCGCCCTCGCCGCCCACAAGGCCAGCGCCAAACCCGACCCAGATGCTGTCGTCCTGTCGATGAGCGCGCAGGAGAAGCTGGACGCCCACAAGCGCAAACTGGAGAAGGAGTTCGAGTACCGGGTTCAGACAGAGGTCATCAAGCGCAGCGAGCAAGCGGAGGCTCGTCTAAGGGCGCGCTGGGACGAGCGGTTAGGCGCTTTGGAGAAGGCGTGGACCCGTCGCGACAAGGTTTTCACAAAGGCCGAGTTCGGCACGATCCTCAAGGTGCTGCACCCGGACGGAAAACATGCAAGCGATGATACCCGCAATGAAGCCTTCCGGATATTCAACGCGCGCAAGATCAAGCTGCTTGACGAGAAGGACTATTCAGTTGT
>Ga0105104_10000417_pt1 | contig 32547 bp, 28 predicted proteins | sample PPLLaktember2015_3_FD_87034 | JGI IMG/M metagenome (GOLD analysis project Ga0105104, IMG submission 87034) | Freshwater sediment microbial communities from Prairie Pothole Lake near Jamestown, North Dakota, USA - PPLs Lake P7 Core (6) Depth... | ecosystem: Environmental > Aquatic > Freshwater >... | reverse complement strand
GGGGCTGAGCCTGGACGCGCGGCGCCCCTGCGCCGCTCCACCGGCGTCCCCCTGGTGCGGGGGGCTGAGCCTGGACGTGCGGCGCCCCTGCGCCGCTCCACCGGCGTCCCCCTGGTGCGGGGGGCTGAGCCTGGACGTGCGGTGGGCGGGTCCTGGAACTACTGCGGGATGCAGGACGGTACGCCGATGGACTGGACGGTCAGCCGGTCCGAAGTGCCCTCGAAGCCGACGTCCATCGACTGCAGCGTGACGCTGAGGTCGGTGTTGGACTTCCAGGTCACCGTTCCGTCGTTCGCGTCGAGGTTGGCGGTGGGCGGCAGATCGGCGGTGGCCTGGATCAGCTCGCCCACCACCTGTCCGGGGCCGGGCACTCCCTGCTGCGGGACCACCGTGCCCACCGTGGGACTGGTGGTGCCGGTGGCGAGCACCAGGGTCAGGGTGGTCCAGGTGCGCGTGGGGAAGTGGCCGTACTGTTGACAGGCGTTCGGCTGATCGCTGAGCAGGACGGTGAAGACGTTCCCGTTGGCGACCGCCGCGCTGGAGTTGGCCACCAGGCGCACGCCTCCGATGGTGACGTCGAAGGCGGGGAAGCCGGCGTCGGGATTGAAGGGGCCGCCGTCGTTGCAGGCGGCGAGCAGCGCCGTGAGCGCGGCGGCGGTGAGTCGGGCGGTCATCGGCGGTCGGAGCGCTGGGTTCTCAGTTCGTGGGGGTGATGGCGACCACCACCGCGTCGTCCACGTTGCCCGATTTCAGCGTCCGGGAGAAGGCGTAGACGTTCGAGGGCCCATCGAGCTTCTGGTGCGCGCCGGCCCCCACCGCGGCGTGGCGCTTCCGGAAGCCGCCCACCTTCTGGAAGTGGGCCAGGATGTCCGGGTTGAGGCTGGCCCAGTTCATGTCCGAGCGGGTGCCCTGCGTCTGATCGCTACCCGCGGGGCCGAGGACCCGGCCGCTCTCGTCGCCGTAGAAGATCTGTACCCCGCCCGGCGCGAGGAGCAGCGCGGTCCCGGCCTGCTTCTGGAGCGCCGGCCTCTCTGCCAGGGACGCGTAGAAGAGCTGGGTGTCGTGCGAGGAGAGGTACGAGAGGATGTTGAAGCTCGGGTCGGTGGAGACCAGCGAGGCGTAGCGGGAGTAGAGAGCCTCGACGTCCGACTTCGCCGCCACGAGCGAGCCCTGCGAGTTCAGGTAGGAGAGCATGAGGTTCTGGAACTCGAAGTTCAGGAGCGAGTCGAACCCGCCGTCGGTGTAGTACGCGTCCTTCTGGACGCCATGGCCGAAGACCTCGCCGGTCATCCAGAACGGCGCGTCGTCGATCTTCTTGGTGGGGTTGGCGGTCTTCCAGGCGGCGAGGGCCGGCAGCGCGGCGTTCTTCAGCGCCTTCCACGAGGCGAGCTCGACGTTCTTCGCGGTGTCACAGCGGAACCCGTCGAACCCGAACTGCTCCACCCAGTCGGTGTGCCACTGGACCAGGAAGTCCCGCACCGTCCCGGTGGCGTTCGACGGGAAGCCGGTGTCCGGCTTCTGGTCGAAGAATGGCGGGCGGCCGGTGACCGTGGCTGACTCGGTGCGGAAATCCGGGAGCGAGGCAAGCTGCCGCGTCTCGTCGGTGGTCCCCGAGGGGAAGAAGTGGGGGAACCCGGCGCGGATCCAGTCGGGGCTCCACCAGTTCACCCAGTCGTCCGAGTTGTAGTTCACCAGGTCGTTCCAGGCCTGGTAGCCCCCGCTGGCCGGAGGCACGAACGCCTTGAACGCGTCGCCGGTCCCGTCGATGAAGACGGAGGGCAGATACGCCAGCAGATCATCTCCCGTCGCGTACCCGGGGTGGTTGAGCACCACGTCGGCCAGGACGCGGATGCCCCGGGCGTGCGCCTGGTCGATCAGCACGTGGAGGCCCGACTCGTCGCCCCAGTTCGCGTCCAGCCGGGTGAAGTCGAGCGCCCAGTACCCGGCGTACGCGTAGTGCTTGAAGTCCCCCGACCCGCCGCCCACCCAGCCGTGCACCTGCTCGACGATGGGCGAGATCCAGATCGCCGTCGCACCCAGGCCGGCGATGTGGTCCAGCTTGTCGACCAGGCCCTTCCAGTCACCGCCGTGCCAGGTGCCGATCTCGTTCGCCCCGTCCTTCGGGCGGGTGCCGTAGCCGTTGTCGTTCGCTGGGTCGCCGTTGAAGAACCGGTCGGTGAGCAGGAAGTAGACGGTGGCGTTCGCCCAGCTGAACGGGGTGGATGCCGCCCCGTCCTTCTCCAGGAGGAGGAGCCCGCTCGAGTCGGGAGTGAAGGCGACCGTTCCGCTGGCGCTCACCGTGGCGGTGGTGCCCGAGGACACGTCGCGTACCACCGTGCCCGCGGGGAAGGCCCCGCTCACGTTCAGGGTCAGCGGCTGGCCCGGGCTCCAGGTGCCGTTTCCGGCGTCCGGCGGGTTGTTGTTGTTGCCGCCGTCGTCGCTCGAGCTGCACGCCGCCAGCGTGAGGAGGACGGCGGTGAGAGACAGCGCACGGCGAAGGCGGCGATCGATCATCGGGCTCACGGGTGGGGCTTGGTGTTGCAGGGCACACCGTCGGTCTCGGCCTGCGGCCGCTCGAAGACGGCGGTGGTGCGGCCCTCGACGTGGAACACGCCGGTGGTGCCGTTCCAGGTTGCGCGCCCGGTGATCAGGGGGTCCGCTCCGTTGTCGAGCGCGGTGGGAATGGTGAACGCGCCGCTGGTGACGCCGGGGATGGTGACGTCCCGGGCGGAGGTCCCACCGTTGATGATGACCACGATGCCGCTCCGGGCGGCATCGAGGTCGCCACCCGTGCAGGCCACCTGGTCGCTGAGGGTCATGACCACGACCCCCTCCAGCTGGTTGGGCCCGGCGTTGGTGAAGTCGACGCGCTTGTAGACTTCCGCCGCGGTCCGGAGCCGGAAGAGAAGCGACGCCTTCCGGAGCTTCAGCATCGCCTGGACGTGGGCGGACATCTTCGCGATGTCCGCCGCGCCGGGGGCGATGCTCGCGTCGGCGAAGATCGGCTGGATGGTCGGCCAGTTCGCCGAGTCCTTGCCCGCGCTGGGCAGCCCGCTCTTCCAGCCGTTCGAGCCGCCAGTCCAGTCGATACGATTGAACCAGTCGCCCGAGTCGTAGCTGTCGCGTTCCATCGACTTGCTGCGGATCAGGTCGTCGCCCATCGGAATGAAGGGAATGCCCTGTCCGAGCAGAACCACGTCGATGGCCAGGGCGGCGGCACGCACCCGGTCGTCCATGCTCCGGCCGGTGGGCATCTTGTACTGCACGATGTCCCAGAGGATCTGGTTGTCGTGCGAGGAGACGTAGTTGATCAGCTCCTGAGGGTCCGAGGTGTAGCCGGCGCTCACCCCGTTGTAGCCGACCGCCCCGGCGACGCTGGTGGTCCCGCTGGCCAGCACCATCGGGAAGTTGGTGAGGCCGCCGGCCATGCCGATCTTCACGAGGTCGAGCGCGTTGGCGAGCCTGCTCTTGGTCGTCGGATCCGCCGTGGAGAGCTCGTTGGGATCGTTGTACAGCCCGCTGGAGAAGCCCTGGTTCCTCCGCAGATCCGAAGCTCCGTCGAAGGGGCCGCCCCCGCGGGCGCCGTCGCGCAGCCGATCGTTGAACGTGCCGATGCCCGTGCCGGCCATGTTGATTTGGTTGGCGGCGACGCCTCTTCCGCCGCGCACCATCTCGCCCATGTCCCAGCCCTCGCCGTAGAGATAGATGGTGGGGTTCACCGCCGCGAGCGCATCCCGGATTTGAAGCATGTTGCTCTTGAGGTGGAGCCCCATCAGATCGAAGCGGAAGCCGTCCACCTTGTAGTCGCGCGCCCAGCGGACCAGGGTGTCGATCATCAGCTTCTCCATCATCGCGTGCTCGCTGGCGGTATTGGAGCAGCACGACGAGTTGAGGACGAAGCCCGTGGTGGGATCGAGCCGGTGGTAGTAACCGGGGACGATCTTGTCGAGGACCGACTTGTCGGAGAGGCCTGCGGCGTTGGTGTGGTTGTAGACCACGTCCATCACGGTCCTGAGCTCGACGCCGGCGAGCCCCTGAACCATCTTCCGGAACTCGAGGATCTTCGCCGTTCCCTCGGCGGTGGAGGCGTAGCTGCCCTCGGGCGAGCCGTAGTGGAACGGGTCGTACCCCCAGTTGAAGCTGTCGAGCCCCGCTAAGTAGCCGGCGATGGCCTGCTGCTGCTCGGAGTCCCCGGGGTAGCTCTTGATCGCCTCGAGCACGCTCGTGCTTTCGAACTGAGTGCACAGCGCCGAGGGAACCGCGGAGTTCTTGCTGCACAGGTCGGAGAAGGGCTGGCCGACGTCCACCCGCTGCGCCGGATCCTCGTTCACCGTGGCGAAATCGAACGCCGGCAGGAGATGGAAGTGGGTGAGGCCGGAGCCGGCCAGCATCGCGAGGTGCTGCATCCCGTCGGAGCCGGTCTCGGTGAAGGCGAGGTACTTCCCGCGATTGGCGGCCGATACGGTCGAGTCCATCGCGCTGAAGTCGCGGATGTGGCCCTCGTAGACCACGATGTCCTCGGGGGCGTTGAGCGTGGGCTTGGTGAGCCCGTCCCATCCACTGGGCTTGGTCGACGGGTCGTCCAGGTCGATGAGCTGGCCCCACAGCCCGTTGGTGTCGAGGTTCACCGCGTAGGGATCGGTGACGGTGGTGGTCTCGATGCGCCCGGTGGCCGGATGGAACACCGTGACCTCGAACCGGTAGTAGTTCGTGTACCAGCTCGCGTCACCCGTCGCCGACCAGACCCCATTCGCGTCCTCGGTCATGTCCACCGCCGCGATCTCGTGCTTGGTCTGATCGGCCACGTGAAGCTTCACCGCCTGCGCCGTGGGCGCCCAGAGCCGGACGGTGGGCACGTTCGACGGATCGAAGGCGACGCCCAGTGGCCCGGAATAGGTGTACAGCGCGTCGATCGCCCAGGCGGTCTGCACCTGGGTCGCCTTCAGCACGCTCCCGTCCCCCTTCCGGGCCACCGCGATCACCTGGCCCTTCAGCGCGTCCTTCACCTTGCCCTCGTCAGCGGCGGCGATGGTGAAGGCGCGCCACGGCGTCCCGCCGGTGTTGAGGTAGGGCGCCTTGGTGAGGACTGCCGGCGGGAGCCCGCTCGGGCTCGGGGTGAGGGGGATGGTCTCGCCTCCGGTCACGTCGGTCCCGGAGGCGGCGATAAAGGCGGTGCTCGAGTAGCGAAGCTCGAAGCTGGTCGCCGCCGCATCGGTCACGTCCCAGGCGACGAGCAGCGGCTCCACGAGGTGCGCCGCCGCGCCGTCGATGCTCGCGTCCTCGGGCCGCTTGGGGAACGCAGTGATGTTCGCCGAGCCGCTGCTGACGAAGACGATGTCTCCCAGCGTCGCGAGGTCCCAGCCCATGTCCGGGCCGGGATCCTTGGTGTCCCCCTTGTGGACGATGATGTTGACCCGCGCGGCCGAGGGCTTCACGTTGATGAGGAAGCCCTGGCCCAGGTCCGGGTCGACGCCCACCGGCTGCAGCGGCGCGGTCCACTGCGTCTCCTGGACCACGTCGCCCCAGGTGTGGAGCCCCCAGCCGCTGTAATTGGAGTCGGGCCGCTTGTAGTAGACCGCGACCTGGTTGTCCCCGGGGATGGCCACCGGTTGGTGGGTGATGGCGGTTGCATACCCGGAGAAGACCCAGGCCTCGCGGATGGTGCCCGACACGTCCACGGTGAGGTTGCCCGCGGCGTCGGTGCTCGAGCCGTTCACCAGGGTGAAGGCGAGCTGCGCCGCGCCGGACCTCACGTGCAGCTGGTACACCGCGCCGAAATTGTCGTTGCCCGCAGCGCTGGCGCTGGTCTCGTCCGCCCCCGCGCTGACCGCGACGTTCCAGCCGCTGTAGTCGGCGAGCGCGCGATGGTAATGGAGCGTGAAGCTGCTCGACGTGGGCGAGCCGCTGTCCGGCGTTCCCTGGTTGTCGTCGTTGCTGCTGCAGCCGGCCACGGCCGCTGCGACGACCAGGATGGAGCACCGCGTCCACATCCGGGAAAGGGGAGCGCGCATGGCGGCGCAGATTGAACCGAACGGAGTTCGCCGGCAACGCAAACACGGCGCACGCTCGACGCGCCGCGTGCTCTTCAGCGCGCTGCTGGCGCTGGCCGCGGTGCTCGGCTGCACCGCGTCACGACCGCCGGCGCCGACCACGCCGGGCTCGGCGCCGCCGCGGACCGACGAGAGCTGGGCGAACGGCGCGGTGTTCTACGAGGTCTTCGTCCGGAGCTTCCAGGACTCGAACGGCGACGGGAAGGGCGACCTGCCCGGGCTCCTCTCCCGGCTCGACTACCTGAACGACGGCAAGCCCGAGACCGACCAGGACCTCGGGGTGGACGCGCTCTGGCTCATGCCGGTCTTCGCCTCGCCCAGCTACCACGGCTACGACACCACCGATTACGAGCGGGTCAATCCGGACTACGGCACCAACGAGGATCTCCGCCGGCTCTGCGACGAGGCGCACCGGCGCGGAATGCGGGTCATCGTGGATCTGGTCCTCAACCACACCTCGCGGGAGCACCCCTGGTTCATCGAGTCCGCCTCGGGACCGAGCTCGCCGAAGCGCGACTGGTACGTGTGGAGCCCCACCGAGCTTCACTGGCCTCAACCGTGGAACGCCGCCGGGAGCACGTGGCACAAGAAGAACGGTGCCTGGTACTATGGCCTGTTCTGGGCCGGGATGCCGGACCTAAACTTTCGCACGCCTGCCGTGCGGGCGGAGGCGAAGCGGCTCGCGGCGCTGTGGCTCTCGCGCGGGGTCGATGGCTTCCGGCTGGACGCGATCCGCCACCTGGTCGAGGACGGTCCCGACGCCGGCCAGAGCGACACGCCCGAGACGCACGCCTACCTCAAGGAGTTCGCCGCCCACGTCCGCAGCGTTCGCCCGGATGCGGTCCTGGTGGGCGAGGCCTGGACCGAGACGCCGGCGATCGCCGCCTACTACGGCGATCTCCCTCTCAACTTCGACTTCCCCCTGGCCAGCAAGATCCTCGAGGGCGTGCAGGTCGGAGAGTCGAAGAGCATCGCCGCGAAGCTACGGGAGATCGCCGAGACCTATCCCCCGGGTGCCACCGACGTCCCCTTCCTGACCAACCACGACATGCGGCGGGTGGCGACGGTGCTCAAGGGAGACCCGGGGAAGCTCCGGAGCGCCGCGGCCATCCTCCTCAGCCTGCCTGGGACGCCGTTCCTCTACTACGGGGAGGAGATCGGACTCCTGAACGGCACCGCCGACGGCGACGAGGCCAAGCGCACGCCCATGCCGTGGAACGGGAGCGCCGGGGGCGGCTTCACGCCCGGCACCCCGTGGTACCGCTTCGCGCCTGGCCAGGACGCGACCCACGTCGCGGCACAGACCGGGGACCCCCGCTCGCTGCTCTCGCACTACCGCCGGTGGATCCGGGCGCGGCATGCCTCGCCGGCCCTGTCGCGCGGAACGCTGCGGCTGCTCCAGGCCGAGGGGCCGGTGCTCGCTTTCGTCCGGACCCACGCTTCGGAGCGCGTCCTGGTGGCGCACAATCTCGGCGAGGAGCCCCGGACGCTGGTGCTCGAACTGGAGGGAACGCGCGCCGAGCCCCTCCTCGCGGCCGATGGGGTGAGCGCCACCCGCGAGGGCAGTGCCGTGCGACTGTCGCTGCCGCCGTTCTCGAGCGCTGCGTTCAAGCTCTGACCTCGAGCGCGTCCAGGCTTCTTCGCACGCACGCGCGAGCGCTCTTTCGTGACTCACGCCGCAGCGCGCCACGCAGGTTTTTCGCATCGCGTCGCAAGCATTTCACTCGTTGCTGGGCGTTGACTCACATGTCATAAAAGCGACCGTTTCCAGAGTCGCGAAGCGGTACGAGCACTCGTGCAGGCGTGTCCGCGCGACGGCCGGAGAAGGTTTCCCGGGGAGGGGATGTCTGGGTGGCTGGGTCGCGACAGACGGGTCAGCACCTCCTCGTGTGCGCCGCGCTCGCGCTGCTGGCGGGGTGCAGCTCGAGCAACACGACGGAGCCTGACTCGGGGACGCCGGACTCGGGGACGGATGCGGGCATCACCCCGAACACCCAGGGGTGGTGGCGGGACAAGGTCTTCTACGAGATCTTCGTCCGGAGCTTCGCCGACTCGAACGGCGACGGTATCGGGGACCTCTCCGGCCTCACCGCCCACCTCGATGCGCTGAACGACGGCGACGCAGGCACGGGCGACGACCTCGAGGTGGACGCGGTCTGGCTGATGCCCATCCACCCTTCCCCGAGCTACCACGGATACGACGTGCTCGATTACCGGGGCGTCAACTCCCAGTACGGCACGGTCCAGGACCTCGACGCGTTCGTGGCCGCCGCACACCGCCGGGGAGTGAAGGTCATCATCGACATGGTGCTGAACCACTCGGCGCGGCAGCACCCGTGGTTCATCAACTCTCAGAGCGGCGCCGACGCGGAGAAGCGGAACTGGTACGTGTGGCGGCCCGACGACCCGGGGTGGCTGCAGCCGTTCGGATCCGGCCACACCTGGTGGAATCTCAACGGCGCGTACTACTACGGCGTCTTCACCAGCGGGATGCCGGACCTCAACCTCACGAACGCCGCAGTCGAGGACGAGCTGGTGGACACGATGAAGTTCTGGCTGGCCCGGGGCATCGACGGCTTCAGGCTGGACGCCGTCCGCTACTTCATCGAGAACGCCGCCGACGCCGGGCAGGCCGACCAGCCCGAGACCCACGCTTTCCTCAAGCGGATCCGGGCCAAGCTCCAGGCGCAATATCCCGACGCCCTGCTGGTCGCCGAGGCGTGGACCGTGCAGGACATCGCCCTCACCTATTACGGCGACGGCGACGAGGTCCAGCTGGGCTTCGCCTTCGACCTGGCGGACGCGATCAAGACCGCGGTGGTTGCGGGCGATGCGAGCAACATCGTCAACACTCTCACCCGGACCGACGAGCTGCTGGCCGGGAAGGACCGCGGCTACGACGCACCGTTCCTCTCCAACCACGACCAGCCGCGGGTGATGCGGGTGCTCGGCAATGACGCCGCCGCGGCGCGGGTGGCGGCGGCGGTGCTGTTCGCGGTCCCGGGGACGCCCTTCGTCTACTACGGCGAGGAGCTGGGGATGCAGGGCGGAGCCGGCGCGGACGACCGCAACAAGCGGACTCCTTACCCCTGGGACGGTGGAACCGGTCACGGCTTCACCACCGGGGTCCCGTGGGTGAACGTCCCCGAGGCCCCCGGCGTCGATCTGGAAACCGAGCGCGCCGATCCGGGCTCGCTGTTCCACCTCTACCGGACGCTGATCGCGCTGCGCCACGGGCAGACGCCGCTCTCCAAGGGGAGCGTGACCCGGCCCGCGCTCTCCGGGGCTCCGGCGAGCGTCATGGCGCTGCTGCGCGAGGACTCGGGCAAGCGGGTCCTCTTCGTCGCCAACGTGGGGACCACCGACTCGGGGGCGTTCAGCGTGCAGGTCTCGGGCGCGCCGTCGGTGCTCCTGCAGGAAGGGCTCGACGGAACGCCCACCGTCGGGTCCGGCTCTCTTGCCGTTCCGGGGCTCGGGTCCCGGGGCTTCGTCTTCCTCTCACTCTGATGCTTCCCAGGAGGATCGCATGAACGTCTCCAGCTTCCGTCGCCTCCTCGCCGCCGCCCCGCTCCTGGTCCTGGCGCTCTCCTCCCCCGCCGCCGCCGAGAACTCGAAGGGCTTCAAGCTCTCCGACCCGAGTGGCGACGACAAGGGACCGGGCAATTACACCTACCCGACCGACGCGGTGTACAAGCCGGGCTCGTTCGACATCACCGACTTCGAGGTGGTGCCCGGCGCGAACCAGACCGAGTTCCGCATCACGGTACGCACCCGCATCGAGGACCCCTGGGATAGCCCGGCCTGGGGCGGCAACGGCTTCTCGGTGCAGATGGCCTTCATCCACATCGACACCGACCACAAGAAGGGCAGCGGGGTCCAGGACGGCCTGCCCGGGACCAACGTGCGCTTCGCCGAGGATGAGGCCTGGGACAGGGCGATCATCGTCTCGCCCCAGGGCGCGACGCGGGTGAACTCGGAGATCGGGCTCAAGGCCTCCCAGTGGAAGGAGAAGATCATCGTCCCCAAGGTGACCCGCGCCCAGGGCAAGACGCTGATCGCGGTGGTGGACAACGCCCAGCTGGGCGGACCGCCGCAGACCACCTGGGGCTACCAGGTGCTGATGCAGTCCAACGAGGGCTTCCCGGACAAGAAGGATCTGCTCACCCGGAAGGTGAACGAGTTCGAGGGGCAGCACCGCTTCGGCGGCGGGAGCGACTACGACAACGACCCGCACGTGATGGACATCCTGGTCCCGCCGGACGGCGATGCCGCCAAGAAGCAGTACGAGATCCTCTCCAAGTTCAAGAAGGACACCAAGGAGCCGAAGCCCGAGGATCTCGCCGTCGTGCCGATGGTCTACCCGGCTAAGTGAGGGGGAGCGCGCTCATGGCAAGACCTGGGAGGGGACTTGCGACGATTGCCACGCTCGGTGTGCTGACGATGGGTCCGGCCGCTCGCGCCGACATCGCCAACTTCGAGATGAGCGGGAAGATCTACATGAAGTACATGTACCAGAACGACAACACGCAAGGGTGTCTGTCGCTCTCGAACCCGTTCTGGCGCGACAACATCGGCGGCCACAACGGCGTGTGCAGCGAGTTCGAGCTCAACATCAAGGCCAACGTGGGCCCGAAGGTGACCGCCGGGGTCCGCCTGCAGAGCCGCTGGGGAATGCTCTGGCAGGACTGGTGGGAAAACGGCGATCTCAAGCCCAACATCGCCTATCCGCCGAACACCGGGGACACCTCCGGCGAGAGCCTGGGCCAGAACCATGCGCAGTACATCAAGCTGCGCGCCGCGTGGATCCGTTTCGGGCCGCCGATCCCGACCGTGAGGTGGATCACCATCGGCTCGACCGACTACTCGATGTGGAACGAGTGGACGATCGGGAAGGCGCGCTACATCGATCGCGACAACGGGAACGGGGTCTTCATCGAGGGCTCGTTCATTCCCCAGAGCCGGCTCGATTACACCGTCGGCGCCCTGGCCCTGCCCAAGCTGTGGGCCGGCCCGGGATGGAACACCGGCCTCAGCGCGAACGAGCCGCTGGCCAACCTCTACGGGACCGACTGGGCGTTCGCGGCCAAGCTGGAGAGCCGGCCCATCGACGATCTGCGACTCCGGGCGATCGGCACCTGGACGCAGGACTGGGAAGCGGACCGCTACAGCCCTTTCCTCACCGGGGCACCCGACGCGGCGCGTTGCGATACCGTAGGGTGTCCAGATCACTCGACGAAGCTCGCGACCCGCTTCCGCGGACTGAACGGCACGCTGGAAGGGTTCTACACCCCGTCCTGGACTGACCTCTTTTCCATCTCGGCCCTGGGGGCGTACTCAAGCAATTACGTGAACCCGAATTACGCCACGAACCTGGTCCGGAACGGCCAGGGCTTCTCGCCGGTCGTCTTCAAGACCGACCCGAACGGCAACCCTATCTCCGCGACCGGCCTGGCGGCGAAGGTGGACCTCGAGTTCTACGATCCCATCAAGATCGGTCTGTCGCCCAAGCTCGAGTACTTCAACATCGGCAGCGAGTACAACGCGATCATGGGCTCGCGGCGCGAGGCCGACGTGCTCCTCACCGACGGGATCATCACCGGCGGCTTCACCCGCGGCGGCCAGCTGCCCACGCTCAACGTCGCCAACGAGTTCCAGGACTGGGACGAGCCCTGGTACGAGACGGTGATCGGCTGGCACGGCTTCACCGGGGTGCTGGAGCAGGTGCTGGGCTCGGTGAAGCTGACCGGCGAGTACACCTACGTCGGCTACAACACCAACATGCAGCTCCGGGACACGGTGAACCAGTACCCGGACTTCCTGTACACCCACGGCTTCACCGACACGACGGCGTACACCTCCGATCAGGACTACGCCAATGTCTACGACCGGGGGAAGGACCCGCGCAGCGTCTACACCAAGTACCAGGACCGGCACACGCAGATCGGCGTGCTGACCGCGCAGGTGCCGCTCGCGGTGGGCTGGAGCCCGCTCTTCAACTTCAAGGTCAAGTACATCTACGACCGGGACAACCGGAACGTCAGCAACCCGAGGGACGACTACATCGGCCGGTCGTGGCTGCTCTTCGGTCAGGTCACGGTGCAGCCCACCAACGAGCTCAAGGTATTTGCCGGCTACGAGTACAGCCACTGGTCGGAGGACGGCCGGAACGGCTCGGAGGCCGCCGGCTACTTCCCCGCCCGGACGCAGCGGCACACCGCTCGAGCCGGCTTCACCTATGCCTTCGGCGGAGTTCTGGCCGGATACACGGTGGAGTACTTCCACAAGAACCTCCTCCGTGACCCCACCGGCGGCTTCTACAACATGATCTGGAACGTCTGGCGCGCGAAGGGGACCGTCGAGGTCGCATGGTGATGCGTATGCTTCGCTCGAAGAGAACCTTGTTGTTCGTTCTTCCGGCCCTCTGCGCCGGATGCAGCATCGAGAGCTTCGGGAACCTCGGCCGGAACGAGACCGCGCGGCCCGCCTCGGCGGTCAGCGGGACCGCTTACTGGCAGGACACCCAGCCCTCCCAGTTCGGCGCCATGGACCCCGAGGGCAACGCGATGCAGACCTGCCTCCAGGGAGAGTGGCAGCTGGGCAAGTCCTGCATCGAGGTGTCCGCGGGCGGGGATTCGTACCAGGTGCAGCTGCCGTCCTCGAAGTACTCGATGATCGAGGTGACCGGAGTCAGAGGCAATCTCACGCTCCGGGCGCTGGTCCCGTCGATCGGCGAGGAGTCGAAGATCACCGACGTGAAGCTGGACGAGCGCAGCATCACCGAGGCGATGATCGTCGAGGCGCGGCTCAGCGCCGATGGTCAGTCACTGAAGCAGGTCACGCCCACGGCGTACCTCGGGACGCGAACCCTCATCTACCAGGCCTTCGATCAACCCGGGCCCACGCAGGAGCTCCTGGGCTACGTGACCCGCATCATCCAGCGGTACGACCCCACGCTGAGTCAGCAGACCGCCGACTTCTTCAACGTCCCGCAGTACGACGAGAACTACGTCGTGAAGCAGCGGGCGGTGAGCCCCAGCTGGATCACTCGCCAGCAGTTCGACTACACCGGAGACGGCCGGGTCGATCTCGACTCGGTGGCGTTCGACCAGAAGCTCGCCGAGGTGGCGCAGCTCTTCCGGCCGGCCGGTTGCCCCGACCCGAACAACCTGCGAGTGGTCTTCACCGTCGACTTCAACCCCGGCGCCAAGAACGGCAACTGCTCGACCTCGGACCGCTTCAAGTGGGCCACCGACAAGCCAGGCAAGTCGATGTTCTTCGTCGGCTGGGTGCACAAGGATTCTCCGCTCCAGGATCCCGCGGTGAACAGCCAGCTGGGGGCGAGCACGCCCAACCAGATCGCCATGTACGACGACGGATCCAATGGCGACGAGACGGCCGGAGACAACGTCTGGACCGTATCCTTCGTGATTCCCAAAGGCGATCCCTCCGCCGGAAGGGTGTTCCGGGTCGGCTACAAGTTCACCTGGGGCACCAAGGGCGCGCTCTGGACGGGCAGCGAGGAGTGGCCAGGGAACTCACGAATCCTCGAGGTGGTGGACGTGAACGGGGACGGCTTCGTCTACCGCCACGAGAGCTGGGCCGACGAGGCGACCAACAAGGACGCATCGAACCTGAACCTCAACGGAGGCGGGACGATCACCTGGACCACCGATCTCCACGGCTGCGGACCGGAGGCCCGGGAGAACACTTACAATTTCAATACGTGCAGCTGTGACAGTGAAATCGCGACGCCGACGGGCATCGGGCCCATCAACGTTCCGTGTACGCAGTGACCGACAATCGAGGGAGGAGAGCACGCATGAAGAGAATTCTCGGAAGCCTGATCCTGGCAGGCACGTTCCTGGCGGGATGTAGCAGCGACGACGGCGGCGGCGACTGCACCAAGACCACCTGCGCCGCACAGAACGCGACCTGCGGAAGCATCAGCGATGCCTGCGGTGGCCAGCTCTCGTGCGGCACCTGCACCAGCGGACTGACCTGCGGCACCGGAAGCAGCGGCAGCGTCGCCAACGTCTGCGGATTCGCGCAGCCGGCGGGCACGGTGGCGGTCGACTTCACCGTCGATGACAGCGTCAACGCTCAGTGGAGGAGCGAGGAGCTCGAGTGGAAGGGAGCCATGCTCTTCGACTCGACCACCCGGAAGGTCACCTTCGATTCCACCTGGGCCGGCCCCTGGGCCAAGCTGTACGACGACGGGCCCTGGAACAGGGGCGGGCACGAGCCGGCGAACGCCGTGGCCAATGACCACAAGCTGGGCGTGACCGTGTTCGTGACGCCGCCGGCCACCGCCTCGCAGACCTACGAGTACGGCCTGCGCGACGCGACCAACCCCGACACCGTGAACGGCGGCTGGGTGTGGCTGGGCTCGAACGGCTCGTTCACGGTGAACGCCGGCGCGACCGCGGCGATCACCGCGGCGGGCCAGACCTTCCCCGCGCACGGCACCATCGACCTGAAGCTGACCATCGACACCGGGGACCTGGGCGCCGGCACGTGGGACACCAGCCGGGTGGCGGTGAAGGGCTCGGCCTGGGGCTGGAGCGAGGTCGACCTCCACGACGACGGTACCCACGGGGACGCGACGGCTGCTGACGGCATCTACACCTACGTCCTGTCCCAGAACCTGAACCAGAACGCGCCGCCCTACCCCGGCCTGCTCAAGTCGGGTGACCGGCCCGAGTTCATCTTCGTCTTCGGGACCGCTCCGAACAGCAAGGAGTACAAGGACAGCAACGCGGTGGCCGAGAAGACCGGCGTGACCGCGGGCACCAAGGCCACGGGCGCCACGGACTTCACCGACCAGACCCTGCAGATCACCGGTGGCACGGGTCTGGGCAGCGGCAACACCTTCATCGAGGTTCCGTAGAAGGCAGGCCGCTGAAGGCATCACCGGGGGCCGGCTGGGCGTCGCTGCCTTGCCGGCCCCTCCCTTTCCTGAGAAGGGTCGTCCCGTGCGCCTCGTTTCCTCGCTCGCCGCCATCGCGGCGCTCCTGCTCGCCTCGCCGGTGCGCGCGGTCGAGCGAACGCTGATCGCGAGCTTCGACGACCCGGCGGGGGACGCGAACGGGCCCGGCACCTACCAGCCACCGGGCGACACTGACTTCCTCCCCGGCGACTTCGACCTCCGACGCTTCGCGGTCTACGAGGAGGGCGACAAGGTCGTGTTCGAGGTGACGCTCGGCGAGAACTTCCGCGTCCCTCCCAGCACGCAGCGCTACAACTCGACGCCGCTGGATCTGAAGAACAACATCTATTTCCAGAACATCGACATCTACGTGGACACCGACCAGACGCCCGGTTCGGGCTGGTCCATGTGCATCCCCGGGCGGCGGGTGGCGTTCGCCAACGGGCACACCTGGGAGTACGCGGTGGTGATGGCTCCGCAGCCGGGCGCGGCCCGCGCGGTGACCGAGGGCGTCTTCGGGAACGAGGCGTCGCGCCGGGTGCTCTTCCCCACCAACCTCCAGACCCAGGGCAAGACCATCTTCGCCCGGATTCCCTGGAGCTTCCTCGGCGCCCGGCCGACGAAGGACTGGGGCTACTCGGTGCACGTCTCCGGGGCGCGCTGGGAACGGACCTTCGCGGTCGTCGACCGCCTCGCAAGCAGGCACGAGGCGGACGCGTACACGATGCCGGTCATCGGCGTGCGCGAGGCGTGGATGTTCGGCGGGGCACCGACCGCGGGCGGGAAGGCGCACCCCTGGGTCGTGGACGTGCTGCTCCCGGCGGGCGCGAGCCAGGCCAAGGTGCTCGGCTCGTTCGACGAGAAGACCGGCGCCTACGCGCAGGTGCCCTTCGTCTACGGCTCGGGCGTGGCGCCGCCGCCGGTCGCCGTGACCACCATTGTGGAGAAGCCGGCAGGCCCCGCGCTCTCGGTCGCCGACGTGTCGGGCGGCGTGGTGTCGATGAAGGGTCCGACCAAGGGCGTGGGGGTGATGCAGATCGGGAAGGTCCTCGGCCCCGATGGCTCAGCCGTTGGCCGGGTGATCGTCACGCAGGTGATCGAGGGCGGGGTCGTGGGCCGCGCCGTCGAGGGCGGCGACGCGATCCGTCCCGGGATGGGCGTGGAGTTCGGAACACCGCCGCCTGGACAGGGGAAGTGAGGCCCGCGGACCTCAGCCCTTCACGCTGCCCGCGGTGAGCCCCGAGACCAGGTACTTCTGGAGGTAGAGGAACAGCAGCACCACCGGGATCGAGACGATGATCGAACCGGCGGCGAAGTAGCCCCACTGCTGCTGGAACCCGCCGACGAAGAACCGCAGCCCCACCGGCGCGGTGTACATCTCTTCCTTGTCCATGAAGGTCGCCGCCTGGATGAACTCGTTCCAGCCGGTCATGAAGGAGAACAGCGCGGTGATGGCGATCGCCGGCTTGGCCAGGGGGAGCACGATGCTCCAGAAGATCTTCCCCGGCCCCGCTCCCTCCATCACCGCCGCCTCCTCCAGCTCCTTGGGGATGGTGTCGAAGTAGCCCTTCAGCATCCACACCGAGAAGGGAATCGAGGTCGTGGCGTAGACGATGACCAGCCCGCTCAGGGTCGAGCCCAGGCCCAGCCACTGGACGATGATGATGTAGAGCGGGATGAGGGTCAGCGTCCCGGGAAACATCTGCGAGACCAGGAAGGACATCATCCCGAACCGGCGGCCCGGGAACTTGAACCGGCTGAAGGCGTACGCCGCGGTGCAGGACAGCGCCACCCCGACGATGGTCGCCCCGATGGCGACGATGGCGCTGTTGAGCATCCACCGGGCGAACGGCTGATCGGCCATCACCGAGCTGAAGTTGCCGAAGGCGAAACGCGTGGGCCACGGCAGCACCGCGCGGAACCGGTCCAGCTTCGTCGGATCCGCCGGAAGGTCGGCGATGGCCAGGCTCTGCTTCCCCGAGAAGGCGATGGTGAGCACCCAGAGCACCGGGTACACGGTGTAGATGACCGTCGCCGCCAGGAACGTGTGCAGGATCCAGTGCGGCGTCCGTTCTTCGCGCCGGGAGGGTGCCATCAGAGCGCCTCCGTCGCGCGCGTGACGCGGTTCTGGATGGTGCCGTAGACCAGCAGGATGCCGAAGATGATCGTCGCGTACGCCGCCGCGTAGCCGTACTGGTACCGCTGGAACGCGTACTTGTACGCCTGGGTGATCAGGATCTCCGTCGAGCCACCCGGCTCACCGGCGGTCACCAGGTAGATGATGTTGAACATGTTGAAGGTCCACACCACCGAGAGGATGACTGCCGGCACCAGCGCCGGCTTCAGCGACGGCAGGGTGATGGCCCGGAACTGCTGCCACCGGCTTGCGCCGTCCACCCGCGCCGCCTCGTAGAGATCCGCGGGGATGGACTGCAGCGCTCCCAGCGAGACCACCATCATGAAGGGGAAGCTCAGCCAGCCGTTGGTGGCCAGCGCCGTCAGGTACGAGGTGAATGGCGTGTCGAACCAGGACAGGGGCTCGAACCCGAAGATCGCCAGGACCTGGTTCACGACGCCGAATTGCCGGTGGAACATCCCCTTCCAGATGAGCGCGGTGATGTAGTTGGGCATCGCCCAGGGGAGGATCAGCAGCACCCGGTAGATCGGCCGGAGCGCGAGCCCCTTGGTGTTGAGCACCAGCGCCAGGAGGAGCCCGAACGACACGCCCCAGACCACGTTGGTGATCGTCCAGATCACCGTGAACAGGAACGTCCAGTAGAAGTTCAGGTAGTTGAAGACCCAGTGCCCGTCCGCCGCCCGGCGCAGGAAGCTGAAGTCGCCGAGGATCGTCGCGTAGTTCCGGAGCCCCACCCACAGCTCGGTGAGCGGCAGGTTGGTGTTGTAGATGTTCGAGTCGGTGAAGCTGAGCGCGATCCCGTAGAGGAAGGGAAAGAACACCAGCAGCGTCGTTCCCATGATCGCCGGGGCGATGTACGCGTAGGCCTGCCGGTTGGTGACCAGCGCGCGCCCCACCCGGTGGGCGCCTCCGAAACCCACCACCACCAGAGCCAGCAGACCGAGCGCGGCCAGGGTCAGCAGGCTCCGGAGCGCGCCGCGGCGGACCCGCTGCGCCTGGGCCTCCCCCTTCTCGCGATCGATCGCCCCCGCCCCGGTCACCAGACCGTGCGGCTTCCGTGCGAGATCCGTGTCCCACGCCCCGCCGTCGATCGCGCTCGCTCCGGTGAGCGCCCGCGCGCGCCCGACCTCCGCGGCCACCGTCGAGGCCAGGGCCCGCTGGCCGTCGCGCTCGGCGAGACCCAGCGCCCGTAGCTCGCCGCCGACGAAGAACGCCGCCGCGAGGCAGAACAGCGCGGTGCTCACCGTTGCCAGGAGCGCCGTCCTCGGCGGCAGGAGCCACGCCGCGACCGCGTACAGGACGAGCGCGAACACCAGGAGGAGCACCGCCTGCACCGGCGACCGGCCGCCGGTCGACGGCTCCGCCGGAACGAGCAACCGCACCATCCCGGTGACCTTCCCGTCTGCCTCGAGGGGAGCCGCCACCTGCCGCGCACCACCCTGGCGCTCCACCTCGATCTCGGCCTTCGGAGCTCCTCCCTCGCGGTTGCTGTCCACTCCCGCCCGGAGCCTCTGGGCCTGGTCGTAGAGTGGCTTCTCCTCGCGTGCCAGGCGTCGCGGCGCCGCCTTCGCGCCGGTGTCGGCCGGATCGGTCGAGGCCTCGAGCGTGGTGCCCCGGATGACCCGCACCCGGGTCCCAGGCGGATGCGTCCCCTGCCAGGCCGAAACCAGCTTCCGTACCCCCGCGTCGTCCGTCGCCTGACCCACCAGTGAGCCGAGCGCGTTCACGGCGACGATCGCCCGCCGGGTGGTCCAGTCGTCCTCCAGCTGCGTGCGCGCGCCGAGGAGCAGGGCCCAGCCACCGGCCAGAGCCACCAGCAACCCGAACAGGAGGCCGATGCCGAATCGCACCCGCGAGGCTGGAGGGCCGGCCGGGCTCACTTCTTCTTCCGCAGCGCGTCGACGTCCTTCTGGAGCGCCTTCTGGGCGACGTCCATCGCCTCCCTGGGCGAGTTCCCGGCGTTCACCTTGTTCAGGGCGGTCGTGGCTGGCGACCACATCATCGTCATCTCCGCCACGTTGGGCATCGGGACCGCCACCTCGACCTGCTTGCGGAACGCGCTCAGCACCGGGTCGGCCTGAACCTTGGGGTCGTCGTAGACCGCCTTCGCCGCCGGGCTCTGCCGTCCCTCGAGCGCCATCACCTTCCCGGCCTCGGCGCCGGTCACGTACTTCGCGAACTCGAAGGCCGCGTCCTTGTGCTGCGACTGCGCGGAGACGAACACCCCCTCCACGGTCATCCACGGGCGCATCGGCTGGCCGCCCGCCTCGTCGATGGTGGGCAGCGGCGCGACCCCGTAGTCGATGTCGCTGGCCACCTCGCCGAGGAACCACGGGCCGCTAAACACCATCGCCGCCTTGCCCTCGTTGAACAGCGAGGTGATGAGGGCGCTGGAGGGCTCGGCGGGCATGAACCCGGCCTTCTCCCACTTCACCAGCAGATCGAGCGCCTTCACGTTCTCCGGCGCGTTCATCGTCGGCCGGGTGGCCTTGTCGAAGACGCCACCCCCGAACCCGTTGAGAAGCGAGGCCACGTAGTAGAAGTCACCGTACGACCAGGCCAGCCCGAACTTGCCGGCGGGCCTGTTGGTCAGGCCCTGCGCCACCTTCACCAGCTCGCCGGTGGTCCTCGGCGGCGTCTTCAAGAGCTTCCTGTTGTGGATGAGGGCGATGACCTTGTAGTCGAGCGGCAGCCCGTAGAGGTTGCCGCGGTAGGTCAGCGCCTCGACGGTGGTGGGAATGAAGCGGCCCTTCAGCGCATCGTCCACGTAGAAGTCGATGGGCTCCACCGTGTTGCCCGCCTCGACCCAGCCGCCCATCCGGTCCTGCGCGTAGATGAAGATGTCCGGGCCCTTCCCGCGCGGGACGGCGGCGGAGATCTTGTCCGCGAAGGCGTCGAACGGGACGGCCAGCGCGTCGACCTTGATCTTGGTGTCGGGCCGGGCGTTGAACGCGCCCACCACCTTCTCGAACGCGGACTTCTCCCCGCCCCGGTAGGAGTGCCAGACCACCAGCTTCGCCTGGGCGGCGGCCGCGCCGGGCATCAGGATCCCGGCCACCGCGGCGAGCAGAACGAACAGTGTGCGCATCGTCGACTCCTTCCGTTGCCGCGCCTCTGGCTCAGGTCCCCAGCCGGCGCTCGTTCTCTGCGTCGAAGAGGTGCAGCGAATCGAGCTCGAGCTGCACCTCGACGACGGTCCCCACCGCAGGGGTGCGGTGCGGGTCCTGCTTGAACACCAGGGTGTGCTCTCCCGCCCGGCCGTGGATCACCACCTCGTCCCCGAGCACCTCGATGATCTCCACCGTGAGCGGGATCCGGTGGGTCTGGCCGCGGGGCTCCCGTCCGGGCGGAACGACGTTCTCGGGGCGGATCCCCAGAACGATCTTCCTCCCCTCCCCCGCGGTGCCCCGGGCGGCGGGAGGGACGGGGGTCTCGAATCCGCTGGCCCGCGCCGTCGCTCCTCCGGAGCCCAGGGTCGCCTGGATCAAGTTCATCGGAGGTGTGCCGATGAATCCGGCGGCGAAGAGATTGGCCGGCTTCTCGTAGACCTCGAGCGGAGCGCCGACCTGCTGGAGCTTCCCGGCATTCAGGATGGCGATGCGGTGCCCCATCGTCATCGCCTCGACCTGGTCGTGCGTGACGTAGACGGTGGTGACCTGGAGCCGGGCCTGGAGCTTCTTGATCTCCGCGCGGACCTCCACCCGGAGCTTCGCGTCCAGGTTCGACAGCGGCTCGTCGAAGAGGAACACCGACGGCTTGCGGACGATGGCCCGGCCGAGCGCGACGCGTTGCCGCTGCCCACCGGAGAGCTCCTTCGGCTTGCGGTGCATCAGCTGCTCGATGCCGAGGATCTGCGCCGCATCGGGAACCAGCCGGTCGATCTCCGCCCTCGGCGTCTTGCGGATGCGGAGCCCGAACTCGAGGTTCTCCCGCACCGTCATGTGCGGATAGAGCGCGTAGCTCTGGAAGACCATCGCCACGTCGCGGTCCTTCGGCGGAACGTCGTTGACCACCCGGTCACCGATCGAGATGGTCCCGCCCGTGATCTCCTCGAGGCCGGCGATCATCCGGAGCGCGGTGGACTTTCCGCAGCCCGAGGGGCCGACGAGCACCATGAACTCGCGGTCCTGGATCTCGAGATCGAGCCCCTCGATGACGCTCACCTGTCCGAAGCGCTTCGTGACCTGCTTGAAGATCACCGAGGCCATGGGGGGCGTGGCATTCTGGACGCTCGGCCAACCCCCGGTGAGGAAATTCTCACTGACTCCAGACAGGGTGACGTGCCGCGTCACGATGACTCCTAAGGCCCATGCAGCGTTCACCGCCGCCCTGCTGAAACGGCTTGACGCTGACCCGGACGTGCTCGGGCTCGTGCTTCTCGGCTCGAGCTCCGGCGATCCGCCCGGGCCAGACGCCTTCTCCGACCACGACCTCTTCGTGGTCACCCGCCCCGGGGCGCAGGAGCGGTTCCGGACCGACCTGAGCTGGCTCCCCAACGCCGCGGACCTGGTCCTGTCCTTCCGCGAGACGGCGCACGGCGTGCGAGCGCTGGACCGCGACGGGCACCTGGTGGAATTTGCCGCCTTCGACCTCGACGAGCTGTCGCTGGCGCGGGTCAACCGGTACTCGGTGCCCCTCGACAAGGCGGACGTGCGCGCGCGGATGGCACGGGTCCGGGAAGAGACCGCGGCCCGGATGGCGACGCCTCCCGATGCGCGGTGGCTCGCCGGCCAGTTCCTGGTCGAGCTCCTGGTCGGCGCCGCTCGGTACGGGCGCGGCGAGCGGCTCTCCGCGCACTTCCGGGTCCGGGTCGGCGCGGTGCAGCATCTCCTGGGGCTGATCCGGTTGCGTGCCCCCGCCGTGGATCGGGCCCGGCTCGATGATCTGGATGTCTCACGACGGGTGGAGGCGCTGTTCCCGGACGTGGCGCGGAGCATCGACGCGGCGCTCCTCCAGCCGGTCCCGGCCTGTGCGCGCGCCCTGCTCACCGTGGCCCGGCGCGTGGCTCCGGACCTCGTCCCGACCGGCGTTCCCGAAGCTCTCGAACAGGCGTTCGCCCGCGCCGAGCACGCAGCACGCCCCGCGGAATGACGCGCGCGCTGCATGGGCTCCGGGTCGAGCGGCTCCGGTCGAGCGAGCACGATCTCCTCCGCCGCCTGTACGACGCCTACCTCGAGGAGCTCACGGGCCTCGGCGCGTCCTACCGACGCCGGCCGGACGGCGCCTGGGAGTACCGCCCACCCGGCGGGAGCTGGGGACCGGCTCATCTCCCCTACTGGCTCTCGGACGGGACCGAGCACCGCGTGCTTCTCTTCCGGACCGGCCGCCGGGTGGTCGGCTTCGCGATGGTCGGTGTGCGACCGGCTGCGTGGCTGACGCCGGGGATCGACGCCTGCGTTGCGGAGTTCTACGTCGTCCCCGCAGCCCGCCGCCGCGGGGTCGGGGAGGCGGCGGCGCGGCGGATCCTCCGTCGCTGGAGCGGGCGATGGGAGATCTCCGAGGTTCCGGGCAACGTGCCCGCGATCGCCTTCTGGAGGAAGATCGTGGGTCGCCACACCAGAGGCCGCTTCGAGGAGCTCGAGGTCCGTGGCGGTCCCACGCAGCGCTTCATCAGCGAGTGAGCGCGGGCTTCACCACCGATCGACCTCCTCGACCAGCCACGCGTCGAGTCCGGCGGGATCGGGGATCACCCGGTGAGCCTCGTCCGCTCCGGGCCACTCGAACGTCGCGAGATGGCGCTCGAGCACCGCTGGCACGATGCCGCCGCGCGCCGGATGCCGGGCGTTCTCGGCGATCCTGGAGCGAGCTTCCTCGAGCGGCGTTCCGAGCACGAGGAGCACGCTCTGCCGGCCGGACTCGGCGGCGACCCGCGCGAAGTCCGCCCGCAGGAAGCGGAAGCACAGCGTGTCGTCGACCACCACCCGCGCTTCACGGTTCGAGAGCAGGTGCCTCGGCGTCGGGAATGCCTTGCCCGCCGTGCAGACCACGACGGGCGTTGATCTCGTCGAGGCTGACCACCCGGAAGTCCCATCGGCGGAAAAGGTGGGCGGCGACGGTGCTCTTGCCGGAGAACGCCGGGCCACAGAGCAGGAGCAGCGGGGGCGACATGATTGGTCCAGCGTGCCTCATCCCCGGGTGAGCCGCTCGTCGTGGCGGCGCCGCAAACCTGGTCGGACGGATCGGTGGGCGGGGAGGCCATCTGCTGAGCGGGGTCGCGGCTGCTCATCGGGAGGAGCCTCGCCAGCAGCGTTCAGCGTGATTCCCGGGCGCGCCCCCGCGGACTGTCTGGCATCCTGTTCCGCCGTGATCCCCACCCTCCCCCGGCGTCCGCTCGGTACCACCGGCCTGACCGTCTCGGTGCTCGGCCTCGGAGCAGGACGCATCGGTGGCCCGGAGACCTCCGAGGCCGACGTCGACCGCCTGCTCGCGACCGCCGCCGAGCTCGGAGTCACCGTCGTCGACACGGCGCGCAGCTACGGCGCCTCGGAGGAGCGGCTCGGCCGCGCCCTGGAGAGACGGCGCGGCGCCTTCCTCCTTTCCACCAAGCTCGGGTACGGCGTGCCCGGCGTCCCGGACTGGACCGGACCCGCGGTGGAAGCGGGCGTCGACGGCGCGCTCGTCCTGCTCCGGACCGACGTCATCGACCTCCTGCACCTGCACTCCTGTCCCCGCGACGTCCTCGAGCGGGGTGAGGTCGTCGAGGCGCTCCACCGTGCCGTCCGCGCCGGCAAGGTCCGCGTGGCCGCGTACTCCGGCGAGAACGACGCGCTCGACTGGGCGGTGCGCTCGGGCGCCTTCGGCGCGGTGCAGTGCTCGGTGAGCCTCGTGGACCAGGAGGTCCTCTCCGGGGCGGTGCCCGAGGCCACGAGCCGTGGGCTGGGCGTGCTCGCCAAGCGGCCTCTCGGCAACGCGCCCTGGCGGTTCGAGACGCGACCGGAGGCCGAGGACGTGGCCGAGGCGTGGGAACGCTTCCGCGCGCTCTCCCTCGACGCGGCGGGTGAGCCCTGGGATGCCGTCGCCGCTCGCTTCACCGCGTTCGCCCCGGGGGTCACCTCCATCCTGCTCGGCACCGCCAGCCCCGCGCATCTCGTCGCCGTCGCCAGCGCGCTCGCGGAGGGCCCGCTTGCCTCGGCCGTGCTGGGCTCCATCCGGGCGGCCCATGAACGGGTGGGTCGCGGCTGGCCCGGACGCATCTAAGCCATTGCCGCCACGCACCACCTCGTGCTTTTCATCGCCGCCCGTGCGCCACTCCTCGCTCGCCTCCGTGCTCGCGCTCCTCGCCGGCTGTGGCGGCACCGAGCCTCCACCAGCGTCCTCGCAGATTCCGCCCGAGGGGGACGCGCTCATCGTCGGCCGGGTGCTCGACGGGACTCTGGATCCGGACACCGGCCTGGCGGAGGTGGCGCATGCCTCGGGCTGGCCCATCTCCACCAGTCGCGGCTACCTGTTCGCCACCCGCGATCAGGGCGCGGGTCCGTACACCGTCGAGAGCCCTACCGGGTCCTTTCCCACGGCGGAGATGAAGAGTCAGGCCGGCCTGGCCTGGGCGCTGGTGCAGGTTCCCTCGCCGGAGGGAGCGGAGTACCGTTTCCTCGACGCGGCGGGAACGGGCTTCAGCGACCCGCTCTCGCGCCACTTCGCATACTCGGGCATCGCGAACCAGACGCGCTCCTTCGTCCTGCTCGGCGGTCCCCACCTGGAGCGCTGGCCTGGCATCGGCGACGCGAAGCTTCCTCCACGCACCATCCGCGTCCTCGTCCCCGCGGCGTCGCCGACCCACACGATGTACGCGATGGACGGGCAGAACCTCTTCGGGCCGTCCCCGTTCGGCGGCTGGAGGCTCCAGGACGCCGCCGGACCGACCACCCTGGTCGTGGGCATCGACAGCACCCCCGACCGGATCGCCGAGTACACCGCGGTGACGGACGCCGTCGGCGGCCAGCCGTTCGGAGGAAAGGGGATCGACTACGCGGACTTCGTCGAGAAAACCGTGCGGCCCTTCATCCAGGCGCGCTACGGGGCCACGACGCACGTGGGCGTGATGGGAAGCTCACTGGGCGGGGTCATCTCCTACGTCATCAAGCGTCGCTACCCGGCCTCCTACGAGTTCGTGGCCAGCCTCTCCGGCACCATGGGCTGGGGCTCGATCGGGTCCGGCTTTCACAACCTGACGGAGATCGAGGCCTGGGCCGGGCTGGGGAGCTGCCCCGAGGGACGGTTCTACGTCGACTCCGGTGGCGGTCCGGGGAGCGGCTGCACCGATTCCGATGGCGACGGGATCCAGGACGACACCCCGGACGCCGCGGACAGCTACTGCGAGAACGTCCAGTTCCGCGACACGCTCTCGGGACTCGGCTGCACCCGGGTCGATTACGCCTTCAGCAGCGGCGCCCCGCACCAGGAAGCAGCCTGGCGAGGCCGAAGCCCGGCCATCTTCGACCTCTTCGAGGCCAACTGACCCGCTGTTCAGTCCCCCGGGAAATCCTCGCCGGAACGCTGCACACGACCGCGGGCAGTGTCCAAGTTGCGCTGTCGGATGACCGAAGCCTTGCCCGCCGGGAATCGACCCGCGTCCCGTGCCTCCAGCTGGCTCGCGGCGGCGCTGGGGATTGGACTGGCCGCCGCGTTCAACGCGCTGGTGCCGGCGGTGGCGAGCGTCACGCCGTACATGGCCTTCCACCTGGTCCTCCCCGTGGTGGCCTGGTTCTCCCGCTCTCTGACGGTGGCCTGGGTGGCGGTGCTCGTCGCGGCGCTGACCGGAAACCTCATCTCGATCTCTCCGTCGGGGAGACTCACGCTCACTTCCGGAGCGGTCGGGGCCGGGCTGGCCTTCATGCTCATCCAGGGTGCCTTCACCTTGTCCCTCGTTCTGCTTCGCCGGCGGATCAAGGATCGGGACCTGCTGCTGAACCAGCTGCAGACGGAGAGAGATCGTCTTCTCTCGCTCTTTGCCCATGCACCCATCGCGGTGGTCACGCAGCGCGGACCGGATCTGGTCTACGACTTCGTCTCTCCCGGCGCGCAGCGGCTCGCTCAGCGGCCGATGCTCGGCCGGCCGATGCGAGAGGTCTTCGTCGATCTGGAGGGCCAGGGGTTGCACGATCGCGTCGAGCGGGTCTACCGGACCGGTGAGCCGCTGGTCGTGACGGAGCAGCGCCTTCGCTATCGCCGGGAGGGAGCCAGGGAGGAGGAGAGCTACGTCGACGCGACGTACAGCCCGCTCCGGGACGAGCGGGGGCGGGTGGAGGGTGTCCTCTCCTGCGCGGTGGACGTGACCGCCCGGGTTCAGGCGCGGCGGCAGCTCGAGCGGACCGAGCAGCAGCTCCGACGTCTCTCGGACGCGGGGCTGCTTGGCATCGCGGAGTGGAGGGGAGACCGGATCGTCGGAGGGAACCCGCGCCTCCTGGAGATGCTGGGGCTTCCGCCAGACGCCGGGGTGCCCGAAGGCGGCCTCGACTGGAAGGCGATGACCCCACCTGAGTTCGCCGAGGCGGACGCGCGGAGGATCGCCGAGCTCGAGGCCACCGAACGGACCAGCCCCTTCGAGAAGCAGCTCATCCGCGCCGACGGGCGCCGCATCTGGATCCTCGGCGGCTCGGCGCTGGTCGACCGCGAGACGTTCAGCGGGGTGTCCTTCGTGCTCGACATCAGCGCCCAGAAGGATGCCGAGCGCGCGCTCCAGGAGGCGCACCAGTTCGAGCAGCGGCTCCTCGGCATCGTCAGCCATGACCTCCGCAACCCGCTCGCCTCCATCCGTCTCGGCGTGGACCTCCTCGCGCGCTCGATGCTGTCCGAGCAGCAGCTTCGCACCGTGACCCGGATGGCCCGCTCCGCGGACCGAATGCACCAGCTGGTTGCAGGACTGCTCGACCTCACCCGGCTGCGAGCGGGTCAGCAGCTGCCCATCACCTGGGAGCCGAGCAACATGCACCTCCTCGTCGAGGGAGCAGTGGAGGAGGTGTCGGCCGCCGATCCGGGCCGGTTCACGGTCAGCGGCCACGGCGACGGCACGGGCGAGTGGGACACCGTCCGGGTCGGGCAGGCGCTGGGGAACCTCCTCGGGAACGCGCTCCAGCACAGCCCCCCCGGCTCGCCGGTGCGGGTGGAGGTGGAGGGGGGCACGGAGCAGGTCCGGGTGTCGATCAACAACGGAGGGGAGCCCATCCCTCCGGAGCAGCAGGACGGCCTCTTCGAGCCGTTCCGGCGCGGCGTCCGGCACGGGGCGCTCGACGGGAGCGTGGGGCTCGGGCTCTACATCGCCTGGCACGTGGCCCGGGCGCACGGGGGCACCATCGAGGTCCGCTCCTCGGCCCAGGCCGGCACCACGTTCCGGCTCATCCTTCCGAAACGGGCGTCGTCGCGCCCCTCGTCCGGGCTGCGGGGCGTGGGCTGACCGGGCGCGGGTTGCGGGGACCGACCGCTCGCGGCCCTCGCTTGACAGCCGCTGGAGCCGTCTTAGCTCTTGGCCGCCATGGCCGACGCGACCTCTGCCCGCGCGGTCCTGGTGGTGGACGACGACCGCGACCTCCGGGAGCTCGTTGCCGACATCCTGGAGGGTTCGGGGCGCCGTGTATTCACCGCCAGCGCCGGCGCTGATGCCCTGCGACAGATCGACGCGGACGGATCCCCCGCCCGTGCATCGTGCTCCTCGACTGGTTCATGACGCCGATGGGCGGACGGGCGTTCCTGGAGCATCTGGCGCTGCGCCCCGATGCCACCGGGTTCCGGGTCTTCCTTCTGTCGGCGAGCAGCACCGCACCTCCACCGGACCTTCCCGGGAAGGTGCTGGGCGTGCTCCGCAAGCCGTTCGGCATCGACGACCTTCTCGGCACGCTCGACGGCCACGGGTGAGCCGGGCGTTTTCCCTCGCAGGTCCGCGTGCTAGGGAGCCTCCTGGCTCCGTAGCTCATCTGGATAGAGCACCGGCCTTCGAAACCGGGACGTATACACCCAGCAATGAGCGTGCCCCAACAGAACCACTAGATAATTCTGTTCTTTTACTAAGGCCTCGGCCATGGCACACCGAATGCACAGCTCGCATCCAGACGGCGCGGACCAACGGGTTGGCCCTCGTGTTGGTCCCTCTTCTCGTCGCCCTAGTCGCGTGTGGGGGCCCGTCTCAAGCGCCTATTGCGATCGGAGCCTCGTGCGTATCCCCGAGCGGCGTTCGCGTGGAATTGAAGCGGGCATGGGCAACGATGCGGCCGGCGTCTGCTCCAGTGTTGGTCAGGCCCTAGACCAGTACCGCGCGGTCTACGAAGAGCGCTGGGGTCGGGTCGATATGGCCGGCTGGACGCCGAGGGTCCGGAGCACGACGCTGGTGGACGGAGCCGCCGGGGCGACTTGGTGGGACGAGCGTCTCATTGAGATGGAGCGCCACATGCTCGACGCCCTCCCCCACGAGCTCCGCCACGTTCAATTGGGCCCGAGCAGCGATGGGCACAGTGGATGGTGCCTGGTACTACCCACGGGAGCGGGCCACCCTCGGGCTTGATGAAGGCGCCTATCTCGGCTGTGCCCGGTGAGCTACGTGCTCTGACGCACTCGGCTAACGCGCCCCATATCCCGCGCCTCCGGCCTTCAGGTCTTCGTGGGGCGCATAGAGAAACGTGCGACCGCCCCCGCCTGCAAGTGGGGCGAGCCGGCTCGCCCATCGCCTTCAAGCGGCGCAAGGCACAGCGGCAGAACGATGCGCATTCTTCCCTGGCTTCAAAAACCAGAGGGAGAAGAACCATGCCTGATCAGCAGAATGAGCAGAACAAGCCGATGCAGGGCCCGGGGGAGAACCAGCCGATTACGCAGCCCGACAAGGGTAACGAGGGAATCGACAAGGACCGCAAGGCCTCGGACCAGGACGACATGAAGAAGCACTCGCCTTCTCCCAACAACCCTAACAACCCTAATCGCTAGCCATTGGCGAGGTGCTGGGGCGGCAACGACTGACTTGTCCGCCTCACTCTGCGTTGGCTGTCACCCTCCCCCGCTGACCTTCGACCCGCCACCCGCGGTCCGGACGGCGAAGTACGAGCTTCTGCCAGAGGGGTGTGCGCCCGCCCTGATATGGGGCCCCTTCCCACTTTGCGACGACTCCCTCCAGCTCGAGCTCGTCAACGCTGGCAATCAGGGGGTCCGGTGGGCCCGAGATGAAGTGGACACCGGGCGGAGTGTCTGGTCGCCTGGGCCCAGCACCTCGGCCAACGCCCTCTTCCGCTCTCGGAGGGGCCGCGCTCGTAGATCCTCGCCATCGAGCGCCAGGACAGCGAAGACGAAGACTTGAACGGGGGGCCCGTGCTGAGACTTGAGCCGGGCGCAGGCAGCATCGAAGTCAGTGTGGCCAGCTTCGTCCAGGACAACGAGCTCACCATCCAAGACCAAGTGATCGGCTGGCACTCGCTCCAAGCTGGCCACGACTTCGGGCACGTTTCGCTGGACCAGGCCGCCACCTCGAGTGCGCACTTGGCAGATGGCTTCGGCTTTCCCGAGCAGGACTCGGCAGCCGTCTAGCTTGGGCTCGTACAGCCAGCCCGGGCGCACGGGGAGTGTCTTCACCGGGGAGACGAGCTGGAGGCGGACGGCGCCGGGCGTGAGGCGTTCCACGGCATCGTCTTACCTAAGACGCGAGAAAAGTGGCCCCGGGAATGGGGTTGGGGGGAGGCTTCCCGGGGCCGGTGGTCTCGGTGGCGGATCGAGACGCGTGTGCAAAGTAGTGCCGACACCGCCGTCGACATTTTCCGGAGTGGTGGTAGCCAGGAGGGTACCCAGCCTGAGAGATCGTTCCCTGGACGCTCGACCCCGGCGACCACCTGTCCAAGCGTGCACACTGGGCGCTTGCTCTTGCCACCCCTCCCCGGCGTCCTTGGCGCGCTCCGCAAGCCCTTCGATGTCAGCCGGCTCCTGTCCGTGGTCGACGAGCACTGCTGACGTAGACCGCCCTCCGCACAACCTCCGCCGCCGACACTCCCAACGCCTGCGCCGCCGCATTCAGCCGCTCGCCGAGCTCAGCCGGCATGGGGAGAGCGCCAAGCCGGACGGTCGCCACTCCCTTACTGGCCTCACTTCGGGCGAGCTGCGACGGGTTGGACAGGGCCACGTCGAGAGTTCGTCGGAGTGCCTCGGCGAACGTCAGTCCGTCTTGCTTGGCGCGCGCCCTCAAGCGCCGGGCGCCGGACGCGGGCAGCCGGAGTGATCCCATTCGGACCTCGTGCTGGCGCGCTTGGACGGGTCTGAGCTGCTGCCCCTTGCGCTGCTGGATCGAGTGCGGACGGCACAGACCGCCGGAGAATGTGGGCCGGGCGCACTGTGAAGCGCGGCACGTGGGGCTGAGTTGACCGCCCGCGACGTGGGCGTGCGGCGCTATCCTCCGCCAACGTGAACGACCTGGCGAACTGGGACGTATGGGGCGGCGTGGACGGGGGGCTCGAGCACGCGAACGTCGTGTGCTTGATGGCCACTGCCGAAGAATCCGTCGCACGGGTCATGGAGCGGGCGCAGCAGAAGTACCGCGTCACTGACTGGAGCCGGTGGCGTTTCCGCGTGGTCGAGTTCGGCCAGGCCGGTGCGCCGCGGGTCGCGCACTTCCGAGCAGACGAGAGTGGGCGGCCGATCCGGCTCCGCGAGTAACCTCAGCGCCGGCAGGGGCAGGCAATATTCGCTTCCCGGCTTTTCTCTTCCGGTTAAGAGGACTCTGACCGTGGGCGAAACGCAGCAACCGCGCGGAAAAGCCGTCTTGGTAGTGGATGACGACCGCGACCTGCGGGAAGTGCTGGCGGTGGTCATCGAGGACGCTGGTCGCCGGGTTCTCATGGCCCAAGACGGCGCCGAAGCGCTTCGGACGCTCGATGAGGCGCCGCGCCCGTGCCTCGTGCTGCTCGACCTCGGCATGCGGCCGATGAGCGGCCAAGAGTTTCTTGAAAAGCTCCGAACGCGCCCCGACGCGGCCGACTTTCCGGTTGTCCTTACGTCTGGGACCGCCCCTATCCCTGAGTCCTGCTGGAACGCGCTCGGAGTGGTGGCGCTGCTCCCGAAGCCGTTTGACGTCGCTGCACTCACGGCCGTGCTCAAGAAGTTTTGCTGAGTGGGGTGTCGCCCACCGCGCCCCTCATTGCCTAATCATCGAACCACCGAACAGGAGACCCAATGGACTTGTTGACCATTCTCGTCGTCATCCTTGTCGTTCTCTGGCTGGGCGGCTATTTCGCCTTCCACATCACAGGCGGCCTCATTCACCTGCTCTTGGTCGTCGCGGTGGTGGTGCTCGTCATCCGCCTCTTGCAGGGCAGACGGGCCCCCTGACGCTTCGAATTGACGCGCTGCCCGCAGCACGTACAGTTGGAGCCGGCTCTTCGTCGGCATCTCCCCGCTGACGGATGAACTGCCCCCGGTCCGAGTGGCTGGACCCGGGTCTCCAGCGCCCTGTCGGCCCCTCTCCTGGTGTCTCCCGAGTAAGAGATGCGAGCGCGAGAGCAACCTCCGTCTTCGGGGCAGCCTTTAGCTCGGTGCCCTGTTTCCAGAGGAGGAGTGGGCCTAGGTGGTCTTCGACGTAGCGAATGAGTTCCGGCCCAACTGGTTCGTCCAAGAGCACGCCTAGCCGCGCGTCTTTTGGCCCTAAGAAGTACCGCGCCTCGGGCTGGCTCGGGTTGGTCCCTACGGTGTCGGGCACGCAAGACGGCGTTCGCTCCAAGTGCCGGAGCGTGCTAGTGAATCCGCAGTCTGGCTCCGTAGCTCATCTGGATAGAGCATCGGCCTTCGAAGCCGAGGGTAGCAGGTTCGAGTCCTGCCGGAGTCGCTTCAGGCCTTCAGGCCGAGGGCCGCGCCGAAGGCCGCGACCGAGCTGTCGTGGACCGGAGTGGGGACGCCGACCTGACGCCCGAGCCGGCTCACCGCGCCCGAGAGAACGTCGAGCTCGGTGGGGCCGCCGCGCTCGAGGTCGAGCATGAAGCTCGGCTTCATCGAATCCGGAAGAGCAGCGATCTGCGCGATCACCCGGCCCACCTCGTCCGGGGCGAAGCCGATGCCCATGGCCCTGCCCACCGCGATCGACTCCGCCGACGCCCGCTCGAGCATCGCGTTCCCGAGCGGCGCGGCCCGGACCGGTCCGATCGAGGTTCGCGCCAGGCCGCAGCAGCTCCCCATGGTGGTGATGAAGACGAACTTCCGCCACAGCTCGAGGGGCATCTCGGCGCTGGCCCGGGCCTCGATTCCCGCGGCGGCGAGCAGGGCGGCGATCTCGGTCGCGCGCGGCGACGTGCCGCCGGCGAGCTCGCCGACGACCATCCGGTTGAATGGACTCCGCCGGGCGATTTGACCCGGGCCGGTCCGCTCGGCGCTGATCGCGGTCAGGCCACCCAGGAGCGACTGCCGGGGTACGCCGAGCTGCTCGAGCCGCTCCGCGGCCTCGACGCCGTTGAGGAACGGGACGACCGTGCCGCCGTGTC
>Ga0105104_10000416_pt1 | contig 32548 bp, 34 predicted proteins | sample PPLLaktember2015_3_FD_87034 | JGI IMG/M metagenome (GOLD analysis project Ga0105104, IMG submission 87034) | Freshwater sediment microbial communities from Prairie Pothole Lake near Jamestown, North Dakota, USA - PPLs Lake P7 Core (6) Depth... | ecosystem: Environmental > Aquatic > Freshwater >... | reverse complement strand
TTTTAATTTTTATTCGTATTTCCATGAATTTTTACGCGGGAAAAATGTAAACGTTATCCCCGAGTTTCCCACAGGGAATGGAAAAATCGATATTCTCCTTCACTATGGAAATAATCGATACGGCATCGAGTTGAAGAGTTTCCGGGATAAGCCCGCTCATAAGATTGCCCTGGAAAAAGCCGCTCATTATGGCAAGCAGCTCGGTTTAACCGAAATATACCTGGTCAGTTTTATCGAAACCATCGATGAAGAAACACGGGGAATCTTTGAGAAACCTTTTACGGAACCCGTTACGGGTGTGACCGTCAAGCCGTTTTTTATTAGAACCGGTTTGGTGTAAAATTTGCCGCTTTAAATTAAAGTCAAGGGCTGTAGTCGGTATCCCCTTCCATTATCCGTGAATCGTGAATCGTTGATCGTCGGCCGTCGGCCCTTCGTCGTATTATATAACCGTTCATTAACCAGGAAACTTCCTGGGAAGATAAAATATTTAAGAAAAAACAAAGCTTCAAGGGTAAAAAGATCACTGTCTACGGCATGTAGTTTTCAAGCGGCGCAAAATAAAAATTCTTTGGCCTACCTTTCTTTCAAGAAAGGTAGGCTTTCGTGTTCCAGCAGCCAGGCTTTGTTTTCCAGCCCCCCACCGTAACCGGTCAAAGACCCTCCACTGCCAATCACCCGGTGACACGGGATAATAATAGAAACCGGGTTCCTGCCGACACAACCGCCGACTGCACGTGCACCTGTCGGTTTATGCAACCGGCCAGCTATTTGACCGTAAGACACGGTTTGACCTATTGGAATATTTTTAAGGTCTTCCCATACTTTCAATTCAAAATCAGTACCCCGCAAATCCAGTCGGGGCATTTCGAGGAGCGAGAAATTCTTTTTAAAATAGTCATCGAGCCAGGAACAGGCGGATTCGATGAAAGCATTTTTTCCATCCGTTATTACCGGCGATGTGTACCATTTCTTCAACCGTTTCTCCATAAAAATATTGCGGGGAACCTTTTGAAACTCGACAAAACAAAGACCTTCTCCGGATGCCAAAATTATCATGTGCCCTAAAGGCGAGGGGTAAATAGTTCGAACCAATTCGGAATTCATCATTCCTCCTGTTTATTTTTATTATCTGCACCGGGGGACAAATCGACGGAATAGGCTTTCCATAAATACATTGCTGCGTAAGCCCTCCAGGGGCGCCAGGAATTAATCCTCCGATTTATATCGGTGCCGGGGTTTTCATTATTTTTCAATCGTTCAAGGATTTTCTTGATGACCAGGTCTGTTTGCGGGAAAGCATCTGGGTCTCGCATTCCTCTCATGGATATATAATCGGTAGTCCATGGGCCGATACCGGGGATTTCCCGGAGGCGGTGAACAACGTGGTCAACATCCATGGAGCCATCAAAGAGGATACAGCGGGATCGAACCTTTTCGGCCAGGTGTTTGAGAGCTTCGGCGCGTTTACCGGGTATGCCGAGGCCGGTGATTCGTGTTTGCGCTAAAACGTCAGCCCCGGGAAAAACATGGGTGATCCAGGGGATTGGGGGTTTGGAAATAGGCTGGCCGAACCGGTGCGTTAACCTGCCTAAAATAGTGGATGCAGCTTTTAAAGTGACCTGTTGGCCGATGACAGCACGCACGCTCAGCTCAAAAGCATCCCAGCAGCCGAGCAGGCGAAGGCCGGGGTAACGGGAAATAATCGAAGCGAGGTATGGGTCTTTGCTCAAATGACTGGAAATAGAAAGCGGCTCGGCGTCAAGATCAAACATATCGCGAACCCGTACCTCGGCACTCGATAACTGTTGGTTGGGTAATTCATAAAAAGTAACAGCGAGGTGGCTTTCCCGGTGTGATGGTTTTATGCGGATAAACGAAATATGTCCGTCGATTTCTACTGCGCGGGAATAAGCGGAATTATGGATTACTTCAACGCCGGGGATCGCGCGTCCGTGAAAGTAATCGAGCACGGCTTCCCAGTGAAAAGGGGATTTGTAGGGAAGGTTAAGAGTTGTGCCGTTCCCGGGATCGTTAATCATTACACATTCCTCTTCGACTTTTGATTCATGGTTTTCCCATTTTGCTTACTGATTATTGTATAGTGAAAAATATTAACATAAGTTTCGATAAAAATCTCGCCCTTTTCGGAATAGGATATTTTTTTTAGAAAAAATAAAATAATTATCTCTGCGGCGGTTAAGGTTTCTTAGTTTCCTGTTGTTTTGAATTTTTGTCCCTGATGATAACGACGACTTTTTCATTCTTCTTCATTAGCCACAGTTTCTCTCTCGCCTTTCTCTCCAAAGCCAGGGGGTTTTTCTCCAAGTCCTTGATTTCCTTTAAAAGATTATCCCGATGCGTTTCGAGTTGTGATATCTCTTTATTCAATTCATCGATGCGGGACCGGGATTTGATGATTTCAACGATTCCCCCTTCTCCGAAAAAAAATGCAAAGACCAGGATAAAAACAAAGAGAATAATACCCATTAAAATCCCCCTGGTTTTATTAAAAATCGCTTCGGGAGAGTTTTCTTTTTTATTATTCAAGGAAGGAGCGCCCCGTTTTGATTAATTCCCGTGTTCCCTTTAAATCCGTGGATTCGGCATAAATCCGGATCACGTCATTGGTCCCTGATTTACGGATCAACAGCCAGGCATCTTTGAACCTGAATTTGATTCCATCGATATAATCGATTCGAGTGAGGGGTCGATTTCCCAATTGGGAATCGGCCCAATGCCTGGAAAGAAGTTCCCCATATTTTCGAGCGGTTTTTTCTGTTTTATTGACAGCCACTTCATTGTTGTATAATTTGGGGAAACGCCGGTAAAACCGCGATAAAATTTTCTTCATTTCCTCTTTATAATAAGCCTGCATTTCGGCAATCAGTAAACTGAAGAGGATGCCGTCTTTTATTTTTACTTTGTCATTGAGGGAAGCACCGTTAGAGCTTTCGACGGCGATAAAGGTTTTTGGGTTCTGCAGCATGCTCTCGGCCAGGTATTTGAAACCGACAGGGGTAGTATAAACGTTCCGGGAATAGTATTCAGCCACGCTTCGAATATTATTGGTGGTGGAAATGGATTTAATGATACCCCCGTCCATTTTCCGGACCGTGATCAGGTATTCGATCAACGGCGGCATGACGATATTGGAATTGAGGAACCTGCCGGTGGAATCGACGATACCGAATCTATCCCCGTCGATATCGGTAGCAAGCCCGATATCCGCTTTTTGATCCACTACCAATTTTGCCAGGTCTTTTAAGTCTTCCCGTCCGCAAGAAGAAACGACTCCGCTAAAAGCAGAATAGGGGAAATTGTGGATGCTAATGGTTTCAATGCCATTTTCGTTTAGAATAAAATCCAGGTATTCCCGCGACGTTCCATACAGGTTATCCACCATGACTTTTATCCCGGATTGTTTGATTAAGGGAAAATCCACCAGTTTTTGGATATACTCGATATATGGAGTCTTGACATCGACATGGCGGATGAAAGAATTATCCGAATATTGAGGTTTAAAACAATAGTCATGGGATAATCGATCGATTTCTTTTTCAATCAAATCGGTTTGAGAAGGGAGAGCCGGGGAGCCGCACGAGTTAAAAACCTTGATGCCGTTATAAATCGGTTTGTTAAAACTTGCGGTAATATTGATAGCGCCGCAGCATTTGTGTTGGGTAACGGCTAAAGAAATGGGTGCCAATGGGGCATCCCGTTCAGGCATGTAAATTGTAATTCCATTGATGGAAAAAATCTTGGATGCTTCTTTTGCAAATTCTTCAGATAAGAAACGTGTATCGTAATTGACAAAAACGCTCAATTCATTGGTTTTTGATTTTTGAATACAGTGTTTTTTTAAGATATTGGAAAAGGCCTGAGCAAAAATACGGACATTTTTAAAGGTAAAATCTTGCCCCATTTTTGCACGCCATCCGTCGGTTCCAAATTTAATCGGAGACATTCGCTGTCCTTATAAAATCCTTAAAATAAAAAATAATGGGAAAGTAGTCTATTTGACTACTTTCCCAACATTTCATGCCGCTCGCAAAGCGAGCGCTATAAGTATAAAAGTTAAAACGTATTGCTGTTACTGGAGACGGTATAAGACATCATCGCCGCCGGTACTGACAGCAGTTGAAGCCTGTATGGCATCCGTGTTAGCGATTCGGTTCGGTCCGGCAGACCAGACACCCACAAAATTGGTAGTGGTGTTAAAAGTATAATAAATGTTGCAGGAATAATGGCTGCCCCACGGATCGGCCCTGACTTCCGTCAAGTAGGGTCCGCGCCACCGCAGTTCCGGCCTGGGAACGGTTGTATCATCCGGGTAATTGACAGCACCATCCCGCGGATCATTTTCGATCAGGTGATTGGCAAACGTATCGATCACATCGACTGCCCAACCGGTTCCATCGTTCAACCAAAATTCTTCGTCGGAAACACCGGCTCCCTGGATTGTCGGGACATCGCCGGGGCCATAAAGCAATTGAAGGGTATCCGATAAACTGGTTCCATCGGAAGTCGGCCAACGCCCGACATCTCTATAAAAAGACCCTACAGCCGCCGCAATAACTTGCGTTTCATTCGTCGCACGGGTTATCTTCGAATCATTTATGTTTTTAGCTATGGTTGGAGTTAAGATCGCTGCCAATATCGCTACAACCGCGAGGACTACCACCATTTCAATCAGCGTAAAACCACTGTTTCTCCTCATAATTGACCTCCGTATTTTTTTAATTCCCGGAATTAGCTAGTCTGGCTATTCCAGTTAAAGACATTTATATATCGGCTGAAGTTCATTTTTTTTGAAACTTATAAAAATGGGAGCCAATTAAAAAACGAACGCCACCCATCGGGAAGTGTTTTGGCTATATCGTTCAAAATGACAAAAACCATTAACGCGATCAAAAGTGCAAACCCGATATTCAAGAGAATCCCTTTCACTTTTTGGCTAAAATCTTTCCTGATAATGGCTTCTATGGAAAAAATAATCAAGTGCCCACCGTCCAGTGCCGGGATCGGGAAGAGGTTGACTATCCCCAATTGAAGAGAGATAAACGCAATCAACATAAAAAAATTAGACAGGCCGCTTTCCAGTGCCCGCTGGGAAAATTTAGCGATCTCGATAGGGCCGGAGAGATTTTTAGGAGATAACTTCCCTACGATCATTTTTTTAAAAGAACTGAACACCATGCCGGTCAACCGGACAATATCGTCCACGCTTTTTCCCATTGCCGGGAAAAGGCCATAATGCTTCTTAAATACGGGTGAGTAAGGCACCATCGATACACCGATGATCCCTTTATTGCCCAGGGTAAGGAAACCGTGGTAAGGGGCCTCGGGTTTCGAGGTATCCATATCTTCGGAAAATACGCGGAAAGTACCGAATTTTCGCATGATATATAATTTCAATTTTGGGAATTTCTTTTTTATCTCCCGGAGCTTTTTTTTGGCTTCATCCATCGTATTCATGGGTACGCTTTGAAAAAAGTAAACGGTTTTCGGCACGATATCGATGGATATTTCCTTTTTCTCTCGGCGGACATTGAAACTCAGTTTTTTACCTGCACCCTGGAAAATAAAGTCACTGATTTCAAAATAGGTCATTTTTTTACCGTTGATGGATTCCAGGACATCCCCTTCCTTTAATTTTGCGTTATAAGCAGGTTTTCCTTTCACCACTTCGAGGATTTCGGTTTTGAAATTCCAATAGAAACCTGCATCTCCGACGTTGTAACTGGAAACGGATTTAATATCCAACTTTTCTTTTATTATTTTTCCATTTCGTTCGATTTCGATGTCTAGCTTGGAATTAGGATTCGATCCCACGGTCAATTCCAGGTCTTTCCAATCGGCAATGGTGTGCCCGTCGATTTTACGGATAAAATCTCCGGGTTTAATGCCTGCTTTTTCTGCGGGGGAGGCTTTTTCCACATACCCGATGCGGGGGGGATCTTTTTTGTATGCTTCCACATTAACGCCGGTGATGTTAATGAGAGTAAAGAGAAAGAATGCCAGTAATAAATTCATGGCGGGTCCCATGAAGAGAATGAATATTTTCTGACCCCGGTTTTTAGCGTGAAACTCGTCCGGTTTTAGGTTATTGGGGTCATACTCTTCTTCTCCGGCCATTTTTACATAGCCGCCCAAAGGGATGAGGCTCAACCGGAAATCGGTATCACCGAATTTTTTCCCGAAAATACGTTTCCCAAACCCAAATGAAAAGGTTTCCACGCGAACCCCCACCAGTCGGCATGCCAGGAAATGCCCGAATTCATGCACGATAACGATTATGCCCAATACTATTGCAAATGCCAAAATACTACTCAAAGCCGTCATATGTCTTCTCCATGACCTTTTCTTTACTATTGTTTCAAAGGAATATTCTCACGAATATACGTTCCTGTTTTATCTTTTGTTTCTTTAATGGTTTGATTAATATCATCGATAGAGTGAACCGGGTAAAAGGTTTCATTATAGAAAACGGTTTCTACTACGGAAAAAATATCGCTGAAGGATATTTTTCCCTTGATGAAATAATCGACAGCCACCTCATTGGCCGCATTCAGGACAGCCCCGGAATTTTTTCCGTTTTCCAGGACATGGTAGGCCATACGAATGGACCCGAATTTTTCCATATCCACGGGAAAGAATTCCAATAAAGGATTCGATAAAAAATTCAGCCGGTTGTTTTCAAAGGGGATTCGTTCGGGGTAGCTCAGCGAATAAAGGATAGGTATTTTCATATCCGGGACACTTAATTGCGCGATAATCGACGAATCGATAAACTCCACCATCGAATGAACGATACTCTGGGGATGGATAATCGTGTCGATTTGTTCTTTTTTTAATTGGAATAAAAAGAATGCTTCGATGATTTCCAGTGCTTTATTCATCAAGGTAGCGGAATCGATGGAAATTTTTGTTCCCATGGACCAGGTAGGATGTTTAATCGCTTCGTCAAAGGTAATCAAGGGAAAATCTTTTTTGTTCCTTCTATGAAAAGGGCCGCCTGAAGCGGTTAAGATGATTTTTTTAACATGCTGTTTTTTATTGATGCCGAGGCATTGAAAGATAGCGCTTTGTTCACTGTCGATGGGAATCAATTCCGCGCTGCACTGCGCAAGAGTTTGGTTGATCAATTCGCCGGCAGCGACGAGGGTTTCTTTATTGGCGAAACAAATCCGTTGGTTTCGCTGAATGGCGGCAATAGTGGCTTCTAAGGCTGCGGTTCCGTCTATAGCCGAAATCATGGTATCGACGGTGGGGTGTGAAACCAAATCCATCAAACCCTCAGGTCCCCAATAAACCTTTATACCCGGGAATTCGCGTTTCAACGTTTCGGCATCGTTTTTTCGTTTCACAGTGATTATTCGCGGTGAAAATCGTTTTGCTTGCTGTACGGCCAGGTTGATATTTTCTCCGGCGGCAATCCCTATCAATTTGAACCTGTCTTTATTCAACTCGATCAATTCCAGGGCATTGCGGCCAATCGAACCGGTGGAACCCAATAAAGCAATATTTCTCAACATCGATTATTTCCAGAGATAGTGAATGATATAATAGAGTGCGGGGGCACAGAAAATATAGCTGTCCACCCTATCCAGGAACCCACCGTGCCCGGGTAATATCGCGCCGGAATCTTTTTTATCGGCGGCGCGTTTGAAGAGCGATTCCACCGGGTCCGAAACCTGGGATAACAAGCCGATAATTCCGCCTGTTGCCATCGCTAAACCGGTACCCACGGGAACCGGGACCGGGAATAATCGGATCGAAGCCCACCCGCTGATCCCGGCAAATATAACCGCAGCAATCAAACCTTCTAACGATTTCTTCGGCGACGCCGCGGGGTAAATTTTGTGTTTCCCGAAAGCACGTCCCAGGAAATAGGCTGCCGAATCGCCAACCGCGATCACAAATATCAAATAAAACAGGTAATGCGGGTCCTGCTCTTTCAATCGAAACAAAAAATACAGCGGTAAATAGAGATAAAATACAATAATAAAATGAATACCCATATCTCGAACAAAGCTGGGTAATTGGCTTTTATTCCTGATGGAAAACAAGAAAAATAAGCCCATCGCTGTCACAATAATCATGACAGCCAGGGGGAGTTCCGGTTCTTGAAAAGTAAAAGAGAGCCCAATGGCTGTACCGCTCAAAAAAATAAGCGGGTAAGAGTAGATAACGGGGCTCGTTAATTTTACCAGTTCAATGGCCGCCATACTGATCAATAAGAACAAGGCCAGGGAAAAATATACCGGTGGAAGGTATTCGATCAGGACATAAGCGGCGATTATCAAAAAAAAAGCAGTGATGGTTCGGGTCATAAATTCTTTCATAATTTTCCAAATCTCCTTTCCCGTTTTTGATATTCCAGGATCGATGTGAGAAATTCCTTTAACCGGAAATCCGGCCAAAGGGTCGATGAAAAATACAACTCGCTGTAAGCCAGTTGGAACAATAAAAAGTTAGAGATCCTCAATTCGCCGGACGTACGGATCAATAAATCCGGGTCAGGGGATCCGACTGTATATAGGTATCGTGCGAATAAAGACTCGTCGATTTTTTTGGGGGGAATTTTATCTTCGATGATTTTTTTTACAGCTCGAACAATCTCCATTCTCCCCCCGTAGTTCAACGCGAGGTTTAATTGCATGGTCCGATTGTTTTTAGATATTTCCATGGTTTCCAGCAATTTGTTTTTTAGTTTATTGGGGAGAGGGTCGATATCGCCGACAATCGTGAATTTAATACCATTGTCCATGATCAAGTGTTTTTGTTCCACCATGTTTTCATAGAGCATATTCATCAAGGTATTGACTTCAGGGATAGGCCGCTTCCAATTTTCGCTGGAAAAAGCAAAAAGGGTTAAGTATTGAATGCCGCTTCGTAAGGAGTATTCTGTAGCAGCCCTGGCAGATTCCGCCCCTTTTTTATGTCCTTCTTCCCGTTTTAAACCGTGATTTTTTGCCCAACGGCCATTGCCGTCCATAATTATAGCGATGTGGGCAGGCACTTTTCCAGGGATAATCTGTTGGGCCAGGCGGTACTCTTCGGTTCCTTCTCGGATTAAATCGTTTAACTTATTCAGCATTAAGGAATTATAAGTTTTATCTTCATCTTTGTCAAGGGAAGAAGTGTGTTTCAAAAGAGAAAACCATTTCACAAAATTTGCACAAATACCATTGAAAAAAAACAGCAAGTGTTGTACACTTTATAATAATGATTAAAAAGAAAAAAAACGATAATAAACCCGATAACTTGAGTTATCGAGCGATGTTTAAGAACGAGATCAGTATTGTAGAAAAAGCCGATACCCTTCTAAACAACCCCGAACTCTCCCTATCGGAGCTGAAAGAAGAATACGGTTTCCTGAACCAGCAGTACAAAAAAATAGTGAACGAGTTGAAAAAAATCACCCGCGTGGGGGATATGCATTACAAAAAATTGATGACGGCCAATGAACAAATCCAGGAGCAAAAGAACGAGCTCGAATCGTTAAACAAGGAATTAAAGAAAGTCAATGCCGCCAAAGATAAGTTATATTCGATCCTGGCACATGATTTGCGAAATGCCATGCAATTTTTACTGTTTTCTTCCGAGCTGCTGGGTAACCAGGAAGAGTACGGTAAACTTGAAGAAGAGATTGTGATCAAATATATCGGGAAAGTAATCAAAACGGTCGGCAGTATGTCCGAATTGTTGGAAAATCTTCTTCAATGGGCCAGGTCACAGGTTGGGGAACTGGAATGCCGGCCAATAACGTTAGATTTACATGCTCTTTTCAGCGAAATCATCGAACATTTTGTCCAAAATGCCGAAGAGAAAAAAATAAAAATTCACATGGAAATTCCGATCAATACCATCGTTTATGCGGATGAGAATATGATGAAAGCGGTGGCCCGCAATCTCATCAGCAATGCTTTAAAATTTTCCACCGAGAATGGCTCTCTCCATATTTCATCCCAAGAACAAGGCGATTTTATCTCCACGTCGGTGCAGGATACCGGTGTTGGAATCCCCCCCGACATATTGAAATCGCTATTTGAAATCGCCGAATCCCAGGCCGATCTATCCCCGGCTAAAAAAACCAAACCTGGGCTTGGGCTAATCCTTTGCCGGGAATTTGTAGAAAAAAACAAGGGTCAAATCACTGCGGTCAGTACGGTGGATAAAGGCAGCACGTTTACGTTTTCACTACAGAAAGGGACCCCTTTATCCGCTAATATGGGATGAATTCGATAGGAAAGTCGAAATCTTCCGCCAGCTCCTGTCCGGTTTCCATTATATCTTCATCGTCTTCGGCATAGTACCAATTTATTTTTAAACTTCCGCCTGAGTAATGGTATTGCTCGAACACTTCAAAGATATCCAGCAAACATTTGGTCGAGCTTGTGTTCAGGTAATTCAGATAAATATTCAGGATCATCGGTTTGTTGATCTCGGAAATATATTTTCTTATCCATTCATTGACGGGGCCAAAGAAATCCAATGCATTTTCAGGGTATGAAGCGCCTTTCATTTCCAGGATACCCGTATCCTTATCGAAATGAACTTCCATTGAAGACTTAGTAGGGGGGATGTATAGATTATCCATCATTTTGTACCTCCTGGATTTTCACTGACAAAACAAGAAAAAAGTTCCTGTCGTTCACAGGTGTAATGGTATAGTCGATGGGGAGCCCGGATTTTCGGGCTATATCGATTAAACCGACGCCTGCTCCTTTCTTACCTTCTCCTCGAAATGTTTTGATCCGGTGTTTATAAAACTGTTTTAATTCTTGATTGCTCATGAGGTTTACCCGTTGGCACAATTCGATCACATAGTGGACTTTATCTTTGCTCACCAGGTTTCCCGAAGTAATCGTAAAGTTCCTATTTTTTTCTGTTACCACGATAATCCCGGCGCCCACATCGCTGTCGGAACTATCCAGTAAAACCCTTTCCGCTGAGTAAAGAGCTATATTTTGAGCCATTTCAATAAAAATCGAGAATATTTTTTTAACGGTATCCACCTTTCCCAGTTCGCGAGAGAATTTCGTTTTAATCAATTCCGCCATTCCCACAAGCATATCCTGGGATATTGCGCCCTGGAAATCGAGCACAATATTCCGCTCACACATCTTTTTGTAATACTCCAATAACTCCAATTCGGCCATTTGCTGCCCTCCACACGTTTTAATAAATCATATCCTCTACTTTATATTTAATATCGATATATACGCCATATCCACCCTTGATCATTTTTCTCCTCCATGCATTTTTTATGAAATGCCCTCCTTTTTTGAATGGTCTAACTTTGCAATTCCTACGCAATTCTTACCCTTTTGCTTTCCTTCATACAGGGCTTCATCCGCTTTTTTAATACAACGGTCGATATTCATATTTTTTTCAAATTCGCTTACTCCCAACGAAATAGTAATAGAAATCTTTTTATCTGCAAAAAGAAAGGATTCACCGGCAATTCTCTTTCGAATTGTTTCTGCCACCTTTTTTCCACCCGTTAGGGGAGCTTCCGGGAGCAGCAGGATGAATTCTTCTCCTCCCCATCGTGAAACAATATCCTGTTTGCGGACCATGGAGCGGAGAATCCGGGAGATACTGACCAGGATATAGTCGCCGCAGTCATGGCCACAGCGATCGTTAATTAATTTAAAATCATCCAGGTCGCCCAATACCACCGTAAAAGGTTTCCCGCTTCGTTCAAACCGGAATATCTCTTCCTGGAACTTATCCAGGAAATCTCTCCGGTTGGATAGATTGGTTAAAGGATCCGTTCGAGCCAACAACTCCATTTTTTTATAAGCAGCGATCAACTCTTCTTTCTGTATTTGGACTCGTTCATTGGCCATGAGGAGTTTCCTCTGGTTGGAGTCGCCGATATGAGTGATTTTTATGGTTTTTTTCAGGAGTTTGCTATATTCCTGGTATAGGGTGTTGTACTCGGTTAGAAGCACTTCAGTCGAGAGGGGGGGATGATCGATTATATTCTTCCCTTTTTCACTCCATTGAAATTCCTTCTCAAAAATACGCGCTGTTTCGTTCAATTTCTCTTCTTTTTTTCTCATTGGAATCATTATACACTAAACCAGGTTTGCGAACAACTCAAAATATTAAGTACCGGACTGCTCACTTTTTTTCAATCTTTCCCGGATCTCATTCACATTTATCCCGGTCACTACCGTAATGCGGTCATCCGGCATTATTCGGCGATCCGCCGTTCGGATATCGAAAATTCCTTCTACTTTAAAGGAGAGGTTATACTCCTTTCGTTTATGCAGGATCAAAAAATCGTGACTCAACGAGGGCGGCATATCCCGATACCCTTTCATATTTTCCGGTATGGGTAAGCTGCACGGTTCGATCACAGTTCCCATTTTTTCTTTCGTTAGCAGGTAATTTTTTAAATATTCGGCTTCTTCAAAAGAAAAATGCTGATTGATATAATTTCCAGGGGCGACACGTGCCTCACGGTTGAGCCGGATGTAATTGAAGATTACATTTTCAAAAGGGACCAACGGGGCCTGACGGTCGACCGCAAACCAATTGATTTTTAAATTATCATAAAAAACATCATTATATAGGAAGCTGTTGACAATAGAGTATACCTGGAATAGCCGGTACTCGGTTCCGTTGGTTCCCATTTGTTTAACCGGGTCATTTTGACTTGTTTGATCGTAAGCCCCGACTTTCATTCCACATTGCGAGCAAAACCTGGCATCTTCAACCAATTGTGCCCCGCAGTATTCGCAGAAGCCCCCGATTTTATCCGCTGCATTCATTGCATTTTTTCTCCTTTTATATTAATTTTAAAAACCGGGGATCTATACGCGGCGAACCTGCAGCCACGTACTTTCCCGGTCATCGTACCCATGAGCTATTTCCCGGCGCGTTCCATGAACCAGCACATCAAAACCCACTGCATCCCGCTCAACCAGGCAACCGCCAATGCGATCAGGAAATAATCCAAAGGCCACCATATTTTAATAATAGGTGGTCTGAAAATACCCACCAGGGCGAAAGAGACCCAATGACCCAGGCAATAACCACAGGAAAACAATTTGCCCAGGAAGGGACTTTTTTTCTTCATCCACTCGCGAAAAGGTTTAAATATTTGGGTTTCCGTTACTGTAAACGATATCGATGCAGTTACGATGGAAAGAAAAATCACTGTTTTCACTACGACCTCCCGGTCAACATGTACCGTTTTTCGTTTTCAAAAGGAACATTATATTCGCAAGAAAAAAAATTTTCAAGCCCTTTTCCAGAAATTCGGGAAATTAGCGTCTATTGCATTCTATTTTAAAATCCTATAAAATATAATTTCAAAATAACGAAAAAAATAAAATCCCCCTTGTAATAACTCAATGGAGGAGGTTAATCATGTTGTTTAGAGACGTGAATTTAAACGAATTGTTCAGGCTAATGCAAGAATACGACATCGCAGAAACATCATTGAGCGACGGGAAAATGACGGTTGTGGCGAAAAGAGGAAAAGAACCGGTAGTAACCGAATCCAACAGGCTAATGAGCTATACGGCAACGTATACTCCCCCACCTACTGCGGAATTACCCAAAACCGATCCGAAACCGGCAGATGTAAACCACCCGGGAAAAGAAGAATCAACCCCGACAGTACCTGGAAAATTCCACAGCATAATGGCTCCATTGGTGGGCACTTTTTACCGTTCATCATCCCCTGGCGCCGAATCCTTCATCGATATCGGCGACCGGGTTAAAACAGGCGACGTATTGTGTATCATAGAAGCCATGAAAAGCATGAACGAAATTCAATCGGATGTCAACGGTGTCGTTAAAGAAATCTGCGTTGAAAATGGCCACATGGTGGAGTTCGACCAGGTCCTATTTAAAGTGGATACCACTCTTTAAGCCTACGTCGATCGCCGGGAATTCAAAATGATATCCAAAATACTGATTGCCAACAGAGGTGAAATCGCGGTTCGTATCATTCGCGCAGCCAAAGAAATGGGACTGAAAACAGTTATCGTTTACTCCAAAGCCGATAAAGAATCTTTAGGAGTCAAACTGGCGGACCAGGCCATCTGCATCGGCCCCCCTCCCGCTTCCGAAAGTTACCTTTTCTACCAGAATATCATATCTGCCGCCCTTTCTGTCAAAGCAGATGCCATCCACCCGGGTTACGGTTTCCTGGCTGAAAATTGGCAATTTGCCGATGCCTGCCGGATGATGAAAATTCGCTTCATCGGTCCTAAATCCAATGTGATCCGACAGATGGGCGATAAAGCCAAAGCCAAAGCGTTGATGAAAGAATCGGGCGTCCCGGTGGTACCGGGTTCCGACGGGATCATCGACAGCTTCACCCGGGCAGAAGAAACCGTCGACCGCATCGGGTTCCCGGTCATCATCAAAGCATCTGCCGGCGGCGGCGGCAAAGGCATGCGCATCGTAAATGAAAAAAAAGACCTTGAAAAATCTTATTTATATGCCGCTAACGAAGCCCAACAAGCTTTCGGGGATTCGCGGGTCTATATCGAAAAATACATCTCCGCACCCAAACATATCGAATTCCAGGTCCTGGGCGATAAACACGGCCACGTCATCCACCTCTTCGAACGAGACTGCTCCATCCAACGCCGCCACCAAAAATTAGTGGAAGAAGCCCCTTCTGCTTGCCTCGATGACGAAACAAGAAAAAAAATGGGCGATATCGCCGTTAAAGCTGCTCAAACCGCTCAATATGACTCAGCCGGCACCATCGAATTTCTCTATGACCAGGGATCCAGGAATTTTTATTTCATCGAAATGAATACCCGCATCCAGGTTGAACACCCGGTAACCGAATCCATTACCGGCATCGACTTGATTAAATACCAGATCAAAATCGCCAACGGCGATCATTTAGACCTTCAACAAACCAGCATTCAACGAAGAGGCCATGCCATCGAATGCCGAATCAATGCCGAAAACCCGGAAAAAGATTTTAACCCCAATCCCGGTAAAATCATCCAACTGCGCATCCCGGGCGGCCCGGGCATTCGCGTCGATTCCGGCGTTTATGCGGGATACGCTATCCCTCCTTTCTACGATTCGATGGTGGCGAAACTCATCGCCTGGGGAAACGACCGAAGAGAATCCATCGAACGAATGAAACGAGCCCTGGACGAATACTATATCGAAGGCGTAAAAACCACCATCCCCTTTCATAAAGAAGTCTTGCGGCACAAGGATTTTTTGAGCGGCCAATACACCACCGATTTTGTCAACCGACTCGCCCCATCTTCTTGAACTGTTGTGAAAAAACAGGCTTAATCCGAATGAATAAAGATTTAACCGGCATGCCTCATGCCGATCCTTTTAAAAAAACCGCGGAGGAAAACTATGTCACATCTATTTCCTAAATGTACACGCTGTCAAACCACGCATTTTATCGCATTTTTGAAACATGCCCATTATGTGTGTTCGCGGTGCGGTTACCATCTACGATTGGATGCGTTGATCCGCATAAAAATGTTGTGCGATAAAAAGAGTTTTGAACCTTTCGACGAAAATTTAAAGAGCGAAGACCCCCTGTGCTTCCCCAAATACAGGGCCAAATTGGAAACATCTATGGAGGAGACAAAACTAAACGAGGCCATCGTTACAGGGATTTGCACCATCAAAGACTACCCCACTACCTTCGGGGTGATGGAGCCTAATTTTATTATGGCCTCCATGGGTTCCGTCGTGGGTGAAAAAGTGACGCGTATGCTGGAATACGCAGCAAACCATGACTTACCCGCTATCTTAGTCATTTCTTCCGGGGGAGCCCGGATGCAGGAAGGCATATTTTCTTTGATGCAAATGGTCAAAACATCGGCGGCTGTTAAACGACTCAATGATAAAGGACTCCCATTATTTACCCTTCTATCTGACCCGACTACCGGCGGGGTAACTGCGTCTTATGGCATGCTGGGAAATGTTATAATCGCAGAATCCGAAGCATTGATCGGTTTTGCCGGTCCCCGTGTGATCGAACAAACCATCGGGCAGACTTTACCCCAGGGTTTCCAGCGTTCCGAATTTCTACTGGAGCACGGGATGCTGGATATGGTGGTGGAACGAAAACAATTGCGGAATGTCCTGGCTGCACTCTTAAAAATTCATTCGAAGAGAGCCTATCCCGGTCGTTAACCGTGTTAAAACCGGTTGTATAGTATGAAATAATGGAACATTATTAACAAAGAGGTGAGATTATGATTCATCCCATACCTTTAAATGAAGAGAGACGGGCCATCGATATCGTACGTTTGGCCCGCCATGTCAAGCGGCCTACTACACTGGATTATATTAAATATATGATAACCGATTTCCTGGAATTGCACGGCGACCGCCGGTTCAGGGACGATCACGCCATCGTTTCCGGCATAGGGCTTCTTAACGATATTCCCGTCACCATCATCGGTCATCAGAAAGGCAGAAATGTTAAAGAAAATGTAAAACGGAATTTCGGGATGGCCCACCCGGAAGGGTACCGCAAAGCACTGCGATTAATGGAAGAGGCGGAGAGGTTTGGCCGCCCGGTCATCAACCTGATCGATACGCCGGGCGCTTACCCCGGTATCGGCGCAGAAGAAAGAGGCCAGGCTGAAGCGATCGCCTACAACCTCTATAAGATGTCTACACTGCGCACGCCTATTATCTCCGCTGTGACCGGCGAAGGCGGTTCAGGGGGTGCACTGGCACTGGGCGTCGCAGACCGCATCTATATGCTTTCCAATACCATTTACTCCGTTATCTCCCCCGAAGGATGCGCCTCTATTTTATGGAGAGATGCCAGCCGCGCAGATGAAGCCGCCGAAGCCCTCAAGCTCACGGCACGAAACCTCTATAAATTCAAAATCATCGACGACCTCATCGAAGAACCCGAAAATGGCGCCCACGAAGACCACGAAACCACAGCCAAACGACTGAAAGTAAAACTATTGGAGGGTTTAAATGAATTGATGGAGCTGAGCATCGATGCGCTGCTGGAGCAGCGGTACCAAAAATACCGTAAAATCGGCGTATTCAATGATATGAATCGCTAACTATACTGCGTGTAGTTTTATTGTAGAGCCGTGTAATATTGCGATGTTCGGGGCATGGTCCGACTCCGTTTAAGCTGCCGCTTACCGGTTTCCAGTGGGAATTGTATTGCATTATAGAATTTTTTTGATTATTATTATTACTATGAAACAATTAAAAAAAATGGCGTGTGCGGTATTGCTGACGTTTTTTGTGCTTCCTGCCTTTGCTGCGGAAGCAGTCCGGTTAATGCTCCCGGTACGGGTGTGGGATGAGAAGCAGCCCTTTATGGAACTCCGGGAAGAAAACTTCAAACTGCTTATTAATGACCGGCAGCAGGAAATTTCCGGCGTTTTAAAACTGGTGGCTTCTATGGAGCAGCGCCCGGAGTTTTTGGGCCGGAATTTTGTCCTTTCTTTCCAGGTAATAGAGTATGGGAAGCAGGTACAAGACGCTGTCTCATATTTTATTACGGAAATATTAAATACCACAGATTCCTTATATTTATATACTCCTCTCAATATTTATAAATTCACTGTTTCCTCCAATAAGGAGAAGATGATAAGGGAAGTCGATGAACTGGTTAAAAAAGATTGTGATGAATCTCAAAAAAGATTCGAAGCAGCGGAAAAAAATCTTGAAACTCACATAAACCGGCTTTTGCAGCAGCTTTCTTTGGATATTGACACCGACCCCGGCCTGGTGGTCAGTAATAAAACTATCGGTACATTTTTATCTATTTTTCCCCAGGAATTTTTAAATTTTAGGAACCGATATCTATTTCCTAACCAGGAAAAATACAGGCAAACTCTCGATTTTTTGGGGAACCGGGATGGCCAGCGGTGGTGGATTCATTTCCAGCAAGGCGATATTTATAGATTAATGAGCAAAGCGCATCTCGCGGCAAAAAAAATAGACGGGTTTTGCAGCCTGTACGAACATGTAAGGTTCTCATTTCAAAACAATCTCAATCAACTGGAAAGATACTTTCAATTGGCAGAATCGTTCCCCACCGAACAGCTTCTTAATATTTTTACCAGCAGTAATATCCGGTACAATGCCCTTCTTTGGGAAAATCGAAGCGATAAATCCCCGGGAGACGATGCCATCTCTAAATTGGAATCCATTCTTAACCAAATTTCCCTGGACACCGGTGGAAAACTAATTCATACCACCAACCCGGAACAGGGGATAAAAAACCTAAAGGGTTACCAGGACCATTATTATGAATTGGCTTATAATTTTGATGGGACCGTGGGAGAAAAAAAAATCGATGTAACCGCAGTACCGGCCAATGGTAAAAATTTAAAGCTCTACTACAAGAAGCAATACGCAGAAGAGGAAATACGTTCGATGGTGCAATATGTTTCCGGGGAACGAGTTCAAATTTCCGGTTTTTCTTTAAATAAAAACCAGGCCAAATTCTCAGTAAATTTGGTTGGTTTTGATGAAATGGAAACCTTTGGCCTGGCGAAAGTGAGGATTGAATTGTTCAACCAGGGGAATTCGCGTGCGTATCGTACTGAAAATACCTTGAGGTCTACCCGTAAGGATATCAGCATCTCTATTCCCATTCCCCCGCAGCACAAGGGAACATTTAAACTGGTCATTACCGTTTGCGATTTAATTGCCAATCGGTTGGCAACAATGGAAGAACAGGTCATATTGGAATAATGGAATGAGATAGTCCCATGATGAGAATATTAATTTTTTTTTGTATGATTTTTGTGACGGTTGGGCTCCAAACTATCGCTGGCGAAGTAGAAAATGTCGAACAACTCTACCTGGATGCTCAATTTGCCCGTGTTGTCGAATATTTTGAAAAAAAAGATTACTCCGCATTGTCCTTACCGGGCAAACTACTCTTCATTGAAAGCCTGGCAAGAACATCCAAAGGGCTTCAAGCCGAAGAGAAATTGAAACCCTTATTAGTTGAAAATCCCTCTGATCCTTCGGTTTTGGCTGCTGCGGGGGCCGTTTATTTTTCCTTAGGAGAGCTAAACAAAAGCCAGGGGTACATCGACCGCGCATTGGAGATTGAACCGGGATTTGATAAAGCTATCCTGGCCAGGGTTATGCTCTTGCTTTTCCAACAAAACTTTATCGGGGCGAAACAGGCGTATGAAATATTGGCCGACCGGGATCGGGGATGGCCGGGATCGGAAATTCTTTTTCTCACGGGAATCGATGTCTTGCGCGCAGGTCGAAACCCTGTAGAAATAAGAAACCTGTATAAAAGCCATGCTCAAACAGTAAAAAAATCAAACACAAAATATTACCAAAACCTCGAATCCGATTCGCGGATGTATAAACACCCCGGTCAAAACATATTGTTCCAGGTAGAAACAGGATCGGACCGCGTAGTGATCCCTTTTGCAGCAGGGAAAAAATCACCTCGCGTGAATACTATTCTAATAACTATAAAGGGGAAAACCTTTAAAGTCTTACTGGATACCGGTAATGCCACGGGATTGTTGATACACAACAGGGAGTTAAACGAATTATTAAAACCCAAAACCGGCGGACGGACAATAACCGGGATTGGCACCGAATCCGGGATGTTGGATGGGTACAGCCAGTATTACAAATCCGTCGATTTTAATGCCTTCAAGCTTCTTTATGTCAATGGCATTTATTTGCCGAAGCCGAACCCCGATTTCCCGGATGTCAATTTTAATCCAGCCTGTATAAGAAACCGCGTAGTCACCATCGATTTTGTAAAAAATGAGATAGTGTTACAAACTAAGGAACAGTTTGAAAAAAACCTTTCTTCTTATCCCCAGGGATGGTATACCCGGCTGCCGTGGTATGGGAATAAGTTCCCATATGTTCCTGTGACCGTAATGAAAAAGAAGGGGCTGGCGGTAATAGAGACTGGGGCAGAGGATATAGCGTTAAAATTGGATTTTGTTAAAGGCCTTCAAATGGAGCTTATACCTAAAGTAAAATATCTTGCTAATGGCCAGGTGTTTAAGTATCATCATACTGCCGTACTGCTTTCTATCGGGCGTTTTTTTTTCCAGCGAGAGGAGGTGGAGGTATGGCCGTTGGATCGTTTTTTCGACCCTATAACCGGGTTATCGCCCGATGTGGTTATTGGGCCTAATGCGCTTGAAGGTGAGTTTGTTGTTTCTTTTGATCCGTTCGATAAGCAGGTTATTTTTTCAACTCCAAAATAGTAATCGATTGTTTTCCCCCGGCTTAAAACTTCTCTCTTCAAAATAGCACAAAAATAACAAAAAGGGGACAGTCGAAAAAATCCATACTTTGACGGGTGGCCATGCCAATTTCCCGAACTCATACTTTGTCCAGACAGTCCATATTCTTTTGCATAATAGCCATATAATGTGACTCCCTGGCCTAACAATCGGACACACTGGCCTCGATATGCGACACATAGGCCTAACAATCGGACACATTGGCCTCGATATGCGACACATTGGCCTAACAATCGGACACATTGGCCTAATTTGGGTTGTTGTTAGCACAACCGCGCTGGATAAATTCACCGCAGCAATAGGCCGAAAAAAGATGCCGGAGAACCTGGAAGTGATTTTATTATCCCCAGAAACGGTGGAGGGAGATGTTTTAAAGGGAAGAAAAGGGTATTCGGACGATTTCATAAAAAATGCGATAGAAAAGCGTTAAAAAAATGTGATTTCCAGGTTACAGGCTTTATTTTTGATTGTCTCTTAATTGCTAAGCTGCGGGAGAGCATGCTAACCGTGTCGCACCACTTAAATCGATTCCCTTTCACTATTGACCCCGGTATCGATTATTGCTAAAATTAAAAAGGAGGTTCTATACATGGAAATAGATATTCTCGATCATGTTCGTATCGATAAGTGGATGTGGGCGGTGAGAATCTTTAAAAGCAGGAGCATGGCAACAGAAGCATGCAAAAACGGCAAAGTCACCGTTAATGGAAACACGGTCAAACCCTCTCACATCGTTAAACCGGGGGAAATAATCGAAGTGAAAAATCCATTTCTCCTTCGATCGTTCCACGTAAAAGGAATACTGGAAAAACGAGTTTCCGCAAAACTGGCAGTGGAATACATGGAAGAAACGACAGCACCGGAAGAATTTGAAAAAATGAAAGCTCTCCGCTCCAACATCCCAGCATACCGCAGCAGGGGAAGCGGCAGACCGACTAAACGAGAACGCCGGCATACCGACCGATGGAAAAAAATTACCCCAGACCTTTAATCTCTCTATGCATTTCCCAAAATAAAAAAAGAAAAAAACGATAAACTACTTGAAATAGTTACTTTTATTATTTAAAATCTATTGATGATAAAAAAATTTTTTCTCAAGCGGAGCTGCTTATGGATGACAAAAAACTCGAAATCATAGAGAAAATGTTTTCCGGCAAGGAGAATCTTCCGACACTCCCTTCTATCTTCGGCGAATTCAATGTGATGATCAATAGCCCTTCGGTTTCACCCCGGAAAATTGCGGCCTTGATAAAAAAAGACCAATCCATGGTCATTAAGATTATTAAACTGTGCAACATAGCACTGCACGGCAAAAGAGAAGAAATCGGGGATATTGCCAACGCCGTCGCTTACCTCGGCCTCAATAAATTGAAACGCATCGTATTGGAAATATCCCTCACACGAATGTTTACCTTCGGCCCTTCCCATATCCCGGATTTTAACCCCATCGTATTCTGGGAACATTCATTGGGCACAGCTTTCTTCTCCGAATTACTGGCCAGGAGCCTGGACTTTCCCCAAAATGAAAACTTCTACCTGGCCGGATTAATGCACGATGTGGGTAAAAAAATGTTATACAATTGTTTCCCGGAAACTTTCGAAGAAGTGGTTTTCAACCAGATCAACGACGGGATAAAAGACTATGAAGCGGAAATGGAATACCTGGGCGTCGATCATGCCGATATCGGCGCATTTTTCGCCGAAAAATGGCGATTCAACGAAAATATCATCAAAGCGATTGAAAATCACCACCGTATCGACGAAACAGAACCCGATGACGTCACAATAGTGGTTTACCTGGCTAACCTCTATTCGAAAACCGCAGACCTCTGTTTCCCGTGGGAAGAACGATCGGTTAACGTCGCCAAATCTCCCACCTGGGATAAAGTAAGGGCAATGACCAAATCGGAAGTGGACTCCGATAAATTAACTTTGATGCTGGTAGATGCCACACCCCAAATTAAATTGACCGTCGCTTCCCTCCTGGGAGAAAAGTAACGGCGCAGATGACTACCAAGAAAAAAAACATCGAAGAAATCCAGAATAAGTTTAAAGAACTTATCATGGAAAAACGATTCCTGGAACTCGCTAACCTGATGCAAATCACCGGCGAATCACCCCCGGATTATGTCGTTCGAATGGGCTTTCGAATATATATGGAAAAACAACGCAGCAACCGGGTCAGACTATTCTTCGTCATGAAATTAAAAGAAATTACCAATGTTACACCGGAAGAACCCATCCAGGAAGAAATAGTCCGAACCACTTTCGAAATGGAATCGCCCCATATCCTCGACTCCCTGATGAAACGACTGGACATCGATACCCAAATATTTAAATCGATGAATGAAGAACTTCAAGAAGCCTACCTGGTCCACGTTAAAAACGGCGCCTTTACCAATGTGGAAAAATTAATGGAAATCACTAAAATTCCACCCTCCGACCAGAGCATCCAAAAAGCCTACCACCATTACTTAATGGAAGGAAAACTCATCAGCTTCACGGGGCTAAAACGACGAAGCGGGATTAAACCCGACCGGAAAATGATCCTGGAAGTATTTAAATATTACCAGGAAAACGCTGCCAAATACGACCTGGAACATAAATCCACCCCGGAAGGAAATACCTGGAAAAAACGGTTGGAACGCCTGCGAAAAGCTATGGGCTCCAAAGCCAATGAACGTGAAGGCATTGAAGGAACAGATAGTATCGGCAATGATTAACGACTGAAATAATAACCGATGAAACAAAAAAGAAAGAGACTGAAAAAGATTAAAAACCCGAAAGTACAGGAAGATAATCGATGAAAATACTGATCGGCGATCATGATGTGATAAGTTCCAGTAAACTAAAACTGCTGCTTTCCAAATACGGCGATTGCGACGTTGCTTCCAGCGGCAGGCAGCTCCTGGAAATGTATGCCACTTCCCACGAAGAATTCGACCCTTTCAACTTTATGACCCTGGAAATCGAAATGCAGGATATGACCGGGATCGATATTCTCGAGGAATTACGGAAATGGGAAAACGATCACCAGGTGGAACCGGGACGAAAAACCCGGATATTGATGATTATTTCGGAAAAAGACCAACAAGACCTCACCGCCTGGAGACAACTGGGGGCTACCGCGTTCCTCTCCAAACCCTACGACAGGAAAAAAATGGAAACCCTCCTGGAGGAAATGGGCCTCCAAAAAATACCCGCCCCTTCCACCCCTACTTCACAAGAAACCCCTTCCGCAGCAAAAACCCCAAAAAAAACCGCCGAAGAACAAACTAAAAAAATCGATCCCAAAGAAGTGGATGCAACCCTGAAGAAATTAAACGCCTTTGTCGTCAATGCAGAACAATTTAAAGGCGTCGACGCCGCCCCCATCATCGACGAACTGGTGCGAAAAGGAGGTGAAGAAGCCGAATTACTGGTTTCCCAACTGATTACTTCGGACAAAATCTCCCAGGATATCCGGATCCAATTCATCCGCTCCACCGCTATCACCCGCAGCCCCCACTCCCTGGTCCCCCTTAATAAAGTTATTTTTGCCGACGATAACATCAAAATTATCCAGGAAGCCGTCACCGCCGTCTCCCACTACGATAACCAACGGGCATTGAATATTCTTAACCAGGGACTCCTAAAATTTAAAAACCCCATGCTCCTCAACACAATCCGGGTTGAAGTCGACCGCATTAAAAAGAATAAACCGATCCTGGCTATTTTACCCCGCTTCCTGAAATCCTACGATAACTTGAAAAACTTCCGCGTTACCGTCGATATTCTCAAAAAAATCATCTCCCCCGAAGATACCCCCCTGTTCCTCAATTACCTCAAATCCGGCAACCAACTCCTGGAAGACGGTACGTTCGAAATCCTCTGCCACTCGGGCGACCCTGCTGTTAAAACCGCTGTGATCAATTTCTTCGAAGACCGCATCCAAAAAATACCCTGCATCCAGGACGCCGACTGCTTCGACCTTTTCATGACACTCTCCAATTTTTTCAATTATACCCAAAATAACCTCGACATTATCGATGAAGAAATCAAGGAATTGAAAGAGTTATTTTTAAAAATAAAAGACATCCGGGGCAAACAAATTATCATCTCCATCCTCTCCAGGAGCCAACGATCCGAAGCCCTGGAATTTATTAAAAGTATTTATAACGAGGAAAAAACCCTTCAAGAACACATCGTAGACCAACTCTCCTTCAACCAACAAGCCGTGGATTTCCTCTTCGAAAAATACCACCAGGGCATGGTCCTTAAAAAACAAGTGATCGCCTCTCTCCTGAAAAACGAACAAGGACTCCAATATTTTATCAAACACTTTTTTACCTTCGACGTGGACCAACAAGAAATTATCATCCGGAATATCACCTTTTCCAACCAGGACTACCTCATGGATTTTATCTCTAAAATCTACGCTTCCAACCTCTACAACCTGAAATTCCTCCTGCTGAATGTTTTAAAAAATAATTACCTGTTCCAATTCAAAGAAACCCTTTTTGACGAAGAACATCAACGGGAATTCATGTTCATGGGAAACGACTACATCGATACTGTCGTCGAACTATTTCCTATAACCGCGATAAAAAACTTCCTGGACAAAATCGCCAATGAAGATTTATCCAATAATAAAGTATCGAGATACCTGGCAAAAATGACCGCCGTTGCCGCAGTCGAACCGGTTCTTTATCTCAACGACGCTAAATTCATCAATAGACTCTATAACCGGGTGATCAATGCCAATAACATCGATCTCAACACCGACTTCTTTCTCTCCCTTGAAAATATCAAAATCCTGGACCTGCGCTCCTATAAATACCTGGTCGATGCCACCAATGCTTTTTCCGATTTGAAAGGCGAAGGGATCAACCCCAAAGAAAAAGCCGCTATTATCCGACTCAAAACAAAACTCCGGGAACAACTGCAAGACCTCCGGGATATGGAAAATTTACAAAAAGACATTAAATCCATCTTTGTCAACGAACCCATCGAAATCGAACCGCTAATCAAAATCCTTGAAACCAACCACGTCGCCGCCTCATTGAAAATACATCATGCTGCGGCTTTCCTGGCCAACCAATTCAGGAACCCCGCCGTCACAAAACCCGACGACCTCCAGCTCTTCTCTCTAAAATTTCCCCTGCTCTATGAACTGATCAAAATCCTGATGACTAAAAAAGAAATCCCCTTAAGCGAAGAGTGGATCGATAATGCAGGTAGAATGGAACTTCTAAACCAGGTGAAAGATAAACCGCGCATGGTCATCGCTTTTAAAGAAAAAAGACGAACCGCCTTCCTACAAGATCAACTGCTGGAAGTCATCCCGGAATTCGAAGTTTTGCCGGTTTCAGAATTTGAAAAAGATAACGTCGATTTGAAAGATACCGACTTTTTCATCTGCGACCCTCCCTACTTGAAAGATTTTATCGATCATATGAAATTAAAAACCACCCGGATTTTCCTCTACCTGGAAAACCGCCTCGACTTTGCCCCCTTTCGCTCCCTTAACCCAAGGGCTTTTGTGAAACCCTTTTCCGGCTGCCGGGTTATCCGGATGCTCCTGCAAGAACTATTTATTAACAAACAGGTTTAAACAAACATGAAACCGTGGAACGAAACAGAAACGAAACGAATTAAAAAAGATAATCATTTTTACATAGAAGGTTGAAAATGGAGAAAAAAGAAATTTTAGCGAAGCTTTTTTCCGGGGATAAGAAATTACCCACCCTGCCTGTTATTTATGATAAACTGAGCCAGATGCTGCAAGACCCATCCACCACCAGTAAAAAAATTGCCGATTTGATGATGAAAGATCAATCCATTGTTACAAAAGTATTGAAATTGTGTAACAGTGCCCTTTACAGTACACGGAGGGAAATTACCAACCTGGCCAACGCCATCACTTTCCTTGGATTGAATAATATCAGGAATTTGCTTCTCCAGGTTTCATTGGTAAAGGTTTTTAACTTGAAGGACGGCGATATACCCGAATTCAATATTACTACTTTTTGGGAACACTCATTGGGCACCGCCTATTTTACCAATATCATCGTCAAAAAGTTAAAATTGCAGGCCAATGATAATTATTATATCTCCGGTCTCCTTCATGATATTGGAAAACTGGTAGTTTACCAGTTCTACCCCGATAAATTCAAAGAAATCATCAAAAAACAAATTAAGGAAAATCTCATCGACATCGATGCGGAAGAAAAAATATTGGGGGTCAATCACAACGAAATCGGCGGGTATTTATCCGAGCAGTGGAATTTTAATCCCGAAATCACCGCAGCCATCAAAGACCATCACAATACCGTCTCGCAGCAAGGCTTATTGGTGGCTGTCGTCCAGGTATCCAACATGTTTTCAAAAGCCGCCGGTTTATGCTTTCCCTGGGATAATAAGTTTTTTGAAATCGTGGGAGATCCCAATTGGGATGTCATTGCCCAACACTCGCAAAACCTGGATATCGATGCCCTGGTCGGCGAAATCCTGGGCGAATCGCAAAACGTACGAAGCTCTGTCACGGACTTACTCAGCAAATAACCCGCATTTTTGTAAAAACCATCGCAGATGGTGCGGTGGGCCAAATAATTTTGTTAAGGGAGCATCGCAATATCTCACGGTTCTACGATAAATCCACACGTAGCGGGGCTAATACTCGCAACTTCAACGGTAAAAGCGAGATGTCGATTTTTTCGACTTGTTCGATAATCGTCCCGTCCACCTGGATATCAAACGGGGAGACGGACGAAACTTTAAAATAGGGAGAACGAATCCATTTCAACTTGTTATCGTGGTTTTTAAAGTGAGTACCCAATAATACTTTTATTCCCAATTCAAATGTGCTGCCGAAAGTATGAGTATCGGCGATACAGCAATCCACCAGTCCATCACCCATCGCGGTATCGATCCCTTTTCCGGCGAAAGACGAAGGCGGAACCATTCGCAGCCCCCCCGCATAAAACGGGGTATTTAAAAACACCAGGAGAGAAAATTCGATTTCTTTTTTTTCGATTTGACCATTCGCAGGGTCCGGGTATTCCAACTCGACCCGAAGGGGCAGTTGTTTTTTCGAAAAAGAGGACGAAATACCCATCACCCCGGCGGTTAATTGGTGGAGCGGATTGAGTTTTTCCTGCCGGCGGTGGCGCTGTCCGTACAGTTCTACGTAACGGTTTACCGATGAACCCAGGCCCGCGCTGACAGTACCGAGGAAAATGGAGGTTTCTTCTTCCCCGTTTTTTTTTATTTTTATTTCCCCTACATCCATATCGCGAGTATGGCCCCGCATGATGGCCGTGCATGCATCCGTGACCCGGTGAATTCCCAGCCCGCGGACCACATCGTTGGCGGACCCAGTCCCGATCATTCCCATAACCGGGGGCGAGGGGTGTTTTAGAATTTCTTCCGCGATAATGGTAAAGGTCGTATCGCCTCCCACCCCGACAATAACCGGGTAACCGGCCGCTGTTTCTTGCGCTAATTTTTTAAGATGGGATTCGCTTCCCGAGATATAAAGATCATACCCGGATGCCCAGTTTTTAAGCCGGGTTTCGATTTCTTTTTTGAGTTTTAAGGACCGGCCTTTCCCGGAGGAAGGGTTAAACAGGATGGCAGCCGCATGCATTATTTAATTTCTTCCATGTAAAGCTCCCATTCTTCCTCATCTTCGTTTTCCTTCAGGTAATACAATTTATCGTTGGCAAAAGCGATAAGTTTGGTTCCCAGGAATTTGTCCAGTATCGTTTCGTTTTCGAACCGTTGGAGATTTGCTTTTTTGAGTATTTTCCCTTTTGTATCCATGATCATATATTCTTCTTTATTACCTGTCACCTTGAAAGTTCGAATATAGATTTTATTGCCGAAGGAGTCGATATTTTGAATGGAAGGGAAATAGTCGGAATAATGAAGCTTTGTAAATTTTTTTACTTGCTCCCAGCCGCCCTGGGGTTTAAGTATCGGGTCTGCCTTGAATTTTTCAAAAAGTTTGGATTTATCGGCTTCAGTAACAGGAACCTTTTGAGAGTCGATTTGGATTTTATTCAATTTTTTCCCCTGGCTGTCGAATACTTCAAAAATGAAGCCATTTGGGCTTTCCTCGATGAATATTTTGTTGTCTACTACTTCAAAAAACAGGAAATCCATCACCAGGTTGATTTTAATATCCGGGGCAACCCCTTGCTGCATGAATTCCTGGCGGAATAGTTCTTTGATCTCCTTCATTTCCGAATCATGGAGGGCTACGGCGGTGTATAATATTCTCGCTTTCTCGTCCACCACCAGTTTGTGGATCACATAATTCTTGCCGATCGGGATTGTCCTGATGAAACGAGGGGAGATTAGCTTAATTTCCTTTTTAAGTGTGCCGTCTTTTGCGAAGAGTACCAGTTTCCCGAAGGTTTCCACCAACAGGTGTGTGGGATAGACGGTCAATTTGTTTTTAAACTGGGGATTTTCCATGAGTTCGCCTGGTCCGGCACCTTTTTTCCCGAATTTTTTAAGCAAAGTCAAGTTTTTCAAGTTAAAAATATAGATCGAAGCGCCTTCGACGATGTAAAGTTCATTGGTTGTTACTGCAATGGAATCGGGTCTGAGAATACCGGGTACTTTCCCCATCGCAGTCGGAAAAGCAATGAAGCCGGACATGATGATTAAAAGGTTGAATATTACCGCTTGTTTCATTTTTCATTCTCCTTCGTTTTTTCCTTTTCAAAACAGTCAGGGCAAATACTGGCGTTAAAATCCGCTTCGGTATGTTTTTGCAAGTATTGATCTACTTGCTGCCAATAACCTTCATCATCGCGAATCTTTTTGCAATTGGCACATATGGGGATCAGTCCTTTTAAAGCTTTGATTCTTTCATTATTGGCAGCCAACTGCCTGTTCATCTCTTCCAGTTCCTGGTTTTTTTGGACATAGGCGTCGAAAGTGGAGAACAGGAGGTCCAATACCTGGAGCTGGCTGGACATGATATAGTGTTTCTTGCCGCTGAAGAATATTTCGATCCCCATATCCGGCATCTGGGAAGCATTGAGCGAGGAGAGTTGGCGCATCCGTGCATTCACTATCATGTATTCCAATTGGGAGAGGAAATAATCGTTTTTATAGGGTTTGATGATGAAGTTATCCGCGCCGCATTCCAAACCCCTGATAATATCTTTCGGATCGGATAGAGCTGTCACCAACATCAGGGGGATATACGAGAGGCTTGCATTGCGTTTGACTTCCAGGCAGAATTCGAACCCGTCTTTTCCCGGCATCAGGACATCGCTGATAATAATAGTAGGGGTCTGGGTTTTTAAAAAATCGAAACCCTCCTGGGCGTTTGAAGCCCATAGGACAATAAAACCTTCTTCTTCCAGGAGAAATTTCAGTTTTTCGGCCTGGGTAGTGCTGTCTTCAACAAGCAATATCGTTTCACCCTTATATTTTTTTTGTGTTGACATCGTCCTGGTGTCTATTTTGTTTTTTGCCTGGATTTGATCTTTTTTTCGTAGAAATCCGGGTAAAGTTCTTTGAGGCAGTCCGTACAAATACCGTGGGTAAAATCGACTTCGGTATGGGCGGAGACATATTCTTCCACTTCTTCCCAATAGCCTTCGTCGTTTCGAATTTTTTTGCATTTTGAGCAGATAGGAATCAAACCGCTGAGGGTTTTAATTTTCTCGCTGGCGATTTTTAATTCGAGGTTCAAGCGTTCCAACTCGATATTTTTCTGTACGATCGCTTCGTAAGTCGAAAACAGTAAGTCGATGATTTGCAGCCGTTCGGAAGTAATCCGGTGTTTTTTCCCTGCGAAATAGATTTCGATACCCATTTCAGGAGTGCGTTTTTCATACATTTTCCTGAGTTTCATGTTTACCATTAGATATTCGATCCGTGAAAGGAGGTATTCTCGATTGTAGGGTTTGGTGATGAAGTTATCCGCGCCGGATTCAAGACCTTTGAGGATATCGTACGGTTCCGACAGTGTGGTTAATAAAATAATAGGGATGTGCTTCGACTGTTCATCCTGTTTGATTTTCGAACAGAGAGTAAAGCCATCCATTTCCGGCATCATGACATCGCTGATAATAATTGTAGGATGCTGTTCTTCCAGCATAACCAGGGCCTGGTGGCCGGACACAACCCAATCCACGTAAAACCCTTCCTCTTCGAGAATAAACTTCAATTTTTGTCCCTGGGTAAGGCTATCTTCGACAATCAGGATTCGAATTTCGTCTTTCTTTTTCGATTGCATACTACTATCGCTCATTTTTTGCTCCTTTTATTTTTACCCGGGATAATTATATATCATTTGTCAAAAAAATATCAACGAGGAATTAAATAAAAAATCTTTTCCGTGGGTTTGCGGCATAATTTTCTTTCTATCGTTTTCCCGTTATTCGCCTAAAGCCCGGTAGACCATGTTTATTCCATTGGCTGAGCCAAATCCCCCCGAATATCACTACCATACCCGCAAATGAACGAAATGGCAGTATCTCGTTATAAATGAGAAAATCCGTCGCTAATGCCACTAACGGGATGATATAAACGATCATGGACAGCGAAATGGCACTCATTTGTTTTAATAACCGGTAATTGATGACAAATGCCACTGCGGAGGCCATGACTCCCATGTATAGAACCGCCAGGATCACACGCCAACTCCATTTTACCTGGACAGGGCTCTCGAACACAGCGCTGAGCAACACCAGGAAAATAATACCCATCAGCAATTGGTAAAGGTTCAACACGGCTGTATTCATGGAAGATAAGTGTTTTTTGACGATTAGCGTGGAAATAGAAGCACCCACTGCCGATACGATGATGGCCACCGAGCCCAATATCGTCATCGTTTCGAACCGGGTCGCCGTCAACTGGTCGTAAAAAATCAATACGATCCCCAGGAACCCGACTAACAACCCAACGTATCGGTTCCATCGAAACGGTTCATTCTTGAAAAGAAAATTGCTGAAAATAGCGGTAAACAAAACATAAGTAGAGAAAAAAATCGCGGTTACCCCTGCACTCAAATATTGTTCTCCCCAAAAAATACAACCGTAATCCACTACGTAAAGAAAAAAAGCTGAAGCCAGCACGACCCGATATTCCCGTGTCGAAAGAACCAGGGAATACCCCTTCATCCTAATAAAAAAATACAGGGCCAGGATAGCCACCAAAAAACGAATATTGGCACTTATTAAGGGTGGAAGACCTTCAAGTGAGATTTTTATCGCTACCCAGTTGACTCCCCATATGATACAGAGAAATACAAGTCCGAAAATCTTCGTTATTTTATTCATCCTATATTATACCACACTATGTGCTGTCCCACACAGTGGGGATTTCTCTCTTTTCTCGACTGTCCCCTAATTCTCACCCGCGCTCGCCAATTCCAGTTCGTTTTCTGCTCAGTTTCGCGGGATGATGTCGGAACCGGGCTGCTGGGGCGTTATCTTGATTATATGGATACGATAATGACTCCGGATCCCACCCCAATAGGAAAACGGGAGGCTTTTCTGCAGGAAGTGGCGGAAGAATTAGCTGCCAACGGTTATTCCGTATGGCCCATGTTTAAGGTAGCAGGTAGAGAAGTGGATATGGTTATCGAACGATCAGGACGTACGATCGGTATCGATCTGATCGGACCTGTCGGAGATATCGGGGATGCTGTCGAGCACAACGAAGCCAGGCTGCTGGGACGAGCCGGATTGATTCTTTTTCCACTGACCTTATCTGCCTGGCTTTTCAACCGGGCCAACTGCCTGACTGCTATTGGCCAATTCCTTGAATCTGCTCCAGGCGACACGTCGATTACGGAACCCCCGACCTATCAGAATACCTTTTGCGCGTCTTGAGTTTGAGTCGACAGGAAAATGAATTATTATAGTGCTGCCCCCCTGGAACGCCCTATTTGAACATCGTCACCCCCCCACCTACACCCCGAAACTCTTGCATTAATATTTTAACCCCGGTAACGGGTAAATTTTGGTCGTCATCGAAACTTTAAGTGTCACCGTCGACACTTTTAGTGTCAGCGTTCACACTTTTAGTGTCGTCGTCGAGACTTTTAGTGTCGTCGTTGAGACTTTTAGTGTCGCCGTTGAGACTTTTAGTGTCGTCGTCGAGACTTTTAGTGTCGACGTCGAGACTTTTAGTGTCGACGTCGAGACTTTTAGTGTCGTGGTCGAGACTTTTAGTGTCGTCGTCGAGACTTTTAGTGTCGTCATTGAGACTTTTAGTGTCGTCGTCGACACTTTTAGTGTCGATCGCCGCCATCGATAAGCAAATCGAGACCTAACCGATGCGAGAAA
>Ga0105104_10000415_pt1 | contig 32570 bp, 30 predicted proteins | sample PPLLaktember2015_3_FD_87034 | JGI IMG/M metagenome (GOLD analysis project Ga0105104, IMG submission 87034) | Freshwater sediment microbial communities from Prairie Pothole Lake near Jamestown, North Dakota, USA - PPLs Lake P7 Core (6) Depth... | ecosystem: Environmental > Aquatic > Freshwater >... | reverse complement strand
TGATCCGCGGCTTCGCCACCAGCCAGCGCTCCGACTTCACGACGCCGGCGAAGCCGCGGATCACCGCCTCGTCGGCGTCGTGAAGTCGGAGCGCTGGCTGGTGGCGCTGTACCTGCTGACCGTGGCCGACATCCGCGGCACGAGCCCGAAGGTGTGGAATGCCTGGAAGGGCAAGCTGATCGAGGACCTGTTTCGCTCGACCCGGCGGCTGCTCGGCGGCGGCACCGTCGCGGCCTCGGCCGTCCTCGAGGGCCGCAAGCAGGAGGCGCTGCACATCCTGCGGCTGTACGGCCTGTCCGACGACGCCCGCAACGAGTTGTGGGACCAGTTCGACATCGTGTACTTCCTGCGCCACAGCGCGCAGGACATCGCCTGGCACACGCGCTCGCTGTTCTCCCGCGTCAACACCGCGAAGCCGGTGGTGCGCGCGCGGCTGGCCCGCATCGGCGAAGGCGCCGAGGTGCTGATCTACGTGAAGGACCAGAAGGACCTGTTCGCGCGCGTCTGCGGCTATTTCGACAGCCGCAACCTGAGCATCCTCGACGCCCGCATCCACACCACGCGCCATGGCTACGCGCTCGACACCTTCCTGATCACCGACCACGGCCGCGGGCATCACTACCGAGAGCTGCTGAGCCAGGTCGAGCACGAACTCGCGGACTGGATCGACGTGCAGCACGAACTGCCGGGCCCGGTGAAGGGCCGCATGTCACGCCAGTCGCGTCACTTCCCGGTCGCGCCCGGCGTGCACCTGCTGCCGGACGAGCGCGGATCGCTCTACCTGCTGACGGTCACGGCGACCGACCGGGTCGGCCTGCTGTACTCGATCGCGCGCGTGCTGGCGCGGCACAACCTCAGTGTCCACACTGCGAAGGTGCTGACGCTCGGCGAGCGCGCCGAGGACGTGTTCCTGATCTCGGGCGCGAAGCTCAGCGACGCCAAGACGCAGCTCGAGATCGAGGGCGACCTGCTCGAGGCGATCGCGCCCTGACGACCTAGTCGTCGGGCTGCCCCGCGAGTTCGGGGAACAGGACGTCGGTGAAGCCAAGCCGCGACAGGTCCGGCATGCGCATCGGGTACAGGATGCCGTCGAGGTGGTCGCACTCGTGCTGCACGACGCGCGCGTGGAATCCCTCGGCGATCCGCTCGATCCGCCGTCCGTCGAGGTCGAACCCGGCGTAGCGCAGTCTCGTGGCCCGCGGAACGACACCGCGCAGTCCGGGCACCGACAGGCAACCCTCCCAGCCGTCTTCGACTTCGTCGGTCAGCGGCTCCAGCACGGGATTGACCAGGATCGTCTGCGGCACCGGGTCGGCGTCCGGATAGCGCGGGTTGCGCATGGCCGCATCGGCGTAGCCGAAGATCACCACGCGCAGCGGCACACCGATCTGCGGGGCCGCGAGCCCGGCGCCGTTGGCCGCGTGCATGGTCTCGAACATGTCGTCGACCAGCGTGCGCAGTCCGGGCGCGCCGAAGTCGCGCACGGCTTCCGAGACCCGCAGCAGGCGCGGGTCGCCCATGCGAAGGATTTCGCGGATCACGCGCACGCTCCGCCGACGAAGGCCACCAGGATGCGCACCGCGCGGGTCACCGAGACGTTCAGCACGCGGTCGAGCTCCTCGAGCAGGATCGCTTCCTTGCTGGTCCCGCGCCCCGCCGCATGGTTCACGACCACGCCGAGCGTCGCGTACGCCAGGCCCGCCTCGCGCGCGAGCACGGCTTCCGGCATGCCGGTCATGCCGACCATGTCGCCGCCATCGCGCGCGATGCGCTCGATCTCCGCCGCCGTCTCGAGGCGCGGGCCCTGCGTGCACGCATAGGCCCCGCCGTCGATCAGCGGTTCGCCGCAGCGGGCAGCGGCGGCCAGCAGCGCCGCCCGCAGCGGCATCGAGTACGGGAGGGTGAAGTCGACGTGGATGACGGGCGTCTCGGAGCCTTCGAAGTAGGTCGCCTTGCGGCTGTGCGTGTAGTCGATGATCTGGTCCGGCAGCGCGAGCACGCCGGGACCGAGGTCGGCACGGATGCCGCCGACGGTGGCGACCGAGATGACACCCTCGACCTTCAGCTCCTTCAGCGCCCAGATGTTCGCGCGGTAGTTGATCTCGTGCGGGGCGAGCGTGTGGCCGTAGCCGTGCCGCGCGAGGAAGACGACGTCGGCACCGCCGAGGCGGCCGAACGTCAGCGCTCCCGACGGCGCGCCGTACGGCGTGCGCATCACCTGCCGCCGCGGCGACTCGAGCGCCGTGAGCTTCGCCAACCCGCTGCCGCCGATGATTGCGTACACCTAGTCCTCCAGTAGTCGCCTGAGTGCTGCTTCGTCGATCACCGCAACTCCGAGGGCACGCGCCTTGTCGAGCTTGCCGCCCGCCTCTTCACCGGCCACCACGTAGTCGGTCTTGCCCGACACGGATCCGGCGACCTTGCCGCCGGCCGCCTCGATCCGGCCCTTCGCCTCGTCGCGCGTCCAGTTCGGCAGCGTACCGGTCAGCACGAACGTCTTGCCGGCGAGCGGTCCCGCGGCCGCGCGCTGCGGCGCGCCGTCCTGCCAGTGCACGCCGGCGTCGCGCAACTGCGCGATGACCTCCCGGTTGTGCGGCTCGGCGAAGAAGCGTGCGATGGACGATGCCACCACCGGCCCGACATCGGGCACGGCCAGCAGTTCCGGCTCGGACGCCCGCTCCAGCGGTTCGAGGGCGCCGAAGTGGCGCGCCAGGTCGCGCGCCGTGGATTCGCCGACGTGGCGGATGCCGAGCGCGAAGACGAAGCGTTCCAGCGTGGTGGAACGCGCGCGATCGAGCGCCTTCAGGATGTTCTCGGCCGACTTGCGGCCCATGCGCTCGAGCTGTTCGAGCGTGGCAAGGTCGAGGCGGAACAGGTCGGCCGGCGTGCGGACGAGGTCCGCATCGACCAGTTGCTCGACCAGCTTGTCGCCGAGGCCCTCGATGTCCAGCGCGCGGCGACCGGCGAAGTGCAGCAGCGCCTGCTTGCGCTGCGCCGGGCAGTACAGCCCGCCGGTGCAGCGCAGGTCCTTCTCCTGCTCGTCGCGCGCCACGCCCGATCCGCACACCGGGCAGGCCGCCGGCATCGTGAAGGCACGCGCGTCCCGGGGGCGTCGCTGCGGCAGCACGGCGACGACCTGCGGGATGACGTCGCCGGCGCGGCGCACGGTGACCGTGTCGCCGATCATCAGGTCGAGCGTCCGGATGTAGTCCTCGTTGTGCAGCGTCGCATTGCTGACCGTCACGCCGCCGACGAAGACCGGCGCGAGCCGCGCGACGGGCGTGATCTTCCCGGTTCGGCCCACCTGCACGTCGATGCCCAGCACCTGCGTCACCTCTTCCTGCGGCGGATACTTGTGGGCCACGGCCCAGCGCGGCTCGCGCGACACGAAGCCCAGCGAACGCTGCAGTTCAAGCGAATTGACCTTGTAGACGACGCCGTCGATGTCGAACGGCAAGCGGTCGCGCCTGGCCGCGACGGCCGCGTGGAAGTTGACCAGTTCGTCTGCGCCGCGCGCCACCGCGCGATCGGCCGCGACCGGCAGACCCATCGACTCGAGCGCGTCGAGCACGGCGCCGTGGGTCGGCGGCAGATCCCAGCCGTCGACGTCGCCGAGCCCGTAGCAGTAGAAGGACAGCTTGCGCGACGCCGTGACGCGCGAGTCGAGCTGCCGCAGGAATCCCGCCGCCGCGTTGCGCGGGTTCACGAAGACCTTCTCGTCGGCGGCACGGCGGCGTTCGTTCAGCCGCTCGAACTCGTCGCGCCGCATGAAGACCTCGCCGCGCACCTCGAGCACGGCCGCGTCGAAGTCCTGCAGTCGCAGTGGGATCGAGCGGATCGTGCGCACGTTCGGCGTCACGTCCTCCCCGACTTCACCGTCGCCGCGCGTCGCCGCGCGCACCAGTACGCCGGCCTCGTACCGCAGGCTGACCGCGAGCCCGTCGAACTTCAGTTCGGCCGAGTACTCCACCGGGGGATCGTCCGCTCCGAGCTTCAGCTCGCGGCGGATGCGCGTGTCGAACGCATGGGCGCCGGTCGGCCCGAAGTCGGTCTCGGTGCGGATCGAAAGCATCGGCACCGTGTGCCGCACCTCGGGCAGGTCGGCGCGCGCCGCGCCGCCCACCCGCTGTGTCGGCGAGTCCGGCGTGCGCAGGTCGGGGTGCGCGGCTTCGAGTTCCTGCAGGCGCCGGAACAGCCGGTCGTATTCCGCATCCGGCACCACAGGCGCGTCGAGCACGTAGTAGGCGTGATTGGCCCTCTCGATCGCGGCGCGCAGCAGGCGCGCTTCGTCGGCCGGCCGTGCGGGCGATGAGGGCGTGGCGCCCACCATCGTCAGGCGACGGCGTAGAGTCGTTGCGCGCGCGGTCCGCCTGGCTCGATGCCGGCCGCGCGCATCTCGTCGTACAGCTTCTCGAGTTCGGCGCCGATGGTGCCCTGGGCGTTCGCCTCGACCGGACGCCCGTTGTCGTCGACGATGCGGGCGTTCAGGCGCGCGGCGAGCTGGTGCGCGGCGGTGAACAGCGCGCCCAGCGACTCGCGGTCTCCCGGCGCCAGCGGAACGTCGAGCGTCAGCGCGACCCGGTCGGCCAGCAGCGAGGTCGTCGTCAGCGTCGACAGCAGGCGGCCCTGGCCGTCGCGCTTCAGCCATCGCCCGGGCGGCGCCGCGGCGAATCCGGCGTCCGCGGCCGCGGCGTCGATGGCCGCGCTGTCCATCGGTCCGCCCAGGGCCACGAGCGTCAGGGTGATCTGCACGTCGAACCGGGCGCACAGCGCATCGAGTTCGGCCGCCTGTGCCACCAGCCGGCCCATCTCCGGCGCATCGAAGTCGGCATCGATCGCGAGCGCGATCTGCTGCACGGCCGATACGAAGCGCGACGCCTCGATTTCGCTCAGGGCCTGCCGCCGCGTCGCCATCTGCACCGACGCCAGCAGCTCCGAATAGAAGCCGAAGCGGTCGGGCGCAGTCCAGTGCTGCGCCTTCGGGTCCCACACCGCAAGGTGCGTCGGCAGCGGCAGCGCCAGCCGATCGAGCTGCGCGCGTGCCTCGAGCGCGGCCACGCCGTCGAACGCGTGGTTGCAGCGCAACTCGAGCACGAAGTCGAGCAGCGGGTCCTCCGTCCAGCCGTCGACGTGCGGCGCGCCGGGCGGAGCCACGAGGTCAGCGGGCTCGGCACTCTGCGCGGAGTCCCGCGGATCGCGCGCCTCCCCTGCATCGCCGACATCGAGCCGCGGCTCGATGCGCGATGTCCCGCGACGGGCGGGCGCCGCTTCGCCGAGCAGCGCGTCGCCGACACCGTCGCGCATGGTCGCGTCGAGGCGTTTGAGCGCCTGTCGCTCCTGCCACTTGTTGTAGACGAACAGCGCCACCAGCAGCACGGCGCCGACCGCCAGCAGCACGAGGTGGAGGTTGTTCATCGCGTCCCGGGCGTCCTAGGCGGCCTCGGCCGTCAGCCGGACCGCGCTGTCGATGTCGACCGCCACGATGCGCGACACCCCCTGCTCCTGCATCGTGACGCCGATCAGCTGCTGCGCCATCTCCATCGCGATCTTGTTGTGGGTGATGAAGAGGAACTGCGTGTTTTCCGTCATGGACTGCACCAGCCGGCAGAAGCGATCGGTGTTGGCGTCGTCGAGCGGCGCGTCGACCTCGTCGAGCAGGCAGAACGGCGCTGGATTGAGCTTGAACAGCGCGAACACCAGCGCCGTGGCGGTCAGCGCCTTCTCGCCGCCGGACAGCAGGTGGATCGTGCTGTTGCGCTTGCCCGGCGGCTGCGCCATGACCTGCACGCCGGCGTCGAGGATCTCCTCGCCGGTCATGATCAGGCGCGCCTCGCCGCCGCCGAAGAGCCGCGGGAACAGCAGGCCGAAGTGCGCGTTGACCTGGTCGAAGGTCTGCTGGAGCATCTCGCGCGTCTCGCGGTCGATCTTGCGGATCGCGTCCTCGAGCGTGGTGATCGCCGCGGTCAGGTCGGTCGACTGGGCGTCGAGGAAGGACTTGCGTTCGCGCGACGTGGTCAGTTCCTCGAGGGCCGCGAGGTTGACCGCGCCGAGCGCGGCGACCTCCTCGGCCAGCCGCGTGATCTCGGCCTGCAGCGCATTGCCCTTCATCTGCGGGGTCAGCCTGGCCTCGAGCGCGGCCTCGTCGGCCTTCACCTCGGCCAGCTGCTGGGCGAACTGCTCGGCGGCGAGGCGCGCGGCCTGCTCCTTCAGTTGCAGCTCCATGAGCTTGTCGCGGCGCGGCTGGACCTCGCGCTCGAGCGTCATCCGCTGTTCGTCGGTCGCCTTCAGTTGCTGCGCCAGCTCGTCCATGCGGCTGCGCGCCTCGCGCAGGCCTTCGTCCGCGCTCGCACGCTGCGCGAGCCAGGTGTCGAGGCCGGCGCGGGCGGCGCTGTCATCCAGACGGGCCAGTTCCGCCGTGGCGGCAGCGACGTCGGCCTCGAGGCGCCCGGCTTCACTGCCGGCCGTCGCGGCGGCCTGCTCGACGTCGCGCTGCCGCTCGCGATTCGATGTCAGGGCGAACTCCAGCTGCTGCCGTGCCGACTCGAGGGCGCGCTGGTCGTCGCGCGCGCCGCGCAGCGCCTGGTCGGCCTGCTCGTACGCAACCCGGGCGCCTTCGACCTGCTCCTGATGTGTCGCCAGCTCGGCGTCGAGCTGTTCGAAGCGCGTGTCGGCGTCCCCGCGATGGCTGCGCAGTTCCCGGTCCTGCGCATCGATCTCGGCCAGCTCGCCCTCGATCTGGCCGCTGCGGTGGCGCACCCGGTCGATCAATTCGCCCAGGCGCACCGCTTCGATCTGCGCCGCGTGGGCCTGGTTGCGCAGCCGCTCCACCTCGCGCCGGGACCCCTGCTGGGCGTCCTGCGCCTGGCGCAGCGCCGACTCGGCCCGCGCCACGGCCGCGGTTGCCTCCTCGACGATCAGCCGCTGCGCGCGGATCTCCTTGTCGAGGTTCTCGATCTCGAGACGACGGGCCAGCAGGCCGGACTTCGGGTTGTCGGAGGCGAAGAAGCGCACGCCGTAGCGCGACACCACGTGGCCGGCCTTCAGGACGAACTGTCCGCCCGGCGGCAACTGCTCGCGCGCGGCCAGCGCCGTGGCGAGGTCCGGGGCGACGTAGGCGTTCGCGAGCCAGTCCGACAACACCGCGGTCAAGGCAGCGTCGTGCCCACGGACGAGGTCGCTGAGGCGCCCGAATCCCGGCAGATGCCCGCTGTCGCGCGCCACGGCCGCGTTCGTGGAGTAGAAGGCCACGCGCGCCGGCGGCGTGTTGGCGGCGAAACCGCCGACGACGTCAAGGCGGCCGACTTCGACGCTCTCCACGCGTTCACGCAGAAGGCTTTCGAACGCCGTTTCCCAGCCGGCTTCGACGGCGAGCTTGCGGAACAGGCGCGGGAGTCCTTCGAGGCCCTGGCCGCGCAGCCAGGGATCGAGCTTCTCGTTGGCCTCGACGTTCGCCTGCACCTGTCTCAGCGCGGTCAGCCGCGCTTCCAGGCGCGTCAGCGTGTCGGCCTGCTTCACGCGCGCATCGATCACGCGCGCGCGCTCGTCGGTGCCGCCGGCAACTTGCTGCTCGGCGCGCTGCTGCGCTTCGGTGGCAGCGGCGAGTTCGGTGTCCAGCCGGGCCACCTGCGCCTTCAGGTCGGCCAGGCGCGCTTCGTCGGGGCTGCCGATCGAGGCCTTCTCCTCGTTCAGGCGATCGCGGCGCTGCGCGAGCGCGGCGAGCTGACGGTCGAGGTTGCGCTGCTCGGAGGCCGCCGCCTCGATCGCCTGCTCGGCCTGGGCCGCGACGGCGCGCGCCGCGGTCATCGCTTCGCGCGCCTGGCCGTAGGTGGCCTCGAACTGCGGCAGGCGTCCGTCGTGCTCCGACACGCGCCGGCGCGACTCCTCGAGCCGCTGCGTCGTGTCGGCGATCGCGAGGGTGAGTTCCTCGACCCGTGCAAGGAGCTCGGCGCGTTCCTGCAGGCGCCGCTCGCGCGTGGCCTTCAGCGTCTCGATCTGAGCCGCCAGCCGGGTGCGGCCGTCGACGATCATGCGGATCTCGGACTCCAGCCGCGACACTTCCGCGTTGACCTGGAACAGCCTGCCCTGCGCTTCGTGGACCGCATCGCTCGACGCGAAGTGCGCGGCACGCACCTCCTCGAGCGCGCGCTCGGCGCCACGCAGCTCGGCCACGTGCGCCTCGAGCGCGTTGGTGCGCGCCTCGATGTCGCGCGCGACCTTCTGCTGCTCGGCCTCGGCTTCGCGCCTGCGCGTCAGCCACAGCAGGTGCTGCTGCTCGTCGTGCTGCGCCTGCAGCGTGCGGTACTTCTGCGCGACCTCGGCCTGCTGTTCGAGCTTGCCGATCTGGCCGTCGAGCTCGCGCAGGATGTCTTCGACTCGCGTCAGGTTGTCGCGCGTGTCGGCCAGCCGGTTCTCGGTCTCGCGCCGGCGCTCCTTGTACTTGGAGATGCCGGCGGCTTCCTCGAGGAAGATCCGCAACTCCTCCGGACGCGCCTCGACGATCCGGGAGATCATGCCCTGCCCGATGATCGCGTAGGCGCGCGGGCCGAGGCCGGTGCCGAGGAACATGTCATGCACGTCGCGGCGCCGGACGTTCTGGTTGTTGATGTAGTAGCTCGAGTTCCCGTCGCGCGTCAGCACGCGCTTCACCGAGATCTCGGAGTACTGCCCCCACGCGCCGCCGATGCGTCCTTCGTGGTTGTCGAACACGAGCTCGACGCTGGCGCGGCCGCCCGGCTTGCGGTTGACCGAGCCGTTGAAGATCACGTCCTGCATCGACTCGCCGCGCAGCTCGGCGGCCTTGCTCTCGCCCAGCACCCAGCGGACCGCATCGATCACGTTCGACTTGCCGCAGCCGTTGGGGCCGACCACGCCGACGAGGCTGCCGGGCACGTCGATCTGGGTGGGATCGACGAATGACTTGAACCCGGCGAGCTTGATCTGCCGAAGACGCACGTGAGTAGCGGGAGTCCGAAGGTTGCAACGGCCCTGTTGGACGAACGGCGCGGACCGGGATCGTTCGTCGCGCGGTCGACAGGGAGCGGCTTGATGCGTTCGTATAATACCAGCGCACTCCTGCTCTTCTCGCGCCGCCCACCGTCGGCGAGTCGCCACTTCATGCCAACCCGACCCAGTTCGTCGCTCGAGACGTTCCCCAATCCTGCGCCCGCGCGCGACTACCTCGTTCACATCGAGGTGCCGGAGTTCACCTGCCTGTGCCCGCTGACCGGGCAGCCGGACTTCGCGACGCTGGTGTTCGACTACATCCCGGACAAGCGCAACGTCGAGCTGAAGAGCCTGAAGCTCTACGCGTGGTCGTTTCGCGACCAGGGCGTGTTCCACGAGGCCGTGACGAACCGCATCCTCGACGACCTCGTCGGGGCGCTGGCGCCGCGCTTCATGCGGCTGACGGCGCGCTGGTACGTGCGCGGCGGACTCTTCACCACGGTGGTCGCCGAGCATCGCAAGAAGGGCTGGAAGCCCGCGCCCCACATCGAACTCGGCCGCACGGCGGTCGAGGGTGGCCCGACCCGGGGCTGAGCGCAGGGGCCGACGCATCCCGATGAATCCCGACCTGCACCGGCTGCAGCCGTACCCGTTCGAGCGCCTGCGCGCGCTGTTCGCCGGGGTGACGCCGCCGGCGCACCTCGCACCGATCAACCTGTCGATCGGCGAGCCGAAGCATCCGACGCCGCCCTTCATCCTCGAGGCGCTGGCCCGGGCGCTGCCGGGCATCGCGAGCTATCCGCTGACCGCCGGCCAGCCGGAACTGCGCGGGGCGATCGCGGCCTGGGCCCGCCGGCGCTACGGCCTCAGGACGCTGGACCCGGCCACCCAGGTGCTGCCCGTCGCCGGCTCGCGCGAGGCGCTGTTCGCGTTCGCGCAGACGGTCGTCGATCGCACGCGGGACGCGATCGTCGTGTCGCCGAATCCCTTCTATCAGATATACGAAGGCGCGACGCTGCTCGCCGGCGCCCGCCCGCTGTTCCTGCCGACGACGGCGGCCAACGGCTACCGGATGGAATTCGAGCGGTTGAGCCCCGCCGAGTGGTCGAAGGTCCAGCTCGTGTACGTCTGCACGCCGGGCAACCCGACCGGCCGCGTGATGACGCTGCCCGAGTGGCAGCAGTTGTTCGAGCTGTCGGACCGGCACGGTTTCGTGATCGCGTCGGACGAGTGCTACTCGGAGATCTATTTCGAGGAAGGCGCGGCGCCGCTGGGCGCACTGCAGGCGGCGGCGCTGCTCGGTCGCGACCGCTTCGAGCGGCTCGTCGTGTTCTCGAGCCTGTCGAAGCGCTCGAACGTGCCCGGCCTGCGCTCCGGCTTCGTCGCCGGCGACGCCGACGTGCTGAAGAGTTTCCTGCTCTACCGCACCTACCACGGCTGCGCGCTCAGCCCGGCGGTCCAGGCGGCCAGCCTCGCCGCGTGGAGCGACGAGGCGCACGTGGTCGAGAACCGCAAGCTCTACGCGGCCAAGTTCGGCCAGGCAACGCCGGTCATCCAGCGCGCCTTGCGGTGCGAACGGCCGGACGCAGCCTTCTACCTGTGGGCCGCGACCCCGATCGACGACGCCGAGTACGCGCGGCGTCTCTACGCCGAGCGGCACGTCACCGTGCTGCCCGGCAGCTACCTGTCGCGCAGCGTCGACGGCGCCAGCCCGGGCGCCGGGCACGTCCGCATCGCGCTCGTCGCTTCGCCCGCCGAGGTGGCGGAAGCGGCGGGACGCATCGCCTCCTTCACCGCCTGACCACCACGAGAACTTCATGAGCCTCGAATCGATCATCAGCGAAGCCTGGGAACACCGCGCGAGCCTCAGCCCGACCGCCGCGCCGCAGGAACTGCGCAGCGCCGTCGACGACGTGATCGACCGCCTCGACGCGGGCGACCTGCGCGTCGCCGAGAAGCTCGACGGCCAGTGGGTCGTGCACCAGTGGGTGAAGAAAGCCGTGCTGCTGTCGTTCCGCCTGAACGACAACGCCCCCATGCCGGCCGGCGGCTTCGCGCAGTTCTACGACAAGGTGCCGACGAAGTTCGCCGGATGGGACGCGGCGCGCTTCGCCCGTGCCGGCGTGCGGGTGGTGCCGCCCGCCGTCGCGCGCCGCGGCAGCTACATCGCCCGCAACGCGGTACTGATGCCGTCGTACGTCAACATCGGCGCCTACGTCGACGAGGGCACCATGGTCGACACGTGGGCGACGGTCGGTTCGTGCGCGCAGATCGGCCGCAACGTGCACCTGTCGGGCGGCGTCGGGATCGGCGGCGTGCTGGAGCCGCTGCAGGCGAACCCCACGATCATCGAGGACAACTGCTTCATCGGCGCGCGCTCCGAAGTCGTCGAGGGCGTGATCGTCGAGGAGAACTCGGTGATCTCGATGGGCGTGTACATCGGGCAGAGCACCAAGATCTACGACCGCGCCACCGGCCAAGTCAGCTACGGTCGCATCCCCGCCGGCTCCGTCGTCGTGTCCGGCAACCTGCCGTCGTCCGACGGGAAGTACAGCCTGTACTGCGCCGTGATCGTCAAGCAGGTCGACGCCCAGACGCGCGCCAAGACCAGCATCAACGACCTCCTGCGGGCCTGATCGCGCGGCGCCCGGCGGGTCGGACGCAACCGCTCGGCGCTTGTCCTAAGGGCTGGGGCACGGGGCGTAGACCGCCCTTTTCGCCCGTTTGAAGGTATTCGCAAGCCCGGGCGACGCGCCTATTCTCTGGCGTTGTAAACGCAACGAGGGTCGCCGCGCCATGTCGGGATCGCCGATGTCACTGGACCGCCTGTTCAACCTGATGGCCGAGAAGTCGGCGTCCGACCTCTTCCTCTCGGTCGGATCCCCGATCACGATCAAGATCAACGGCGTGTGCGTGCCGATCAACCAGGACCGGCTCGCCCCACAGGCGATCATCTCGCTGCTGGCCGAGCGCGTGACGGACACCCAGTTCCGCGAGCTCGAGGACTCCCGCGAACTGAACATCGCGCTGCCGATCCAGGGCGTGGGCAGCTTCCGCCTCAGCGCCTTCCTGCAGCGCGGCTCGGTGTCGGCCGTGATCCGCTTCATTCCGCACGACGTGCCCCGGCTCGACGAGCTGCACCTGCCCGAGGTCCTGAAGGACCTCGTGATGGAGCGCCGCGGGCTGATCCTCGTCGTCGGGGCGGCGGGCTCGGGCAAGTCGACGACCATCGCGTCGATGCTCGACCACCGCAATGAACTCGTCACCGGGCACATGCTGACGTTCGAGGATCCGATCGAGTTCCTGTTCCGCAACAAGAAGTCGATCATCAACCAGCGCGAGATCGGTTCCGACGCGAAGACACTGTACGCCGCGCTGCGCAGCGCGATGCGCCAGGCGCCCGACGTCATCTTCATCGGCGAGATCCGGGACCGCGAGACGATGACCGCGGCGATCGCCTACGCGATGTCCGGCCACCTCGTGGTGGCCACCCTGCACGCGACCAACAGCTCGCACGCCCTCAACCGCGTGATCAGCTTCTACCCGCCGGAAACGCGACAGGCGCTGTTCCAGGACATGTCGGTCGCGGTGAAGGCCATCGTTTCGCAGCGGCTGGTGCGGTCGAAGCTCGGCGGCCGCGTTCCCGCGGTCGAAGTGCTGCTCAACACCCGCCATATTGCGGACCTGATCGAGCGCGGCGACGTGCCGGCGATCAAGGAAGCGATGGAACAGAGCCTCGCCCCGGAGAGCATTTCGTTCGAGCAGAGCCTGTACGCGCTGATCCAGTCGGACCGCGTCACCCGCGAAGACGCGCTGGCCGCGGCCGACTCGCAGAACAACCTGCTCTGGTTCATCAACAACGCAGGCAAGCCGAAGTCGCAGCCCGCGCGCGAGCCGCGGATGGAAGCGGGCTCCGACGCCTCGTTTTCCGAGTTCACGCTGAACATCTGAGCGGGCGCGGGCAGCGCAGCCGCTGCCTTACAATCGCCGCGCCTTCCGTGAGGCTCTGCTGCCTCGCGCGGACACGCGATGAACGCCACGCTCGAGCTCACCCAGCAACTGATCCGCCGCCGGTCCGTCACGCCGGACGACGACGGCTGCCAGGCGCTCGTCACCCGCGCCTCGCACCGCTCGGCTTCCAGCCCGAGACGATCGCGTCCGGGGGCGTCACCAACCTGTGGCTGCGGCGCGGCCAGGCCGCGCCGGTGCTCGTGTTCGCCGGCCACACCGACGTCGTGCCGCCCGGGCCGCTGGACCAGTGGCACTCGGACCCGTTCACGCCGACCGTGCGCGACGGCGCGCTGCATGGCCGCGGCGCGTCCGACATGAAGAGCTCGGTCGCCGCATTCGTGGTCGCGGCCGAGGAGTTCGTGCGCGCACACCCGGGGCACCGCGGATCGATCGCGCTGCTCCTGACGTCGGACGAGGAAGGCCCCGCGACCGACGGCACGGTCAAGGTGGTCGACGCGCTGCGCGCCCGCGGCGAGTCGATCGACTACTGCATCGTCGGAGAGCCCACCTCGGTCGACGCGCTGGGCGACACCATCAAGAACGGGCGCCGCGGATCGCTCTCCGGCCGCCTGACGGTGCGCGGCATCCAGGGGCACGTCGCCTATCCGCACCTCGCGCGCAACCCGGTGCATCAGCTGGCGCCGGCGCTTGCCGAGCTCGCGGCCGAGCGCTGGGACGACGGCGACGCCTCGTTCCCCGCGACCACGTTCCAGGTCTCCAACGTCCACGCGGGTACTGGCGCGACGAACGTCATTCCCGGTTCCTGCGAAGTCGACTTCAACCTGCGCTTCGCGCCCGTCTCGTCGGCCGCGAGCCTGATGCAGCGGATCGAGGCGATCCTGCAGCGGCACCGGCTCGACTACGAGCTCGCCTGGACCGTCGGCGCACAGCCGTTCAGCACGGCTCCCGGCGCCCTGTCCACGGCCATGGCGGCGGCGATCCGCGAGGTCACCGGCCGCGACACGCAGCTATCGACCACCGGCGGAACCTCCGACGGCCGCTTCATCGCGACGATCTGCCGCCAGGTCGTCGAATTCGGGCCGCCGAACGCGTCGGTGCACAAGATCGACGAGCACATCGCCGTGGCGGATCTCGAACCCCTGAAGGACATCTACCGCGGCGCCCTCGAACGGCTGCTGACGTAAGGGACGACCACCCATGACCATCGACGCCCTCGCCAATCTCCGCACCCTGCGCGACGTGCTGCGCTTTGCGGTCACCCGCTTCAACGAAGGAAACCTGTCGTACGGCCACGGACAGGCCAACGCCTTCGAGGAGGCGTCGTTCATCATCCTGCGCGCGCTGAAGCTGCCGCTGGACAAGCTCGAGTTCTTCGCCGACGCCTACCTGACGCACGCCGAGATCAACGCGCTGCTGCAGCTGATCGACCGCCGCGTGAAGAAGCGCGCGCCGGCGGCGTATCTGCTCAACGAAGCCTGGCTGATGGGCTACCAGTTCTACGTCGACGAGAGCGTGATCGTGCCGCGCTCGTTCATCGCCGAGCTGCTGCGCGACGACCTGGCGCCGTGGGTCGAGGATCCCGACGCCGTCACCGACATCCTCGACCTGTGCACGGGCTCGGGCTGCCTCGCCGTGATGGCCGCCGACGCCTTCCCGAACGCAAAGGTCGACGCGGTCGACGTCTCGCCCGACGCGCTGCGGGTCGCCCGCCGCAACGTCGACGACTATCACTTCGAGGACCGCATCACGCTGGTCCAGTCGGACCTGTTCGAGGCACTGAACACCAAGCGCTACGACATCATCCTGTGCAATCCGCCGTACGTCACCGACGAAGCCATGGCGAAGCTGCCGAAGGAGTACCAGCACGAGCCGATGCTCGCGCTCGCCGGCGGCGCCGACGGCATGACGGTCGTGAAGAAGCTGGCGCGGCAGGCGCGCGGCCACCTGAAGCGCGGCGGCCTGCTCTTCGTCGAGGTCGGCGATGGCCGTCGCGAGGTCGAGCGCGTGCTCGCCGACGTCCCGATGACGTGGCTCACGACCAGCGCGGGCGACGACATGGTGTTCATGGCGCGCCAGGAGGAGTTGCCGTAGCGCCTCCTCCAGCCCGGCGGCGCGGACCGCCCAGGACAGCCCCACGATGCTCCGGTTGATCGACGTCGCCATCGCGCGCGGCGCACGCACGCTGTACCGCAACGTGTCGCTGATCGCGCCGCCCGGCGAACGCATCGGCCTGGTCGGCGCCAACGGCAGCGGCAAGTCGTCGCTGTTCTCGGCCATCCTCGGAGAACTGCCGATCGACGCCGGGGAACTGGAGGCGCCGGCCGCCGCCCGCATCGCCCACGTGGCGCAGGACATCGAGGGTGCGGACCTCGCCGCGATCGACTATGTGCTGGCCGGTCACGCGCCGCTCACGGCGGCGCGCGCGGAGCTCGCCGCGGCCGAGCACTCGCACGACGACCTGCGGCTCGCGCACGCCGTGTCCGCCCTCGCGGAGCTGAACGAGGGCGCCATCACGGCGGAAGCCCGCGCGGTGCTGCACGGACTCGGCTTCGCGGAGTCCGACGCGACGCGCCCCGTCGCGTCGTTCTCCGGCGGCTGGCGTAACCGGCTGGCGCTCGCGCGCGCCCTGCTGCGGCCCGCCGACCTGCTGCTGCTCGACGAGCCGACCAACCACCTCGATCTCGACTCCGTGGTGTGGCTGGAGGCGTGGCTGAAGAGGCAGCCGGCCACCGTGATCCTGATCTCGCACGACCGCGAGTTCCTCGACCGGGCGGCACAGACGATCTGGAACGTCGCCGACGGCGCGATCCGGCGCTTCGCAGGCAACTACAGCGCCTTCGAGACCGCGTACTTCGAGCAGCTGCGCCAGCAGGACGCCGCGGCCCGGCAGTACGAGCGCACGGCCGCCCATCTGCAGAAGTTCGTGGACCGCTTCCGCGCGCAGGCCACCAAGGCCCGGCAGGCACAGAGCCGGCTGAAGATGCTCGAGCGGCTGACCGCCATCGAGCCGGCGCGCGCGAAGCGCGAGTGGCGCTTCGAGTTCCCGGAACCCGTCAAGCTGCCCGAGCGGCTGCTCGACGCCGACCGCCTCGCGCTCGGCTACGGCGAGCGCCGCATCCTGTCCGACATCCGCTTCGCCGTGCGCTCGGGCGATCGCATCGGCATCCTCGGGGTCAACGGTGCCGGCAAGTCGACGCTGGTGAAGGCGATCTCCGGCGACCTCGCGCCGCAGGCTGGCGAGCTGCTTCGCGGGCAGGGGCTGGCCATCGGCTACTTCGCGCAGCACCAACTCGACCAGCTGCGCGCCGACGAGACGCCGCTCGCGCACCTGCGGCGCCTCGCACCCGAAGCACGCGAGCAGGCGCTGCGCGACTTCCTCGGCACCTACCGCTTCTCCGGCGAGATGGCGACGTCGCTGATCGGCCCGATGTCGGGCGGCGAGAAGGCGCGCTGCGCGCTCGCGCTGATCGCGTGGAAGCGGCCCAACGTGCTGGTGCTCGACGAGCCGACCAACCACCTCGACATGGAGACGCGCGAAGCGCTGACGGTCGCGCTGTCGTCCTACGAAGGCGCGCTGATCCTCGTGTCGCACGACCGCCACCTGCTGCGCGCCACGGTGAACCAGCTCTGGCTGGTTCACGACGGCCGGGTCGGCCCGTTCGACGGCGACCTCGACGACTACACCGCGCTCGTGCTCGCGAGCCGGCGGGAGCGCGCCGACACCGACGAGCGCTCCGTCGGCACGCGGCGCGAGCAGCGACAGCAGGAGGCCGCCGAACGGCAGCGGCTCGCGTCGGCCCGCAAGCCCCTGCAGAACAAGCTCGCGAAGACCGAGGCGGAACTGGCGAAGGTCAGCGACGAGTTGCGCGAACTCGATGCGCGGCTCGCCGACCCGGCCTTCTATCACGCCGGGGGCGAGGACGAAGTGGCGAAGGTCCTGAAGCGGCGCGGAGAACTCGCGCCGCAGGTCGAGTCGCTCGAAGCACGCTGGCTGAAGCTGCAGGAAGAACTGGAGGCGCTCGCGTGAGCGCGATGACCGCGCCGCTCGCCGGCCTGACGGTGCTCGACCTGACTCGCCTGCTGCCCGGCCCGGCGGCCACGATGCACCTCGCCGATCTCGGCGCCGACGTGATCAAGGTCGAGGACACCGGCGAAGGCGACTACATGCGCGCCTTCCCGCCGGCCGTGCGCAACGCCGCCGGGACGCCCGTGAACCCGTCGTTCGAAGCGGTCAACCGCGGCAAGCGCTCGATCGCCATCGACCTGAAGCGGCCCGAGGGGCGCGAGGTCCTGCTGCGACTGGTGCACCGCGCCGACGCGCTGATCGAGGGGTTCCGGCCCGGCGTCCTCGATCGTCTCGGGTTCGGCTGGGAGACGCTGCACGCGCGGAATCCAAAGCTCGTGGTGTGCTCGCTGTCCGGCTACGGCCAGACCGGGCCGCTGGCGCAGCGCGCCGGCCATGACCTGAACTACATCGCGATGAGCGGCGTGCTCGACCAGGTGCGCGTCGACGGCGAGCCCGCCATCCCGAACCTGCAGATGGGCGACCTGCTCGGCGGCACCCTGTCGGCCCTGAGCATGCTGCTCGCTGCGCTGCTCGCCGCGCAGCGGACCGGTGAAGGCCGCTACGTAGACGTCGCGATGACCGACGGGCTGCTCGCGCACCACTTCTTCCCGCACGCCGACCTCGATGCGGGCGCGCGTCCGATCGCGCAGCGCACGCTGCTGACCGGCGGAGTGGCCTGCTACCGCGCCTACCGCACGGCCGACGGTCGTCACCTCGCCGTCGGCGCGCTCGAGTTCAAGTTCTGGCAGGCGTTCTGCGAGGCGGCCGGGCTGCTGGAACTGGTCGACCGCCACTGGACGCACGGCGAGGCGCCCGGTTCGGAGGCGGCGGGAGAGACGATCGCACGCGTGGCGCAACGGATTGCGCAGGAGACTGCCGCCGAATGGGAACGGGTGTTCGCGCAGGTCGACTGCTGCGTTACGCCCGTGCTCACGCCCGCCGAGGCGCTGGCGCATCCGCACCACAACGCGCGCGGGCTGGTGCGCCGCCAGGGCGACGTGACTGAAGTCGGCCCGCTGGCGCAGATCTCCGGGCACCAATGGACGCCCGCGCCCGCCCCCGGCCAGGGCGAACACACGCGAGCGATCCTGGCCGAGTGCGGACTCGATGGCCAGGCCATCGACGCGCTCGTGCAGTCCGGCATCGTCAGGGCGGGCTGATGCACGTCGACCGTCGCCGCATCCTGCTGATGCGCCACGGCGCCGTCGAGTACTTCGACGACGCGGGGCGCCCGTACCCGCCCGACGACGTGCCGCTCACGCCGCGCGGCGTGGAACAGGCGCGCGCGATGGGCACGGCGATCGCCGCCTCCGGCGTGAAGATCGACCGCGCGATCACCAGCGGGCTGGCACGCACGCGCAGCACCGCCGAGCACGTGCTCGCCGCGGCCGGCGCGAACCCGCCGCTGCAGCACCGCTCCGAACTGCAGGAGATCCGCGGCGGCGCGCTGTCTAGCATCCCGGACGCGCAGCTGCGCTCCGCCTTCATCGCCGCCTTCGAGGGCCCGGTGCCACTCGAAACGCGGTTCCTGAACGGCGAGACGATCGGCGCCCTGCTCGACCGCACCTTGCCGTCGATCCAGCGCCTGCTCGCGGACGACGACTGGGACACGCTGCTGCTCGTCCTGCACGGCGGCGTGAACCGCGCGATCCTGTCGTGGTTCCTCACGGGCCAGCGGGTGTTCCTCGGCGGTCTGGCGCAGGACCCGGCCTGCCTCAACGTGATCGACGTCGGTCCCAGCGTGGCGACGAGCATCGTGCGCGTCGTCAACTTCTGCGCGCTGGACACGTTGCAGACGGCGTCGCGCCTGTCCACCATGGAACATCTGCTCGGCCAGTACATGAAGCTGCGCTCGGCGCGCGGCGCGGGAGACCCGGCATGACCCAGCTCGGCGAAGTGACCGCACGGCACCGGTTCGATGTCGAACGGCTCGCGGCGCACCTCGAACAGCACCTGCCGGCTTTCCGCGGACCGCTCACCGTCCAGCAGTTCCAGGGCGGCCAGTCGAACCCGACCTACCTGCTGACGACACCGGCCGGGCGCTACGTGATGCGCAGCAAGCCTGGCCCGGCGGCGAAGCTGCTGCCCTCGGCGCACGCGATCGAACGCGAATTCCACGTGATGCGCGCGCTGGCGTCGCAGGGCATACCCGTGCCGTGGACGCTGCTGCTCGTCGAGGACGAGAGCGTGATCGGGCGCGCCTTCTACCTGATGGAGCACGTCGAGGGCCGCATCTTCTGGGAGCAGTCGCTGCCCGGCGCGTCGGTCGCCGAGCGCTCCGCGATCTACGACGAGATGAACCGCGTCATTGCGCGGCTGCACACGGTGGACATCGAGCGCGCGGGACTCGCCGACTACGGCAAGACCGGCAACTACTTCGCCCGGCAGATCGGACGCTGGAGCAGGCAGTACCGCGCCTCCGAGACCGCGCAGGTCGACGCGATGGACCGGCTGATCGACTGGCTGCCGGAGCACATCCCGGCCAGCGACGAGACCACGGTGGTGCACGGCGACTACCGCATGGACAACCTCGTGTTCCACCCCACCGAACCCCGCATCGTCGCGATCCTCGACTGGGAGCTGTCCACCCTCGGGCACCCGCTCGCCGACTTCTCGTATCACTGCATGAGCTGGCACATCGCGCCCGGCGCCTTCCGGGGGATCGCGGGACTCGACCACGCCGCCCTCGGCATCCCGGACGAGGCTGAGTACATCCGCCGCTACTCGGAGCGCACCGGGCGCGGCCCGATCGATCACTGGAACTTCTACCTCGCCTACAACCTGTTCCGGATCGCCGCGATCCTGCAGGGCGTCTACAAGCGCGCGACCGAGGGCATCGCGTCGTCCGACAACGCCATCAAGTCGGGCGAGAACGCGAAGGCGCTGGCCGAACTGGGCTGGCGTTACGCGCAGCGCGCGTGACGCCACGCGCGGGCCGGGCCGGGCCGCGGCCGCGCCGCCCGACCGGGCTGCCGGTCACTTCTTCGGCGTGATCTTGCGCATCTGCTCGAGCCACGCGGTCCAGTCGATCGGGCCGGTCTCGAAGCGCTTCTTCAGGTTGCCGAGCACGTTGCCCCAGGCGCGATCGAAGTAGGCGAACGCCTGGTCCCACTCGCCGCCGTCGCCCCAGCCGGCGTGATGCAGCGTGACGCGCGTCTCGCGTTCGCTGACCGGATGGATGCGGACCACGACGACGGTGCGCTGCTGCCGCGCCTCGGGCAGGTGCGGGGGCGCGTTCCAGGTGAACGACAGCATGCGCGGTGGTTGCAGCGCAAGGAAGCGCATGTCGTCCGCGCCCTTCATGCCGGGCTCCGCATACGGATTGATGTAGACCTCGAAGGCGCCGCCGGCGCGCGGCTCGATCCTGGCGTCGGGCGCGAAGAAGCTGGTGATGCCTTCCCGAGTGGTCCAGGCCTGCCACGCCTGCTCCGGTGTCGCCATCACGACGATCTCCTTGTCGATCGAGCGCTCGGCCGCCTGGGCAAGCGACGAAGCGACGACGACGGCGGCAACGAAGGCAATCAACGGTCGCACGAAAGGACGCATGGGCACTTCCCCACGAGAGTTCACGGGACGACGACGAGCTTGCCGACCGCCTGGCGGTCGAGCAGGGAACGCAGCGCGGCCGGCACCTCGGCCAGCGCGAACGTCCTCGACACGTGGGGCCGGAGCCTGCCTTCGGCGAGCCAGCGGAACAGTTCCGCCAGCATCGCCCCGTTGGCCTTCGGCTCGCGCCGCGCGAAATCGCCCCAGAACACGCCGACCGCCGACGTGCCCTTGATCAGCAGCAGGTTCGCCGGAATCTGCGGGATCTCGCCCTGCGCGAAGCCGATCACGAGCAGCCGACCGCGCCAGGCCAGGGAGCGCACGGCCGCCTCCGTGAGCGGACCGCCGACCGGGTCATACACCACGTCGGCGCCCTTGCCGTCCGTCGCGGCCTTCACCGCTTCGCGCAGGTCCTGCCGGCTGTAGTCGATCAGCACGTCGGCGCCGTGCTCGTGGGCCGCCTGCAGCTTCTCGCCGCTCGAGGCCGCCGCCAGCACCCGCGCGCCGGCGATCCTGCCCAGTTCCACGGCGGCGAGGCCGACGCCTCCGCCCGCCCCCAGCACGAGCAGCGTCTCGCCGCTCTTCAATTGTCCGCGGTCGAACAGCGCGTGGTGCGACGTCGCGTACGTGAGCGTGAACGCGGCGGCCACGGTGTCGCTGACGCCGGGCGGCACCGGCGCGACCAGCGCCGCCGGCGCGCAGGCGTACTCGGCGAAACCGCCGAGGCCGACGAACGCGATCACGCGATCGCCCGCGCGCACGTGCTTCACGCCCTCGCCGACCTTGTCCACCGTGCCGGCCACCTCCGTGCCGGGCGTGAACGGCAGCGGCGGCTGCACCTGGTACTTCTTCTGCACGATCAGCGCGTCCGGGAAGTTGATGCCGGCCGCGGCGACGCGGACGCGCACCTCGCCCGGCTTCGGCTCGGGCACTTCGACGTCTGCGACCACGAGTTTCTCGGGCGGACCCCACTCGACACATTGAACGGCGCGCATGACTCCTCCTCGTGCGACTGTAGCGCGGGGCCGCGGGAGCACCAAGGTCGCTGCGCTATCCTCCTCGCACGAGGAGGCACACGATGCATTTCGACTTCACTCCGAAGGTCCAGGACCTGCGCGCCCGCGTCGACCGGTTCATGCAGGAGCGCGTCTATCCGAACGAGCGGCGCTTCTACGACGAGATCGAGGAGAACACGCGCAAGGGCGCGCGCTGGACGCCGACCCGCATCGTCGAGGAACTGAAGCTCGAGGCGAAGGCGGCGGGGCTGTGGAACCTCTTCCTGCCGGAGTCCCCGCGCGGCGCCGGGCTGAAGAACATCGAGTACGCGCCGCTCGCCGAGATCATGGGCCGCGTGCCGTGGGCGAGCGAGGTCTTCAACTGCAGCGCGCCCGACACCGGCAACATGGAGACGATCGAGCGCTACGGCACGCCGGAACAGAAGAAGCAGTGGCTCGAGCCGCTGCTCGCGGGCGACATCCGCTCCGGCTTCGCGATGACCGAGCCGGCGGTGGCCTCGTCGGATGCGACCAACATCCAGACCGAGATCCGGCGCGACGGCGACGACTACGTGATCAACGGCCGCAAGTGGTGGACGTCGGGCGCGGGCGACCCGCGCTGCAAGGTCTACATCGTGATGGGCAAGACCGACCCGACGGCCGCGAAGCACCAGCAGCAGTCGATGATCCTCGTGCCATCGGACACGCCCGGCATGAAGGTGCTGCGGCCGCTGAACGTCTTCGGCTACGACGACGCACCGCACGGCCACATGGAGACGGAGTTCCGCGACGTGCGCGTGCCCGCGTCGAACATCCTGCTCGGCGAAGGCCGCGGCTTCGAGATCGCCCAGGGCCGCCTCGGGCCCGGCCGCATCCACCATTGCATGCGTTGCCTCGGGCTGGCGGAGCGCGCGCTCGAACTGATGTGCAAGCGCCTGGCCACGCGCGTCGCCTTCGGCGGCCCGATCGCCCGCCAGACGGTCTGGCAGGAGCGCATCGCCGACGCCCGCTGCATGATCGACCAGGCGCGCCTGCTGACCCTGAAGGCCGCGTACATGATGGACACGGTCGGCAACAAGGCCGCGAAGGCGGAGATCGCCATGATCAAGGTCGTCGCGCCCAACGTGGCGTGCACCGTGCTCGACTGGTCGATCCAGGCCCACGGCGGCGCCGGCGTCAGCGACGACTTCCCGGTCGCCTATGCCTACGCGCTGGCGCGGACGCTGCGGCTGGCCGACGGCCCGGATGAAGTCCACCGCAACGCGATCGCCAAGGTGGAGATCGCCAAGCACGTTCCCATGCCACCGCGCGAAGGAGCAACCCGATGATCGAGCTCTACACCTGGCCGACGCCCAACGGCCACAAGGTCCACATCATGCTGGAGGAGTGCGCGCTGGCGTACAACGCGCACGCCGTCGACATCGGCGCCGGCGACCAGTTCAAGCCGGACTTCCTGAAGATCAGCCCGAACAACAAGATCCCGGCGATCGTGGATACCGATGGCCCCGACGGCAAGCCGATTTCCATCTTCGAGTCCGGCGCGATCCTGATCTACCTCGCCGGCAAGACCGGCCGCTTCCTGCCGCGCGACGTGCGCGGCAAGTACGTCGCGCTGCAGTGGCTGATGTTCCAGATGGGCGGCCTCGGCCCGATGCTGGGCCAGGCGCACCACTTCCGGATCTACGCGCCGGAGAAGGTCGAGTACGCGATCAACCGCTACACGAACGAAGCGAAGCGGCTGTACGGCGTGATGGACCGCCGGCTGGCTGACGCGGAGTACTTCGCCGGCGAGTACTCGATCGCCGACATGGCGATCTTCCCGTGGACGCGCTCGCACGCAAACCAGGGCATCGATCTCGCCGACTATCCGAACGTGAAGCGCTGGTATGGCGCGGTCGAGGCGCGGCCGGCGGTGCAGCGCGGGGTCACGGTGCTCGCGGACCGGCGCAAGCCGCAGATGAGCGACAAGGACAAGGAAACCCTGTTCGGGTCGAAGCAGTACGCGAAGCGGTAGGGCCGGCTGCCGGCAGGCGCCGCTAGTTGAGCGAGTTCTTCACCAGGTCGGCGAAGGGCACCGCCATCACGTCGATGCCCTCGTCTTCCAGCGCGTCTGCTTCGTCTTTCGACGCCACCCCACGGATCGAGCGCCGCGGCGCCTCCTCGTAATGGATGCGGCGCGCTTCCTCGGGGAAGCGCTCGCCGACGTCCTCGGTGTTCGCGATGATGTGGCGCGCCATCTGGGCGAGCATGGCCCGCATCGCGGCTTCGTTCGGCATCGCGACCGGTTCCTTCACGGCGCGTGCGGGCTCCTGCGCACCGCTGATGTTCAGCCGCGGCGCGGACAGCATCTTCTGCACCGCACGGCTGCCGCACACCGGGCAGTCGACCAGGCCGGCCGCGAGTTGCCGGTCGAATTCCTCGTGCGACGCGAACCAGCCCTCGAAAGAGTGGTCCAGGTCGCAGGTCAGGTCGAAAACCTTCATTGGGTGCCTCGGTGCAGCGGCCGGATCCGGCGTCGTCACTCATCAGTGTGCAATTCAGCGTCAGGTTACTCCTCGGCCCGGTCCGGTGCCGGACCGTTCGTCACTCGCGCGCCTCTCCGGAGGGGCGGCGCGACTGCTTCGGTGCAGCGCGCAGGAAATCCGCCCGGGTAAGATGGCCACAGCCCGGCCCGGGTGACGAAACTGGTAGACGTAGCGGACTTAAAATTCGCAGCCGCAAGGCGTACGGGTTCGAGTCCCGTCCTGGGCACCACGCTCCACCCTCCCGCGTCGACAGCCACGCACGCGCGTGGCGGCAGCCCGCGTCCGGCCGACGGCGCACCCAGCTGAAGCGACTCGATCGGCCGCGATAATCCGCCGATGCACTGGGATCTGTTCTGCCGCGTCGTCGACAACTTCGGCGACATCGGCGTGTGCTGGCGTCTGGCGGCCGACCTCGGCTCCCGCGGCGACGGCGTGCGCCTGTGGTGCGACGATGCCAGCGCGCTCGCCTGGATGGCGCCCGACGGCGCACCGGGCGTCGAGGTGCGCCGTTGGCCGACCGAGGGCGACACGAGCATCGAGCCGGGCGAGGCGGTCATCGAGGCTTTCGGTTGCCACTTGCCGGACGGCTTCGTGCGCAGGATGGCCGCACGCCAGCCGCGGCCGACGTGGATCAACCTCGAGTACCTGAGCGCCGAAGATTACGTGGAGCGCAACCACGGCCTGCCCTCGCCACAGTCCGCCGGTCCGGCGCGAGGCGTGAACAAGTGGTTCTTCTATCCGGGCTTCAGCGCGGGCACCGGGGGCCTGCTGCGCGAACCAGACCTGGCCCGCCGGCAGGCGGCCTTCGACGCGCACGCCTGGCTGCGCAGCCGCGGCATCGTCCCGGCCGCCGGCGAGCGCCTCGTGAGCCTCTTCTGCTACGCCAACCCGGCCGTGCCGGCCCTGCTCGACGCGCTCGCCACCGCGCCCACCCTCCTGCTCGTGACTCCGGGCCTCGCCGCGCAGCAGGTGCGGGCGCTGCCCGGAACATCGGACCGGGGCGTGCTGCGGGTCCACTACCTGCCGGCGTTCACGCAATACGACTACGACCACCTGCTCTGGTCGTGCGACCTGAACCTGGTCCGGGGCGAAGACTCCTTCGTCCGCGCGCAGTGGGCCGGCAAGCCGTTCCTGTGGCAGATCTATCCCCAGGACGACGACGCGCACGTCACGAAACTGGCAGCATTCCATCGACGCTTCCTGGCCAGCGCCGTACCCGAACTCGCCGCGGCAGTCCTCGGCGCCGCCGAGGACTGGAACGGGATTGAGGGCGCATCCGCGGGGCCCTCCAGCGTGACCGGGATCACGCTGCCAGCGCCACGCCTGTGGCCGGACTGGCGTGACCACTGCCTGGCCTGGCGGGCCGCGCTGGAGGCCTTGCCGGACCTGACATCGTCGCTGCGCGCATTTGTCCTGGAACGCCGGTAAAATCGCGGGCTTTGCTCCACCCGGCCCCGCTTTCCCGGCCGCACCCCAATCGCGTCACGCGGCCGCCAGGCTGCGGACGCCCATCCGTCGCGGTGAACCCGACGGATGCACGCAAGAGAACCGAAGATGAAAATCGCTCAGGAAATCCGCGCAGGCAACGTGATCATGCACGGCAAGGACCCGATGGTCGTGCTGCGCGCGGAGTACAGCCGCGGCGGGCGCAACTCCGCCACCGTGCGCATGAAGCTGAAGAGCCTGCTCAGCAACTCCGGCACGGAAGTCGTGTTCAAGGCCGACGACAAGATCGACCAGGTGATCCTCGACAAGAAGGACTGCACCTACTCGTACTTCGCCGATCCGATGTACGCGTTCATGGACAGCGACTACAACCAGTTCGAGGTCGAGGCCGAGAACATGGGCGACGCGCTGAGCTATCTCGAGGACAACATGCCGGTCTCGGTGGTCTTCTACGAGGGACGCGCGATCTCCGTCGAGCTTCCGACCAGCGTCGTGCGCGAAGTCGTGCAGACCGAGCCCGCCGTCAAGGGCGACACCTCGGGCAAGGTGATGAAGAGCGCCAAGCTCGCCACCGGCTTCGAGATCATGGTCCCGCTGTTCGTGCAGACCGGCGACAAGATCGAGATCGACACGCGCGAACACGTGTACCGCAAGCGCGTCTGAGCGAACGGGCGCGGCGGCTCATCGAGGGGCGGACTCCGCCCCGCCCCGCCTTGCCCTCGTGATCCGGCGCAGCTAGGCCTGCAGCAGCAGGACGAGCACTCCCACCGCCGCACCCGCGCTCGCGATGAGCTTGCCCTTGGCCCGCGCGATCTCGCCCTGGGTCTCGTCGTCGAGGCGAACCCAGACGCCCACCGAGACCATCGTCAGGAAGCCTGCGATGAGGGCAAGTACAGCCAGCGCGTCGCCTTGCATGTCGGCTCCCTCCCGGTCGATCGGTCACCGGGGAATTGTTGCTCCAGCATCGTCGGGCGATTCGCGCAAATGCGGGTGAAACCGCCTCCACACCGCACGCACGAGAACAACCTTCGCCCGGCCGGAGCCCGGCGCCCGCCCGACCAGCGGCCCTGCGCCTCCTAGCCCACGGCGTTCGCGATGAACGCGAGGATGAACACGAGCGCCACGAGGCTCGTCGGCATCACGACGATCCAGAACGCGTTGTTCCTCCAGAAAGCCCGCTTCGCTGGCGCGCCCTTCCCACTTCCTTCGAACGTACTCATTCCAAGTGCCTCCCCAGACTCTTGTTGAGCACTTCAAAAGCTACTGAAACGCGAGGCCAGGAGTTTGAGGAATGTCGTGGCGGTTTCGAAAAGGCGAGGCGCAGGGACGAAGATCACACAAAAGCACGTCGTCGGTGCCGCATTGCGATGAAGCTTTCCGCAATGCGCTCGAACGCCGCGCGCGTCGCTTCGAACTGCGCCTCGCGCATGTTGCGACCTTCGGACACGCGCGGCGCTGCCGATGGCTCGAACGCGCGTCCACTGCGCACGCGCCGGATTCGCGAACAACACCGTTGAGCAATGTCATTCAGGCCGAGGCGCCGCAACTCCATCATGCAGTGGAACCACTCTTCGCCAGCGACCGCCCGAGCTCGCGTGCCGCTTGCCTCGTCGATCACAACGCCCCGCCTCGAAGCCACCCACCCAGCCGTCGATAACTCATGCACATCGTTGTTTGCGTCAAGCAGGTGCCCGACAGCGCCCAGATCCGGGTCCATCCGGTGACCAACCGGATCATGCGTCAGGGTGTGCCGGCGATCATCAATCCGTTCGACCTCTTCGCGCTCGAGGAGGCGCTGCGAATCAAGGACCGCACCGGCGCGCGCGTCACCGTGATCTCGATGGGCCCGCCCGCCGCCGAGGCCGCATTGAAGAAGTGCGTGTCGTTCGGTGCCGACGAGGCGATCCTGCTGACCGACATGGCGTTCGCGGGTGCGGACACGCTGGCGACGACCTTCGTGCTGATGTCGGCGATCCGACAGATCGCCAAGGCGCATCCGGTGGACATCGTCTTCACCGGCAAGCAGACGATCGACGGCGACACCGCGCAGGTGGGTCCCGGCATCGCGATCCGGCTGGGCTGGGAGTTGCTGACCTACGTCTCGAAGATCCGGTCGATCGACACGGACACGAAGCAGATCGTCATCGAGCGGCGCGCCGAGGGCGGCGTGCAGGTGCTCGAATCGCGGCTGCCGTGCGTGATCACGCTGCTGGAGGGCATCAACGAGATGCGGTTTGCGGACATGGCCGGCATGTTCCGCGCCGCGCGCTACGACGTGCCGCACTGGGGCGTGGCGGGCGCGGGCATCGAGGACACGAGCCAGGCAGGCATGAAGGGCTCGCCCACCGCCGTCGCGCAGGTGTTCGCACCGAAACCCAAGGAGGTCAAGGCGCTGGTGATCGCCGGCGACACGCCGCAGGCGAAGGCCGAGGCGCTGCTCGACCGGATGTTCGCCGACTTGCCGAAGCTCGAGAAGTCGCTGCTCGATCACCTTGACGCCCAGGGAGCCCGGCAATGAGCGACGCCGAGGCGAAGAAGCCCACCCTCAAGAAGCGCAAGACCGCGCTCGGCGAGCGCTATGTCGGCAACCGCGGCGTGTGGGTGTTCGTCGAGCACGAGCACGGCCGGGTGCATCCGGTTTCCTGGGAACTGATGGGCAAAGGCAGGCAGCTGGCCGACAAGCTCGAAACGGAACTGGCGGCCGTGGTCATCGGCGGCACGCAGCCGCAGGTCTGCGCGCTCTGCGACGAAGCCGCGCAGTTCGGCGCCGATCTCGCCTACCTGATGCAGGACGAGGTGCTGCTGCACTACCGTAGCCAGCCCTACACCAAGGGACTGTCGGACCTCGTCGAGAAGTTCCGCCCGGAGGTGCTGCTGCTGGGCGCCACCACGCTCGGACGCGACCTTGCGGGAGCGGCGGCGACGACGCTGATGACGGGACTGACCGCGGATTGCACGAGCCTGGACATCGACACCTCGGACCGCTCGCTGCTGTCGACCCGGCCGACATTCGGCGGCACCTTGATGGCCACGATCGTCAACGTCGCCACCCGGCCGCAGATGGCGACCGTGCGCCCGCGGGTCTTTCCGCTGCCCGAGCGCGACCCGACGCGCACCGGCCGCATCGTCGAGCATCCGCTGGGACTGGCGGAGGATGACGTCGTCACCAAGGTGATCGACTTCATTCCCGATGCGCGCTCCGACCAGCCGCAACTGGCGTTTGCGGACTTCGTCGTCGCGGGCGGCCGCGGGCTGCGCCGGCCGGAGAGCTTCGAGATGATGTTCGACCTGGCCAAGGTGCTGGGCGCCGAAGTCGGCGCGACTCGGGCCGCGGTGCACGCGAACTGGGTCGACCCGAGCCGGCAGGTGGGCCAGTCGGGCAAGACCGTGCGGCCGAAGCTGTACATCGCGGCGGGCATCTCGGGAGCGATCCAGCACCGCGTCGGCATGGAAGGAGCGGACGTGATCGTCGCGATCAATACGGACGAGAAGGCCACGATCATGGACTTCTCCAACTACGCGCTGATCGGCAATGCCGCGGAGCTCGTGCCGGCGCTGACCGAGGCGTTCCGCAGGCGCATCGCCGCGGCGCGGGCGAGGCACGGAGCCGGGCAATGAGCGAGAAGTTCGACGTCATCGTGGTGGGCGCCGGCCCGGCGGGCAACGCCGCTTCCTACACCCTGGCGAAGGCCGGCATGTCCGTCCTGCAGATCGAGCGCGGCGAGACGCCCGGCACGAAGAACGTGCAGGGAGCGATCCTGTACGCGCACGCGCTCGAGGACGTCATTCCGGACTTTCGCGCCCGCGCCCCTCTCGAGCGGCAGGTGATCGAGCAACGCATGTGGCTGATGGACGAGGGGCAGGCCTGCACCGGGGTGAGCTACCGCGACGACGGATTCGCGCAGACGCCGGGCAACCGCTACACGATCATCCGCTCGCGCTTCGACCGCTGGTTCTCCGAGGAAGTCGAGAAGGCCGGCGCGATGGTGATCAAGGAAACCACCGTGACCGGCCTGCTGAAGGACACGGCAGGCAAGGTGGTCGGCGTGAAGACCGAGCGCGCGGGCGGGGAGATCCACGCCGACGCCGTGATCCTCGCCGACGGAGTCAACTCCCTGGTCGGCCAGCGCGCCGGGCTGCGCAAGGACATCAAGCTCGAACACGCCGCGCTGGCGGTGAAGGAGACGCTGTTCCTGTCGAAGGAGATCATCGACGAGCGCTTCGGCGTCACCGCCGACCAGGGGGTGGTCGTCGAGATCGCCGGACGGATCACCCACGGCATGGTCGGCACCGGATTCCTGTACACGAACAAGGACTCGATCGCGATCGGCATCGGCTGCATGCTGGGCGACCTGGCGCAGCACGAGATCACGCCCTACCAGCTGCTCGAGGGGATGAAGCGCCATCCCATGGTCAAGCCGCTGATCGCCGGCGCGGAGATGAAGGAGTACGCCGCGCACCTGATCCCGGAGGGCGGCTACAAGGCGGTGCCGAAGCTGTACGGCGACGGCTGGATGATGGTCGGCGACTCGGCAGGGCTGGTCAACGGCGTGCACCGCGAAGGCTCGAACCTGGCGATGACCTCGGGACGGCTCGCCGCGCAGACCCTGATCGAGCTGAAGGACCGCGGCGCGAAGTTCGACGCCAGGGGGCTCGCCGGCTACAAGGCCCGGCTCGACGACAGCTACGTGATGAAGGACATGAAGAAATACGCCGACGTGCCGGACTTCATGCATGGCAACGCGCACGTGCTCGACGCGTATCCGTCGCTGCTGAACAAGGCGGCGCGCGAGATGCTGCTCGTCGACGGCGTGGACAAGCGCACCAAGCAGAAGCGGATCCTCGCGCAGGTGCGCGAGAAACGCTCGCTGCTGGGGCTGATGGGCGACGCCTATCGTTTCTGGAGGGCATTCAGGTGACCGACATCCGGCTGCCGACGGTCAACGTCGAGGAGAAACTGTTCCAGAACCGCTACCGCGTCGACGCGGACCGGGCGCACATCCGCATCCGCGAACCGGCCACCTGCGGGCAATGCGCGGCGAAACCCTGCATCGTCTGCTGTCCCGCCGGCTGCTGGCAGCTGGAGGAAGGCAAGGTCGATGTGGTCGTCGACGGATGCCTCGAGTGCGGCACCTGCCGCGTGGTCTGTGGGCCGGGCAACGTGGACTGGGACTACCCCCGCGGCGGCTACGGCATTCTCTTCAAGTTCGGATGATGAACAGCGTACAAGCCTTCCTCGCGCACGCGATTCGCCTCGAGTCGGCGGCGGCGCAGCGTTCGGACGAACTGGCCGACGCGATGCAGACCTGGGGCAACCGGGAAGTCGAGGCGTTCTTCCGCAAGATGGCGGAGCACTCGCGGATGCACCTGAAGGAGGCGATGGCGCGCGCCGGCTTTCGCCAGATGACGGAACTGCCGGCCGACGGCTACGACTGGCCCGACGACGTGGAACCGGAATCGCCTGACTGGTGGGGCGTGGACGGACTGATGGGCATCGAGCAGGCCATCGAGAACGCGCTCGCGGGCGAGCAGCGCGGGCTGGACTACTACGAGAGCGTCGCGGCCGGCACTTCGAACATGAAGCTTAAGGCGCTCGCCGAGGAATTCGCGGCCGAGGAACGCGAGCACGTCGCTGAACTCGAGAAGGTCCTGCAAAGCCAGCGGCAAGGCACCTGAGGCCGATCGCGACCGCCGGCCGCTGGACTTCGAGGCGCCGGACGCAGCTTCAAGGAGTTGGAGGCGGGGGTCGGAATCGAACCGGCGTACACGGATTTGCAGTCCGCTGCATGGCCACTCTGCCACCCCGCCGCCGCGGCATCGCGCCGACACTCAAGGCGATGCCGATGAAACCGTGGAAACTTCTCAAACCAAAAGGGGAAGCACGGTGGCTCCCCCTGGAAATCTGGAGCGGGCGAAGAGTCTCGAACTCTCGACCTCAACCTTGGCAAGGTTGCGCTCTACCAACTGAGCTACGCCCGCACGGCGAGCCGCGGATTATAGCGGCCGAAGAAGGAGTGTCAAACCGCTGCGCAGCGCGCAGCGGCCACGTGCGCGCCTTCAGGTGTCGTCGTTCAGGTGCGGCCACGCCATCCGCAGGTAGATCAGCATCGAGTAGACCGTGAGCACCGCGGCGACGTAGATCAGCAGCGTGCCGAGCAGGCGCACGTCGATCACGCCGAACAGCGGGTCGTGGAACAGCAGCAGCGGGATCGCGACCATCTGCGCGATGGTCTTGATCTTGCCGAGGGAACTGACCGCCACGCTGCCCGACTTCCCCAGCTGCGCCATCCACTCGCGCAGCGCCGACACGGCGATCTCGCGGCCGATTATCACGAGCGCGACGAACTCGTCGACGCGACCCAGCGACAGCAGCATCACCAGCGCCGCGCTGACCATCAGCTTGTCCGCGACCGGATCGAGGAACGCGCCGAGCGGGCTCGTCATCCCGTAGCGGCGCGCGATGTAGCCGTCGAATGCGTCCGTGATGGCCGCGAGCACGAACAGCCAGCACGCCGTCGCGTTCTTCCAGTGGGCCGGGAACCAGGCGTCCGGCACGTAGAAGATGCCGATGATGAGCGGAATCATCGCGATGCGTGCCCAGGTGAGCCACATCGGCACGTTGACGCTGAGACGGGGGCTATTCGGTGGGCTGGCCATGCAACTGAGCGTAGATCCGCTCCGCCAGCTTACGCGAAACGCCTTCGACGGTTGCGATGTCGTCGATCGAGGCGGAGGCGAGCCCGCGCATCCCGCCGAAGCGCGCGAGCAGCTTCTGCCGCCGCTTCGGCCCGATGCCTTCCATGCCTTCGAGCTGCGAGGTGTTGCGCGTCTTCGCGCGCCGCGCGCGCATGCCGGTGATGGCGAACCGGTGCGCCTCGTCGCGGATCTGCGCCACCAGCATCAGCGCCTGCGACTCGCGTCCGAGCACCAGCGCGGGGCGGTCGTCCGGGAACACCAGTTCCTCGAGCCCGACCTTGCGCTCCTCCCCTTTGGCGACGCCGACGAGCACTCCGGTATCGAGCCCGAGTTCCTCGAACACCTGTAGCGCCACCATGACCTGACCCTTGCCGCCGCCGA
>Ga0105104_10000414_pt1 | contig 32580 bp, 37 predicted proteins | sample PPLLaktember2015_3_FD_87034 | JGI IMG/M metagenome (GOLD analysis project Ga0105104, IMG submission 87034) | Freshwater sediment microbial communities from Prairie Pothole Lake near Jamestown, North Dakota, USA - PPLs Lake P7 Core (6) Depth... | ecosystem: Environmental > Aquatic > Freshwater >... | reverse complement strand
TTCTGCAAGTGTCGATTTCGAAAAACTAGCAAAGACTACAAGATTTTTGCAGAGAATGATGGATAATATTGTTACATTAGAAGAAGAGAAGATCAATACTATAATTGACAAGATAAATTCTGATAGTGAACCGTTTTACCTTAAACGAACAGAATTAGAACTTTGGGAAAAGGTATTGGAAGTTCTAAAAAATGGAAGAAGAACAGGGTTAGGCGTGCTTGGATTAGGAGATATGTTGGCTCAATTAGGAATTAGATATGGATCAAAAGAAGCAACAAGTTTAATTGATGAAATATTCAAAACAATAGCTGTAAATTCTTATAAAGAATCTGTACAGTTAGCAAAAGAAAGAGGGTGCTTTCCTGTGTGGAATTTAGAACTAGAAAAAGACAATGTGTTCATTCAGAGAGTTATATACTCTAATTTTTCTTCAGAAGAAATAAAAGATTATGAGACATATGGAAGAAGGAACATTGCAAACCTATCAATAGCGCCAACTGGATCTCTTGCAATAGAAAAGCAAACAACTTCTGGAATAGAACCAGTGTTTAAAGTTCGTTCTAAAAGAAGAAAAAAAATCAATCCAAATGATGTTAATACTCGAGTAGATTTTGTTGATGAAAACGGTGATTCTTGGCAAGAATACAGCTTATTTCACCAGGGATTTTTAGATTGGTTCGTTACAACTTATTCAACAGAATATTCAAACAATCTTACACCGTTAGAGTTTTTAAACTCTATCAGTGAAGAATCTCTTAATAGTATCATAGCTGATTCTCCTTGGGCTGGTTCAGAATCTCATTCAGTAGATTATTTAGAAAAAGTGACCATGCAAGGGGTTATTCAAAAATGGATAGATCATGCGATATCAGTAACTCATAATTTACCAGAATCTATATCTTTAGCAGAAGTTAACGATATTTACTTTAAAGCATGGAAAAGCGGTTGTAAAGGATGTACTATATACAGAGATGGTTCTAGATCCGGGGTGTTACTAACAACTAATGAAAAAGAAGAGGTGTTTTCAGAACACAATGCGCCTAAACGTCCAAAGGAAGTTTTAGCAGATTATTATTACGTCACATCACAAGGAAGAAAGTATGCTGTTATCGTTGGGCTCTATTCTAATAAACCTTATGAAATCTTTGCATTTGAAAATCCATCTATAACAGAAAACCACAGAGGAAAAATAATAAAAGTAAAGAAAAGCGAATACAAATTTACTAGTGAAAAGGGTGAAATACTTAGGCTAGAATTGGCAGCAGACTCTTTAACAGAGCGAGCACATACTATATTACTTTCAATGTTATTGAGGCACGGCGCACCTGTAAAGCACATCATAGAGGTTGCTACAAAGATCGATGATACTATAACATCATTCAGTTCAGTTTGTAGAAGAGTTTTATCTAAATACGTAGTATCAGAAGTTCAAGAAGAAAAATGTCCAAACTGTGGTGCAGAACTAATAAGAGAAGAAGGTTGCATACACTGCACAGAATGTGAATATTCAAAGTGTTAATTTTAAGTTAACTACTTTAAAAAGCTCTAAAAATTTTTTTAGAGCTTTTTTGTTTGAATATATAAATAAAAGTGCAATGAAATTAGTAAAAGAATCATTATCAGAATTTTCTAACTTTTTAACTGGAAAAGGAAAAGATTTAGATCCAAGAGACACAAATCATCAACAGCTTTTAATAGGTGTTGAAGTTGAAAAAGAACATTCTACTAATAAATCTGTTGCAATGAGAATTGCATTAGACCATTTGGCTGAACATTCTGATTATTATACAAAATTAATGAAGGCAGGATTAATAGATGAACCAGAAGCTATAGATTTATATAATAAATTCTACAAATAATGAATAATATGACCGAATATTTTATAAAGAAAATACTAACTGAAGAGCTCTTTGGTTCTAGACTGTGCGAATCTGTTCAACAGCAAGAAAAACTTAATTTCTTTTATAAACACCTTATGTTAGAAGCTTTAGTTGGTGAACCTCTTACTATACCCGAACTAAGAAACTTGTTAAAACAAAAGATAGTAGATTTTGAATTTATTAAGCTTAACGGAGAAATTAGGCCTGCTCGTGGAACTACTAACTTAAAATTCGTGCCACCAGGTGATCATCCTAAGGGTACTGGATCATCATCTCCAACAGTTGCAACGTTTTTCGATTTAAAAAAACAGTTATGGAGAAGCGTTTCCCAAAGAAGCAAAGAAATAGTTTTAAAACAAGAAGAACCTGGAAAACGTCCGATCGTTACAGTTACAGACAAGGATAAAACTCTTGTTAATAAACTTGATAGGTTCAAACCAGGCAGAACATATGCATACATAAACCGATATGGAGAGACTGGTCACACTGTTACCGTTATGGAAGTTGTTGAAAAGGGATACTATTTAAAACTAGATAAAACCGGCCCTTTATTTTACCTAACTATAGATACTGCAAATAAACGAATAAAAAATGAAATAACTAAACCTAGCCCAACTACTCCAGCTTCGCCTCCTCCAACCAATAGAGCCGTTGCTAAGGTACAAGATCTTATAAATGAACCAATTAAACCGTTAGTTTCTGAAAAACCACTTGATATAAAAAATAACAACAAAAGAGCCTACGATGTAAAAGATGATGAGATTGTAGTTCCTAATAACATATTAGAACCTCAATTAGTTGTACCATCTGAACACAAACCTAATGAGATTCCATCTGAAGATAAAAATTTAATAAGATTGCCTTATATAGATAAGAAAGAAGATGAAAAAGATATTGAAGTTGGTGATGAAGACGATGAATTAAGATAAACTATTTTAACTGATTTTATATAAAAATAAAAATCGCATATGGCAATAATCATTTATTCTAACGCAGTATTAGAAGAATTAAAACCATCTAATTTAGTCTTTACTGAAGAAGAAATACTTAATATATTTGATGATCAATATCACACTATGTGTTCTAAAAGATTATCAGAAATCCCAAATTCTTGGGCAGTGTGGGCTCTTATGGATAACCCGCCGGCAAATGAATACAACATGATAGGTTCTGATGTTATAGATTTAGATATAGACTCACCTTTGGTTGTGATTCATGACAGTGAAATAAATCCCACTTGGAAACTTACTGATGATATACTTCAAAAAAATTATGATGAATTTTTACATGATGTATCTCAGTACATAAACGAAATAGCTGTAGAAGCTGTAAAAGAAGATCAAGAGAAAGTAAATAATGGGGAAAAGAATTCATCTCTTATAGTGCTTAAACAAATGGGGGTGACTCCTGATAAAAAACTTCTTTTTGTTTTTGACATAGATTCACAAACTAAAGATTTCTTTAGAGACAACTCATTTGCTATATTCTCGCAAAAGATACTGGAATATTTAGAATCTAATTTCGACAAAAATCTAAAAAACAAAGTACCTTTCACTATATTCGATGATAACAAAACTCTTGTTATAGTTGATGATGAAAAAGTTGAACCAACTATAGATAAGCTTATAGAAATATTTGAGTACACCGAAAAATATGAAAGCTGTAAGGTTCTTTCTGAAATGAAAGTTAAGTGGATAAAAAAAGCTGAACCAGTAGAAAAGAAAAAAAGAGGACGCCCAAAAAAACAATAAAAGATTTTTATATTTGCATTTTAATTATTATATTTGCATTTTAAAAAATATACAATATGAAAAATTTAAAAGGATTAGAAGAAGAATACGAAAATTACATGTATTTGGCCAGTACTTTGACTCAAACTCATCAACAAACTATGCGTAATGATTTGATAAATAAAGCTGAATCTATTCGTGATGAAATATTTGAAACAGAAAAAGAAATTCGTGAAAAACATAGAGAACTAATGAGAGGATTTAAATAAATCCTCTTTTTTATACAAAAACTCAAATATAAAAATGTTACCAGAACAATTAAACAATACAATAGATCTTTTAAAGAGCATGAATTGGATAGTTAAACTATCAAAATATGCTAATATCTATATAGTAGGTGGGTCGGTTAGAGATGCGTATTTAGGAAACAATGTAAAAGATATAGATCTTATTGTAGATAAACTCACTTTATCACAGATTAAGTTCGTGATAGAAGATTTCGGTAAAGTGAACATTGTAGGTGAATCGTTTTCTGTTCTTAAATTTAGACCTAATGGATGGGTAGGAGAAGATTTTGATATTGCAGTTCCACGAAAAGATAGGAAGATTGGAGATACACATAAAGATTTCGAAATTGTCACAGATAACGTATCGATATTAGAAGATTTAAAGAGAAGAGACTTTACCATTAATTCGGTTGCAATAAATGTGATGTCAAAAGAAATTTTAGATCCATTTAATGGATTGGCAGATTTAAACAAAAAACTTATAAGGGCTACAGACATACACGCTTTTGCAGAAGACCCTCTAAGAATACTTAGAGCTATGATGTTTGCATCGCGATTCAATTTTACTATAGTTTCATCTACTAAATCTTTGATGAGTGTTTACTCTAAACAGTTAAAAACTATTTCACCGGAAAGAATATTAGAAGAATTCATGAAGATATTAAACAAGGGTGGAAACATAAAAACCATGATAGATATCATGTATGAAACTGATATAGATTTAGTTTTATTCGGAAGAAAGATGAATAGAGATCTTAAACATACAAAATTAGACATACTATCATTTTTTTATGTTCTGTCAACCTTAGGTAGATTAGATCCTGTACAATTTTACAAAGTACAATTAAAGGGAGAATATTTAATATCAGAGGGCATTAAACAATTAAATATGTTGATGAACATAGATATGAACCATATTGATGAAGAATCTCTTAGATACACTCTATTTTCTTCTATCAAAAGATCTCCTTTATTGCTTGATGTGAAGATATTTCCATCTAAAATTAACGATATAATATCTTTAATGAGATCGGAAGTGATACCGTTAAAATCCTCAGATATAAAAGCAAATGGAGATGATGTGTTAAACATAGATGCATCTTTGAAGGGTGAGCAGGTTGGAACAGTGTTGAAACAACTTCAATTAGATGCTTTGATGGAAAGGTTAAATTGGAAAGATCGTGAAGCGTGCATTCGTAGATTAAAAGAACTAATAAAAAACATAAAACGATGAAAGAATTATTAGAACGATTAGGCTATGTACCTAACGAAAAAAATAGATATACAAACCCCAATACTGAGTTTAGATTCATAAAGGATTTTAACTATTTTTTGTGCTACTCTGAAAACGGAGTTCTTTTGTTTAAAATAGAAGAAAAAGTATCTAAAGGAACTTTAATCGTTCTACTTCAAGAGTATCGTATAATTAATGAAAGATACATATATGAATCTGTAGAGGCAATTGAAGAAATGTTCGAAGATAATTTTAATGATCTATAAAAAAAAATCTCTGTTCAATTTGTTTATTAATAAAAATTTTATATAAAGATCGTATTTAAATGGAAAATGAGAAAAAAATAACAGCATCTATAAGATTAGATAGCATAAAAGATTCAGACGGTTGGTTTGATCTTGCGAACGATTTGGGTATAAAGGGTGATGATATATACGATATATTCGAATTTGGTGAATATGGTTCTATCACAATAGAAGTAGATAGTGATCTTAACATCGTGGGAGGAAAGATTCACAGAGTAGGACATTAAAGTTAAAAAACTTTTTGTGATTTTTAATTAATATTCGCGAAAATGTATTATATTTACACTATAAATAATAAATGTAAAACATTTTCATTATGACACAAAATTCATTATCTTCAATTGGCTATCCAGTACATAATTTAGACGAATTAAGAAAAGTAGCTCCTTCTGCATTTGCAGAACATTACGATCCCAAACGAAGCGACAGATATTCGTTTTTACCAACAGAAAGGCTAGTCAATGCTGTTATGGATCAAGGATGGGAACTTCAATCAGCAAAACAAAACGGTCGATCTGATTATTCTCGACACATAATTAGATTCACTAATCCATCACTAGGTTTCATGAATCTAAAGAATGATAAGGTAAAACCTCAGATCATTCTTGATAACTCTCATAACGGTACTTCTTATGCACAGTTTCACATGGGTTTGTTTAGATTAGTGTGCACTAATGGATTAGTGGTTGCAATGCCAGGATTTTACGCTACATCTAAGATACGTCACATGGGTATGGATGCGTTTGAAATAAAAAACATGCTTGAAATCGCAGCTGAACACTATAAATTAATAGGTACTAACCTAGAACAGATGCAAGAGATAACAATGTTACAAGATCAAAAAGAAGAATTCGCAATAAAAGCAATTGCACACAGAGAGCCTCATCTTTTTATCAATGCAGATGGTACTATAGATTATAAAAAGGTAACAGATAGTACAAACCCTTTACATATAATCACTCCAAGCAGAGAAGAAGACAACGTTGATAATCTATGGACAACATTTAACGTTGTGCAAGAACACATGATAAAAGGTGGGTACGAAAGAAAATCAGAAAAGGGAAGATCTTCTACAACAAAGGGCATGACAAATGCATCTAGAAACATTAAATACAATAAACAGCTTTGGGAGATTGCAGAGTCTTACATGTAATCTTATTTGTGATTGATAATTAATTTCGATGTGTGTTCACTGGTTTATCAGGTTCATTTTAAATGAACAAATGAATTTGGTGAACACACTTTTAATTTGTATTTCAATGTTATAAAATAATATAGTCTATATTCTGCTGTGTAATAATAGTATAAAACCTATTCGTTATAACGCATATAAAAATTAAAAATACTTAATGGCTAAAAAAGATTTAATTACTAAAGATTCTAAAGAAATCGTCGCACTTTCTCCTTATGAAGCTATTCGTTTGCGACCAAGCATGTACATAGGCCAGGTATCTTTGATGGAAGATAAACTTTCTCTTATAATAGATGGGAAACTTAAACTGATAGAAAAGAAATGGTCCGCGGGATTCATGCATCTTATTGTAGAAGTATTAGAAAATGCGCTAGATGAAGCAAAACGGTGTAATGGAAAAATGCAGAACGTTTACATAACTGTTAACTTAGATAACAATCAAATTACTATAACAGACGAAGGAAACGGGTTTCATAACGCGCAAAACATACACTCTAAAACAAAGAAGAACGTAGTTAGAACTGCGTTGGAAGAATTGCATGCTGGTTCAAACTTTACGGATACTGATAAGAATATTCTTGGTACCCATGGTGTTGGAGCTGCTGTCACAAACATGTTATCAGAGTATTTTTCTGTGACTACAGTGAATGCAACTCACTACGTAAGGTACGAATGGAAAGATTTTAAAGTTATTAAAGAAGAAATACGTCCTAAAGTCTCAAAGGATAAAATAGGGACTTCGATAGATTTTATACCAACACCTGAACTTTTTACAAAATACAAATGGGATAAAGATCTTATAGTAACTTATCTTTCATACAAATCGTTTTTGATTAAAAACGATCCCATCATAAAAAACCTGACACTACACGGAAAGTTTATACAGGGTGGTCAAGAACTTACTATACCCATAATAAGCAATTTTATACCTGAGAACCACATAAAAGTAGAATCGCCTATGGGTTCTATATACCTGTGGGAATCTTATCCAGATTCTACATCTCTTTCATTCGTTAATGGGTCTCAATGCACTGGCATTCATCAAAAAGTTGTTAACGATTGGTGTAATGAATACTTTAAATACAACCTAGCTCATCACTTTTATGAAACTATGATATCTCTTAATGTTCCATCAAAACTGATGAGGTTTGCAGACCAAAACAAAACAAAGTTTGCAACATCTAGAGGAGAAATAGAAGATGATATGTTCAAAGGATTTAACAAGCGGCTGATATCACTTCTCGCTAAGTCTGAAATCGCTAGAAGCATCGAAATGAACATAGAGGATAGATTACATAGCGAAAGCCTAACTAAGATTAAAAGGGCTCAGAAACAATCTAAACGTAAGATATCTGAAAAGTATAGTCCATCAACAAAAACAAAGGGAGCTATCTTCTTAACCGAAGGTCTTTCTGCAGCAGGTGGTGTAAAACAGGCTAGAGATAATGAGACGGAAGCTGTTTATGCATTAAAGGGTAAAGTAAAAAATAGTAAAAAACTGAGTGATCTTTCTAACAACAAAGAATTGCTAGAAATAATCAGCATATTAGATATAGAACCAAACAGTAAAAAAATGTCTAGCTTTGATAAAATAATCATCGCAGCCGATAGTGATGCTGATGGCTCTCACATAACATCCCTGATAATTAACTTTTTCTACAACTGGTTTCCACATATAATAGACAATGATAGGCTTTTTCAGCTTATAACTCCATTAGTAGTATGTGATTGCGATAAAACTCGAAAGTATTTTTATTCACTTGACGAGTATACTGAATTTGCATCTAAGAATAGAGTTTCTAACGTAAATTATTTAAAGGGATTAGGTTCTTTATCATTAGATGATTGGAAATACGTCATGGATAATAAGGTGTTGTTTAGAATATCTAACGATAGAAGCTCAAAGAGATTCTTAGATATTGCGTTTGGAGCATCTTCTCAGAAAAGAAAAAAATGGTTACAGTCATAATAAATTTAACGATTATATGAACGAAAAAGATTACGAAGAAATGTTATGGCCTGCACCAGAAACAGATGATGATGAAGAAGAAGATGAATCTCAAAAAAACAGTTTTACAGTGAATTCATCTTTTTCTGAATTATCTGTAAAAAAAATAAAACCAACAAAGGAATTGATAGAAAGCTTTACGTTTGATAATTTAGACTATTTGACTATTAAAGATGCACACGAAAGTTATATTCATTCATATTCTATGATAGATTTTTTAACACTTAAGTTTTGTAATGGTGTGTCTAATACTATAAATAGAATAGGAAAAATAGAACTTTTTAATGTGAATCCTCACTTGATGATAGATAGCATTTTTAAGTTTAAAGATATCATTCCTATGGATGCTTATTCATCATCTATTACTAAAACTAATGGGAACTTAAAAGCTGAAGAGTTTTTAGTTGGGTTTAAAGATGAATACCTCAACCCTATACTGCTATATGTAGAATATAGTTCATGCACAGTTCTTTACTATAAGAACAGAAAGACTTCAGAAAACAAAACGTTATCTAAAATACTGGGAATAATAGAAACTTATACTGAGCCTAAGATTAACAAAAACAAAATATTTGTTGTCCATAAGACACAGCATGGATTCGACAAAACTGGATTCAAGGTAAAAAAAGTTAATATAGATCTTAATGAAAACTATAACGACGATTTTCCTAGTATAGCAAAAGAAATCATATCTGGGCTCAATAAGAAGAATATGACAAATCTCGTTATACTGTCTGGAGTAACTGGATCAGGAAAGACAACGTTCATAAGATACATGGCAGCTAGACTTAAAAAGAACATAATTTTTATTTCTCCAGACATGGTAAACTATATAACGGATCCATCTTTCATACCGTTTCTTATAAAAAACAATGATTCGATACTTATTATTGAAGATGCAGAACCAGCATTAGAAACAAGAGACACAGGAAGAACAGGTGCGGTATCTAACATATTGAACCTAACAGATGGTTTGTTATCAGACTGTCTTAATATTTCTATAGTTGCAACATTCAACACGGAATCTAATAAAATTGATAGCGCGCTTTTAAGAAAAGGAAGATTGTTAAAAAACTATAAGTTTGATAAACTCTCCGCTAGCAAATCATCGATTCTTTTAAAGAAGTTAGGCCACAATGTAGAAGCTAAAGAACCTATGTCTCTTTCTGACATTTATTACTACGCTGAAAATAACAATGCACCTGAAAATAAAGATCACAAAGTTATTGGAGGATTTGGAAGAAGATAATGAAAACCGGATGTTTTAATTGGTATAATGAGAACAATGGAGTGGCTATATGTATTAGACCGCCAAAATCTTGGAGAGGAGAAATATATTCTCCTCTCGCTCCACCGTTAGATACATTTATTTCTATTAAATCCGGCAAAATATCTCAAGATCGTTATACTGAAGAATACAAAAAAAAGATACTTTCTAATATAGATCCATACATCATATTAGAAATATTTAAAGATAAGGTTTTGTTATGTTGGGAAACTCCATTATTTGATGAAAATGGCAATATTTTAAACATAAGTAACCATTTCTGTCACAGACATATATTGAGCGGGTGGATTTTTAAAGAAACTGGAACATTAATAAAAGAATGGCGTTTAGGCGATGACGTAAAAAACAAAAAACTATTTTAATGAAGTATATTAAAATAAATGGTGATCTTATTTACATGGCTAGAGGAGGTGAATTTGATGTAATAGCGCATGGGTGCAACTGTTTTTGCACCATGAATATGGGCATATCACCATTGTTTGCGAAATTTTTTAAATGTGATAATTATAAGCTAGAACAAGTTAAGTATAAAGGAGACATAAATAAATTAGGATCTATTGATTTTGAAAGCTTTTGGTTATCTAGACACAACAAATACGTTGATGTCATAAATGTATATACACAGTATGAATATGGGTCTGATAAGCAGTATTTAGATTACGAAGCATTAACGCTAGGTTTAAGAAAGATAAATAAGATATTTGCTGGAAAACATATAGGCCTGCCGCGTATAGGATGTGGCTGTGGAGGTGGAGATTGGAATATAGTAGATAAAATAATAGAAAAAGAATTGTGCGATATGAATGTAACAGTAGTTATGCATGTCACACCAAACTATAAAAAACATTTAGCATTATGAAAGAAGAATTAGAATTAAGAATGTACTTTTTCGTTCCATATCAGCTTACTGGTATTCAACAAGGAATTCAGTGCGGACATGCCGCGTTAGAATATGCAAATAGATTTAAAGATTCACCGTTGTTTCAAGATTTTATAGATAATTATAAAACGTGGGTTATACTAAATGGTGGAACTACTAATAAAAGACACGAAGAAAAAGAAATAGATCCAGAATGTAAACCAATCGGAACACTTAATCAAATATATTCATCTATATTAAACTTTAATTCTCTTGCAAGATTAGATGATAAGATAGATGTAGAAAAATTCTATGAACCAGATTTACAAGATGCTTTGACATCTATATGTTTTATTTGTGATGAAAGAGTTTTTAACAAAAAAAAGTACCCTCCATTTAATAATTATATATTATGCGCATTAGAGGATAATGTGAATCACGAGATATATAATGAAGTTGATGATCATACATACGTAATGGATTACGAAAAATGGTTAGCATTTATAGGTGGAAAGAAAAACTTGTTTTTAAGAAATTTAATAGAAGGTAAAAAATTAGCGTGATGAAAGAATTTGAACAATTAGGAATGGAATTAGTTGGTCCTCCGATAAAACTAACCGAAGAAAGAAAAGCTATTTTAGATGCAATGTCAGAAGTCGAGCTTTTCTTCATCCTACAAGAAATATTTAGATTATCAGGAATGAAAGGTTGTACAGAATTATATGATTATATCAAATTATTGTTATCTAAATTTGACGTAGTAGATTCTGCAGAACATTACAATAAAAAGTTTGATAAGTGGCTTAGGTTTTGGCGATCGTGGCAGTCTAAATTATCTATTGTAGATTTAAAATTTATAATCGATTGTATAGAACTAAAACAATCTTACGATAGTGTTCTTCCTCATTTAAGATGGAATCAAAACAAACCGAGCTTTAAAAATAGAGGATTTCAAGCATGAACATTGGATCAGGTAATACGTATCCAGCAAATGCACTAAGCAATTTTGCTCCTCACCCATTTGAACTAGATGGTATTAAGATAAACTCAATGGAAGGGTTTTTACAAAGTCTTAAGTTTAAATCAATTGAAATGCAGGAAGAAGTTTGCAAACTTGTTGGATATGCAGCTAAATCAAAAGGAAAACATAAAAACTGGCAAGAATCACAGACTCTTTATTGGAGAGGCACACCGATAAAAAGAAGTTCGGATGAATACCAAAACCTTTTGGACAGAGCTTATACAGCTATGTATAAAAATATAAAATTCAAAAAAGCGTTAGAAGCTTCCGGAACATCTGTATTAACACATAGCATTGGGAGAAACGATCCTAAACAAACTGTACTTACAGTGAAAGAATTCTGTTCAAGATTGACAAAACTGAGAGATCATGGAACATTAGAAATTGATGTCAGGGAATCAAAAGAATTATTTTAATGAAAAAGAGCGAAACTATATCTGATTCTGAAGAAATTCTAGAATGTCTTCATAATAAAGCAATGAGTGGAACGTGCACTATTTTAGAATTATTTAATATTAAGATGTATTTAGCATCTTTATCTGGATCTTTACAAAGAGTAGTTGAAATGGAGATAAATGACCAGAAAGAATTAAACAGAGAATTTAACATCAAGAAAGTAAAAACATTCAAATGGCCGTCGGGCAGACATTTTTATGCAAAGGTTGGAAACTTAGATGTCATAGATAAAAACGGTGACGTTAAATGGAATTCTGACGCACAAGCTAGAAAGGCTGCAGAATGGTTTATTGAAAATTTAATGTAAAAATATGGCTAGAGATTTAACAAAAACTAGAAAAAAAGAAAAAATAGTACATTTGCCTATAAGCAAGTTTATCGATACTAAATTTAGAGATTATGCAGTGTACGTTTTAGAACAAAGGGGGATTCCTAATTTTTATGATGCGCTCACTCCTGTTCAGCGTTACATATTGAAAAATTCACCTACTTCATTCCAGAAAACGCTTAGTGTCGTAGGTAAATCAATCCAATCCGGATATCATCATGGTAATTCTTCATTAGAAGGTGCAATATCAAGATTAGCTAGACCATTTGGAAATGCTCTTCAATTATTAGATGGTTATGGATTTTTCGGTAGTGAAGTTTCACCAGATGCAGCTGCAGCCAGGTATACTTCTGTGAAAATATCTAATATAGCAAACGATATACTTAACAAATATAAATATCTTCACGTTAAGGAAGAAGATGGTCCATACGAACCGCTTTGGATGGATATTCCTCTGGGTCTTACTATGCCCATAATCGGTATTGCAGTAGGTTATAAAACTTCTATACTTCCACGAAAATTAGAACACATCCAAGAATTTTTATCAGGAAAACGAAAAACAATAGAACCTTATTTCGAAGGATACACTGGAATAGTAGAGCCATATACCGAACTTGGAAACTCGTGGATATTATCTTCAGCAATAGCTATTAACGGAAACAAGATTCACATAAGTGAGCTTCCACCAATATTAAAATACGCTACAGTTCTAAAGAAATTAGAATCTATATATCACAAATTTGAAGGGTTTATAAAGATAGTCAACAATTCTAACATTAAAGTGGATATTGACATATTTTTTAATGGAAAGGATGATGTGATGTGGAACGATTTACAGATGGCCATCATAAAAGCGTTTTCTATAATAGTAACAGAATGCCCAGTTTTCATAAAAGATAACCAAGTATTAGTTTATGATAATGTAGAACAGTATTTGCAAGATTATAAATATCAAGTAAAGAGACTGCATTATAAGAATGTAGAATGGGAAGAGACCAAATTATCGACAGAATTATCTTTTAACGAAGCAAAACTCATATTCATAGAGTTTATGTTGAAACAAAAAAGAACTAACGATGAAATAACTATCCACATAAAATCTTACAGCGACACTATTAAAGAAAGATTAGAAAGAATGACATCTCGAAAGTTTACCAAAGATGAACTCGTGGCGACAAAAAAAGAGATATCTGAATTAACTAAATCGTTAAAAGCAAAAGAAAAAGAACTTATTAGTGTTAAAACCGCATTTGAAAAACTTACGGATCCTACTATAGCGAGAGGGCTTTCTTCTAACAAATCAACTATAAACTTATTCGAGACAGACGATTTAGTAGAAGTAGATGGTGTAACTATATGGACAGGCGATAATGATGATGAATATGGAGATTTAGATTAATATCATTCAAGGTTTGATATATAAATAAAACCTCAATGAAATTAGTAAGAGAATCTATAAACGAAATAAAACAGGAAAAATCAACAGGATTAGGCGCTATAGGGTTAGGAAAGGAATCAATGATAAAACAGTGGGCAAGCCAGAATTTTGATGAATTTCGTATATATAACAACATTATTATACCATCTGATCCCGATGAATATCCTACAGTAAAAATGGTTAGATCAGGAAAGATTCCAGATTATGTAAACATAATAGCTTATAAACCATATGAGATCTTAAAAAAGGATGATATAGTCACAGATTTTTCTGAAATGCCTCTTGATTATCACGTTATAGCAAAGCTTGAACACACACAAAAAGATTTGCAAAAAATAATAGATAATTTTTATGGGTCAGGCGTGTATGATAATCGGTTCAAGCGTTTTTTTGATCAAAAGATGAATGCTGTTTTATGTGTTAGATATGATGGTTCAATAGAAACTAAAGTCATAAAACTGTATGATTATCATGTTGGCGTGATAGGAACATTTATTTATGAAGGGAGCAAGTCTTATAACTTTTTAAAACCTTGAGGCATTATTCGTATAAAATACATAAATCATAAAAACATTAAAACACAACAATGGCAACTAAAAAAATTGAATTTGCAGCAAAAAACGTTAAACCTTTTTCAGCTTGGTTAAAAAGGTTTGCATTAATAGATAATTCATTGCTTCTTGAAATTGATGAGTCTTCATTAGCTTTTGTAGCAAAGACGTATAATGAAGAAAGAAGTGTAGTTAAATTCTCAGAAATACAATTTGACGAAGCTGGATTACTTATTAAATCTACTCCAGAATCTAATGGAAAAAGAGTAAAGGCTGGACTCTATAACATTCCCCGTTTGATAAAAGTTATGGATCAGTTTGGATCAGAATCGTTTGATATCATATTTAATTATGATGAGATACTCGGAGATAAACCAGAATTTGCTGCAACCACTATTATTTTGAAAAACAAAAACTTGAAGATTACAATAGACTGCACGTCGCTTAACATATTCAAATACATCGATGATTCTCTATTTGAGACTGTGATTGCGAAGGTAGATAAAGTAGTTGATACGTTTGATCTTTCACGTGAAGATATAGAAAAAATCAATTCATTATCAGGATTAGATAGTGATTATAAGTACCTAGCATTTTCTAGAAACAATGGAATCTATGTAAGTGGAAAGACATTCGAGTTATTGCTTTTAGCTGATACTGATGTTACAACAAAAAGTTCTATTGATGTGTTTAAAGATCAATTCGAGAAAATAGATGTTGAAAACTATAAAGTTGTAATGGGTGAAGATAGATTAGTTTAAAATCATCTACAAGCAATACCGTTGTTACTGTTTCTATGGTAGAAAAGGATTAAATACAATAATTAGTAATAATAAAAAGGATCTCAATGAGATCCTTTTTTGTTTTAATTAATTTACATAAAAATATTTTTTAAAAGAAAAAACTTATTGCGTTAAATGTTTGTTAAATATTAGGGATGTATAAAAAAGATTAAAACCTTTTGATTTTTTAAATATATATGTTTAAACAATTAATAATTAAACACTTATATTTACTACAATGAAATCTAAAAAAACATCTAAACGAACAATCAACAAAGTTGCAATAAACAAGTATAATTTAGCATCATTTATCTTAATTTCTAGATATACCAACGATTATGAGATAATGAAAGACTATGTGATAAAAGGACTTAATGATAATTCTATAAACGTATTAGAAAAAAGGTTATTAGAAATATTATCAGAACTGGATATATCTCTTACTGCTCCTTCATTGATTCACCAACCAAAATCTATAGGAAAAGTGTACAAACATATGTCAAAACATGGGCATATATCAAAACAGTACGATACGTTAGAACTTCAATTCGCTGGTGGTGTATTTTATATTAGATATGCATCTATAGAAAGAATGAAAAATTCATCTACTTCATCTAAGGAAATACTATTCATGCATTGTATATCATCTTTACATTCATACAAGACTTTTCCATTATCTTCAACTTATAACAACCTAATGGAATATAAATTTATACTATGTCAGATTATCAATGATATAAAAGAAAACGGTATAAAACACGCATACGACAGTGATGTACAACTTTTGATCGAAGAACTTGAATACGAATTAACTCATTTTTCTGGTTCAACTAGTAAATCTATAAGAAAAACTATATTGAACACAATATCTGGTGGAAATTATATAAAATACAAGAAAATAAATAACGAATATACTGCATATAGAAATGATTTTTATAACATCATTAGAAATAATATAAAAGAACTAACTGGTTCTAACCGTATAGATAATGTATTTCCTGCTGATATAGTGTTTATAAAAAAAGGTTTCGAGCATAAAATCATTGAAATGTTATCTGCTACGTATAAAACAAAAGAAGAACAATCTTTGGAATTTTATAATTATTTTATGAATATACAAGATTATGACAATGGATTAAGATTACCGATAATTGGTATATCGCTTAAACAAGAAATTGCATGTGCAGGAAAAGGGAAATCTGCGGTTGGTAAAGATGGTAATTTAACCGTTGTGGAACAAAATTTATCAATTAATAAGATGTTAGATTTAATATATCTTAATAGGTTATTTTTGAAAAACCTAAATATACCAGATGTATCTTATAAAATCTATGGAAAAATGAATGAATTTGAAAATACCCTATATACTGTCGACAAATTATCTGCAACAAAACTGGTATCTTATATATTTAAAGATAAAAATACATATTCGGATGTAGTTGAATATATTGAAACGATTATTACTACTTGTGCAGGTCTAGGAAAAAATCCAGCATATAGTAAAATTATAATGAATGAAAGAGGATCTTATGAAAAAGTTAAATGTGTAAATTACGAAAGGAACTATAAACTGCGTATATCTAAATCATCAAAAATTGAAATAATAGATAAAAATTCATCTAATGTTATAGATATAATGTTTTTAATAGATTCTATAGATCAATTTTCAGGAAAACAAATAAGCGTACCAGTAAAACTAGAAATTAGAACTAATAATTCTAAATCAAAACAGAGTACAGTAGAGTTGAAATATCTATAATGATCTGTGAATATATAAAATAAAAATAAGTACTATGGGCCGTCTTTCATTTTGTTCTTATAAACAATTCATAAGCGAAGCGATTGACCCCATAGAAGCTCACTTTCCAGAACAATCAATACAGACTGTTATAGATAAAAAAAGAGATGTAGGTTATCATATGTTAACCGATAAAGAGCTTGAAATCCTCAGATTGAACAATGTAAAATACATTAAAGTTCCAAGAAAGGACAAGTTAAACTACTATATTTTCTATAACGATGAAGATAAAGCGCTTAAATTATTAGAAATTTCCCAGTTACATGATGGAATGCTCAAACCTGGCAGTTTTGAAGAAGCAGTAGAGATTGGAAGACTACTAGGCTACACCACTGTCTCTATAGACAAATACGTATTTGACAAATATGGGCAACACTTAATACCACAAAAGATACCAATCATGCCAGATATAGACTGGGTTAATTTACACGATGAATAGCGTATAACTAAAATAACCATCACTATGCCAGTTAAAAAGAAGAATCTAACAAAAGAAAACGTTGAAGACGTCAGCACTTACGAAATTAGATCCGCTGCAAAAACTTTAGATACAGGTAAGATAACGCTAAACAAGATACAGATTAAAGTAAAATGTTTCAATGAAAAACAAAAAAAACTAAAACAACTTATAGAAGATAATCAGATAATAATGGTAAGTGGGCCAAGTGGAGTAGGTAAAACATTCTTCACTCTTATGATGGCATTACATTTAATGAAAACAGAACCAGTATACAAACAGTTAACTTTAATAAAATCAGTAACTGTAATAAAAGGGGAAGAACTTGGATTCCTGCCAGGAGACAAAAATGAAAAAATACTTCCTTATATGAGATCCTTTACCGGAAACTTAGATAAGATATTTAGAAGTAAAACGGCCACAAACGATTTAATAGAAAGCGAAGTAATACAGTTTCAACCCATAGCATATATTAGAGGAGTTAACATCGATAATGAGATATGTATTATAGATGAAACTCAAAACATAGATGTAGATACGTTTAAAGCTATAGTTACACGAATAGGATCTAATAGTAAGTTTATATTTTTAGGAGACACTGAACAGATTGATAGAAAAAACAAAAAAGAATCATGCTTCAAAAAAATGATGGATATTTTTGAAGGTGATGATCACGTAGGAGTTCTTAGATTTACTAAAGAAGATGATTGCGTACGTAATCCGATCATACCTCACATATTAGATGTTTTAGAAGAAAACGGAATATAAAAAATAAAATGGGAAACAACGAAAATAGTTTCCCATTTTTAATTCGTTTTCATCATTTATGGTTATATTTATATTATTAAAAAAAACACCAACATGAAGTACTATATACTGAATCCAATATACGCTAATAAAGATGTTTTTTTGAGAATAGAAGATTTGGCTTTCGAAAAAGCGACCGAAAATAAATTTGTTCTTTTTTATGTTAACTATTCTGATCTAATGGACCAAATTATTTATATAAACCTAAATTAGCTATTCGTATATAAGAAATAAAAATTTATGGAATTAACACTAACAAATATAGACATTAATAACTGTTCAATAGAAGAATTGGATAAAGAAATAATACGTTTAACATCTCTTAAAGAACAATACTATAATCTAGAACAATCTATTAAGATCTTTATTAACAGTATATATGGAGCTGTTGGATCACCATGGTTTGAATGCTATAACGTGGCTCTGGCTGAAGCTACAACTTTGCAGGGTCAAGATATGATCAAGTTTGCTAACGCTACATTGGATGATTATTTTATCAACATATGGCACTTGGATAAAGCTCTACATAAAGCTATGAATTTATCGTATGTCAACAAAATAAACGTTAAGTCAGTTGTTATTTATAACGATACTGACTCTACTTATATCACATTAGATCATGTTTTAAAATCATGTGATTGGGCTGGTACTCCAGTTGATTTCGTATTGATGATAAAAAAACTTAGACTCGGTAACTATGTGAAGCAAAGATTTGATGAATATGCCAAAAAATACAATACAACCAATATTCAAGATCTTGAATTAGAAAAAATATCTCATTCAGCTCTGATGGTTGCTAAGAAAAAATACATACTAGATTTAGCATGGAAGGAACCTGGAGTTTATTTTAAACCACAAGAAAAAGTAAAACCTGTGGGTGTAGAAATCGTTCAAGGCTCCACTCCTCCTTTCTCTAGAAAGGTATTAAAGAATATGATCAACATGATTTTTTCACAACAAAAATCATTAAAATATGCCGAAGTAGTTCAGAAACTCAAAGAGTACAAAAAAGAATTCATACTTCAAGATCCAGATAACATATCAAAAACACAAGCTATCGGTGATTACGAAAAGTATGTTTTGGAAGATAGAAAAGAGATTAGGCTCGCTCCTAAGACTCCAATGAATGTTAGATCTGCAGCCGTGTACAATCACACTCTTTTAAATAGTAAACTTAAATCGAAATATAACCTAATAAAGACGGGAGATAAGCTGAAATACTACTATGCTAAAAATGATGAAGGGGTTTTTGGTTTCTTACCGGGAAACTATCCTTATGAGATTGCGCCACAGATAGATTACGATAAACAGTTTTCTACAGTTATGGTAGATCCATTTAACAGGTTCATGGAAGCTGCCGGATTTAACTCAATTCCTGGTAACTTGGTTTATGCTTCAGCATTATTTTAAAATAACAAAAAACTATGGAAACTATTGATGAAACCACATTGACCATACATGACGATAATAAACCAATTGTTACTATAGAAAAAGAATATTTTAAATTAAATCACATTAACAAATTAGAGATTCTTCTTACCGTTAAAAACTGGGTAAAAGATGAACTAGATAAAATTGCAAACGGATGAAAGAATCAAAAGAAAAAATGACTATTCAAGAACAAGTTGAATATATAAAATCTAAACCTTACATAAAGGAAGAAATGGAAACTATTTGGTTTTCTGCTGATCAACACGATTCTCATCCAAAGATAATTGAAATATGTGGTAGACCAACTACATTAGAAAATCACCGCCAATGGATTATAGAAGATGTTATAAATAAATATGTTAGTAAAAAACATAGGCTATATTTGCTGGGGGATGTGTCGTTTGCGTCAAAAACAGAAGCAGAAACTAAATTTTTATCAAAACTTAATGGTCAAAAAACTCTTATAGTTGGTAATCACGATAAGAACATAAGAAAATCCACATACTTTGGAGAGATAACTCAAAGAAAAAATTTTACTTTTTCTAGAGAAGGATTAAACATACACATAGTATTAGATCATTTTCCGATTGCATCTTGGGAACGTAAAGTTTATGGAAGCTGGCACTTACATGGTCACACTCACGGGCGCTTCATCAACACGGGGTTATCATGGGATGCTGGTATAGATAACAAACGCACTCTGAACACCTCAGATGGTGAAATAATTTCTCATATATGGAAACCCATTAATTTATTCGAAGTGTGTCTGATAATGTCTGAATTAGCGAAGACACTCCCTGAATACGATCGATAAATGAAATAAATAAAATAAAAATGATTAAACTCGTAAAGGAATCTTTAAACGAAAAGAAAGAAGATAAAATGGATAAATCGGCTGGTTTGGTTATAATTCACGAAAACAAAATATTGTTAGCTCATCCTACTGGATCTGGTTGGAAAAAAACGTACAGCATACCAAAGGGTCACGTAGAAGATAGCGAAACTGATATAGAAGCTGCCATAAGAGAAACAAATGAAGAAATTGGTTTATCAATAACCTCATCTGAATTGAGCGAAGAAAAAGGAACTATAGAATATTCGGATAAATCTGGTAAGGTTTATAAAAAAGTAGTGTATTTTGTTGTTTACTTAGATAAAAAACCTAAATTAGAAAAATCTAATCTTCAAAAGGACGAAATAGATCACGCAAAGTTTTTTGATGAAGACGAAGCAAAAGATGTTATATTTTGGAGATTCAAACCTCTTCTTAAATACATAAATAAAAAAAGTTAGACATATGTCTAACTTTTTTTATTTGGTTTAAATAATTATTCTGCTTTAGCACCCCATAGCACCCCATATGCTTTTCTTAGAATATCACCGCCTTCTTTATATTTAACTCTATCTGGTCTATAATCTCCAAGATCTGGATGCATATATGGATGATTTTCATCAATAAGCATTCTCACTGCAAATCCTGCAGCTGCTGCGTGATTAAGTGAAACTATCCATCTACAAAAATTTGCAAATTCAGTTGGATCTAATTCTTTTACGTGTTTTCTTAAATCTATTGCTATAAGAGTTATAGCTGTAACTTCTGTCATAGCTAACGCATCACCACTGACTCCTCCCTTTTCAAGTTTAGGACCCTTAGCAGGATTAGTCCAGATGTTTTTAATCTGATCCATTGGGTACTTATCTGTTATATAAATGAATGAAATAATCTTTTGCGCTGCAGCAATACCAACAGATTTTGCTAAAACCATGCTTTTTAAAGCTTTCGTGTATTCTACTCCAGCCTCTTTACATGTTTCTTCCATGTTAATTAATCCATTAGAAGCAATTGTCCAAGATCTAGGCGAAGCAAACTGTGTTTGCACATCGTTATCTTTTTCTTTAGTGTACCACCATTTTTCATAGTTATGATCTAAGAACGATAGTATCGGTTTAGCGATACCACTTTTAGCTGCCCAAGTTTTCCATTCTTCATATTTAGGAACAAAATTAACGTGGTTAAACCTGTTTCCTAATGCTGGATCAAATTTGATAACATCAGGATTTAAAACATCAGTTTTTCTATTAGATGCTGCAATAACGGTCCACTTAGATCCAAGCCTATATTCTTCTAAAGATCTGTTACCCATAAGTTGTAAGCAAGATCCTTGTACTTCTTCGGTTGCTCTAGAAAGCTCATCGAAGAATATTATTCCTCCTTCTCCTTGGTTAGCTGCATCGTCGGCCATTTTATCTTTTGCTTCTTTATCTGGATCATCTCTATCTGCTGGCAAGTAGAGAGGAAGCTTACCCTTTGGCAAATCAACATATTCTCTTTCACCCTTTTCGTTACGTCTAAGATATGGCATGAACCAAGCTTCCGGAGTCAGGAACTGGGCATCAAAAGGAATAAGCCTACCTTTTCTTTTTCTTGCATCTAACACACCCTTTATTATTGCTGTTTTTCCTATACCAGGAGCTCCCCATATCATAAGAGGTTCTCCTTCTGGATGTAACAAAGTATCTAAAACTATCATTTCTAATTCTTTCATGTTAACATTAGGCACGTTAGGATCTTCATGTTCTAATTGTTCGATACCTTCGTTTAATGGTTTTATAGATTCTGTTACTCTATGGTTTTTTATGAAATTAAAATAACTATCAGCATCTTTGAATCTTCTATTAAACTCCATGAGCTCTTTTTTCTGATCGGCCATTTTCATAGCAAGAAATGAGTTCGCATTGAATGAAGATAATGATGGTTCTAATTTAACATCGCTTGCAGAAGGAATATAATAGACCGAACGATCTAATTTTTTGTTCTTGAACATCAAACCAATGTTTATCGGTATACCTACATCTAATACACCTTCTTTAAATTTAGCTACATAATATTTGCCAATTTTTTTGATGAAAGATAAAACAGATTTGTATGAAGATTTTATTTTATCTATAACTCCTTCATTTATGCTGTTTGAAACGAATTCATCTAAACTTTCTGATACTAAATTGTATTTTTCCTTTTTCATTTATATTTTTATTTTATATATTAGTTAATACGTATGTAATTCTTTATGCTTTCAGTAACTAACTGACCAACGAATTTAATGCTTTCTGATATTTTATATTTAACACTGTTAGCTAATGTCTTAGATGTAACTAGTATCTTTTTGCCGAATGGGGCGTTTGCACCTACATAAGAAGATGCTGGCCATGTAGGATTATCGTACACTATCCAAATAAATTTATCAGCATACCTTGGTCTTTTTGGTATTTGTTCATAACCATCGGTAAAAAACAAACACAGGCTAACTTGATCTTTATATTTTTCCTTTATGTAATCAAGAGGAACTTGAAAGTTTGTGCCACCACCACCAACTACTGTAGGGGCTATAGCTCTTTTGTTACCTGATATAACTTGAGGCTGTTTTATTTCAGAATCGAAAAACAAAATGACTATCTCTTTTGCTTTTCTTTCTATGAGTATAGCATTTATTTCATCTACTATTGCCTGCAACAGTTTTCTTTCCATTGAACCTGACGTATCCATACAGACAATTATCTTAGATAATTGTCTTCCCACTTTCTGTGATCTTATTCTTATGTTATTAGGGTTCTGAGCCATATATCTTCTATTAGGCATAGACCACTTTGTATCTTTTTTAGCTAGTATATCACCTACGTACTTAGAAAGTATTTCTCTCCACTTGATTACGCTGTTATGATAGTTTCCAAGTATGGTTGTCAAAGAGTTTCCTGCTCCTCCACCTGAACTTTTATTTTGTCTTACTGCTCTATCTAAAAGTTCTTTAGATTTTTTATTCCAATCGTCTTCAGTCTTAGTATTTTCGCTTATTTCTTCATCGGTCATTCCGGCTTGTTTTGCTATCTTCTTTCCGAGCTCTGGTGATATCATGCCTCCTGGCGTTGCGCCAGCTTCTCGTAAGACTTCTTTTTGTAATGCGGTATCATCTTGAGTTGCCTTTCCTAGTTTGCTAGCTTCAAATTTTCCATCGTCTTTCTCCCCTCCTTGTTGATCTCCTTGTTGGTCTCCTTGTTGATCTCCTTGTTGGTTACCATCTTGATCTCCACTTTTAGATAAGGTATCTGAATTTTTAGGTTTAGATGGATCTGGAATCATGTTATATATGGTTTCAGCTGGTAGGTTTAAAAATTTTTTGTCGTACAGTCCGCCAAGTTCACCCGTAAAAATGCTTTCGTCGTAGTCATCTAACGTATCTATTAATATAGCATTGATTTCGTAATCACCAGCTTCATTAAACTTTTCTGGGTTATAATCTCCAAGTTTTTGTCTTTTCATGTGATCCAATAAACAATGCATTAACTCGTGATATATAACGAATGCACGTTCGTCAAAACTAAGTTTATCTGTCCATTGTGGATTTATGAATATCCAACTTCCATCGGTAGCCATGGTTTTAACTGCCCATGTGTAAATTATTCCAAGATCATAAACGAATGGCGCATATAAAGGATCTTGAGCTACTATCAATGTTCTTATCTTGTTTATTTCTTTTTTTATAGATAAAAGATCTATTTTAGTTCCATCAGGAGCAGTAACTATATCTAGATCACCAAGTTTTATTCTGTTTATAACTTCTTTAGAATTAGCACCTTCTGCTTCGTTTATGGTTGGATAAAATTTGTACATATAAAGTTTATTTTATATATTCTTAATTAAAACTTATTGTTTTTTCTTCATATAAATTAAAAAATAAAACAATAACTATGGCTAAAAAAATCTCAACAACTTCTGACAAAAAAAGACTAACCTTTTCTGAACTAAACTTAGCATTAAGCGAATTTTCTCCCGATGGATCTATATTAGAAGATAGTGTCTTTGCTAGGATAGATGAATGGATTCCTACTGGAAATTATATATTGAATGCAGCCCTTAGTGGCTCTCTCTTTGGAGGAATGCCTAATAGAAGATCACTTACATTTGCTGGAGAAGAAGGAACTGGAAAAACTTATCTCGCTTTATCTATCGTACGACACGCGCAAGCAATGGATTACGATGTTGTTTACTACGATTCTGAAGGTGCCATCGATATAGATTTCGTGAAGAGACTAGGAGTCGATACAAGAAGAATTCGTATAGAAAATATCTCTACAATAGAAGAGTTTGCAACTAACACGGCAAAGCTTAATGAGATAATAACTAATGCTAGAAATGCTGGAATAACTCCACCTAAGATAATGGTGGTGCTGGATTCTTTAGGAAACTTATCATCTATAAAGGAAAAGGCAGATACTACATCAGGAGATAACAAACGTGATATGACAAAACAACAATCTATTCGTAGAACATTCAGAGTGGTGGGAAACGATTTTGCAAAGAATGCGATTCCATTCATCATATGTAACCACGTTTACGAAAAAGTTGGATCATATATTCCCGGAAAAGAAGTTTCAGGTGGTGGCGGTATCAAATACAATTCTTCTATAATCATGATGTTAACTAAATCCAAATTAGAAGACAAAGAAGCAGATGATAAAAACAAAAAGAATGGAATCGATGCTCCTAAGGTGGGAATTGTCATAACGTGTAGTCCTTTTAAACAGAGATTTGCACGCCCAATAAAAGTTCAAATGCACTTACCATTCTATAAGAAACCCAATCCTTTCGTAGGTCTTGAAAAGTTTTTATCTTGGGAAAACTGTGGAGTAGTAAGAGGCAAAATGCTTAACGAAAAAGAATATTCTAAGCTTAGCGAAAAAGAACAAGAATCGTGTTATCCTTTTAATACTAAAGCTGGTAAGATGTATGCTCAGCCTAAAGAAACTGCAAGAACTTTAGTTTGTAAGCACACAGAATCTGAACTTCCTCTAATAGAGTTGTACACCGAAAAGGTATTTACGCAAGAAGTGTTACAGTTATTAGATAATAACATAATTAAAAAGACATTTATGTTACCTTCTATAGAATCTCTTGAAGATTTAGCCGATTTAACATCGGAACTAGATGTTGATGAGATTGATGAGTACTCTTTAGGAGACATTGTTATTAACGATGATATACAAGAAGATGAATAATAAAATAGAAGTTTTCCTGGGTGGCACTACTGCAAAAGGTACAAACTGGAGAGAAAAATTAATAAAACGACTTCATATAGATTATTTTAATCCAGTCGTAGACGATTGGAACGAAGAAGCTTATAAGCTAGAACTTAAAAAGAGAAAAACTTGTGACTACGTGCTCTATGTTATATCTCCTCTTATGATAGGAGTTTATTCTATAGCAGAAGTTGTTGATGATTCTAACAAACGTCCAGAAAAAACCATACTTTGTGTGATAGATTCAGATGGAGATACAGACGAATACAAAGAAAAAACTTGGTCAAAAGAACAAGCGAAATCTTTAACGGCTGTTAAAAAAATGGTAGAAAATAACGGAGCAACAGTTTTTGATAGTCTATTTGACGTTGCGATATTTTTAAATGAAAAAGAAAAAGAAAAAGAATAATTAATTTATATTCTTATGTGTGTAGAAAGCTTAAAGAGAAAACTCTTTAAGCTTTTTTCATATTAAAAATAAACGAAAATGGAATTATTAACAAAAGTAAAAGAAATATTCGAATCTCATCCATTCTCTAACATAGATACAAGTGGATATAAGAACGTATATGAACTTATTAAGTCTAACCCAGATTTGGTTGATAAGTTTACTCACCCAACACTAAACGATTATACTCTAATTGAAAAATATAAATCATACATTCCCAGAGGATGGTATGGTTTTTCTATAGGGACGCCTGTGATACCAGTTTGGATGGAAATAATAGATGAAATTTTAGAGCTCTATAGAAAAAACGATCCGAACTTTGAAATAAATCAGATAAAAATGAAGTTCGGAAGAATAGATTTTTATGTGCAATCAGAAACGATTGATGACAAATGGCCGATATTTCAGTTAATATCATCTACTTTAAAAGATCCAGCATTAATTTATTAAAGATGAAACCTATAAACAAAGAAAGCGTAAGTTTAAAACACTTGATAAGCATAATACCGGAGCCAAAACCTGAAGATCTTTTGTACGAAATAGTAAATTTCTTAGATAATGAAAGAAGGTTAGATGGGGAATTTAAAATGAGAGAAGTATCGCTAAAAACTAGAGTTCGTATAAGCAATGATGTTACAGATGACGTGGATAAACTTGTAGAACTAGGATACGTAGAAAAGTTAAAATATTCTAGCTATACTGTGATAAAACATTTGTGGGAATAGCGAATATTAAAAATAAAATAAAATAAAATAAAATAAAATAAAATAAAATGGTAGCATCATACACAGAACAAATATTTTTTCATTACATATTAAACAATCAAATTTTTCTTACCCACACTAAGTCTGATTTTTTTACAAATAGTAATGTAAAAGAGATATTTGATATAGCAAAAGAACATGCTTTACGATATAAAGAACCACCTTCGAAGGATCAAATAGCAGAATTAATAAAGATTAAAGGTTTAGGAGAAAAGTATACTGATGATATACTTACTTCTCTTTACAACACAAAACAACTTTTATCTAATTATGATGACACTTGGTTAGAAGAAAACGTTGGACCCTGGATTCAAGTAAGAAACTTAGACATAGTTATGAGAAAAGCTATTGCTTACATGAAAACCACAAATTTTACAGCTGAAAATGCAACAGAAGTAGTTGAAACCGTAAGACACATGCTTACATCAGAAACTGCGTTAAATTTCAAATTTAACTTAGGCGCTGACTTTTTCGATCCTGCTTCTCACGTACAAACTCGTTTAGCTAGAACTTCAAGCGGATATGATTATGTAGATTTATGTTTGAAAGGTGGATACTGGAAAGGTTCTTTAATAGTATTTTTAGGAGGTCCTAAGTGTGGTAAAAGTTTCTGGCTTAATAACTTAGCTTTAAGATCTGTTCAGATGGGACACAATACTGCGTACATCACGTTAGAACTTCAAGAAGAAATAGTAAATATGAGGATAGGATCTAACTTATTTAGCATCCCTATTGATAATTACGAAGAATGGGCAAAAGATCAAGACGGTCTTAAGAAAAAGATTCAAAACGTAAAAAGTAACGCGATAATTCCTATGGGAAAACTTCACGTGAAAGAATTTCCGGCATCAACGTGTTCAGCCAACGATTTAAGATCTTATCTTAAAAAAACAGAAGAAATGTTAGGGTTTAAGTTTGACAATATTTTTGTTGATTATATCAACATTATGAAAAACTGGAGAAATCCTAATACTGAAAACACCTACATGAAAATCAAACAGATTGCTGAAGATTTAAGAGCTATTGCCATGGAAGAACAGTGGGCTGTTATATCAGCCACACAAACCAACAGGGGTGGATGGGACACCAATGATCTTTCTATATCTGATGTATCTGAATCGGCTGCATTACTTCACACAGTAGATATGTTGTTCGGTATAATAACTAATCCTGAAATGAAAGCTAGAAAAGAATACTATCTTAAATGTTTAGCATCTCGTGTATCAGGATATGAAAACACAAAAAAGAGATATACAATGGATTGGGAAATGGGAAGAATAGAAGAAGATAAGAACACACCTATTCAAGATATGGACTTTATAATAAACAAAATTGTTGCGCCAAAACAGGCTTTTCAAAGAAAAGATGCTCAGATAAATAACGTCGCATTTACTACAGTAGAACAACCTAAACCATCTGGTCCAAAAGCAAAAGAAATAACTATAGAATCACTAGATGCTATAAGTTTTGACAGCCTGACTGGATTTGAACTTAAATAAGAAAAAAGATATGACTGATAAAATTATGAATAATAGTTTTAACGCGGGTGAGATGAATTATGAATCATTTGGCGGAGAAATAAGAGTAGAACCCTCTGTATTAGGACTGTACGAGGATCAATTTGGTGACATTATAGATTATAGAACAAAAAGCATGCTTGATGATGAGCTGTATTCTATATTTAAAGACTCACCCTATCACGAAAAATATAAAATTCCTAAACGAATAGATAAAACTGACATGGTAAAGATGTTTTATTATTTCAAAGAACGCATTCTTAAAATAGGAAAGTTTTCTAACGTTGAAATGTTCATTGGGTTTGCTGAATTTTTTCAGATAAATTATGATGCATTATATTCTGACATAAGTGTTATGGATAAAGAATATATTTTAAGAGAAGTAAGCGAAAAATATGGGTTAGAATCTAAGATAAAAACAAAAAAATTATTTTAACTCAATATGTTAGAAAAAGATTATAAAGTTGAAACTCGATACATTGAGTACGAAAACATTTTTATGATATCTGATCTTCACTTCGGCGTAAGATCAAATTCGTTAGAATGGCTTAACAACCACAAAAACTTTTTTTATAACTTTTATATACCTTACTTAAAAAAGAATCTTAAGAAGGGAGATGTCTTGTGGATATTAGGGGATTGGTTCGATAATAGGCAGCTTTTAGATATTTACGTGATGAATACATCTATTGACATCATAATTAGTCTATCGCAGATATTACCCGTGTATTTTCTAATAGGTAATCACGACATATATAAAAAATACGATACCGATGTCAATTCTGTTGCAGCATTCAGGCACATACCCAATGTTTTTGTGTTTGAAAAACCGACAATAGTAACCAATAACAGGAGCACCATATTCATAATGCCTTGGGTTGGTAACAAAGAAGAAGAAGAAAAATACATACTGGCAAATCCAACCGATTACATATTTGCTCACACTGATATAGCTGGATTTCAATATGATAACAACAGAATTATAAATCGTGGTATAGATGTAAGCGAAATAAAAACTTTGAAAAGGTTGTTTTCTGGTCACATTCACAAAAGACAGGAAAAGGGAAAACTGCTTTATATAGGCTGTCCATATCACACGAAAAGATCTGATATTGGTAATGATAAGGGAGTTTACCTTTTTTCTCCAGATACTAATGAAGTGTTTTTTGATAAGAATACTTACTCTCCCATATTTCAACGTATTATGTTAGAAGGTCTTTTAGAACTAAATATTTCTCAAATTACAAAGATTTTAAACAATAACTACACTGATATATTGGTTCCTGATAAATACATTCACATTTTTAATTTGACTGCATTTGTTGATATAATAAAGGATTGCGCATATAGAAAAATAGAAACATCTATAGAACAGAAAAAACTTGACAACGAGTTGTCTGATTTATCTGAAGAAATAGACATAAAGGATATACTAGCTTTATTAGAGCTTTCTATTATGGAGTTAGGATATCAGATGGAAGTTCTAGTAAAATTAAAGCTTTTAAACAAAGCTTATTATGATAAAGCATACAACGAAAAAGAAGAAGTTATATTTTAACATGAAAAATTTACAAACATCTGAATGTAAGCACTGTGGAGTTATCTATAACCCACGTGAAATAAAAAGAATATATGGAAAATTAAGTAGACCTTACTTGTTAGGATATTGTAGCGCTCAATGCTACACACAAGATGTAATAATAAAATCTAATACAGATGAAAATAAAAAAGATACAGTTTAATAACATTGGCCCGTACGGTAATAACATTCAAGAAATAGAATTTTCATCTAATGGGGGGCTATGGATGATTGTTGGAAAAAATGGGGCCGGGAAATCTACATTTTTAAATTTAACAAAGATATTGTTTTACGGTAAGCTAGACAAGTTTAAAAAAGAAGAAATCGCTAATCGTATAAACAAGCATGGATGGATAAAAGGAGAGATAGAAATATCCCCAGGAAATATAATCACTATAGAAAGATCTATAGCACCAACCAGTCTTTACGTAGAAAAAAACGGAATAGACATAGGTAAAGCAGGAATTACAGATTATCAATCATACATAGATAACGAGGTGACAGGGCTGCCGTATAACATCTTCTCTAACATTATTTCATTATCGATTAATGATTTTAAATCTTTTATATCAATGACGCCAAACGATAAAAGAATCATAATAGATAAGCTGTTTGCTATGGAAGTCATAAACAAGATGAATGAACTAGTAAAGAAAGATTTAAGAGATATTAGATTCAACATGGATATGTTTGATAGAGAAATTAAATCTATCAAACATAATATAGATGTTGCTCTCAAGGAACTTCGTAACCTAGAATTGAAAACTAATGAAGATAACACTATTAAAATAACTCAAATAACTGAAAAACTACTAGAATATAAACCTAAATTAGAAGAAGCATATTCTAAACGTACAGAATATAACAATAAAAAAGATGAGATAACGAAATCTTATAATGTGTTCATACAGCAAAAATCTAAAGTTACACAACAGATAAAACATTTTCAGAACCAAATAAAACTGTATGAACAAGATAAGTGTCCAACATGTGAGACTCCATTTTCAGAGTTAAGGTTTGAGCTATTAAAAGAAAAAATTAACAGTGATATAGATGCAAAGCAAACAGAATTAGAGAACATAAACGCTAGTGAACTAACATATAAAAACGCATTTGAAAAACTTACAAATGGTCTTAATTCTATACAACAGTTTATAATACAGTATGAATCCGCATATAAATCATTTGATTCTGAATTAAAACGTTTAAAGGAGCATAAACCACAAGAATTTCAAAGCATACAGAATATAATATCAAAAAATTCTGAATTGCTTAAATCCAAAGAATCCGACAAGGGTAAATTCGATGATAACTATAAGTACATTGCTATGTTAGAACAGCTTTATTCTGATACAGGAATAAAAAAGAAAATATTAGAGAATTATCTCCCTACGTTAAACAAAGAAATAGATTATACTCTATCTGAACTACACTTTCCGTATAAGCTTACTTTCAACTCTGATTTTGAACCGGAGATGCAGTATCTAGGTATTGATGTGAGTGTAGATACATTAAGCACTGGAGAAAAAAAATCAGTAGATTTAGCAGTGCTTATAAGCATCATAAGAATGTTAAAAAGAAAATATCCTGAGCTCAATATATTTATGTTAGATGAGGTACTGTCAAGTTTAGATAGTGATAAGATATACGATGTTATAGGAATATTACAAAAAACATCGAAAGAACTTAACATGAATATATTTATCATAAACCATTCTCCACTACCAATAGAGTACTTTTCTTACAAAATAGAAATAGAGAAAAACGCTGGTTTTTCTAACATAACAATGGAAGTTTTAGATCAAATGTCGTAATGATATTCGTTACATTTGTAAATTATCTATTTTTTCTTTGATATATAAAATAAAAATAATATGAAAAAGTTTAATCAATTCGAAGGAAAAACTATAGAATCCATAGTTCATAATGATGATGGAAATAACGGATATTTTGTTTTTAAATTTACCGATGGAACTAAAATGAACATAGTAGGATACATAAGTGATGATGAACACAATAAAATTAATCTCAAAGCAAAAACATACGAATCAAACGAATCAAACGAATCTGATAAGCTTTATATAGAAGAAAATATAAAAGACTATATGAGCAAATCAAAAAAACTAGATGAAGGATTTGTTAGTATTACTATTAACATAGGAAATGATATCAGTGAGCCTAATATAGAAGTTCAAAAAAACGATGTTCCAATGAATAATCAAATTGAAACAGATGACGAATTTGAAGAAACAGATGACGAATTTGAAGAAACAGATGACGAATTTGAAGAAACAGATGACGAATTTGAAGAAACAGATGACGAATTTGAAGAAACAGATGACGAATTT
>Ga0105104_10000413_pt1 | contig 32588 bp, 33 predicted proteins | sample PPLLaktember2015_3_FD_87034 | JGI IMG/M metagenome (GOLD analysis project Ga0105104, IMG submission 87034) | Freshwater sediment microbial communities from Prairie Pothole Lake near Jamestown, North Dakota, USA - PPLs Lake P7 Core (6) Depth... | ecosystem: Environmental > Aquatic > Freshwater >... | reverse complement strand
GGCCGAACAGATGAAAAAAGACTTTGGAGAGGAAGAGTTCGCCCAAGAGTTTGAACTTTCTTTCACTACGGATTCTAGACTTCTTTTGGGAGCAAAAGAATCTGCATTCATAAAAAAAATAGAAAAAAACTACGTTTTCGAAGATTTAGAAAAGACTAAATTAGATGAAGAGCTTTATGAGAACATGAAATGGGATCCTTCATTCGATCCAAACAAAGATATTAAACCATCTGATCTTTTTGTGATTACGGTTGATACGGGAGAGGGAAAGGAAATCAATGAACTTAAAGATAACGATTACAACGTACTGAACGTGTTTAAAGTAGAACCAAAAAGTTTATCTAAGATAAAGAAATTAAGAAGCGATGAGTGTTCCATCAACAACATGTTTAGATTTAGACAAGTTGGCATGTATAGAGATAATTTAAAGGATGATGATATATGTGCAAAAGTTGCTAAAGCTATAGTCTATGATCAGTTTGGTTCAGAAAACTGCATTGTTTTATTAGAAATGAATTTTAATGGAAAGAATTTTCTTAATATTTTTTCTAATCATAATGAATATTTCGATGATCTTGTACTACACACGTATCACACGAAACCGATACCTGGTATGCCATCTCCTAGAAAAAAAGCTGGATTTAAGACCGGTGTGAATAAAAATGATTACTGTAAGATTGGTAGAAAGCTCATAAAGGAAAGAACTATAATAATAAATGAAGCTTTGACTGCGTTAGAGTTCTCTTCGTTTGGAAAGGATAAATCTGGAAAGTATAAGGGTATTGCAATGCACGATGATACGGTTATATCTACTATAAACTTATCAAGGCTTTACGAAGATACATCCTATTCTGATAGGCTTTTTGATGTATTAGAGCTTTTACCTGATAGCATGGTAAAAAAAATGATCAACAAGATGTTAGATCTTATAGAAGGAAGCACTGATATTGATGACGAATCGTTTAATGCTATGTACAAGGAAGCAACATCAGATATAAAGCCAGAAACTAATTTGACGTCTATTTTTGAGCAGGGATTTCAAAGTTTGAACCGTTACGGAGTAAAAGTTTAAAGATAAAACTGTAAAATAATGACAAATTTTAAATGATATATATAAAAAATGATTAAAAGCATTTTAAATAACTAAAAAATAAGAAATAAAACATGGCAAGAATGACCATTGACTTATCACAATTTAAATCAGCAGGTGTTTACACAATAGAAGTTGATCAATCAGAAAGAATAACTGTAGCAACTCAATCATTAAGACTCGTTCCTGGTTTCGCTGCTAGAGGACCCTATAATTCTCCGGTATTTATTAGATCTACAGCAGATTTATCTAGATTTTTTGGATCAAAAGATACTAAGCTGGAAAGGAAAGGATCATTCTTTCAACGTTCAATTGAAACTTGTTTGCTTGCATCTCCAGTTTTTGCTATCAATCTATTGAAAGTAAACGATGTAGATGTTTCTAGTAATACAGATAAAGTTGGGTTTGTATCATTATCTTTAAATTCTTTCAACTCATCGGCTCAGGATGTTTCTACTAATGATATGTATGTTAACTTTTTTAACAGAGAAAGATTTTGGAAAGCAGATCCTGAATATTTACAAGGTGTTGTAAATAACAGTTTAAGCATACCAGTTGGAAGCTTCGATGCTCCTTTTTTATCTTTAGCTAATGTTGGTACAAGAGATATCTCTTTCATCGTAAAAAAAGCAGGAAATGTAGGTGGATATGCAGTCAATGCAATAGATTGGTATGGTAATACAGCAAACATTCCTTATTCATGGATAAGACCTTATGATCTTATGTCAGATTTTTTCATACAGATAATTGCTGTGGAAGGAAACTGGAATAACTATGATGCTTTATCTAAAGATCCTTATTACACTGCATTTTTTAACACAAATGGTATTATTCCATCTAAAGTTAACGATTTTATAAACTCTCCACAGATAAATTTGGTTGGATCTTGGATAGGTTGCATAATTCCAGATTTCAAAGATAAAACAGGTGCTGAACAGTACATAGAACCTATGATCAATTCATCTACACCTCTTACTGGTGTTCTTATTAACATCAATCAAGACGCATTAGATCAATTGACTTGGGATTCTACTAATTCTCAGTGGGTGGTTGGTGAAGGAACTTCTGCAGCGACTTATTTGGTGGATTTAGTTGGACACAACTTAGCAAACATAGATGCTTCAGCATCAACTTCTGTACAAAAGAAGTTCATGTCATATGATGTTAGTGTCGCAGCAAACGTTTTACACAGTTACTTAGATGTTAATTTCTTAGATACAGTAGGAAAGACTTTCACAGTCGATAATTCTATAGCTTCTAATATAACTATAGGTACTTTAGTAAAATCAGATTCTCTTATAACCCCTGGAGTTACTAGAGTTATAAGTAAAACTTATGAACAAGATAGTTCTTCAAGATACACCATAAAAACAGCAGACTCTGTATACGGTTCTGGTTCTATAGGAGCTGCTAGTATACTTTTACAAAAATCATTAGATGATGCTTCTATAAGCACTTCATACAAGATGTTATCTTTAAAGGGTCTTACCCTTACAAACAAACATCTCCCAGGATTTGATGTAAACGGAGCACCTAATGCAGAAGAAGGACTTAAAAAGATTTATGGAATGCTATTAGAACCTGGAATATTAAGAGGTCTTACTAATCCAGATATGATACAGTATAGATATATAATTGATACCATGGCATACGGTCTTCAACCTGAATTGGGAGGAAAATCTTACTTATCATCTTTAGCTAAAAAAAGAGGTAAATGTACTGCTATTATAAGTGCACCATCTATTAAACAGTTTGCTACTTCGCAAAATCCTTATTTCTGCGATACTTTCGTTGCAGGTGTTAATCCAGTACCTATTTTCAGTACTGAGTGGATAGCAAGTGGCGGTAATCCAGATATGCCAAGATCATTTAGATTTACTTTGCCTACAGAAGAACTTGGATCTAAGTATTGCGGAGTTTTTGGACCATTCTTGATGTATAATGATGGAGGAAAACTTATTTCTGTTCCACCCGCAGCTGATGTATCTAATACTTATGTAAGAAAATTCTTAGGTGGTGATCCATATGCAATCGTTGCAAACAAGAACGGTATTTTATCTAATTCTAATATTGCTGGTGTAGAATACTCTTTTGATAGAGAAGATAGAGATAGTCTCGAACCTTTTGGCTATAACTCTATAATTCAAAAACCTAGTACTAATCAAGTGATGATTTACGCAAACTCCACTGCATTTCAATCAGTGAAAAGCGATTATAATAATCTTCATGTTAGGGAATTATTGAATACTGTAGAACTTCAGATAGATTCTATCTTACAACAATACGTATTCTCATATAACAATCCTCTTACTAGATTGAACATCATAAACTCGGTTTCTCCAATATTCGAAGCCTTGAAAGATGCTGGTGCTATTTACAAATACGAAATCGTAATGGATGAAACCAATAACTCTAACGATATGATTGCTGAGGGTTACGGTATGATCGATTTCGGTTTATGGATCACAGGAGCTTTAACTAAGATTATCGCAAGGTATACTGTTAATTCTAATACTGGTCTTGCAACAGGTGGATTTGCATCAAACTAAAAAATAAAAAATAAAAGACATGGCCGAAAACTTTAAATCTCAAGGGACGTTTGCACTATCGCATTTTAGAAATTCTAGAGCGTCACAAGAATTATATGAACCTGTATATCAAAATATGTTCACCATACAGATCTCCTTACCGGTCGGTGTGGGATCAACAGAAGAGAACACTAATCTTATGCTGGAAAACATACAGAAAATAGATGGTTTACTATCGCACTCTTTCTCAACTTCGCCCGCGGCTCAAAAATACAAATGGGCATCTAGACGTTTTGCTGGAGCAACTCCAGATCAAACTACTATGGATGTGAGTTTAGATTTTGAGGTTAACGTGAATAGAACACCAAGTAACTACATAGTGAAAACACTTCGTAAGTGGTGTGACTTGGTATACGATCCTCTGACAGGTAGAACAGGATTAAAAGCTGACTATGTTGCGCCATGGGCTCTTATAACGCTGTATGACAGAGCATCTAGACCGTTCTGGCAGTGGAAGCTTTACAACGTATTTCCTATAACTGCTATACCAGCTGTTGGGTTGGATTACAATGAAGAAGCTCTTTATAAGATTACAGGTTGGAGTCTCGCTTGTGATATGTGGGACGAAACTATCATCTAATCATTTTATAAATTTAATACATACAAAAAAGAGAACCAAAAGTTCTCTTTTTTGTTGGATAAACAAACTTAAATAACTTAGTACTATGATAGAAAAATTTTCATTAAAACTCATAGATTCAATCGGATCGGTAACTTCTTTAGTTATACACACAATGTTCTTTTTTGTTTCTTTTGTTTTTTATTTCTTAGGGTTTGATTTAAACAAAGTTCTGTTGGTTTTAACTACCATAGTATCGTTAGAAGCTATTTATCTTTCAATACTTATTCAAATGAGTGTCAATTTTCAATCAAAAAAATTACAATCTGTTGCATCTGATGTTGAAGATCTACAAAAAGATGTTGAAGACATTCAGGAAAACGTTGAAGACATTCAGGAAAACGTTGAAGACATTCAGGAAAACGTTGAAGACATTCAAGATGATGATGATGAAGATTTTATAGAAATAAGAGAGACTTTAAATAAACTCATGAAGGAAGTAACAGCGCTTAAAAATAAAAAGAATAAGTTAGGAAACTAATTGATTTTTGTGAATCTTTTTGATTGTTTGATATATAATATAAAAGAAACGTTATATTATGATTGAAGAAAAATCTCAAGAAGCTCAATTAAAAGCTTTCATGGAAGAAGAAGAAAATAAAAAAGCTTCTTCTAGAATTATAGAAACTCCTAGCGTGCCTCTGCCTTGGCAAAAATCTGACGATAGAATATCTATGGGCAACCAAATAGGCTGGCAAAAACTTCCGTTACAAGATCTTCCTACAAGAGGACTGTTTTATCCGGAATCTGCAGAAGTTCTTATTAGGGCGGCCACATCTGCAGAAATAAGACACTGGTCTACGTTACAGGAAAACGATCCATCTGCGTTAGATGATATGCTTAATTATGTGTTAGAACGTTGTTGTACTTACAAAACTCCAACTGGAATTTCTTCGTGGAAAGACATAAAAGAAGTTGACAGATTTTATATACTCTTAGCTATAAGAGAGTATACATTTATAAACGGAGAGAACAACTTACAAGTAAGTGTATCAGAATCTAATAAGATAAATGTAACAAAAGATATGATAGATTACATCAATTTTGATGAAAAGATCATGCAGTATTATAACCCAGAAAAAAGGTGTTTCTCTATTGTGTTAAGAACTGGAAAGACGTTTGATGTGTCAATACCTAGCGTTGGTGTTACTAATTTCTTAAAAAATTATATAAACAGGAAACAAGCTAGACAAGAAGCAATCGATACGGATTTTATAACGTTTGCTTCATTCGTTATAATGGATTGGAAAGGTTTAAGTGATGCATCATATGAAAAGATAGTAATAGATTCTAATAACTGGTCTATAGAACAGATTTCTGCAATGACTCACATTAAAGATCTTTTTGCTGGTGCTATAAATCCTATAATCAAATACACTGATGAAGGAGGTGCGGAGCGTACAGTTCCATTAAACTTTCTCGGAGGGATCAAATCTATTTTACTTATTTCAAATCCATTTGGATAATTGGTCAAAAATAGAATTTATATGTACCACTAAAATGAATGTTGACCTTCTTGTTCTTGATCAACTAGAGTTCTGGCGAATTGAAAAACTTTTACAGAACTATCAAGAATCGTTAGAGCAGGAAAAAAGATATCACGAAAAACAACAAAAGGAACAAGAAAAAGCTTCAGCAGGAAAAACACCGTCAGCAAGCGATTTTAAAATTCCCAAAATGAACATTCCCAAAATGAACATTCCTAGATAAGGACGCCTTGGCGTCCTTTTTTATTTTAGGTGATCTGATCACCTAAAATATTTTCTTAATATAATACACAAAAATTAAAACATACACCATCTGATTAAGTCTGAATATGGTCAAAACCCATAATTATACGTTTTTATATGCAATTTAAAATTTAATGTTATTTCGATTAGTTAGATATATAAATAAAATATCGATGTTCTAATGAATCAAACAGCAAACGAGCTTTTAAGTAAAATATTAGGTGTATGTGTTAACATAAACAGTTCTCTAAATAGGCAGAATGAGAATCCTTCTCCATCTTCTGAACAATCAAAGTCAAACAACACTGGAATAGGCTCATTGGGTGAAATACTAAAGGGTTCTACTGATAACAGTAAAAAGATGCAATCCGGCATATCTTCTATAAAAGATATTATAACCAGCATAATTGCGTTCAATAAGATAAAGGTAAACACTAAAAAGATAGATGCAACTGCAATTGCTCTAAAAGGATTGTTCGAAGTAGTTGTATGGATAGGAAACAAGGAACGCGTTATACACAATGCAACTAAACTGTTTGATTCTTTATCTGATAGCTTAAAGGGCGTCACCGAATTCACAAAATCAATGTCAATGTTTCTTTTATCTATAGGAGGTTCTATACTTCTCATGGCATTAAGTTTATGGACAGCTGGAAAGATCTTAGGAACCACTCCAACCGGAGCTCTTGTTGTGATGACTGGTATAGTCATAGGAATGTTAGGATTGATGTTTCTTATCGGCAAAGCTGCATCTTATATAGAACCAGGAACAGAAACAGTTAAAGGGGTTGGAAAGGCTCTCATGTACTTAGCAGGAGGGTTGTTAGCTTTCGTGATAGCAATGGAACTGATATCATTGGCTCTTGGAACAGGCAATGGTTTTTCTGGAATACTTAAGGGAATAGGAGTTATAGCTCTTATAGTAATGGGAGCTGTTGGAGCGTTTGCACTTATAGGGTTAGCTGCCCCGTATATAGATAAAGGCACTAAAGTTGTAGAAGGAATGGCTCTTGGAATGTTAATGTTGGCTGGAGGAGTGTTAGCTTTAGCTCTTGTAGGAGCTCTTATTAGTAAAATAGCATCTGTTACTTCTTCACCCGAGGAAAAAAACGGAATATTTGGAGTATATGGTCCTATGATAAAAGGATTAGGAGTTATAGGTGTTATACTCTTAGGAGCGGTCGGTTTGTTTGTTGCTTTTTCTGCTTTATCGGAAGTTATATTACCAGGTATATTGATTGGGTTTGCTGTATCAGCTTATCTTATAGTGCTTTCATTATCTGTAGTTGCATTAGCAAAATCTATAAAAAGCGTAATGACAACTCTAGGTGGAGTAGATATGTCTAAATTGTCTACAATATTAACAGATATGATAAGCGGTGTTATCTCTGGAGTGGCTGGTGGTTTTGCTAAAGGACTTGCTAATGGCAAAACTGGTCTAGCAGGATTTACTGAAGGGATAAAAAACATGGCATTGTTGGGACCGGCCATGGCAGTTCTTATGGGAATGTCAGTTACTGTATCTATGTTTGCCTGGGCGCTGACTGCTTTTGCAAACTTAGGTAATATGAGAGTAATTGAAGGATATGACAAGACAACTGGCAAGCCCATATTTGGTTCTACTGTAAACATAAGAGGAGTAGGAGAAACCATATCATCAACCTTAAGCGATTTCTTAGTAAATCTCATAAAGAGCACAGAATTTTTGACTATAAAACAAGCTAGAGCCATTAAAAAAATGGGGGCATCACTATCTGGTAGAAACGGTATATTAAGCGCGGTTATTCAATTTGCAGATGTTCTAAAAACTTTCGCTCAGTTTGGATCAAGTGGGGAGATCGGATACGTAAAGCTCGTACCAGATGGAAATGACGAGAATGGTTTACCTAAATGGAAACAAGTTCCATCTACAGTAAAGATAAAAACCATAGTAGATAACATAACTTCTTCGTTTACACAGTTTGTATCGGCCATAACTGATCCTAGAAATATAAACAAATTTGGCATAGATGGAGCTAACAGAGAAAAGATAGCTAACTTAACTGCTGCATTGGTAGGAAGCGATGCAGTTAAGTTCCTTGGTATAACATTTAGCAGCAAAAAAATAGGTTTGTTAACACCTATAAAAATGTTTGCTGATACTTTAATGACATTTGCTAGGTTTGGAAAGGAAAACAAAATAGTTGCACTCGATGAAAACGGCCAGCCGATTGGAAATGGTATACTGGTAAGCGAAGTAGCTGCTAACATAATGACCATGCTCGTATCGTTTTCTGACAGTATAGCAAACAGCACAGCAGTTACAGACAGTGTTGCTAGAGCTGTAAAGAAACTTGATGAGTTCGATGATCTGCTTAAGAAACTTTCAGAGATAGGAACCACTTTAGATCCATTAACCAAGCTTTCTAACAGTATAGGAATGTTAGCAGATAACTTTCAACGTTTAACTACATCAGTTGATGGATTGAACGTTGAAAAGATGACAAGCGTTTCTAGAATGGGAAACACTTCCATATCAAATAATCCCGGTAATTCAGCGGGAGCGGTTGCCCACAACATTTCAACAAACAGTAGCAACAGTTCTACTGTGATAAACAACAACCAATCTACTGTACACAATTCTATACCTTCTACATCTAACACACAACAGACTCCTAATTGGGATGATTTTGCTCAACAGATTGGAACGGTATTGGCAGCAGAAATAACTAAATCTATAAAATCTGGATTATTCCACTTTGAGTTTGCTGGAAAAAACGATGGGGTGTTAGATATTAAATAAAACAAAAGAAGATGAAAGCTAAATTCGTGTTAAACGAGATAAAACAAAACTTAGGAACTACTGGATTAGGAAGTATAGGAGTAGGTTCAAGCAAGATAATTAAAGCGACTCAAAAATGGTTGCATGATCACGATGTTACTGGTTATAAAATCGTTGATAATAGTGGTGACAAGCTGTTAGTACTATTGAAAAATCTTGAAGATTACATAAAAATGATGAATACAGGAGCCACATTTTTATTTATAGATGAAATAGAAATTGGTCTAAAACACGCAATAGATAAAATACACATTGGAATAATAAGTGCAGATAAAGATATCATTAAAGCTGGATTGATTCAATATGATAAGAATAATATAACTGTTCCATCCAGATTTAATGATATAATATCAGATTTTAATAAATATGATTATGTATGTTTAAGTTCTCGTATTCAGTTTAATCACGATATGCTTATGATGTTTGATAAGGTAAAAAATAAGCTTATTGGTATATACTTCAAAGATAACTATGTTATATTAAGAGGATATTCGTTAAATTACATTGGAATTATATATCCTCACATAATAAAAAAAATAAATAATGTTAGTTATAAGAAAAACGAGTATGACGATATATTGAGCTACATATTAAAGTATAGAGCAAAATTAAAAGATTTTTCTTAAAACCATAATATTACGATTATGAAGATAGTAAAAGAACATCTAAACGAAATTAAACAGGATAAAGAATCTGGTTTAAGCGCTGTTGGCATAGGAAGCATCGGCATAATTAATAGGATTAAATCGTGGTTTAAATCTAATAACTTAGAATCTATACAATACCATATTAATGATAATTTACAAATAGTTTTACATAGACCATTAGATTATTTTAAAATATATGATAGAATAGCGCCATTCATGAAATTCAAATTTGTAACAAATACTTTTTTTCATATTGCGTTAGAAATCAAAGATGTGAATATGTTGCAAGATTGTATAAGGGAATATAAAAAACGTAACATACAACAACCAGTTAAATTTAGAAAACTGATAAACTATCTGGAAAGTATTAATTACATGTGCATATCTAGTAAGATTCAGTTTGATAACGATATGTTATTGATTTTAGATCTGGAAAAGTTGAAAATTTTTGGTTTATACTTCAATTCTGATAACGAATGTGTTTTAAGAACTTATTACTGTTCAAAAATCTGGGAAAAAATTTCACCTGCAATTCTAAAAAAATTCCATAATTTAGATCATAAGTATTACGACATTATAAACTACTTAGAATCCTGCAGAAGCAAACATTAACTTTTAATAAAAAGAAACTTTTGATACGAATATCATATAATAGTTAAAATAAAACAAAACTATTATATGGGAAACATTCGAAAACTATCACTGACGATAAATGCTTTCGATGCATCAGAACTTTTAGAACCGTTAATATCACAGATAAGAGACCAAGTGGATCACGTAGCTTGTGTGTATCAAAAGCTTTCATACTGGAAAAACCCTATTGCAGAGGAAGATTTAGATGAACTTAACAGGTTGAAATCAACGGGATTAGTAGATGAATTGATAGAGTTTAAACCTAATTTTTCAAAGTACTCAAGAGAACAAGAATGTGATAAAAGAAACATGGGAATCGAACTCATGAAACAGAACGGTTCATCTCACGTTCTAAACATAGATGCCGATGAAGGATACGATTCAGAACAATTCAGATATGCAAAGGATTTTATAAATAAAAAAGGCTACGTCATAACGTACTGTTCTTACGTAAATTTCTACAGAGATTTTGAACATTATCTAGTTTATCCTTTTAGACCATTTGTTCCTTTCATACACTCCACTTATTTTAAATATACTTATGATGGTCCAGCTCCCGGCCCCACTGATCCAACTAGACGCATAAACAACCCATTGAACATAGGAACTTACTTGTTTACAGATCAAGAGGTACGAATGGCGCATGCTGCTTGGATAAGAAAGGATATAAGAAAAAAGTTAGAAAACTGGAGCGCCAAAAACTTTTTCGAAAAAGAATTAATAGATAAAGCTGTAGAACGTTGGGAAAATTGGAAAGAAGGAGAAGATGCTGTGATGTTATTTAACGTCCCAGGAAATGCAGTTCACGTTAAAAAAATTAATACTAGATTTTTTAATATACACATACCTTGGGTAGAAGAAACCGCTTCAAAGTGGAAAGAAAAAAACGATGTTAAATAAAAAAGGAGCTTCTATTGAAGCTCCTTTTTTATTCTAATATATCTAAATTATCTTCCACATAAGTCTCAAGACCTTCTTTGACCACTTTAAGCTTGGAGAATTCATCAGCATCTTCAAAGTTAACCACATCCATCATTCCTCTTTTTTCAGAATTGTGTAGTTTTGTATAAACTGACACAGTTGTCGGATCCAGTTTTTTCCTTATGTTATCCTTTTCATCTTGCACAACGAAAAAGTTATTAGTTCCTAATTCTGATTTATTTATAGATACAAGCGTTCCTATAATCCATTCCTCTGATCTTTTATTGAGTTCTTTGCCCTGTACAGTTTCACCTGGATATATCATTACTTCATCTGGATCTTCATTGGTGTTAATCTTTTGTTGCAGTATGCTGTTAAGAGGTATGATATCGTAAGTGTACATAGAGTTATCCGATCCCCCGTACATAGAATTGTGAAATCCACCTCTGTTTATTTGGCCAAACCTGCCACCCGGGTATGTACGCTGTCCACCACCACTCATGCTAAAACTGTTTCCTAACCCATATTCATTTAATTTTTCCTGAGCACACTCTATTAGTTTAGATTTGCTTATATCTTTATTAGAATATATACCATCTAAACACCATGTACCGTTATTTTCATAAAGAAAATAAACTGGATCGTTATCGATCATTCCTCTGTATGCTTTGTTTTCTTTTATTTCTACCCAATTTATTTTTTTCATATCGTTTTCGTTAACTATTTTTTGTTTTACCAGAGTCTTAGAAAGTATGTAACTCATACTGAATTTTCTAAAATTGTGATCGCACGTAAGCTTATCAATAACGGGTGGAATTCCAACTAAAGAATCGAGCATGTTATATGAACAATCGAATGAGTCTAGTCTTTTGATGAACTTGCTCAGCCCAGTTAGAGATTCTAACTTATTATGGCTGCAGTTTATGTGTGATACGTTTTTATGTTTAAACCCATTTAATGACCTTAAATTATTGTAACTACAATCTATTGCATAACATTTTTTTGGCGCGTGGGATAGATCTTCTAAATTATTATGAGAACAGTCTATGGTATCGTGTAAACCTACGGGCCCGTGTTCTAATGTTTTTAATCGGTTATAGGAACAAATAAAAGATTGTGTCACGTATTTTGGACAGCCTCTTAAAGAATGTAGATTATTATGGCTTATATCAAAGTTTCCGTTACATCTGAAAAAAGAAATATATTCTGGTAGTTCATTTAATCCCTTGTCTTTAAGAGATACATGCCTATCTGCATGTATCTGCATGTTTTCATCTATTTTGCAGAAATCGAATATTCCCATATCGCTAAGCCACTTGTTAATAAGATACTTCTGCGCAATGACTCCACCTACCCCAATAGAGCTTAATCCAGATTCTATGTTTTGCCTTATTTCGTTTAGCTTATTCATTTGTTAATTTATCATCATATATTCTATTTCCACAGAAAAACTGTGAGGGTTAAACACGTAAAATCCTGGAACGAGATTTTTTAACAACGAATCATCTTGATCAAACGTGTTAATCTTCATGTAAAGGTAACCTATTTTATCCCACATGTTGTTCACTGATATATAATTCAAATAGTCACCTGCACATATAGTAGTTGATGTGCTTGTGTTTGATGATCCGGTATCTACATATTTTGTCACATAAGTTGAACTATCGTAATAACTGAATGTGTTGTTAACGTGACTTAAATTTAACCATTTATCGTAAGTGCTTTGATCATCTGGATACTTAGCTTTAAGAACTAGACCTAACATGGCTCCGTTTATGTATTTTGCATATGGTATTGATTTAGATGTATCTTCTGATAAAGAATAGGATAATCCGACTTGTACCATAGAAGAATCATAGTCTGTCATAATTACACCTGTGATATCAAAGTTATAACCTTCGTTAGTTCCAGTAAATGTTATGTAATCGTTCGTCGCTGCAGCTGTTATTCCTATGTTTAAACTAGCAAGAGCTAAATTTAACGCATCATCTACAGCTATCCCTTCCACTGGATCTGACGTACCTATGACATTAATGGTAACGTTCTTAAAATTATCATAATAGTTCAGAGTTATTTCTATTCCTTTGTAAAAAAGAGATGTATCCGGCACAAAAGTAAGGAAATCGAACACTTGTGTTCTGTTATCAAGTTCTTTTGTCAATCCTTGGACGTATATTATCTCTTGTGGGCCTAAAACTTTTCTGTGTTGTTCCCATGCAGTGACCTGTACTTGTAAATCTCCAAGATACATTTCGGATAATATCTTGTTTCCACTAGCAACCCCAACTTCTTTCTTAGGAAAGAACTGAAATATGTTATCGTCGCTACCCTCGCACGGTGATAGACCTGTTTTTAAGTAGTTATCTGTTGAATTGTTGAATACATCTTTGATTGCCATCGTTGGTTTTTTATTTTAATTTTTTTACATTCTATACAGTTCTTGTTCCGAACTTCGTCTTCTATCTAACCCTGGAAATTTTCCAGAATTTCTAACGTTTGAAATCTCTTTTTCTGCTTCGTTGAATTTCTTACGTTTTATCATCTGAATAAACGCGGAGGTTCTTAAGCCATCTATTCCTGCATTGTACGCTATAGAAACCATTGCATCAAACATTCCTTGAGATATTTTCACATCATTTCCGTTTTCTTTCCACTGTGAAAATATTCGTTTCACACCGTCTTCTGCATTTTTTATATCCTGTTCAAATAGTTGATCAGCCAAGTTTTTAGATATTACTTGCCCAACTTTAAACTTTGAAGTTTTAACAGGTTCGGCATGCCCCCATCCGATGGTTATTTTACCATCTCCTTTTATTCTATATCCTTTAAGTCTAAGCTTCTCATAATTTTTAATAGTTTCTTTTGCTATATGAGATGTAGAATAAGACAAAGCATCATTGAACTTGACTATCTCCGGTATATCGTTTTTTACTTCCTTTTTTCCATGAACTAATTCATTAAAATATTTGAATATCTTACTTATAGAAGTTTCATCATCATGCGCTATAACAGAAGCTATAGTGTTTTGTTTAGCTTCATCTGTAATCAGTGCTTTATATGTTAATCCTGATCCGTATAACGAAATGAATATGACAACTATTATCCGTGCAAGTTTCTTTTTTGAGTTTATGTTAGTTTCATTATTGAAACGATGAATAACGTTAGAAAGAGCTTTCTTTTTATCTACGAGTTTTGATATAACAGAATGAATGTTATCACCTATTCCTTCATTCATTTCTTCTATTAAACTGTCTAAAATATAAATGTCGTTGTTGATAAAAATGTTTTCTTTTACTATCTTATAAACCATTCGTTTTATTTTATATATTTGACAAAAAAAGAGTTGGTAATTACCAACTCTATCTGTAATCTTTATCTATGATTTTTCCATCTTTATAAGTTACACTTATTAAATTATCTGGGTTTTTTTCCTCTATAATTTCACTTGGTGCTTTATTTGATTCTGAAGGTGTATCAGACACACTCTGATCAATTAATTCCTCACTTTGGTGTAATACCTTATCGTTTTTGTGCGCATCACTCTGTATTGTCTGAATCAATTCTGTTCCTCTTGATAGTTTTTTTATGGAATCTAAATTTTTTACAGGTTTGAGGTTTATATTTTTTCCTTTCACATCACTTTTTTTCTTTTGCTTTTGCGCTCTAGATGTTTTAGCTTTAGAAACTTCTTTAGGGAGATCTGCAGTATCTGATTTGTCTGCTTCTCTTTCTTGTTTTATTTCTTCTACTAAATCTTCAATTACGTGTTTCAACGCATTTTTTTGATTTGGAACATCATCATTTTTTTCTTCATTAGAATCCGATGTTTCTTTTATGGTTTGAGGTTCTTCTTCTTTTAACTTAAGATTATCTGCAACCAGTGCTGTCATAGAAAGAGCTATGATAGGTAAAATACCTCCCGTAATCCATGCTATTATTATCTTAAACATATCTGTATTGGTGTTTGTTACCCAAAATAATATGCTTTTTTGAAAGTATGTAAAATCTATACTGTTAGTTACAGAAATGTATTTGAACGAGCTAACAACGTTACCGACTATTTGTAATGCAGTAAGAAGAAACATTACAGACCATGCTAACCAGTTATTCTTGTTTTTTGTCAACAAAAGAGAGAACAATACACTAGCTTGTCCTATTTCAGCAACCAATGATAGAATTATAGATAGCCAAACCGCGTTAGCTATATTGAAAAACGTTATACTGTGATAAAAAGATACGAACGCAGTTGCTGTATACAGAATAATGAAAGTAACTATAAGCCATTTATAAAGAGCATTGTTGTTTTTCATTATCTTATTATTATTTTATTTGAATAGTTGTGTTTCTAGTTGTTTTTTCAGCTGTACTCTGTATTGCATCTGCTCTTTTTTCTGCACTTTTTGCTGAAAATACAGCCAGTTCTAAATCGAAATTAAGCTTTGTTATAGAATCGTGCTGATTTTCAATTTTTACATTAAGCGAATCTTCTAAATGTTTTATTTTGGCCGATGCGACGTCGATACTGTTTTGTCGGTTACAGCTCTGAATAGATTTTAATGCGAACATTGCAAACAGTATTATCACAATAGCTGTTTTGTTTTTTTCAAAAAATTGTTTTAGTTTCATATTAGTTATTATTTTAGATTTTTAGAAATGTAATAAGTTAAAGGACCCTCACGAGTCCTTTAACTTTATTATATATATTCATGCTAAACACGTTGCATATGTCCATTTATATTATATTCGAAAGATGTCTGTTAATAGATTCCATCCTATAAAGGATATCGTTTAAATCATCTAACACAGAGCTTGCATTTTCTAAGAAACCTTCTGGCGCTTTTGATATTCCAGGTGCATCAGCAGTCGTTGGCTCTGAGTAAGGCATTATTTTTTGTAGTTTAGAATCTGTTCTATTAACGTTATCTTTTAAACATAACACTGTTTCTTTAAATCTGTCAATAAAAGCATCCATGGCTGTAGTTTTTTTACACTCTCCAAGGTCAGAAGCGTTATAATCTACTTTAGGACCTTTTGGTACACCACCGTAATCTATCATGATATTAAGTATTAATTGTTTCTTCTAATGGGGGTTCAGTTGGTTCAATTTGTTCTACTCCATCTTCTTTTTCTAAGTAAAATCCTTGTTGCATTGAAACCCATTTGTCATACATGAATTGTATATCTTTTAGTTTTAACCGGGCTCCTTCTAACTGAGCTGATACTTCTTCCATGACAAATATATAAAGCTCTGACATAAGCTCTATCGCTTTAGCACTTTTTAAACCTATGCCACCTGGATTGGATAACATAAACATAGTAAACTCTAACGCTTGATATCCTAATGTGAATGGAGTTTTATTAGTTTTAAATTCTTTGTATTTAGCTTCAACCTCATCATTAAGTTTAATCACTCCCATCCAACCATTCTTTGTCCAAAAAACGTGATTCTTTAGATAATCATTGAAAAACTTATATATGTCGTTTGCTTCCTTTATCGTACCTATTTCATACTCTGTTATTGCAAACGTTTGAGCAGCTTCGTTGTATTCTTTTTCAGCTTGATCTATTTCTTCTTGAGAGGGTTTGTTTTTTGATATAGAAAGGTTAGCTAAAAGCTCATCAGCAGTTACCATCTTTCCATCTACCTCTGCAACCAATTCTTGAGAATCGGCAATCAATTCGTTTTCGTTTTTTTCTTGCATATTTGTTTTTTATTTGTTTTATATTTGTATGAATGATTCAGAACCATTCTTTTTATGCCAATCTATTGCTAAAGTTTTAAAATTTTGTTTATACTCTTGCAATTCAGATCCAGAACATTCTATTTCTTGTAAAACATCTGATTTTGTGTTTATACACAAAATAGATGCAGCATTTATTATAACATTTTTCTCTTGAAACATTTCATCTAAAGCTAAACTGTACCCACCTAACTGACACTTGTATTTGTATTCCTTAACCGATCCTTTTTTTATGTACCCATTGCTTGTTTTAAAGTCTGTAACTTTAGGCCCAAACATTCTGTGCTTGAATATGATATCAGCTTTTCCTCTGTAAAATAGTTTTTTTGAATGAATAGGAACTTCTGTACCGATAAGTTCTTTATATTCTACAGGGAAATCGGAATAGTAAAATTTGTAAAACAACTCTCTACCTTCGGATATTTTATTAAGCGGCACACCTTCTTTTTCTAAGATAGAAGGAGTATCAGATTGGGCTGCAGTCAAAGCTTCAGACACATCTTTGGTTTTAAAGTATCTGTTAACAAAAGATTCAATGAAAGCGTGCATTGCTGTACCTCTAAATCCAGCTTGTTTCATTATTTCATCTACTCTTTCTTTACCCATGCTTGCTATCCAAGCTTCGAATTCTGGATCTGGTATTTGTTCAAGTATGGCTGATACCGATGGCACCTTAAGCTTATAATAAGCTTCTGGAAGACCATGAGAACCCGTGAGCCATTTTACGTTGTTTATATCAAATGCCATTGTTTAATTTATAAGAAAGATGAGAAAAACTTAATTAAATCCGCTCCCCATAATAACCATAACGCACCAGCTAATGTTATAAGTGCAAACCATTTCGCTAACCAACCTAATGATAGTTTATTGAATGCGAACCTATACATTATAAGATATGTAAGCGTTGGTTCGTTTTTGTCATTAAAGAATTGATTTATTTCTGGGACCAAACACTCTGCAAACCCTAGCTCTTCATCTAAATACACGTGTAATGGCGCTAAAGATTCTATAAGTCTCAATCTTTTTACAGAATCGGGTAGGTTTGATTCGCTTTCTTCTAGATCAAACGTAAAGTATATGCTGTAAAAATAGCTCGTTTGAAGGTTCCACTTGTTATATTTTGAGCTAGGATTCTTTTTTTCTTCTTTTATGGTTTTTATAAAGTCTAAATAGTTTTTAATATCTAAATAAGCTTTATAAATTCCCCACTGTGTTGGTTTAAACAATTTCATGTTATGCTTCAAATTCTAAAAATGATTCCACTAAGCTAGGATAGTATTTTTTGACGCTATCTTCTATATCTTTCCTGGCTTTTCTTAAACGAGTCTTTACTGTAGATAAATTCCAACCCAGCATCTCGGCAATGTCATTAAGCTGTTTTTGATTGACTTCTCTTTCTATCATTACAGTCTTATAAGGTTCTTCTAAATCATCTATGGCTGCTATAGAAGCATCATACAGCCTTTTTATGACTTCTTCACCAACTGGTCCATAGAGCTCTGTTTCCATTTCTATGATAGGTGTGTGATCCATAAGTTTTTTAGAGTGTGCCTCTACTAACTTATCGTGAGAAACAGTTTTATTCAATACCCTCAGTTGGCCAAGAGCTTCATTCTTAGCGATTGCATATATCCAGGTAGAAAAATTATATGTAGAATCATACTGATCTATTTTTTCCCATGCTGATATAAATGTCTGAGCCAGTATTTCGTTGATTATGTCTATATCTTGTACGTATTTGTACACAAAGTTATACAATCCCGGTTTTATTCTGTTAATAAGGGCAGTGTATGTTGCGTTGTCTCTTTTTTCTATAAAATCTAATGCTATGTGCTGTACTGATTTGTTGATTTTTGACATATTTTAATTATTTTTAATTTGTGTAAAGATTTGTATTTATGTTAATTGAGATAAAAAAGTAGCTAAAAATTCCCTTTTAGCTACTTTTATTATAAAGACGTAATATTAATCTTCTGTAACCTGTACGACGAAATCGTTTATGTTTGAAAGTAATTTTTCTACTTTCACGTAAGGGAACTGGCCGATAGCGTTTATGATCTGAACTAACGTTTGATGATCTAAAACATCTACTGCAATTGCATTGATCAACCCAGCTATTTCGTTAAATGGTCTATCACCTATAGCTTGTAACACCGCTTGTTTAAATTCTGGTTTAACTTTATACGATGGTACGTATGCTGCTGTTTCTACTGATTGAGTCCCTGCTGTTGTATCTTCTACTTTTTTCATGTTTGTTATTTTATTTGATTTATTATATTATATGAGTATTTCAATAATAGTTTTAATGAATTTTATAATACAAATATAACTTATAAAGTTTGTTATAGTTTTTTAATTTTGTTAATTATTCGTTAATGCAATCCACCCATTTCTATAGTACCAATCAAGTTTTACAAGTAGATCTTTTTTGATTATAGTAGAAACATTGGTGACTACTTCAGATTTAGTTCTATATTCTACCACATCTATAAACCATTCATCTGGTAAATCTTCTGTGCATACTAATACACTGTTTGGAGATCTAGGTTTGGTTAGAGTTAAAAGTTTTTTATGTGAAGAAAAACTAGAAAGCTTAACTTCTTTGTTTTTTAAAGATGCCATTTAGCTGTTAATATTAAGTAATTTTTATATGACTCAAATATTTCTTCGGGATTTCTATCAAAACAATCCACTATTTTATATTCATCTATAGTTCTACCTATGATTTGTTTCATATTAGCATAAGTGTAGTGTACTCTTCTTTGTAATTCCACATCATTTTCGTGTATGTCTTCATTACCATCTAAGTATTCTCTGTCAGATCCAACTCTATTAGATGCCAATCTTTCTTCCGTTATAGATGTAGGGACGTTTAAAAACAAACACAAATCCTGATTTGGCAGTTTTAAAAAATCAAATTCAAATTCTATAATCCAACGTATTATATCTATAGCTTCTTTAGAACCTATAGAAAATTTAGCAGCCTGATATGCAGCATTAGAAAAAACGTATCTATCTAAAACCACTATATCGTTTTCTAACAACATTTTATCTAAATCAGCTTTAAACAGATATCTATCCATCGCGTATATGTTTGCGACGAAATACGGATTGACTTCGTTAGATTTTCCAAAATCACCACGCAAAAAAGATGATATTAGTCTACCAAATTCGTTGTGCGTATAAGTTGGGAAATGAAATTGTTTTACTTTTAAACCCTGCGAATTATAAAACTCTGTTATGAGTTTTACTTGAGATGATTTTCCAGCGCCATCGGTTCCTTCGATGACAAGCAGTTTACCTTTTTCCATATATTTTTTAATATATTATGTGGAAAAGATATTAAGGATTTTATTTAAAATAAAATTAACGCTGTATCCCACAGCTACAATACCTAAGAATGGCCATGTAACACCAAGAAGTAATTCAGTTGCATAACCAAAACACATAATATTTATTATCATGTCTAAGATTGCAATTGATGTTAATTTTAATTGAAATTTATTTGAGGATGATACTGCATCAATAGAACTTGATGCAGTGTGTTGAGATTCTTCTATAATGATAGGGTTGTTAATTTCTTCTTCGATAGCATTAGTATCTTTATACAAGTGATTGTTTAATCGTACTGCTAATTCGTTATGTTTTATCATTTTTTTTAGTTTTTAGGTTAAAGTTCATAGTATTTCCTTTAACTTCGGATTTTTTATCTTCTTTGCTTTCAGGAGCTTTCTTGCTTTCAGGAGCTTTCTTGCTTTCAGGAGCTTCTTTGCTTTCAGGAGCTTCTTTGCTTTCATCTGTTGTTCCTTTTTCTACTTCTTTCTTAGGCAAATTATCTTCATTTTTTACTGCGCCATACATTCCAGGTTTAAAGGAATCTACTGATTTTATGTTACCCTGCATTTCATATCCAGGTTCAAATTTAGAGCCTCCGATGTTCATTTCAACTTTTACTTCAGTTTTACCCTTTTGGTATTCACTCTTTAACCAGTTATAAGTTTTCTTATTTTCCTCTGGAATTATCATACCTAGTGAGTCTACTTTAGATGCTGCTTTTTCTGCCATCTCTGCTTCTTCATTAAGCTTATCTAAATAGCTGTATATGTTAAAATTACCTGCTTTCATTTTATAACTTTATTTTTATATATATCTTCATTTTATCGTGCATTTTTTATTTTTTATATAAGTGCAGAAAATAAAGATTCATTTTTTATTATAGCCCTAATTCTCCTTCAACTGGAGTTTCTTCTTCTGGACTCGCCGGTGTTGTAGGAACTTCTGGTACTGTTCCACCTAGATCTGCACCACCTAGATCTGCACCACCACCTAGATCCGCACCACCGCCAAAGCCTCCACCTCCGACGCCTCCTGTTTCAGTTCCACCTACTCCAGGCGTACCGGTTGCTGCAAGTAATCGAGCATATGCATTAGCGAGCTTTCTAGTTTGTTCTTTTCTTTGATTTTTATATTTTTCGTTAAGAGCTAGATCATCATCTGAATACTGCATGTATTTTTCTACCAAAAATTTAGGATCAAAATATGCTTCTTCTGTAGCTGCTCCATCTGGACCTATCGTAGGTTGTTTTACTCCAGATAGTGATGTTACTATCTCGGCTCCTGATTTTGCTATCTGTCTCTGCTTTGCAACAGTAAAAAGGTTTTCTTCTACAAAAAGAAGTCCTAACGATCCTTTTAAAGCTAAATCGTTTTTGAATTCGGGATGTTTAAGAACAAATTGTATCCAAGTTGGTTTAAGTATTATTTCCTGATACATAGATCTTATTCGGTTTATAAAGTATGAAAACCTCATTTCTTCTCTAGCTATTCCATCATTTCCATCTGACCAGTTTCCACCGCTTGGTGCTCCTCCACCTTCTCCGCCAGAAGCTGTTGCTCCCATGCTTATTCTATTCTGTGGCACTTTAGTTTCTGACATAAATCTTATCCAAAAATACTTAAGAGAATCTGTTCCTGAAAGGTCATATCCTTCTGGCTTAACCGAAGATATTTCTGTCTGGGTTCCTTCTTTAGAAGGAATTATGTAAGTCTTTGCAAACGAAAAATTCGGTGTACCGTTTATAGTTATTTCGCCACTTTGATCTGCAATGGTAATGTCTTCTTTATACATGGCCCTTAACTCTGCTAATCTAGTTTTAGCTTTTGTTTCAGACTGAGTTCCTATAGGAACTATAAGTTTCATTCTATACTGAGAATTGATAACGTTCCAGATTATTCTGGAATTTTCCATCGTTCTCATCATATTAAATGACCTTACTAATCTTTCAACGTATGATAATCTTGATATAAAGTTTGATCTGGCCCATGATATGTATATTATATTAGCATCTAACAACTCTCTTTGTCTTTTAGTGTCTCCTCTGTATTGTGTCCATACTCTTATCTCGTTTCCGTTAGAATCTCTTTTCATTTCTGGTTCTAAAGAAATCGGGTCTAATTCTTTGAACCCTATAACGTTGTGCGCGTTGTGATCTTCATCTTCGTCATATATTATTTCGTACGCTAAGAAACCATCTATTAAGAATTTCTTTAAGTAATGCCAAGCATCGTGGCCACTGTTAAACCCAAATGCGAAGTACACTTTTTTGAATGCTTCGTTAAGATCATCTATTATTTCTTTCGCTTTTTCTTGTTTAAGAACAGCTTTAAGAATTTTTGTGTTTGGATAAGCGAAATAATTTGCATCATCATATATTATTGTTTCATCTGCTATGACTTCTATAACGTTTTCTATTTCACAATTTGTTGCAAATTTTCTTAGGAACTCTCTACGAGTAGCATATTCTCTATCATAAAAAGCTATGAATTCTTTTTGACCAATATCTGAGCCGGAGAAAAAACCTTGTTGACCATACAGGTTATACATCGTATCTTCGGTTGCTTCTGTAATACCAACCGAATGAGAATTCTTTATTAGTCTATCATCCCATTTTGTACCCAAAAAAGATAATGAGCGTATATTTTTCTGAATATTTCCTATTAGAGTATTGTTATTGCCACCCTGTATTGGGCGTAACGTAAATCCTGACATACTTTTGTTTTATTTATATATTAAGAGTTTTTCCAGTACAAATTGTGTACTTTATTTATATGCATAAGTTTAGTGGCGTTTTCTGATTTAAAGAATGGTATGTAAGAATACTCATTGAACTCTATCATCCTAAATCTATCGATTTTTTCTATGCTATAATTTCTGTATCCATATCCAAAATTAGAATTAGCCTTATCACTCCACATCTTTACTATTTTTTGACCATTGTTGCTTAATATGATGCTGATGAATTTCTTATTTATAGTAACTACATTGTTTTGAGTAGTTCTTTCTATGTCATCAAAAAAACTCTTGTAAGTCTCATAATAAAGTTGTAGAAATTTCAATCTTTCTGAGAGTGGGAGAACATTAAGGTTTATTCCAGAAAAAGTTTTCCCATTAATGTTAACGCAAAAAACTAATGGGACGTGATCAGTGTATCTCTCTTGTTTTTTTCCAGACATAACTATGTTTATTTCTTCCGGAGTAGGTTTATAAATGAAAGTATAGATAAGGCCTGGAATTGGATAGCCTCCGTTTAATCTGTTTATCAAGCTTTCTTGATCAGTATCAGATATATCGATTTTTTTCTGTATGCCTACTTTGTTTTGAATGATATACTTCTCAAATAGAACATCGTTAGCTATTTTTTCGATATCATTGAACTTTAATAAGTACTTATAATTATCTAATGGTGATTCCATTTGCTTATTTATTTTTGATTAGATGAAAACCTTCCAATTATATTCTCTAAAGTTTTTTCTGTAAAAACGTGAAATTCAGCCCCATTCGCTTCCGCATATTTTTTCATTGCTCTAAATTTTTCCTCATTTATAAGGTATTCTTTTGCTAACGTGTTAAATTTTTTGTGAGCAGCCGGACTAGATTTTTCGGGAGGTGGAACAGGTTTTATGAGCTTATTAGATGGTTTTATTTCTATAAACATCTTTCTTGTTTCTCCGTTGCCTTTATCAACAACACACCAAAAATCTATATAATAGTTTTTTTGTATCCAATTAGTTGGATTATTAGGGTCAAGCCCATACTTCTGACACTCTACAAGTTTAGACACTTTATCAAAGTATTTTACTGCAATCGGTTCACTACTCCACCGCAAAACACTGGGTGAGCTATCACAATATTTTATGAATGAATATTCCCAACTAGATCTGTATATTATCTTAGTTGGATCACCAATGTACTTATCTGGATTAGATATAACAGCATATCCTTGTCGACTTGGCGCGGTACCGCCTTCTTTTTTAGTACCTGATGTATTTGGTCTGTGCCAGGATTTGTAACTATCTGTAGCCATTATATACTGTAAATATTGTTTGAACTATATGATATTCTATTACTGATTGGGAAATTTCCATGAAGTTTTCGCCAAGCTTTACCGAATCCATTTTTTATTATCTGGGTAAAGTATGCAAAGGCATTCTGAGATTTTTCAGGATCATACCCTCGCCAGTACTGATAACAATCCATTACAGCAAATGATATACAATCTTCTTTATCTTCTTCGTATATATATGTAAAACTATTAGAAAACTTTTTTGCCATAAGCATAAACATTAATATAGCTTCGTTAGTAAGCTCATCTTTTTCTTTTGATTTTATTATCTCTTCACGAAGATCCTTATTCTTTACGTGGTGAGGTTTTGCTACCGATTGTATTTTTGCCATTTTGCGTTGTTTATTATTAATATGCAAAAAAGCTTAGTGAGATTCACTAAGCTTTTTTAGTCTGCTAATATTTTACTTATTTTTCAAATAAATATTCGTGATCTTCAATATAATTTAGCCCATCTCTATTTATTCTATATGTTCTTGGAGCTATTCTAGTTGTTCCAATAGATACTGGAGTGTTATTTCTAGCTTGAAAAACAGCTTCCCAATACCCAATTTTTTCTGGATCTAAATTAGGATAGGCCATCTTTTTAATTTTGTTGATTACTTCAGAATCCTTCACCCCTTTGCTTCCGAATGATGCAATAAATTTAAGAGCTACATAATAAAGATAATGATTTACGAAATCATACGAAAATGCTTTCGTATGGTTGTCTTTTATATCATATGTTACCGCTTTTATAAAATCTTCTCTACTTCGAGGAACTATATCTCCGTTTCTATCAAACATACAATCTATACACCGTATTCTTCTCACATTTTTTAGATGTTCTTTATTAAGAATTATTGGAGCATTTTTTACATCTGTCATTCTCACATCAATATGATCAGAATATAAATATCCATCGGAATCTATTCTAGATTGGGTAGAGTCATATCTATAAGATATCTGGTTAGCATCTATTTTTTTCTCTAACCATTTTTTTATTATCGATTCCTTTCCTAACCCAATGACGCCTAATCCTGATTTTTCTATGTTTTGTTTTATCTCATTTAGATGTTCTCTTACTAGTTTCATAAAATTTTCAATTTATTTATATTAAAAAGGCTTAACAATGTTAAGCCTTTTTAAAACTGTGTACGATATTTAAACAGATAATGTTTTTAATTGAGCCAGCGGTAAAGTATCTGATACTTGATCATCTCCTTCTCTTCTTATTATTCTTACAGATGCAGTATCTCCAATAGCTTGAGTATAATCTATTGCATTTATAAGAACGTTTTCGGTAACTTCTTGTGTTGCTTCATCTATTATAACGCCTGGGATGTAATTATCAGGATTTGCAAAATCATTTATGTCTTCTAGTATTCTAACGTTTGTTTTAGACATAACTGATGTTCTTCCTTCTATTATAACGTTGACAAATTGATCATCTCTGCTGTTATCCCAATCACTGTAATTAACAAAACATTCATTAAGCTTAACAGGAACACTGTTCATATATATTCCACATTTAACATACTGTTCTCTTAAAGCTTTCAATGTTTTTTTGTCAAATTTAAATGGAACATCCATTGCATCTGGTTTCTTATTAGTAAGAGTCAGTTCTGTTGGAGCTGCACGGTGACTGCTTCCTTGTACCTGTACTATGAATTTTCCATCCATTTCACCTGTAATGTATCCTTTTTGATTTTTATACATTACAGAATCACCTACATTAATGGCTTCGTTTATCTTTTTTTTTAAATTTATATGAAAAGATTCTTGCACTTTGGATTTTTTAAGAAATAGTTTCTTTTTCGATTTATCGACAGGTTTTGCTTCTCCATCTTCAACTATGGCAGGCTTTGTTTTCAGAGGAGTTTTTTCTAAACTATCGTTTAGATGTTCAGCGTCTTCATCTTCTTCTTCGCCTTCTTCTTTTTTCTTTACTGGTTTTTCTTCACCTTCTTCAGGAGTTTCATCATCTAATCCCAGATCATCTAGTTCAACGTCATCTTCACCTTCAGGGTTTTCACCTTCAGGGTTTTCACCTTCAGGGTTTTCACCTTCAGGGTTTTCACCTTCTTGATCATCATCGTTATTCAATGCTGCTTCAGCTGCATCTGCTGCTGCCTCAACATCATCTACTCCTAGATCTACTCTATCTGTTTCCATGCTTGGGTTGTCGCCAAGAAGTTCAGATTCATCGTTGTCAAAAGTTATTTGAGAAGATGGTTCAACATCTGTATCGCTTTTTATTTCTGTGCCAGATTCTTGACTATCATTAGATTCTTCACCTTTATCTTCACCTCTAGCTAAAGAATCAGCCTGAGGAATAGGAATGGTATATTTAGTCCCATCTACATCTAAATGCAGTGTTATTCCTTCAGAAACATTAGTGTATTTTTCTATTTGGTTGTTATAATCTTTGTATTCGTTTTTAATTTCCGATAGCTCTTCATTAACAGCTGCTATTGCAAGATCAATGACGGTGCTTTTCTGTTGTCTGTTAAGCTCATTAAGTTTAGAATTAAGCTCGTTTATGTAATCAATATACGATTGTTTAGTTTCTGATATTTGTGTTAATATTTTATCTTTATTAGGCAAAATATCTTTAAACGCTTTAGATACATCAAATCTCATGTGTTCCATCATTATCTTTTCTGCTTGAATAGGATTGATGTTCCTATAAAACGTTACTTTATTATTTAATGGATCATAAGTAGTTATGCATATATTTTCTCTTAACTTAAAGATATCTGCAGCGTGTTCTACATTTTCTTTAAGATATACTCTTTTTGCAAAATCAACTTCAACTATTTCATCAAAATTATCTTTTAATAAGTTAGCTAATTTGAAAAATTCTATATTTCCCGCTAAATGAGAAATATCTTCAGCTTCTTTAAACTCGTTAAGACTCATTAGCTTATCGTTAATAGTAATAGAATTCTCATTTATAACAGCCGAATCTTTACCATAAAAAATCTTGATATCTTTCTTAGAGATTTCAACGAATGAATGATTAATTGCTTCGCATATAGATCTAAATTTTGAATCTATCTTAGAAACTTCTGCATTCTTTATTCTGTTTACGTTGTTTCCCTTTTTAACATAGTAGGTTCCTTTTACATTAAATAAAACTTCGTTTTCTCCTAAGTAAATAAGTGGAGAATATATGTTTTCTATATCAGCGTTTGCTGATGCATATTCTAACTGAAGAGCTACAGAATCATCCATTACTAGATTGATGATGTTTCTTACATAATCATCATAGCTAAATTTAACAAGAGTTTCTTTTAGAATGTGTTTAGACTGTTCTGTTTTATCGTTAAGATAGTTATTAACTACATCTTCTATAAGTGGAATAAGATAATTGCTCCTAGAAAGTTTCATCATTTCAATAACCTTTGTTATGTTGACATCGTTGCTGTATACAGCAACAGATTCTTTTATGTTATTGATCTCTTTTTCTACAGCTGGCATCCACGAAAACGTAGTCATACTGTTCACAAATTCTTCATATAAGAGTACTTCTGCTACAGATTGTAACTTGTTTTCAAATAGATTTAACGTTTCAGCTAAAGCGGAATCATACTTGCTTTCGTTTACACGTAAAGAATTTATGGCATTACGTACTCCTATGTTCTTAACAGCATAGATCCTTTTTTGATTGGATATCCATTTTGTTAAGTATTTATCGTCTTTAACAGAAGAAAGTTTCTCGAATAAATTTTCCAACGATATCTTTTCTATTTCATGTTGAGCTTCCGATGATACTCCATTGTATATAGCGGAAGTCAAAGTATTTATAGTTGATTCGCATAATTCTTTTACAGTTGAAGAATTTGAATTCGACTTAAGTTCATTTAATCTATTGATCATAATTATGATGTTTTTTTATTTTATGAAGAATTTTTATTTTATATATTTACGTAAAAAATTAGAATTATACTATTTTCACATTTTTGATGATTCCCTCTACAGAAGGCTTCATAGTGTTACCTATATGTATATCTACATCTTTGTAATCTATTGTACCAGGAAACGTTATATCTGATGCCATCCAAAAACTATCTAGTTTATATCCAACTATGTTTGCAAATATATGATTTGTTGGTGTATACGATATTTGTCCTTGATCATTTTTCATTTCTAACGTTACAGCAATAGATGAATCTCTTGTGGGAGCTATGAATCTGCCTGCATCTATTATTCCGAATGATGTTGAACTGATCAAATTAGTCGATAAATCTGGTATTATAGAAACCAATGGCTGTTTATACACACCAACACTAGCATCTTCTTCGTATATTATAGTGGGTGTTTTGAATTTGGTAAAGTTGTGTGGAACGTTCCACACGTAATACTCATTGTTTAGTACGGATCCTTCTATAAGCGTTAAAGAAGAAGAATCTGGTAAAGACCACGAAGCATTTATCTTATTTATGTAGCCACCTTCATTATTTGTGTTCCATTCTATCCAAAGCGGATAACCCTTTGGAATAGTTATATTATCAGATGGGTTAGTTATTAAAATGTTGCCGTAGCTTTTTTCATCTTGATCATACACGTTATAAGCGAACCCCTTTATTCTGTTGTTAGCTTTCATTTCTGTAGTTTGGTCAAAGACAGGTTGATAAGATTCCACTTCTATATTAAAAGTAAGCTTTATTCTATTATCTGATTCAAACGAATACTGCACATTTTTCGTTATACTATAATCTTCAGAAAACCCAGCAGTAGCGCCAAGTCTCATACCTTTATAGTACATGTAAAAGGTTACAGTTTTGTAAAATGTTTCTCTTATAGACTGTTCTATCTTTAGTGCAGTTATTTGAGTATCCACCCAAAGTTCGCAGTCAAATTTTATAGTAAGTGGTATAGAGTACATGAATGAAACAAACGATTCTAACTTCCCATTTACCATCTTTAGATATCTTGCATTAACAAATCTGTTTGTTATACGGTTAGAATCTATAGAAGACCCTGTGTAAGTGATCACTCCTCTGGGTATCACATCAAAATTACCATCTACTGGTCTTGGAAAGTTACATTCTGCATAGTGAGTGTAAAAATCTTGCATGAATCTTTCATCACCAGATTGATTATAGTACCATGGAATTTTTATTTCTTCTATATCATCATTTGCCCAGGCCTGTTCATACTTGATATCATTGTTCATAACTCCCAATAATCCAGCAATAATTGCTCTAGTTATAATATTTTCGTTATTATATGTGTTAGATAAACTCATTAATATCTTTTATTATATATATCTACACAATTTAATCGCTCACTATTTTTATTCTGGCCATGAATTCTGATGGAAATGATTTTCTGCTATTATGAATGAGGTCAGCTAAAGATGCATCTAATATGTATGTGACGGCATAATCGGTTTCATGACGAACACTTCTTCCTGTACCTTGTAAGATGTTTATTATTGCTGTCCAACGATACCACGCAGGATTTAGTTGCATCTTAACTTTTACGAATTTATCTGATAAACTTAAATATGGTACTTTTGCAAATATCTGAAACCTGCTTATATTATCTTTTAAATCTAATCCTTCTATAAGACTTGGTCCTAAAAGTACTTTTGAATTGTCGCGTTTTAATATCTCTAATACTTGTTTCTTCTCTTGAGTTCCACTATAAACTAACATTCTCTTTTTATTTCTAGGACTTAATCCTTCCATTATCTTCATTGTTAAACTATAAGAAGCACTGTGGATAATACCGTTTTCGGTAGGGTGTTTATCTAAAATGTTATTTATAGTAGAACAAAGCCAAGGTAGATTAGCTTCTATTTGAGTATAACTCATTTTGCGCTTATTGTAAAAATAAATAGGTGACTTATCAAAGTTAAATGTGGATGCGACTTTGATGTATTTAGCGCCTGGCAAAGATATGCTTCGAAGATAATCTAGTGGATCTGCAAATGTTGCGCTCATTAAAATAGTAAATCCAGTCCATTGATGAAAGTATTTTTTCATCATATAAGATTCTTCTAGACAGTTAAAGACTATTTCCGTATCACTTGATGGATTTTTTATTATATTTCTAGTTGAAGTTTGTTCTATTATATCACAATAGTCTTCTAATTTACAATGAAAATCTTTTACCCATTCACATATATTTAGAGCTTCTCTCCATTCTTTTGGTGGAGTATCTTTAGGATAGTTAATTTTTATTGATTCTTTAAGTTTTTCATACGACGGTATGTAACTTTCTACATTTTCTTCTATACGCGATAAAATCTCGTGCAATCTATCTTGATTATCTTCTGCATATAGTATCTTTACATCTACTATGATAGATTGTAGAATAGCAGAATAATTTTTCATGTGATGAATTATAAAGAAATTAGTAAGTTTTTCTAATTTTTCTTTAAGGTTTTTATCAAATCTAGGAGCGTAATGATTTTGAATTATATCAAGTATTTTGTGAGCTTCATCACAAAAAGTAAAATCTCTTTTTGGAAAAAATTGTTCATCAGAGTGTTGGTTAGCGTAATTTTGCATTATAAGCCAATACGCATAATTTAACAAAGATGTAGAACTTTTAGATGCTCTATCTCTAGCGCCAAAGTATGGACATTCATCATAACAGTGCATAGATTTTGGAGATTTACTTCGTATTCTGCACGTACCAAGTGAATTTTTTTCCAGATTATCTATGCACATGTAATTATCTATACCTTTGACACTTCCATATCCCAAGCTTATTTTGTGTAGATCTTTTTCATACTGTTCTTGCAGAGCTATATCGGATGCTAATATGTATCCCTTTTTCCCAATCTGATTAAGTATCCATGAAGAACATAAAGCTATGATTGATTTACCTGAACCCACAGGTGCATCTAATATGACGACGTTATTAGTTTTGTTGACATATGTTTCTATTATGGAGATTATAGCATCTTTTTGGCCTTTTCTCCAAACCCATTTTTCATCTAAGAAAACCGTTCTAAATTCTTCTATTTTATTTTCTATGCTAGTTCTATCCATTAAATGCTTTTTACACAATAATTTATGTGGTTTATCGTTAAATATAATATAAAAAAAGCAACGAAAGTTTTCACTCGTTGCTTTTTTGTTTAAAACTTTTAAAATTTTACAGATTTAACGATTCGGACGTATACTTAGTCTGTCTAACTTTTATATTATTGGGCGAATCCCATGCAGTTTTATCAGATCCAAACCCAGCTAAAACCGGGTGTTTCTTTTTAATTGCTTCTTTTTCTATTGGAGACATAATGTGTTTTTGTTTCATTTCTTCTTCAGATCTAGAAAACCCACCATCATATTTATCTATGGGCACAAATTCTTGAGAATTTTTAGATGGATGCCAAGTTCCCCAAGAAGCTGTGTTATTGTAGTTTAAAGGAACTTCAACTCTCCAAGAATTATCAAAATGTATAGATGTTTCTTCTTCTATATCGTTAAGAATTTGTTGTAACACCTTTTTGTTTTCTGGAAATTCCCAAAACGATATAATTTTAAGAGAAGTATATACTCGTCCAGCATACTTTCCTCTTCCTTCTCTTGATTTTGCTAGTTCATCTGTTCCATTGTATTGTTTGTATAAATCTAAGTGAGTCGATCTTCCAGAACCAATATACATCATACCACCATAATAACTAAACGCTAAACTTCTTACTTGTGTCCAATCCACTACAGTTCCTACTTTGTCATAATACACCGCATTAGGATTTTCAAATAACACAGGATAAAAAGAATTGTTAGTCTTCATACACGTTAGAATAATGTATTTTTTTAACACCATCTTTAGATTTAAAAAGGAAAAAACCGTTAGAAAGTTTGCCTAAGACTATTCCTTTATCATCTTTATTAGATTTCGGATCGTGAAATTTAAATTTAACTCTATTAAATTCGGGAGAAAGCAATTGATTAGATAAAGCTGTTTCCACACTTTCATCAGAAATTTCTTCTTCATCATCTGATTCTGGATCATCTTCCATATCAATTTTTTCTACATCAATTTCATCAAAATCTTTGTCCTCATCAAAATCATCTTCATTATCTGATTCATCTTCATCATCAAAATCGTCTTCATCATCTGATTCATCTTCATCATCTCCAACAAAATCTCTTTCATATTGATGAGGATCTTCCATATCGCTATAATTTTTTATATAAGAAATATCATCTTCTTTAATTTCTTCATCTTCATCTTCATCTTCATAATTTTCGATATCTATAATTTCTTCATCTTCGTCACTTTCTATTTCATCTTCATCGCCGAATGTAAAATCAGTGTTAGAATCTTCTTCGTCATCTGTTTCTTCAAATTCGTCATCTGTTTCTTCAAATTCGTCATCTGTTTCTTCAAATTCGTCATCTGTTTCTTCAAATTCGTCATCTGTTTCTTCAAATTCGTCATCTGTTTCTTC
>Ga0105104_10000412_pt1 | contig 32588 bp, 34 predicted proteins | sample PPLLaktember2015_3_FD_87034 | JGI IMG/M metagenome (GOLD analysis project Ga0105104, IMG submission 87034) | Freshwater sediment microbial communities from Prairie Pothole Lake near Jamestown, North Dakota, USA - PPLs Lake P7 Core (6) Depth... | ecosystem: Environmental > Aquatic > Freshwater >... | reverse complement strand
GACCCGGTGCCTCAGATCTCTCAGGTTCTCGCCTGGCATGTTTGAAACTCCAACTGACAACTGACGACTGACAACTGACGACTGACAACTGACGACTGACTACTGACTACTGACTACTGACGACTGACGACCCCGACAAACTTCACTACCTGACCGGAAACTGGCCGTCTGTATTTATCGTCAGTTGTCAGTCGTCAGTTGTCAGCGGCTTTACGCCGCCTGTTCTTCCTTGAACCGCGCCTTGAAATCCGCAATCGCCTGGTGCAGCTTCGCCCGAAGATCGTCATCGAGCATGCGCTTTTCGCGCAGTTCCCGAAGCACACCGGCACCGCCCGACTCCATGAAAGCCCGCAATCCCTCCTCGAACGTCCGGACCTGGTCGATCTCGAGATCATCGAGGAAGCCGTTGGTTCCCGCGTAGATCAGGACGATCTGAAACTCGACTGGAAGCGGCTGATACTGCGGCTGTTTGAGGAGCTCGGTCAACCGCGCTCCGCGAGCCAGCTGCCGTTGCGTCGCTTTATCAAGGTCGGACCCGAACTGCGCAAACGCGGCGAGCTCACGATACTGCGCAAGCTCGAGGCGCAGGGTACCCGCAACCTGCTTCATCGCCTTGATTTGCGCCGACCCGCCGACTCGGCTTACCGAATAGCCGACATTGATTGCCGGCCGGATACCCGAGTGAAAGAGGTCGGTTTCGAGGAAGATCTGACCATCCGTGATCGAGATGACGTTGGTCGGGATGTAGGCCGAGATATCCCCCGCCTGGGTCTCGATCACCGGAAGGGCCGTCAGGCTGCCGCCGCCGTTTTCGTTGTTCAATTTGGCCGCGCGCTCCAAGAGCCGGCTGTGAAGATAAAAAACGTCGCCCGGGAAAGCCTCGCGGCCTGGTGGCCGCCTTAAGAGCAGCGAAATCTCGCGATAGGCCGCGGCATGCTTGGAGAGATCGTCATAGATCACCAGGACGTGCTGGCCCTTGTCCCGGAAGTATTCGCCCATGGAGCACCCGGAATACGGCGCTAGATACTGCATGGTGGCCGGATCCGACGAAGCGGCGACGACGACGATGCACTTGTCCATGACCTCGAATTCCGTCAGTGTCTTGACGACTCGGGCAATGGTCGAGCGTTTCTGGCCGATCGCGACGTAAATGCAGAGAACATCGGTGTCCTTCTGGTTGATGATGGTGTCCAAGGCGATTGCGCTCTTGCCGGTTTGACGGTCACCGATAATCAACTCGCGCTGCCCGCGGCCAATCGGAACCATCGCGTCGATGGGCTTGATCCCCGTCTGGAGCGGTTCACGAACCGGTTGCCTGTCGACGATTCCGGGCGCAATTCTTTCGACGGGGTTGAAAAGCTCGGTTGTGACAGGGCCCTTGCCGTCGATCGGACGACCAAGAGCGTCAACCACGCGTCCGAGTAGTGCTTCACCAACCGGCACCTGCATGATGCGTCGGGTCCGCTTGACGACGTCTCCCTCCTTGACGAGGTGAAATTCACCGAAGAGGATGGCCCCGACGTTATCTTCTTCCAGGTTAAAGGCCAGCCCGAAGACGTCATGCGGGAATTCGAGAAGTTCGTTGGCCATCGCCTTTTCCAGGCCGTGAACGCGGGCGATGCCATCGCCGGACGAGATCACGGTTCCGACCTCGCTGACGACGAGGCCGGTGTCGAAGTCCTTGATCTGTTCCTTGATGATTTTGCTGATATCGTCTGCTTTTATCGCCATGATTACTCCTGGGACCTTAAGATTGGCCGACCAGCCGTCCCCGGATCTGGTCCAACTGACTCCTGATTGATCCATCGAACACGGTCGAACCCAGCTGTAGCTTCAGGCCACCGATCAATGAATCGTCGCGAACATGCTGTAACTTAACCTGCTTCCCCGTCCGCTCGGCCAGGGCATGCTCCAGCCGGCGGCGCAACTGATCATCGAGCTCGATTACCGAGAAAACCGTACCGCGGATGACGCCCCGGCGTTCGTCGAGAACCAGCTCATAGACGTCGACCACTTCCGCGTAATTCTTCAGCCGTGCGGCCCGTAGCAAAACGAGAAGGAAGTTCAGCGTGATGCGACCGATCGGTACGGCCGGCGCCACTCGTTCGACGATCTGCCGCCTCACGGCAAACGAGAGGGCTGGATTCAGGAGAGTCTCGAGCAGGTCCTTATGCTCCGAGAGCACCGTCCCGAAAAGCCGAAGCTCTCGGAGCGCCTGCTGCCCCTGGCCAAGATCCCCGGCAACTTCCGCCAGGGCGCGTGCGTATCTGTATGCCACCGATGAGGCCATGATCTAGTCCTTCTCGCGGCTGCTTAGCTCGACCAGGAAGCGTTCTGCCGCCCGCTTCTGGTCGTCAGGTGTCATTCGGGTCCGGATCTCGGTTTCAGCCATTCCGACTGCCAGATCGGCTGCGTAATCGCGAAGCTCCTTGCGTGCATTGCGAATCAGGCCCTCGATTTCTCTTCGGGCGGATTCGACCACGCGCTCGGCGTCCCTCGTGGCCTGCTCGAGCACCCGGCGCCTCTCGGCCTCCGCTTCCTCCTCGGCCTGCCTGCGCATACGCGCGAGGTCCTCGTCCAGGTTGCGAATCCGATCCTCGGCCTCTTTCAGATCCGCCAACGCCTTTTCGTAGTCGTCATTCGCCTTGCGGATTTCATCCCGGATGCCGGCACCTCGGTCCACGAAGTACTTCTTCAGCCGTGCCCGCAACAGGAAGAACAAGAGCCCCACAAGGACCAGCAGGTTGAACCACCGGCCAATCGGGTCCCAGATTCCCCAGCCTTCCTCGTGCCCGCCTTCAGCAGCTGCATAGACGGGGAGCGTCAGTATCAGTCCCGCCGTCAGCGTCAGGCAGGCGGTATACCACCCGCGAACGCGTTGAGCGAACTGTCTGCGCCTTCCAATGTGCTGGGTATCGCCAACAAACCGAACTTCTGTCGCCATCGTAGTCACGACACTCGTCTCTATTGTTTTCTCTAAGGGGTGTCGAAAAACGCCTGCGCTTTTTTCGGGATTCGGGCCCCGGGATTCCCGGCGCCCAGCGACGGTTCCATCGAGCTGCCGCGGCTAGCTCCGCTGTAGCACCCTCGCGGTGATCAGCCGGGCAATCTCTCTTGACTCTTTCGACAAGTGCGCCTTTGCCGTCTCCCGCTCAGCATCAAGATCCTTCTTCGCCTGTTTAACCAGTAATTCGGCGTCCAGACGGGCTTTCGACAGCTGCTCCTGGCGTTCGGCCATCGCGGCCGTTTTCAAGGAGTCGGTCAGCTTGTAGCCGGCCTGCCTCTCCTCCTTGATCCTGGCTTGGTACTGATCCAACAGCGCCCGCTGGTACACGAGCTTCTCCTGCGCTTGGTGGCGCAGGTCGATGGTCTTTGCGCGGCGTTCATCCAGGATTCTGAAAACGGGTTTGAAAAGCAGTTGGTTGAGGGCGAAGAGCGCGATTAAGAAGACGAGCGACGCTACAGGCAACGTCCAATCGAGATTGATTACTCCGGTCACAGTCTACCCCTACTGCCTCTATGAAAAGGTACATTTCTAGCATGCTTTCGTTCGGAAGGTCAAGGCGTCACCGCTGCCTATGTACGTCATTTTCGTTGATCCAACCCTCCAAAAGGCTGTGCTAGAATTTTTTGCCTATGAGTACTCAACCGTTCGACCCAAAACCGACCGAAACCGACGAACTGCCGGCCATCCCGCACCTCGTGCTCTATGCCGGCATTCCGTTCTACTCCGATGCCGAATGCACCAAGCAAGTCAGCGATGCGTCTTTGCTGATCCTAGAGCCGCTTGACCCGGCCGATACGATCCAGGAGTTGGATGTCGCGCCGACCCGCCGCGAGTACAAAGTGGGCCAGTTCGTGACCTGGGAGCTGAACAACAAGAAGCTCTGGGAGACCTGCTGGTACCGAAATCCGGAGACCGGACGGATCGAACAGGCGTGGGCCTTTCACGTCGAATTTATCGGGAGCGTGATCGCTCAGTCAACCGTCGACGCGAACGCCGAGAAGCTTCAGGAACTGGCCGTGAAAGTCCAGGAACTCCGGGGCAAGAACCGGGTCAACTGACAGGACCACTGCGCACTCCGCACTCCGCACTTCGCACTGCCATTGAAGGTACGAGCAGTGCCGCAAGAACCGTATGAGCCGCGAAGCGAAAGCCAAACTGCGCAGTGAGGAGTGCGCAGTGCGCAGTCATCTCAGATGATCGTCCCGTCGGGTATGACCGCGTTCTTCGGAATGATCACGATTCCATCGCGGATGTAGTAGTTCGAGCCATCGAAGTCGCGATGCCGGTCGCGATTCTCAATCCTGACGTTTTTCCCGATCCGTGCGTTCTTATCGATAATCGCATCCTTGACCTTGGAGTTCGCCCCAACGCCCAGGGGAATGTTCTGGACCGAGTCGCGTTCGTAGAAATCCGCGCCCAGGATCAGCGTGCTGTTAATTTCCGCCTTCCTGTCCACGACCGTGCGAATGCCGATCACCGAATCGGTAATCTTGCAGTCCCTGATCGAGCATCCCTCGGAAACGATGCTCCCCTGGATACGACAATTCTGAATCCGGCTGGCCGGCAAGAACCGCGGGTGCGTGTAGATCGGGGCCTGGTCATCGTAGAAGTTGAACTTCGGGTGCTCATGGGCCATATCGAGATTTGCCCGATAGAATGCCCCGATCGTCCCGATGTCCTCCCAGTAGCCGTTGAAGATGTAGCCGAACACGTTGTACCGGGACAACGCAGCCGGAATGATATCTCTCCCGAAATCGAGCTTCGTTTCGTCCTTGAGCACTTCCACGAGGATGTCGGTGTGGAAAAGGTAAATGCCCATGGACGCGAGCAGCGGCCTTTCGGCTGATACACCCGCGCTTCTCCAGGTATCTATATCGACTTTCAATCGGTCGACCTGTTTCTGCTCCTTCGGCTTCTCGTGAAACTCCGTCATGCGCCCGTCGGTTTCCATCTTGAGGATCCCGAAGCCAGCGGCCTTTTCCTCCTCGACCGGAATGACACAGACGGAGATATCGGCCTTGCGAGCCAGGTGTTGTTCGAGCAGCTTGGTGAAGTCCATCCGGTAGAGCTGATCGCCTCCAAGGATCAGGATGTACTTCACGTCGTACGTCAAGATGTGACGCAAAGTCTGCCGTACGGCGTCCGCCGTGCCCTGGAACCAGTGAATGCTCTCTGGAGTCTGCTCGGCGGCCAGGATGTCAACGAACCCCTGCGAGAAGAAGCCAAACTTGTAAGTCTGGGTAATGTGACGGTGCAGCGATGCGGAATTGTACTGAGTGAGAACGAAGATTTTGTTGATCCCGGAGTTAATACAATTGCTGATCGGTATGTCGATGAGCCGGTATTTCCCACCCAAGGGGACCGCCGGCTTGGAGCGAACGAGAGTCAGAGGAAAAAGACGAGTACCTTTGCCACCGCCCAGGACGAGCCCCAGAATGTCTTTCACAATGGCATTCTAGCACATGCGAACCAACAGGTCGGGCGTTTCATCCGGCGGAAAAAACAGGATTTGCGGACAGGTTATAATGCTTTTCAACCGGATATGCTTTCCAGGTCTGGAGTGCTTCGAAATCGACTGCGAGACGACCTCCAGGAACTCATCGCCCTCGAGGGCAATCGCCAGTTGTTCCTGAGCGCCTATCTCGACGTTTCGCCCGGTTCGGACGGGAGTCGCTTCCATACCGTCTACCTGAAACGTCGGATTACAGATCTCGACAAGATGTTCGCCGGTCGGGGCCGCGACGATAAAGCGAAAAAGCTCAGAGAGCATGTTGCTGTTCTCGAAAAGTTTCTGGATACCGAGCTGCAAAAGGACACCCGCGGCGTCGCCTTTTTCCTCTCCCAGGAGATCGGATACTCGAAGAAGATCCAGCTGCCGGTCCCGCTGAAAAACAAAGTGGTTGCGTCAGCTGCTCCGAACCTGGACGTCCTCATCGAATTGGTAGAACAGAATCGTCACTACTGCGTCGTCACGTTGGCCCAACGCTCTGCTCGGATCATGAGTGTCTACCTGACCGACCTCGTGCGGGCGGGCGAGCTCACAGCGGAAGCTCCGGAGTCGGGTCACCGTGGTCGCGAATGGTCGCAGGTTCGATTCGAGCATCGAGCACGCAGTCACTTCAAGCAGCTGGTGAAGGAGCTGTGCGATGCCCTGGAGCGTTACTGGCAGGCCGAAAAACCGGACGGACTTGTCATTCTGGCCACCCCCGAGAACGCCGGGGAATTGCGCCGGCGACTCACGCCGGAGCTGCAACGGCATCTCGTGGCCTCTTCGACGCTTCCACCCGAGACCGGCGCCGATCAGCTGATCGGCCGGATCGTCACAACACTCGAAAACGCGAAGATCGACCAAGAGCGTCGGCTATCAGAACAGTTGTACGAGCGACTTGCGGGCGACTATATGGCGGTCGCAGGATTGGAAGATACTCTTCTGCGGCTGCAGTCCGGGCAGCTGGAGACCCTGGTTGTGAGCGATCTGTTCGAAGCCCGCGGCAGGCGATGCTCCCGCTGCAGTTCTCTGTTCACCCCGGAGGCTTCCACCTGCCTCTACTGCGGATCCGTGACAGACGACGTGGACCTGCGCAACTGGATGGAGAAGACAGCCGAGCGCCAGCGTTTGCGAATCGAAGTGCTGCAGGGGCGCTCTTTCCTGGACAACCTCGGCGGGGTGGCCGGACTGCTGAAGTTTTAGGGGCGCATCAGCAAGGCCGCTTCGGAGCCGCGCACGACAGCGAGAGAAGCGAGCGAGAAGTAAGCGGACCACCTGACTCGCTCCACTGCTTCGTGTTTAATGTCTCGACTTAGCGAATGATTGGTGGTCCGCTTACTCTCGCTCGCTTCGCTCGCTCTCGTGCGCGGCTCCATTCGATCTCGCATCCACACGAGGCTCGCACTGTCCCATAGGCTGTTCACAGACACGTAAACATTTTCAACACCCTCGCAGCGAAGGTGTTAAAAACGTTAACTCTTCTATTAATAGGCGTCCGCTCCTTTCAAGCGCCCCGTTGTCCCTTCCCCTGAATCTGCCCCAACGCCCAGGCTGCCGCATCACGCACCATTTCGTCCTCGCAGTCCAACAGCTGCTCGAGCTCCGGAATAGCAGATGGATCACCCGCGTTTCCCAACGCCATGGCCACGTTGCGCATGAAGCCCCGCCACTTGGGCCGGCTGATCGGACTCTTCCGGAAACGCTCGCGAAATTGCTCGGGTGTCAGCCGTGCGAGGTCTCGAAGCGACGGTGCTGCGAGGTCATCGGCGGGGGCAAAATCATCGTCGTCGACCTCCGGTGCCCTGCTGTTCCAGGGACACACCTGCTGGCAGATATCGCATCCAAAGACCATGTCGCCTATTGGCTGCCTCAGTTCCTCGGGCATCTCCTCCTTCAGTTCGATCGTCAGGTAGGAGACACATCGGCTCGCATCGAGAACGTAGGGGGCGACAATCGCCTGCGTGGGACAAGCGTCGATGCATCTGGTGCACGTCCCGCAGTAGTCGGGCACGGGGCTGTCGTACTCCAGGTCCAGATCGAGAATCAGCTCACCCAGAAAAAACCATGATCCAAGGTCCCTCGAAAGCAGGTTGGTATGCTTGCCTTGCCACCCAATGCCCGCCTGTGCGGCCCACCATTTCTCCATGACCGGGCCGGTGTCCACGTACGTTTTTCCCTGCACGCCTGGGATCAGCTGCCGGACGAACCCGAGGATGTCCTCCAATTTGGCTGAAAGAACGTCGTGATAATCCTCCCCGCGTGCGTAGTGCGACACTCGGGCAGTGCCCGATGACCCTTCCTGCACGAACGATTGGTCGCAAGCGACCGCCCGCGGGCCCTGGAAGTCGGACCTACTGTCCGTGTGCGGGTAGCACAGTGCGCAGCACACCACGGACCGGGCTCCAGGCAGGATCAGCGATGGATCGAGGCGTTTTTCGAGGTTACGGGCGAGGTAAGCCATGCGACCGTGGTAGCCGCGCGCGAGCCAGTCAAGCAGCCGGTCTCCGGGCACCAGCCCGATCGGCGCGATTCCGACCGCATCAAATCCGGTCTCCTTCGCCTTCGACTTTATGTTTTCGGTGAGGACTCCCTTGTCCAATCGAGCTCTCTCATCTCGGCGACAACGCGCTCCAGACCTTGGCGGTCCGGATCACCGAAATCGCCGTACTGCTCCGAGTCGAGATCGAACACGGCGCGCAGGCTGCCGGTCGAGTCGAAGACGGGGAGGACAATTTCTGAATTTGACCGTGGATCACACGCGATGTGACCCGGGAATTGGTGGACGTCCAGGACAACGATCGTCTCTCTGCGACTGGCGCAAGCTCCGCACACGCCCTTATTCAAAGGGATCCGAATGCATCCCAGCGTCCCCTGATAGGGTCCGACCAGCAACTCGTTTCCAACCCGCCGGTAAAACCCGACCCAATAGAACCCGAAACGCTGTTTGATCAGGCAGGACACGGTCGACATCCAGATGATCGGATCCGTTTCGCCGTCCAGCACCGACTTGACCTCGGTGAAAAGTGCATCGTAAAGGGCGGTTCTGCTCATTCGTCAGAAGAGTATAGCATTCAGCGGGCAGTGGGCAGCAGGCAGCAGGCAGCGGGCAGTGCGCAGTGCGCAGTTCTTACAGGAAGCGATTCACCCAGAAGAGAACGAAGACGGCTAAAGCGGCGGCAAGCAGGACCAGGAAAACAAGCTTGCGAAACAGCTTCTCTTCCTCCCTTTTTTCCTTCTTCTCGAGCAGCGATGGCTCGAAGTCCATGCGCATTCGATCTGGATCGGCGGGCCCTTCGGCGACGGTCAGATCGCTGGAGATATGCTGAAGGTTGATCAATCGCGGAAGTGACCAGAAGAAGAGGACGAGCCCGATGAGGATGACGAGCAGCCACGGTTTTCGCCCGGAAAGAAGTACCATGACCACGATCGACAGACTGATGACGAGAAAGACCAGGAGTCGAAAGGACCGCCACGGCACCGACGTCTGGAAGACCGCGCCGCACCTCGGGCACACAAGTCTCGTCGGTGCGAAGAACGGGTCAGTCCACAACTTGCTTTTGCAGACCGGACATCGCTGAGACATTAATGGGCTTTTACCGGATCACTCGGTAACTCCATGATCGAAGCGGCCACGACTGACGCTATCCTCTTGCGCATAGGAGTTGCGTTTCCCTGCCCCTTGGGATGAACCCGATTCGACATGACAATTACGGACGTCTCCGTATAGGGGTCGATCCACAAGGAGGTTCCCGTAAACCCAGTATGCCCAAAAGAGCCTATGGGAAAAAGGTCACCTCGGGTCGAGCTGTACGGACTCCTGATATCGAACCCGATTGAACGCAGCTCGACGGCGTCGACCGGTGACTGCGAGATCGTCATCGCCCGGACTCCCAGCGGAGACAGGATGCGTGTGCCGTTGAAGATCCCGTCGTTTAGCAGCATCTGGGCAAACACGGCCAGGTCATCCGCGGTCGTGAACAGTCCTGCGTGACCGGCGATTCCTCCGCAGCGAAACGCGGTCGGGTCGTGCACCTGGCCGCGCATCATGACCCCGTCACGCGGTTCAGTCGGGGCGATTCGACTGGTCAGGTCGGACGGCGGCCGGAAGCCTGTGTCACACATCCCGAGCGGCCCGTAGATTCTCGCCCTCGCAAACTGATCCACGTCGGTTCCGGCGATCCTTCGGACAACCTCCGCAAGAAGCAGGTAGTTGATGTCACTGTATATGAACTTCTCGCCCGGAACCGCGACCAGCTTCTCCGCATAAGCGCGCCGCAAAGCCTCTTCATAGCCTGTCCACGGCTCGTCCAGATCGAGGTCCGGCCTGAGTCCCGAAAAGTGCGTCAACAATTGCAGCAGCGTGATGCGGTCCTTCTCGAACTGCCCGAATTCGGGTACATGCGCAGTTACCAGGTCCGAGAGTCCGAGGCGACCTTCTTCCACGAGTATCATCATTGAGGCAGCCGTCGCGACGACCTTGGTCAACGAGGCCGCATCAAAGACGGTGTCCAACGTCATCGGCTCGCAACCGGGCTCGAGTGCCCGCATGCCGAAGGCCTTCCGATACACCAGCTTTCCTTTTCGAGCCACCAATACAACGGCTCCCGGAGCTTCACCGCGGGCGATCGCGTCCTGCACCACCGAATCGATCCGGCCGAGACGGTCCGCCGACATCCCGACTTCCGCCGGGTCGGCCGCCGGGAGCAACTGGGCGTTCACACTCACTGTCATGACGAGTATGAGAACGGTCACGAGAATCACAGACTTCATAGGGCCTCGGAATTAAGATTCATATTCTAGTGCAAAAGCCGCACTGCGGCGCGACGATCTCGACAGGGTTCAGTCGTCACGTGGTAAAACATCATGGTTTAAAAAAAAGTACAAACCGAAATGTTTTTCCTTTACATCTTTAACAAGGTGTGGTCTAGAATATGCTTGACTTACTTGTAAATAACGAGCTCGGATGAGGGGAAAGGAATAAATGAGCGTCGGGAAGAAGATCCTAAAATTACGGTTGCAGGCAAAACGCAGTCAGCGAGAGATTTCAAACGTGTCCGGACTGGCGGTGTCTTACTTGTCCAGGTTGGAGAACGATCGAATTACTCCGTCGATTCGGACTCTTCGGAAAATCGCGCAGGCGTTGGAGGTCTCCCTTACGGCCCTGATCGATCGAGAGCCGACCGGCGAAGTTCAGGGAGAGAGGTGTCCCGTGACCCCGTCCGGACGCTGTATCCTGAACCAGATGTTTGCTGGAAGGGGCCGCAAACCAAAGTCCCAATCCGAAACCTACTCGCCTCAGCAACTCGATATCCTGCGGCTGTGTAACTTGCTACTTCAGACAGAGGACAAGGAAATCTTCACGACCCTGTCGGTGGTCCTGAAGTCCCTGCTGGCCGTGACCGAATCACGCAAGGCAGTGGACATTCAGACCAAGAGTGCGTTCGAAACGGCTCCGGAAATACCGGACATGGCGACGCCCCGAAAACCCGCTACGGTTTAAACGATCGGACGGTCCCGGGCGGATCAGACCGATCCGTCCGACCGGGTTTCGGGTCACCCGCAGGTGTCCTCCCTTCAAGCCGCTTGTTGTCACGCCCAGTACCCCAGGACGGGCACGCGCGCAATCGTCAACACGAGTATCTGGACGTCTGCCTTCTCCGTCCGGAAACATCGTGACAGCTCATCCACAGTGGTCCCGGTCGTCATTACGTCGTCGACGATCAGCAGGCTAGACCCAGACTTCCAATCGTCCCGCTGGAGAGCGAAGGCGTTCTTCAGGTTGCGGCGTCGCTCATCCATATCAAGGCCGAATTGCGGCTTCGTGTCCCGTACCCTGCGGATTCCGCTGAAAACCGGGACGCTGAGCTCTCCCGAAAGGAGCTCGGCCAGCAGAAGCGTTTGGTCAAACCCGCGCTCCAACTGTCTTCTCCGGTGAAGCGGCACCGGGACGATCCAATCCGGCTCGAAACTGATTTCAACCGCGCGGAACGTCTCAATCAGTCTCCGGCCGAGTGGACCCGCGAGCCTGCGGTGGCCGTCGAACTTGTACAGGCGGATGAGATCCCGCAGCCGGCCCTGGGAGTGACACGAAGCACGCGCGTAATCGAATTGAAATCGGTGTTCACGACACCGGGCGCAGGTCGCATGCCTGTCGTCGAAGTTGCCCGGCAGCAGGGTTCCGCACTGCTGGCATAAGGGAAGGGCAAAGGACTCGAGGTTTTCGAGACATGGGGTGCAGAGGGGACTGAAATCGTCCTGCAATACCCACTTCTCACAGAGAACGCAACGCTGGGGAAAGAGGAGAGCCTGAGCGGCAAGGCGAAGGGCGTTATAGAATCGCATGATTACTATAACGCCTGACTTTGAAAAAATACGAACGAAAGAGAGCTGAAACTGACGAAAAACCGCGTCCGCCTATAGGCGTCCTTCCTCGGCCAGTTCCTGGCAGTTCTTGCAGAGTCTTGCCCAGGGGACGGCTTCAAGCCGCCTGCTCTCGACGTCCTCTCCGCAATTCAGACACTCGCCGAAGGCACCTTCTTCGATCCGGGCAAGGGCTTCCGTTATCATCTGCATCAGCTGCCGGTCGCTGTTACTTTTGCTGAACATGAACTCCTTGGTGTAGGAGCTGGTCGCTCGATCGGCAATGTCCATCGTCTCACTGTCGTTATCGGCTTCGCGACCGTAATTCTCGGTTTTCTGAATCAGTGCGATCAACTCTGTCTTTTTTTCGATCAGCTTGCTTTTGAAGCGTTCGAGCTCTTTAGATTCCATGAAACGGAGGACCTCCATTATTTATGGTAGGGCAGGTTCCTGATGATACTGATTGATCGATAAACCTGCTCCAGAAGAACCACCCGGGCGATCTCGTGGGGCAGCGTCAACCGGGTCAGAGACCAGGTGAACTGCGCCATCCGTCTGATCTGCTCGGGCACGCCCAGATGACCTCCGACGACGAAAGTCACCTGACCCATTGCACGACTGGCGAGGCTCTCGAAAAACGCCGCCATTTCCTCGCTCGAGAATTCCCTGCCTCGCTGATCCAAAACAATCACGTAGTCCGACGCCCCGATTCGCCGGGCAACGGACTTGGCCTCGCGATCGAACTGGGCGATGGCCTGCGCGGGCCTCTCTTTTTTCAGTTCGGGCGCGACACAGACCTCAGCCGGGAAATAGTGGGAGATGCGCTTGAGGTATTTCTGCTCAAGCTCCGCAAGCTGCAAATCCTTGGTTTTCCCGATCCAAAGGAACCTTAGCCGCACGAAAACATTCTATTTTAACGAAGAATAACAGGACGAGCAAGTCCCGTATTGTCTTTTTAGGCACCAAGCGCCTCGGGATGCAACTCGACCCCGTCGCTCCATAGCTTTTCCAGCTTGTAGAACTGCCGGGAACGCACCGAGAAAACATGAACCACGAAATCCATGTAATCGATCAGAATCCACTCGGCTTGCTGGTACCCCTCGATGTGGCTGGGCCTGAGGTTGTCTTCCTTCTTCAACTGCTCGACGATGCCGTCACAGATCGCCTGGTTCTGTCGCTCGTTGTAGCCGTGACAAATCACGAAGTAATCGGTAAAGGAAGAGACCTTGGAAACGTCCAGAACGAGCGTCTCTTCCCCCTTTTTGTCGTCAATCGTCTTGCAGACTTTCTTGAGAATTGCCTCTGTTGTGTTCATAGACACCGTATTTGCAGATATGGGACAGGACGGCGGGAGCAATCCACCCTTCGGGCGGTTGAAGACCCCGGGTCAACATCTGCCTGATAACCGTGGAGCTCACGGAAGGAGAGTCAAGGTTGATTAGAAAGGACCGCCCGGGCTGAATAGTCGATTGACTGTCTTGTTGGACCTGGCTTATCACCTGCTTTAGCCAACCGGCGCCCTGCAGCTGGTCCAAGTCGACTTCGGCTCCAGGACGTTGGACGAAAACAAAGCAATGTTTTTCAAGGAGTCTACCATAGTCCTTCCAAAGGTGTAATTCGCGCAGCGAGTCGCTCCCGGCGAGGAAACAGAACTCGTGGTACGGGAAGTCGGCCGCCAGTCGCCCCAGCGTCTCGACCGTGTAGGAGGGGCCGGGACGGTTCAATTCCCAGTCGGAAGCATACAAATGCTGTTCGCCCTGAAGGCCCAGAACGGTCATGGCGAATCGGTGAAACCCACTGGTGATCGCTTCTTTCTTCTTGTGAGGCGGGAGGTTGGCGACCATGAACCACACCTGATCGAGCCCGAAAGCCATACAGGCGCCCCGCGCTATGTGGATATGGGCCTGATGAATCGGGTCGAAAGTTCCGCCCAGAATGCCGATTCTCACTCGCCGCTCTCCCTGAGCCGTGCGACCACACTGTTTTTCAGTTCCGGAATCCCCTGGCCGGTGACGGCCGAAATCGCAATGTGAGGCAACCCGCGTGTCGCACAGAAATCCAGTAAGCGTTGCACTTTCGTTGCGTTGGCCGCATCCATCTTGGACGCGACCACGAGCTGCGGTTTTTGCGCGAGCTTCTGGTCGTACAATTCCAGCTCCCGGGCGATCGTTTCATACGCGTGCACCGGATCCTCGTCCCCCAGGTCACTGACGTCGACGAGATGCAGCAGGAGCCTCGTCCGCTCCACATGGCGGAGGAACTGGTCACCCAGACCGCTTCCGCTGTGCGCACCTTCGATCAAACCGGGGATGTCGGCGACCACGAAGGTGAAATCGTCGTCGTATGCCACCACTCCAAGGTTCGGGCTGAGCGTGGTGAATGGGTAATCGGCGATTCGCGGACGGGCAGCGGAAATGACGGAGATCAAAGTGGATTTTCCGGCATTGGGGTAACCGACCAGACCGACATCGGCCAGGATCTTGAGCTCGAGAACCAGGGTGAACTCTTGCCCGGCGCGACCGGGCTCCACCCGCCGCGGCGCCTGGTTGGTGGACGTGGCGAAAGCCGCATTCCCGCGTCCCCCGCGCCCGCCCTCGGCGATTTTTACCACCAGACCCGGTTGCTCGAGGTCGAACAGCAGTTCGCCGGACGCCTCATCGTAGACCTGGGTCCCGACGGGGACGCCGATGATCAGATCCTCCCCGTCCCTGCCGTGCCGCCGGCTGCCCTCGCCGTGGCGACCGCGATCTGCCCGAAAGTGTTGCTGGTATTTGAAAGCCAGGAGGGTATTCAGTTGTTCGGAGCTGCGCAGGTAGACATCGCCCCCTCGTCCGCCGTCTCCGCCACTTGGCCCGCCCCGAGGGACGTATTTTTCGCGCCGGAATGCCAAACAGCCGTTTCCCCCATCACCGGCCTTGACGAAGATCTTCGCGTGATCAACGAACATAGGGTAACGGCCCGGCCATTCGGGCAACCGGCGGGAGTTGACCCGGGCGGGAACCTAGGCCTGCTGCTGGACGACGTCGATGTGAACGAAGTGACCCCTGCGGCCCCTGTTCTGGAAGCGCACGACTCCATCCACCGTGGCGAACAGTGTATCGTCCGAGCCTTTGCCTACGTTCACGCCGGGCTTGATAGGTGTGCCTCGCTGCCGCACCAGGATCGATCCGCCGGTTACGAACTGCCCGGCAAAACGCTTCACGCCCAGGCGCTGCGCCTGGCTGTCACGTCCGTTCTTGGAACTGCCCAGTCCCTTCTTGTGTGCCATAAACCCGCTCCTATCGAGTACCGAGGCTACTCGGATTTCTTTTCGACGCCTTCAATGCGGTCGATTTTTACGCCCGTCTTGGACTGCCGATGTCCCTGCAGTTTTCGGTACATCTTTCTCTTCTTGAATTTGAAAACGAGGACCTTCCGGTCTTTCTTGTGCTCGACGATCGTGCCGACGATGCGGACATCCGGAATGGCGGGATTGCCCACCTGGACACCCGCGTCACCGCTCACCAGAAGCACGTCACCGAATTCGACCGTCTGACCCACTTCGCCTTCCAGCCGCTCAACCTCGACGGTCGCGCCTTCACTGACCCGATACTGCTTTCCCCCGGTTTTGATAATTGCGTACAAGATGACCGCCTCCTCAAAAGCCACTGCCTTCTCGTGGCTGTGGTGTCCTTCAGTGCCGCTTTTCTCTAAGACACGTCGACCCGATTTTCGGAAAAAACACGATTATACCCATGCCTCAGCCACGCTGTCAAAAGTTTGGTAGATTTAATGGGACATGCTCATAATGATTTGCTTACTATGAGACTTCGGGACTTTTACTCCAGCGGACCGCAGATATCGTTCGAGCTCTTCCCCCCAAAAACCGAAAAGGGGATTCATGATCTGGAATCACGCCTACCCGCTCTGATCGACCTTGGCCCGTCTTTCATGACGATCACGTACGGCGCGCTGGGCAGCACCCGGGATAAGACGCTCGATCTCGCCTTACGGATTCTGAACCAGTACGCCAAGCCGGTCGCCCATCACCTGACCTGCGTCGGGTCTACCCAGGCCGATATAGACCGGACTCTCCGGTTGATTTGCGAAAGTGGTATTCAGAACGTAGTTGCGCTGCGGGGCGACCCGCCCAAAGGAGAGACCGAGTTCCGTGTCGCCGACGGCGGTTTCCGCTACGCCAGCGAGCTGGTCACACACATCCGCCAGACAACTGGGCTGTCGATCGGCGTTGCCGGATACCCCGAAAAGCACATCGAGGCACCTTCCCTCGACGAAGACATCGCGAACCTGCGGCGAAAAACCGAAGCCGGCGCCGACATCGTTTTCACCCAGCTGTTCTATGACAATTCCAAGTACTTCACCTTTGTCCGGCGTTGCCGGGAAGCCGGGATCGAGAAGCCTATAGTCCCCGGGCTCATGCCCATCATGAGCCTGGAGCAGATCAACCGGATCGTCGGGCTGTGCGGCGCAAGCATCCCAACCGCCCTCATGGAGCGCCTGCGCGAGGCGCAGAAAACCGGAGAAGTCCAGGCGGTGGGAACTCGACACGCGATCGCCCAGGCAGTCGAACTCATCGAGGCAGGGGCACCTGGGATCCATTTCTACGTCTTGAACCAGTCCGCTCAAATCACCGACATCATGCGCGCGCTCCGCGCGAGATTCCCGCACGTGTGAGGCCCTGACGGGCCTTTTGGAGCGCGGACGTCCCGTCCGCACTGGGATCGCGGGCATCTTGCCCGCTCCGGCGGACGGGACGTCCGCGATCCCAGTGCGGGCGGGACGCCCGCGCTCCAAAAGGCCCGTCAGCGCTTTCGCAACGAGGCCGATTCCTCATCCAGGTAGAGCGTCGCTCGTTCGTGGGTGCGCAGCACGGATGCAGGCCTGAGCGGGCTGATCTCCTCTTCCAGGCACTGTCTGACGATCTCGGCCTTTCGCTTGCCCGGCGCCAGGCAGATGATTTCCCTCGCCTTGAGGATCTGCCGGATGGACATGGTGATTGCCTGCGTCGGAACTTCGGCCAAGGATGCAAACCAGCCCTCTTCAAATTGCTGGAGCCGTGACTGCTCATCAAGTTCCACCACCCTGAACGGATCCTCGATTTCAAAATCAGCTGGCGGATCGTTGAAAGCCAGATGGCCGTTTTGCCCGATCCCGGCAAACAGGAGGTCGATGGAAAGCGGCCGGATGAGAGCGGCCAGTCGTCGGCATTCCGCCAGGGGGTCAGCCGTCGATCCATCTATGAAATGAAACGCCTCCGGATGGAGCCGATCCTCCACGCGTTCCTTCAGATAATGACGAAATCCGGCCGGATGCTGAGGAGGCAGCCCGAGGTATTCGTCGAGGTGAAAAAATATGGTGCGGGACCAGTCGGTGCGCGGCTCACGGGCCAGATGGTCCAGGAAATCAAACTGGCTGATACCCGTGGCCGCGACGACGCATGCCTTTCCCCTCTGGCCGATAGCCTGGCGCAGAGCCTCGGCCGCATGCCTTGCGGCGGAGGTACTTAACTGCTCGCGATCGCTGAAAACTTCAATATTCAAGACAGATTGCCTCACACTGGATGAATAATGCAAACCTTGTAATCACTGACGTTTAAAAGTCTAGCACGCAATTGAGTTGCCCGAAACGATTGGGATATGCTAGAAACCTCAACAGCGTGAAGCGGACCTTCTTTACTGACGCGTGAAAGCGAGGGAGGACTATGTCGGGTGAAACCCTTTCCGTCAGAGACAACCGAACCGGCCAGCAGGCTGAGATCCCCATCCAAAGTGGTACCGTCCGAGCACTAGATTTGCGGAAGTTCAAACAGAACGCCGACGATTTCGGGCTGATGACCTATGACCCCGGGTACACAAACACGGCCGCCTGTCGCAGCAGAATCACCTTTATCGACGGCGACAAGGGCATCCTGCTCTATCGCGGTTACCCGATCGAGCAACTGGCCGAGCATTACAGCTACCTGGAGGTTGTGCAGTTGATTCTTGACGGGGAATTGCCATCGGCCGAAGGCAAGATCCGCTTCGCACGCGAAATAGCCGCCGAGTCGGATCTGCCGCCCGCTGCCTATCGGATAATCGAGGCCTTCGACTCGAACGCGCATTCCATGGGGATGCTGACGAGCGTCGTTGCGGCGTTGTCGACCTGTTACCCAGAGGCCGTTCAGATCGGAAAACCCGAGAACCGCCGTAAGCAGACGATTCGCCTCATATCCAAAGTGCCCACCATCGCTGCAGCCGGTTACCGGCGTCTTAACGGGCTGCCTTTTGTGAAACCCTCCCGGGACCTCAGTTTCGCCGGCAATTTTCTCCACATGATGTTCAAGGGCAGCAAGACGGAGAACCGCATTCACCCGGCTCTTGAACACGCCCTTGACGTGCTCTTCACGCTGCATGCGGATCACGAACAGAACTGCAGCACGAGCGCCATGCGCGCCATCGGGAGCTCGCGGCCCGATCCTTACCTGGCGGCGGCCGGTGCGATTGCGGCTTTGGCCGGCCCCTTGCACGGCGGCGCGAACGAGGCGGTCCTGGATATGCTGCGCGAGATCGGCGACAGCAGCCGCATTCCCGAGCATATTCGCAAGGTGAAGGCAGGTGAGGGCCGGTTGATGGGTTTCGGTCACCGCGTCTACAAGAATTACGACCCGCGTGCCAAGATCATCAAGCGGATGGCCGAAGAGGTGTTCAAAGTCACCGGTTCAAATCCGCTGCTGGATATCGCGATTGAGCTCGAGCAGATCGCGCTAAAGGACGACTATTTCGTCTCCCGAAAGCTGTACCCGAACGTGGATTTTTACTCCGGGTTGATCTACGAGGCAATGGGTTTTCCGTCGGTGATGTTCCCGGTTCTGTTTGCGGTTGGGCGGATGGCAGGCTGGACCGCTCAGTGGGAAGAACTTCTGGCTGATCCTGAACAGAAGATCGCACGGCCGCGGCAGATTTACGAGGGATACCCCACACGGGATGTCCCGGCTCACCATCGAGGATGAGCTCTTCACCGGATCGACTTGCCCGGATGCCGCCCGAGGCGGTCATAGTGGTGAGCTTTGTCCTCTTGATCACGCTGGGGACCGGACTTCTTTTGTTGCCTTTCTGCTGGTCCGACACCACCATAACTCCAATCGACGCCTTGTTCACCGCCACCTCCGCGGTGTGTGTGACGGGCCTGACGGTTCTCGACACCGGGGCGGATTTTTCACTCGCGGGGCAGGTGGTCATCCTTGCCCTGATCCAGATCGGCGGTCTGGGTATCATCACGCTCTCCTCGTTTTTCGCGGTCATCATGGGCAAACGAATGCCGGTGCGACAGCAGGAAATAGTCCGCCAGACCTACTCGTCGTTCGATGCCCGATCCTTCTTACGACTTGTCAGGAGAATCGTGCTCTTCACGCTCGGGTTTGAGCTGCTAGGGGCAGCGGGCCTCTTCGTGTCGTGGAGGGATGATTTCCCGACGGTTCAGGCTCTCGGTTATTCCCTTTTTCACGCGGTTTCTGCGTTTTGTAACGCCGGTTTTTCCACGTTCTCGGGGAACCTGGTCGCATACCGGGGCGACTGGGCGGTGAACCTGATTATCATGGCGCTGATCTTCCTGGGTGGAATCGGTTTTCTGGTGATCTATGACGTCGAACGACGGCTTTTCTACCGGTCGACGCCAGGAGTACGGGAGCTTTCTCTCCACAGCAAGCTCGCCCTTTTCACCAGCGTGGTCCTGATCGTCGCCGGAACGCTGATTTTTCTGGTCCTGGAGTATGGCAATGCACTCGGCCCAATGAGTTTTGGCGACAAGATTCTCGCGTCCCTTTTCCAGGCGGTCAGCCCTCGAACCGCGGGGTTCAACTCCGTGGACCTGGGCATGATCAGCAGTACGACAATGGTGCTGATTATGCTGCTCATGTTTGTCGGCGGCAGTCCCGGATCGACAGCCGGAGGTATCAAGACGACAACCCTGGCCGTCATCCTGGTGGTCGCGTATAACCGCTTCAGGGGCAACTCGACCGCCAATGTTCTTCGGCGAACCATTCCCGAGAAAAACATCACGGAGGCCGGGGTCATCGTCATTGTCAGCCTGGCAGTGCTCTTGCTGTTCAATTTCGGACTCGGGTGGTCCGAAAGCGGATCGGTACCGCACCGGCAGGATGGTGCGTTATTTATCGATTCGGCATTTGAGACAGTTTCGGCGTTCGCTACCGTTGGTCTGTCAACCGGAATAACGCCGGACCTGAGCGACTGGGGGAAAATTCAGATAACGCTGCTGATGTTAATCGGACGGGTCGGACCGCTTACTATTGCAGTAGCCGTCGCCCGGCGCCGGAAACGGCCATTGAACCTCGAATACTACAGAGAGAATGTGATGGTGGGTTGAAAATGAGGCGCATCTTGTTCATCGGCTTGGGCAGTTTTGGATACCACTGCGCAAGGCGACTTCAAGGAAAAGCAGAGGTGATAGCCATCGATAAGGACCGCGATGTGATTCAGAGGATCGGTCCGTATGTCGAACGGGCGGTGGTGGGAGACGGCACCAAGCGCGAAGTGATCGAAGCGGTGATAGGCGGAGGAGGGATGGACGTCGCCGTCGTCAGCCTCGGCGACCGCATGGATGCAAGCATCCTGGCCACCCTTCACCTGAAAGCCCTCGAAGTCGAGCAGATCATCGTGAAAGCGGTCTCGGACGAGCACAAGAAGATCCTCGAGATCCTGGGCGCTAGCCGGGTGATCTATCCGGAGCGCGATACCGCGGAGAATCTGGCGCTGGCAATCGTTGAGCCGACCATTATTGACTATTTGAGGATTCACGGAGAGCTGGGGATCGTCGAGATCCTTCCCCCACAGGAGTTCTGGCACAAGCGGCTGCAGGACCTCGCTCTTCGGAAAAGATACGGAATCACCGTCATCGCCGTCTTCGGGAAGGACAAACTGGAGGTGAGCCCGGGGGCCGACTGCGTGATCGATCCCGACGATAAGTTGCTGGTAATCGGGGAGAACAAGAAGATCCAACAGTTCCAGACACTCAGTAGAGCCGCCTCCAGCCGGTGACCGGCCGACCCGAATGCGGAATGCGGATGAGCGCGGACGTCTAGTCCGCACTGGGATCGCGGGCATCTTGCCCGCGCCTGGAGTTTTTACATTTCCTATTGTGTCCGACTTGGAAGTCGGACCACGGCGGGTTCTGAAAAGCGGACGGGACGTCCGCGCTCCAAGGCTCAGCTGGTCAGCTGCTCGACCGTCAGCTTCACTTCCATGCACTCGTTGATCGCCGGCGTTACTTCCTCGAAGATCGCCAGCATGGCCTCGACCAGATCCTGACCCCGGGAGCTTTTGACTTCTTCCTGGGTCATCGGGTAGTAGAGCTGGAATCCCGCCCAGGAGGCCCCGTCCGCGCGGACAAGGGCATCGCGTAACGCCCCCGCCGTGGGAAAATCCGCGGAATTGTACCGGGCCAATTTGTCGAAATTCCCGGCGGTCATCTGGAATTCTTCCTCGCACACGAGCCGTTTCAGTTCCCCGAACAGTCGGCTGCGCGGGCGCACTCCAGCCACAAGCCGATGCCAGTCCCAGTCTTCGGCCAGGACGCAGTTCGGGTAGGCGGACGCTTGCACGAAACCGCGTTCGATCTGCATTCCCGCTTTGAACAGCCGCTCCGTTGTGTCAACCATGATGAAGAACTTCGCGCACCCGAAATTCACATGCGAGCTTAGCGGCTTGGCTAACCGGTTGGCCTTCGGGAGGAAACAGATCCATTGCCAGTAGACTCCCCTGCCCCAGCGATCGGTCACGAAGGTCTGGCGGTAGCGTTCCTCGAGTGAGAGTTTAAGCATCTGCGTGATCCGCTCGTGCGGCTCGAGATGGCCCACGCGGACCCCGCGTTCGAAATCAAGGTATTCGGGACGAAACCCGTCCAATCTTATGGGCATATCCGTTGCTCCGTAGTGGGACCGGGGCCCTTCAAGGCTTCGCTCAGGCTACTTTACTGGGGGCCACGGGCGCATGTGAAACGCGGAGTCCCAGAACATCCACTCGTAGCGGGCGGTTCGTCGGAAATGCTCTCGCATCAGTGCCTGTTCGGCGGGATCCGCGTCCTCGGCCACCCGGTCGATGATCGCGAGAACCGCTTTGACCGACTCACCATACGCTTCGGACGAGTAGGCGTCAATCCACCGCTGGTAGACCGGGCTCTTCGATCCTTTTTTCTTGAGCTCCTTGCCAACCTCCCAGTAGATCCAATAGCAGGGAAGAAGTGCTGACAGCGATTCGCCGAAGGAACCGGTGAAAGCATTGGCAACGAGAAAGCTGGTGTACGCAAACGCCTCCGGAGCCGGCTGTCCGCGTTTCACCTGGTCTGCGGAAATCCCATATTCTTTGAATACGCTCTCATGCAACTGGCGTTCATAGCGCAGGGTATCTGCCGCGTGGGTGTTGAGCAAGACGGCCCACTCCTCGCGAGGCGCCTTGGCCGCCGTGATGCTGAGCGCCCGGGCAAACTCCCGCAGGTAGTGCGCGTCCTGAATCATGTAAAAGGCGAACGCGTCCTTTTTCAGGGAGCCGTCGCTCAAGCCCGTCAGGAAAGGATGGGCCAGAATGGCCGCGTAGACATCCTGGTTAGACTCCCAGAGCTGGCGGCTGAACGTTTTCGGCTGAGCGTGCAGCCCGACCGAGACCAACAAGAGAAGTGGAAGGAGAAACCTCATCGGTTATAATCCTCTCATGCCTATTTTTGAGTACCGATGCGAAAAGTGCGAGACACTTTTCGAGAAAATCGTCTTCAAAGAATCCGAAGAAATCCGTTGTCCCAATTGCGGCAGTGTCAAAGTGCAAAAACAGCTGTCTTCCTTCGCCGTGTCCTGCGAATCGGGGAGGCCGTCTCCCCAGGTCGGCGCCGCCTGTCCGCGGGGCGGAACCTGAGGGATCTAGACCATCGAGCAGGTCGCTCGAAGGAAAGCGCTGACCCGGCTGACCGGCTGACCGGCTGACTGGTTGACTGGTGCGCAGTGGGCAGTCGGCAGTGCGCAGTGGGCAGTTCGCAGTAGTCGTTCCCCTACTCCGGTCCCACCAGTTGCAGGGTTCCCTCGTCCTTAATGCGTCCGTGGTCGGCATCATAAGGCAGACCCTTGGTTGCCGCGACGCGATCGATGAAGGAAAGGCCCAGCGGGCCGACGTACGTCTCCGGTGTCGCGAAGGCGGGGTCCGCCAGCGCGTCGGGGAACGAAATGAACTGATACCCGCGCTTCTGGAGCAGATCGATCAGTTCCTCGAGAAAAGTCGCGGTCGCTATACCCGAATGGAGCCACATGATCTGGGTGATGTTCTTTCCGAAGACTTTCTGTGACTGGGACTCGGCGTAGTTCAGTTGCTGCTCCACGTGCTCAAGGTATCCCTGTCTAAGCCGGTCGATCACCTGCTGGTCGCCTTTCGCCTCGATGTATGCGCGGTTGAATCGATAATCCGACGTTTTCACGGTGACCGGGGCCACCGCATAGCCCCCCTCTTCCAGAGCCCGTCGTACGTCTTTGCGCTTGCCGGACGTCTCCCCTTCATGCAGCTGCGGGTACCGGAGATACCGAAAATTAAATTTGTGGCGTTTGGACACCGCCCAAAGATACTTCTGCCCGTCTTTTACATGACGCAGGAAGTCGTCCGCGCTCAGTTCATTCAGATCGACGTTTGAATAGGTCTGGTTTCCGAGGATGTGGCCACGCGTTACCCAGTCCTCGAGCACGATAAAGACGGGCGGGTCTTCGTCCAGCTTTTCCTCGACCACAAAGCCGGCGGCCTTGATCTGGTGCTTGGCGAGCGTCCTGAGGATCATGTTGCTGATCTCGCGCGGAGTCCAGAAGCCGAGTGGCTTCATCGCCGGCAGGGTGTCGAACGTCAGGCAGATTTTCTTGTCCTGAGCCGTAAGTGCAGTCGCAGACAACAAGAGGAGGATAACCACCGGAAGTCTTCGCATCATGCAGACCATGATAGCGCGGGAGGGGGCTGGTGAGTCGTGCCCCGCTCGTCAGGACCTCGGCAGCAGGATCAGTTTCCCCGTCGTTTTGCGGGATTCCAGGTCCTTGTGGGCGAGGGCTGCACTATCCAGCGGGTACCTGGCGCCGATGGTCACCCTCAGCCGGCCGCGCGAAATCCACCCGAGCAGTTCGTTGACCCGTTGCTGCAACTCCTCACGAGTGCGCATGTAGTGCGCCAGGCTGGGGCGGGTGAGGAAGAGCGAACCCCGGGAGTTGAGCACCTGCGGGTCCAACGGTGCAACCGGACCGCTTGACTGGCCAAAGAGGACCAGGTAGCCCCGGGGCTTAAGGCAATTCAAGCTTCGGTCAAAGGTCGCTTTGCCGACGGATTCGTAGACGACATCGACCCCGGTTCCACCAGTGAGACGGCGAACCTCCGGCTCGAAGTCCGCGGTCGAATAGTTGATCACCTCATCGGCCCCAGCCTCGCGTGCCAATAGGGCCTTTTCTTCCGTGGACACCGTTCCGATAACTCGAGCCCCGAGGATTTTGCATATCTGCACAAGGAGCAAACCGACTCCACCGGCAGCTGCATGGACCAGCACCGTCTGTCCGGCGGATAGGGGGAAGGTACTACGTACAAGGTAGTGAGCCGTGACACCCTGGACCATCAACGCAGCGCCGGTCTCGGCGTGGACATTCTCAGGCAGAACGACCGACTTGCCCACTGGCACGCAGGCGAACTCGGCATATGTTCCCTGGGTCATCGCGAAAGCAACTCGATCCCCCACGCGGATATCGTTGACGCCGGGGCCAGTCCTCCTGACTATTCCGGCGCCCTCGACGCCGAGAGTGAACGGGAGAGGCAGCCTGTAGAGGCCCTGGCGCTGGTAGGTGTCGATGAAATTAACGCCGATCGACTCGAGCTGCACCAGCAGCTCACCGGATTTCGGCTCGGGTGTAGGTACTTCGTCCAGGGTAAGGACGTCGGGCCCTCCGGTGTGGTGAACGCGAACGGCTTTCATTTCTTCCTCCGAAACGGGTACGGCACCTCAGACCCCAAGGACCTCAAGGACCCCAAGGACAACAAGGACTCCAAGGACAAATCATGTATTTGTCGTTGGAGTCCTTGTTGTCCTTGGTCCTTGGGTCTGGCGTTCGGTAACTGTTACTTCTTCTGTTCGATATAGCTGCGAGCGAATTCGAGCAGCTCGGGTCTGGTGAGACCTATCTTCCGGGCTTCCTGCTCGGCCTTGTCGAACTCCCAGCCGTCGTTCAGGACGCGGTGAATCAACCAGAAGCCGCCCACTCGGTTGGCACTCATGCAATGGATGAGCATCGGCCGGTTGCCCTGGTCCTTAACAAGATCCAGGAAAAGATCGGCCTGCTCGAGACGCAGGTCGGCGACATTGATCGGAATAGAGAAATACTTGAGCCCAAGCTCCTCGGCCAGCCGTTTTTCCTCCGCCTGCTCGGTCGGGTTTTCTTCCGGCCGTCGCAGATTGAGGATGGAACGGATACCGCTCTCCTTGAGCTTCACCAGGTCTTCCTTCGACGGCTGCCCGGCAGTACAAAATTCCTCGTTCACCCGCAAGAAGTTCTTAGCAGCCACATCCTGTCCATGGGAGGTTCCGAAGTTGATAAGAAGAACAAAAAGTGTTGTCAGCAAGCAACCTGCATTCCGCATTTGGATCAATATAGCATGAAGGGCCACGTGAGATGATTCGACGAACCGGGATGCAAACTAGCAGACGCTTTCCGCACTTTTTCGCAGGTACGCGTTCGTTTGGAAAGTGGTATCATGAGGCCGCTAATTTCTGGGGAATGGAAAAAATGAAAAAGCTTGTTGTTGTTATCCTGTTCCTTTCGATCGGTGTTTTCCTCTCTGGACAGGACCGGGCCTCGATGTCGGCACCGGTCATCCGCGCAACGCCCGAGGGCGTGACTTTCAGCGCCGCTTTCACCGACTTTTCGCCCGGTGGCGAATATCGTCTGGGTTTGGCGGCTGCGGGCGGGAAACTGACCAGCAGCAAGGTTGAGTTGCTGAAGAATGGCACCGCGATCCAGCTTCAGCCGGCCGATTTCGACCAGAACTACACATCGAACTGGTGGAACGTCCCGAAAGTATCAGTCCACGGTTTCAGTCTCGCCGGAAATAACGTACCGGCGAAAACCGACAAGCTGACGCTCCGGATTACGGTTTCCAAGGAAGAGCTGGACAAACAGAAAAAGGTCTACATGCTCATCGCCAGGAAGTACGGGGAAGGCGTTTGGTACCTCGAGGATGGCGTTGAGATGAACGAGACCAACTGGTAACTGACGGCGTTCCGTTTCGCCGACCCGAAGGGCACCGAGGACCTCAAGGAAAACAAGGACAAACCGACTTCTGGTCTTTGTCGTTGCGTCCTTGAGGTCCTTGGTGCCTCGGGGTCCGGCACCGCCTGCCCGAAACCTCACCGCAACGTCCGGGTGTTGTACTCATCGACCGTTTCCCAATAAGTCGTGTCCGAGACCGGCCGGTCTCTATCCGGCGGATAGGTCGCCATCCCCCTGTACGGAAGAGGCTCTACCGTATCGCCCCGGTGAGTGGTCGCGTTGGCATCCTTGATCCAGCCGTCGACCCTGAGAACATAATCCCTGACCCAGCCGGCTGCTGGTGCCGATTGGGGCGCTTTAAAGCGAAGGGTCAACTCGTCGCCCGGGCCGAAAACCACCAGATGGTCGTCCGCACGGCCCAAGAGATCAAGAACCCCGCCGTACTTCGTGAAGAAGCCCCTTTGTCCCTTCCACGGCGCGCTCGCCGACACGATTCGGTAGTCGTACCATGGGGGCGAGTTCGCGGCTTTGCGGTCGAGTTTGGAAAACCCTCTGAAGTGCAGGTCAGCCTTTGCGATGGCGAGCGCCTGGACGGTCCCAGCAACGGCGTCCGAATGCGCTACGGTAATCGAATCCCAGTAGACCTCCATGTTGGTCGTGATCCGCACCTGGATATGACGGCCAAGGACATCGTCGGGCAGCGGGACCACCAGGGTCTTTCCGATTCCAGGCGGCAGACCCGGCGTTTCGGTGACGAGCCGCCACCGCCCGCCCTCGACCCGAATCTCGATCCGTGGGCCGAACGGAGCCGGCCCGGCTCCTCCACCGATGGCGTACAGCGTATCCCCGTCCATCCAGTTGACCCAGCCTGTCAGGGCAAGGACCGGGCTATCCACTCCCGATGGGATATTGAAATCCAGCAGCAACCCGTGCGTTTCGGTTAGACCATTGAAACGCGTCAGCTTAAAGCCCTGTGCGTGGCGGCGGTCACTGGATATGAGAGCCGGTCTCCAGTCATTGCCTTTTTCGTCTCGGGCGCTGGTTGGGACTACACGCTTCGAAATTTCGACCAAACGGGAACGTCCATCCGGCGGAACGCCCGCTGCGTCGAGGGAAACAACCGAGACGTCCGAAGGGTGATCGATCGCCGTAAGCCGAAGCCGGTCCAGGTAAACGACTTCCCGCAGCTCGCCGGTCATTTGAATCAGCAGCTCGCCGTCTTTTTCTCTCAGCAGTGAGCCGGGAATGACGAGATCCTCCTTATCGGCATGGGGCCAGAATTTGCCATTTCCAAGGGGAACGCCCAGGGCCGTCGCGTCTAAAACGTCGGTAAAGAACTCGAACTCCCGCCCGTTCCAGACATAGATGTAGGGGCAGCTTGAAGGAGGCCCGAGCTTTTCACGAACCGGATTGTCCCGCTCCGGAGTCGGGGCGAGGATGTTTTGCGCCACACCGGTCGGCCACCACATCCGCAGCACGTCGACCGAGTTATACTGCCCGAGTCCGAACAGCAGGGGCCTCCCCTCGCTGATCTTGCGCTGGAAGAACGAGTTTTCCCGGATTTCGACCTTTGTGCCGACCCCGAATCGATTGCTCTGCAGGCCTTCGAGGCTAACACGCAACCAACGGTTTCGGTTCCCGCCCTCGTTCCGCAGGAGACGGAGGGCGCCATCCTGCTGAACAACTGCAAGGTCGTAGTCGCCGTCCTGATCGTAGTCCTCCGCCCCAGCCGAGACGACGGGGGTCGCGAGCGCCAACCCGTAAGCCTGCGTAAAATCTGTGAACTTCCAATCGTTTTGAAAGAGCCGCGTCCCCGCCAGAAGGTCCTCGTCGCCGTCATTATCGACATCGAACACCTCGAGCGCTCCGCCTCCGGGTGCGGCGGGAAGGGTCATACGCTCGAATTTCCCGGTCTTCTGTCCCATGAGGGCAGTCACGGCTCCCTGTTTGTCGATGACCACCAGGTCCGGCCAGACGTCGTTGTTCAGATCGGCCGAGACGGCGTCGGACAGAGCCGAAGGCTGGTCAATCCCGAGCGTGGTCGCGATATCGCGGAATGCCCCGACACGCAGGTTCGACAGCAGGCTGTTCGGTCCCTGATCGTGTCCGATGAAGAAATCCGTATCGTTGTCGTCGTCGAAATCCAGCCTGACCAGACGCCGAGCCGGTCTGCCGCCTGCCGCTAGACCCGTCTCCTTTTCCAGGGGCGTGAGACTGCCCTGGCCGTCGTTTTGCAGCATCAACGGCGGCGCACCGATCAGCGCGACGTAAATATCCAAATCACCGTCGTGGTCGAAATCCACGACCAGGATATCGGCGACACCTGCGGTCAGCTTGGACTCGCTTTTTTGCACCAGGTTCCCGGTCCCGTCGTTTAGAAAACTGAGGATGCGCCCTTCCACAGAGGCGCACAGATCCTGGTCGCCGTCGTGGTCGAGATCGCCCCAGCCGGCTCGAGAAACCAGATTTTCCGATAGCGGTCCGGGCAGTGTCAGCGGCTGGAAACCTCCGGTTCGATTTGTCCACAGCCGCAAAGAGGGCCGGGGGCCCCCCGCTCCGGGGAAGACAGCCGCCAGATCCTGTCGACCGTCACCATCAAGGTCCACCCAGCTGACCTGGCCGCCCGCGGTCCCCTCGGCCGCAGTCTTCAAGCCAACCGATTCCGAGACATCCTGGAACTTAACTGGAGAGGGGCGAGGCGTCTCGCTGGTGACCCGGCGGGTTCTATCAGGCTCCACGATCTCCGTGTAGACGCTCATTTCGAGCTCGGCCGGTGTCCGGTTCCGCGCATCCTGTGCACGCAGCTCGGCCATTTTCGCTTTTTCCTGGTTGGCGATGTCGAGCTTGCCGAGCCGGACGGCAAGCATCATTCGACGATAGTGAGGAGCAACTTCGTCCGGGAGCAGTTCCACCGACCTCGAGGCAAGCTCGAAGGCCTTGGGCAACTGGCTTAGTCCCTCGTAGACCACCGCCAGGTTATAGACGGCGTCCGGATTGACGGGGTCCAGTTTCAGAAGCCTTTCGAATTCCTTGGCCGCCTCGGCGAAATTTCTCTCTCGCTTGTACGTCAAAGCCAGGTTGTAGGCGGCGTGCGGGGCGAGCGATGCATCCAGGCTTTCGCCCTTCTCGAGGTGCTCCCGGGCCTCCGGGAATTTCTCCAGCTGAACGAGAACAATGCCCAGGTTCAGGTGGTCGATGGCCGAGTTGGGATCGACAGACAGAATCCGCTCGAAGCTTTTGGCAGCCTCCTCGTACTTCTCCTCTTCGTACTGGCTTCGACCGATATTGCGGAGGCTCGCTGGGCTGTCTTCAGCGGGCAACTGGGAGACGTACGCGATGGCGCCGACCGAGAGGATCACCAGGGTTATCAGGAAGAGCGCTCTGACGGGCATACGAGAACCTCCTGAAGACGACTGACAACTGACGACTGAAAACTGACCAATGACCACGCTACTGAGGGGCCGGTCAGCTGGTCAGCCGGTCAGCCGGTCCAGCGGCTTGATCGTCATGACTTCGATCTCGAACAGGAGGTCGTCCCGGCAAACGTCGGCGACGGTTGGAACAACCACCCGCGGATCGAAGCCCGCTTCCTCGGTGGCCTGTTCGAAAGCCGGCGCGTATTCCGCCTTCTTGAGGAAGGCCACGCATTGGGACACGTTCGAGAACTTGTGTTCGCGGGCGGCCAACAGCTCACGCACGACGTGGAGCGTGAAGCGAATCTGCTCAAGCGGGTCATCGCGGTGGACGGTCAGTCCCTCGCGATCGATGCTCGCGGTTCCCGAGACATAAACACGGCTGGTCGTAGAGTCTCGCAACTCGACAGCGCGAGAGAAAAAGGACCCGTAATCGTACGCTTCGCACTGCAGAGGGCTCTCGAGCATTTGCATCCGAACACATCCGTCTTCGCGACCGGCGACGGCTAGCAAGTCCATCATACACTCGTGACCGAGAGGGCTGCGTCCCTGGATACCGGTGCTCGCTGGGAGCCAGAGGGACTGGTTCCCGCCAATCAGACCGACTTCCCGGAAGACCTCCCGACGGGCGGCATTGAACTCGTCGTACCAGGACAACAGGCGCGGAAGGTAAATCCAGGTGCGGGCAACATCCCGGTAATTGAAGCCATAGCCGGAAAGGACCTGTGCCGCCTGGCGAAACATCGAGGCCGCCTCGGCTTGGCGCGATGCGAGAGGCGTACCGTTCACGACCGGGCCAAGCGAAGCCACCGAACCGTAGGAGACTCCCTGGTAGGTGAACTTCCTACCCACGGCTTTAGAGCCGAGATACATGGTCCGAACCCCGGGCTTCTCAGCGGACTGGATGGCCCAAACCTGGATCCCTGCCACAGAGCCTCCGGCCACCGGTACGGCGCCTATGAAGGACAGGGTCCCCTGCTCTTCCAAGCCGCGGGCGGCGTACGCCCTGGAGCGAGTAGCCGCGATCTCAGCGAAACTGTCGGTTAAGGCGTAGCAGCGCTCGTTCACCACCTCGGCACCGAGATTTGCGACCAACTCGGTGATCCTGTCGTAAATCTGCTCGATCGTTTCCGGGACGGTCCCGGCGACCGGCAGAAAGGTCATGAACAGCTCCTTCATCTCCGGTTGGGGGCACTCCATGACGCACAAATCGCGGCCCATGTATCGGGGAAATCCAGCGTCGCTATCGCGGCCTGCAAAGTCAGTCTTCATCAATTGCCCTACCTGTGTGTGGTCATCTCCTGTGGGGCCGCAAAAGGGGGGGATGGACTGGACGGTCCGGGTGCGGCATCCAGAACAGCCGAGCAACCACTTCTCGACCACCGCGGGAGCATAGACGAAATCGGGTCGGAAAATCAAGCTTAAGGCCCCGCCAGCACAGGCGATACGACAGACGTCAGGTATCAATTGACAAGTCAGCAACTCTGGTGATCTCTTAACAGTGAGGTGAAAAATGAAGAGGTTTATCATCGCGATGACGATTATTTCCGGTCTTCCGTTCCTGAATGCTCAACCGTTGCCCGACTTCTACAAGAAAGTGGATCGGGTCCTCTGGATCGTGGACGACCTTGACCCGGTGATCGCCGGCTGGAGAGCGCTCGGATTTCAATCGATTGAGGTGATGGGAGAGGCGGCCATGACCGAAACCTACATGGGCCGCAGCTCCGACAACCGGGTCCGGCTGGCCGCCGCCCGGCTGGGCTCAGCGACGATCAACTGGATCCAGCCCCTTTCGGCCGACAACGCTTACGCCCACTACAGGTCGAAACACGGCAACGGCGTGTTCAGTCTCGTCCATCGCGTCCCGTCTTTGAAGGATCTCGATACGGAAATCGCCCGGCTAAAGGCAGCCGGTGTGGAAGTCCTGGCGCGTGGTTCTGTTGGAGAAGGTGGCGAGGTCTCATACGTCTTTTTCGACACGGAAGCCCAAGGCAAGTACGTGCTCGGACTGATCTACTTCCCCGAGTCGATGCAGATCGATCCGCCGCCTCAGGCGCCCGGCACGCTGAAGCTGTCGCAGTACGCGTTTGTCGTGAAGGACCTGGATGCAACCTCGGCCTTCTGGCAAAAACTGGGTTTCCCGGCCATGACGTTCACACAGGGAGGCCTGCGAGATCTCAAGCACAGGGGGCAACCAGGGCTGTTCGATCAGAGACTCGGGTGGCAACGACAGGGCGACATCGTCTACGAGTGGATCAAACCTGTCAAAGGCCCAACCGTGTACGACGAGCACCTTCAGAAAGCCGGGGAAGGTTTCCATCACCTGGCTTTCGACGTCAGCGACATCGAGCAGACCGGGCAGGAATGGTCCGCAAAGGGATTCCCGATCGTACAGTCGGGCGCGTGGGGCGACGAGGGAAAACCGGGCTCGGGAAAATTCGCGTACTCGGACACTTCGTCGATCGGCGGCATCACTATCGAATTCCTGTGGAACTACCGCGAGGCCAGCGGGGCACGGTAGAATCACCCCGCGATGGGGTCGCCGAGGCGGCGCAGGCTTGCTTTTGAATTATTCCTGCTGACGTCTCCTTTTGGGTATTCTTATAGCCGGCTGAGGCAGAAGATAATTCGGGGGTCGTCCCCGCTTGCTCTCGAAAACTATTTTTTGGAGGTATCTATGGACTCGCGTATGGCCATGGGAGTCATCGTAGGCAACCGGGGCTTCTTCCCGGATCATCTTGCCAAGACCGGGCGAGACGAGATCATCGAAGCGTTGACCAGAAACTGCATTGACCCGATCTTGTTGACGCCAGAGGAATCCAAGTACGGCGCCATCGAGACCCGCGCCGACGCCCGCAAGTGCGCCGATCTCTTCAAAGCGAACAAGGACAAGATCAGCGGCGTCATAATCACGCTGCCCAATTTCGGCGAAGAGCGCCCGATGGCCGAAACGCTCCGGATGGCTGACTTGGAGGTTCCGGTCTTGATCCAGGCGACCCCGGACAGCCCGGAGCTCATGTCGATCAAGTACCGTCGTGACAGCTTCTGCGGAAAGATGTC
>Ga0105104_10000411_pt1 | contig 32662 bp, 27 predicted proteins | sample PPLLaktember2015_3_FD_87034 | JGI IMG/M metagenome (GOLD analysis project Ga0105104, IMG submission 87034) | Freshwater sediment microbial communities from Prairie Pothole Lake near Jamestown, North Dakota, USA - PPLs Lake P7 Core (6) Depth... | ecosystem: Environmental > Aquatic > Freshwater >... | reverse complement strand
CGCTGAAGTGACTGCCGTGTGCAGCACTAGAAATGTGGATCAGGCGCGCTCGCTAGGGGCAGACCATGTCATAGATTACACCAAAGAAGATTTCACTAAAAGTAGTCAAAAGTATGATCTCATCTTTGCTGCAAACGGATATCATTCTCTATCAGATTATAAGCGTGCTTTAACTCCCAAGGGAATTTATGTCATGGCCGGAGGAACCAAGTCACAAATTTTCCATGCGATGCTTTTCGGATCATTTATGTCGGAACGCGGGGGCAGGAAAATGGGAGGCGTCTCGGCAAAAAGAAGTCAGAAAGATCTGCTTATACTCAAAGAGCTTTTGGAAGCGGGCAAGATTGTCCCCGTAATTGACAAACGGTATCCGTTAAGCGAGGCGGCTGAAGCGCTTCGGTATCTTGGATCTGGACATGCGCGGGGGAAAGTGGTGATAACGGTGGAAGAGCGGGTGTGATATAATGTGTTCTCCCCGTTCCAAAACTCCTTTTGAGAACGTGTGAATAGATTGGAAGCGGAGCTTCCAGTCATGCACTCCCAAGCAGAGCTTGGGAGCGAGATGCGGTAAGAGCTTTAGCGACTGATGGAGGAGGAAGAGAAGTGTTTTGAATATAAATACATAATGGTTGTTGCTTTTTATATTGTTCTTTTGCAATATGTCCTAGTTATCAGCGTCAATAGTGAAGATGTCCTTTACCTTCTTCGTATAGTGGGAGCTATGGAGAGGTAAAACGGGACCAGGCATCTTTCTTTCAATTAATTTCATCTCAATTACATTAGTACAATTTTGTAACGAGGCATAATTTATGTCTTTGTTGCAGCGTTCTACCATAAATATTATCAAATCTGTCGTTGTTCCCATCTACGGACCTATCCAGACCTAAAATTATGTCGAATTCCATTTTATGGTAAACTTAAACATACGGTCCAGGTAAAACCTTACAAGGATAGGTCAAGGCATGGATGAGATATACCGGCTGCGGTGGAGGCGGGCGAAGCGTTTATAATTGCGCATAACCATACATTCTTACAAGCGCAAATAAAAAACTTTGACAGTAGAAGTCGTTAGGCTTTGCATTCACAATAATAAGGAGAGATCATGTCAGAGACACAAGCTATTGTTTTCACTCACTTGCCAGTGACTATGAAACATCCGAAAGATTCATACGATGCAAATAAAAGAAATGATTTGATTAATAAAGTATTACCGTATTATACGGCATTCTTGAAATGCAAAAATATTGGATTAGTCTATGTTTATGTAGATACAGGTGTCCGATTAACCCTGCAGCATTATGGGAGCAACAACAAGAAGAGGGCATCCTTAAATTATTCCATTGAAGAGCTTGAGTTTGAACAGAATACAAGAAATTGCCTTAAGCTTGCAGTAAGGCAGGCTAAAGTCGCGCTGAGTAACGATCCAACCTTTGACCCGTTAAAGGCACCGAAATTTCAGTTCATCGGCTTACCGCATCTTACGGGTCTTATACATTCCCTCTATGAAAGCAATAGACAGCTTCTTAATGATCTGGCAGGACCCAATGGCAATTTCACATACGATTCCCCCAAATTTATTGAAGCAGTTATTCGAATTAAGCATGGGGACCATCGTCCTATACTCCGATTTGACTCAGATGTTGAAACAAATGAAGACGATATAAATATAATTTTAGATTGGATAAAAAGAACTCCAAATGGTGCTTATGCTTTTTTCTCGGGAGGGTATGGAATAAAGGGAAACCTTATAGATCCCGTCAATGATTATGCAATCCGTTTACATTGGTTGGTTGATATTGACGTGTACAATACAGGGCAAAATAATAATGATCAAAGGATGAAGGCAGACAGTCTTACTAAAGAGGGCGAAAAATTTTTACGAGATATTGGTGAAATAGGTGCAACACAAGTTCCAACTCTCGCTACTCGCAGAACACAACAAGTAATCTCGGGAGCCGGCCTTTATATGACGCAACGTACCATACTTAAGCTTCCTCCATTTATGTCATTTTTGAATTTAACACTTTGGGTTGATGATCATCTCAAACGACGATTGCATGAAGCATTAGGAGACCTTACATCAGCTGATCCGGAACATCTTCAAAATGTATTATTCAAACAGGACCGGCATCCTCATGGCATTAAACCCATGACCAACAGAAAGACTATTAAAGAAATTGAAGATTATTTTGACAGAATACTAAGAGGTTGTATATTTCATGCCTTAATTATGAAACCCGATGGAACAAAAGGGCCTCTGAGTTCTGAGATCGAAAATGTTATTCCGCCGCGTAAACCGCGTATAAACGAAAAGAGCATAGAAAAAAGGCTCAGGATTGAAGCTATGAAGACGATGAGTTCGGTCTTTTCTATTTGGAAAAAAGAAGATTATTATAATAGTCTGCGATTCAATAAATGGGCGAACAAGGCGATCCGAAAACAGAATATCATTGTCGATTCTCTCATAAGAGATGCTATAGCCTATATAAGACTTGTTTCAAGATGGAGTCTTTTCCAAGGGGCAATTACTAATCTTCAAGACTATCAAGCTTACTGGCTCTATAGAGGGATATGATAAGGAAACAAGTGCGGGAAAAGATTGATCGGCTGCTGATGGAGGCGTGGGAAGTAGTTTGAGTGAGGTGATGGACAAAGTGGCATAAAGAGAAAAAGGGGAAACTCATTACACGTTCAAAAATTTCTCCTTCCATTTTAAATTACTTCACGGATCCCTGTAAATCCCGAACAGTACTGTTATAATGGCAAGAGAGGCTGCGAGTCCCGCAAAACGGGATGACAAACGGAGCGCAGTTATTCTTTGCATGCATACAACATGGTACATCCCTGCAGGCGGAATAATTATTTTTCAGAGAGTTTTGAAAGATGCTGCCGTGCTTCATCCTGCTGGTACTTCTCGCGAAGGTTTTTCGGCTGCAGCTCTATGACGCGGCGCAGGGATGCGGCGGCTTGCGCGGTGTCTCCCATCGCTTGATAGGTCAAGGAAAGTTCGTAATAGGCGAATGAATTAGCCGGATCGTATCGGATCGCAGTTTTCAGATTCTGCTCCGATGCTGCCAGCGTGCCGGAAAGATTTTCGCCGAACACCACACGGACAACGCTTTTCTCGATCCAGCTGAGCTGCGCACCGACCCGCTCGAAGATGGCGCGAATGACATACGGATATGAAAACGTGGAATCCCGCTCCAGCGATTGCTGCACATTCAACTTTACTATTTTCCCTATCGCAATCTTCTCCCAAACTCCAACGAAAGGTATGAGACTTCCTTTGGCAAGCGCCATCCAGAAGTGTGTCACCGCGCTGTCAGGATAATAATGCGCCAGCGAGTCTGCATACATGAGGGCGATGCGGTATTCCGACTCCGACGCTGTATCGTTCCTCAGATGAATTTTACCGTTGTCGTTATAAATTCGCACCATCCGGAGGAGAGTAGCATAATCCGTAGGTGATTCCCTGTATGCCTGCTCGTATTCCGCTAATGCATGCTTGTTATCGAGTGCAAGATAGTATTCATCGCCGCGTGCAAGATGATTGACGGGCGATGGGTGAGCGAAGAACAGGATGAGAGCGATGTATGGAATGGTCATCAGTTTTTCACATTGTGTCTATTCTCATGATAATCCTTTTAGATTTGATATAAAACGTACATCTTTCCCCTTTGAGTTCCGTCCGGTCCGGTAAAACGTAAGACGGACTTTCGATTTCGGCTATGACGAATGGCTGCGCGATCGAGAAGCACACCCTATGCTCTCCCTCGAAAATGAGGGGGACAAAAAAAGCGCATAATTATTCAGTTGAGAGAATCGAGAGCCTAAAAAGAATGCCCCACTATGCAGGGCAACAAAATATATCTAATGTTCTCCAGATCGGGAACAGGAAGGTTCAAAAAGAAACGGCTCCGGAATTTCTCCTGGAGCCGTCGGACCAGCGCTTATCACGCTGGTGCTGTTAAAATTCAATCACAAATATCATTTAAGTAAAACGAGTTTTCTGGATTCAGTATATGTTTGCGCTTGCCCATTCCGTCCTTCAGCCGGTACAACGGACAAACGACAAATATAAATACCGCTCGGCATATCGCTTGCATTCCATTGCCGGGAATATTCGCCTGCAGACAGTTCTTCAGATACAATCGTTGCCACCTCTCGACCCAGTACATCAAACACCCGCAGGGACGTATGGCTATTCGTCCCAATAGAAAACCTGATTGTCGTAACAGGATTAAACGGATTTGGATAATTTTGATGGAGTGCAAACGCGGAAGGGAGGGTTCCATTATCTTTCACGCCTGTGCTTGCATCCAGCGGCAGTGTTATGACCCAAAGTTTTGGCGAAATATTGTTCCCCTGCAGTCCCGTTTCCACCACATAGAGAATATTTCCTGCGCGCTCGATGCCCAGAGGTGAGTTCAAACCTGAAATCAGTTTTGTCACGTGAGCAATGTACTGGCCGTTCTGTTTCGTGAGCGCAACATGAACCAGGTCCTGACTTGTATCGCCCATTGCGGTGATGAGTCTGCTGTTGGAAAAGCTGATCACAAAGGCGCCGCCTTTTAAATTTCCGGCAAGCATGGAGTCATTGTCAAACACTATTCCGTCAATTGAACGGTGGGGAGTAAATGTGGAAACGGTCAGTCCGAGTGCGCTGGCATCACGCACGGCACCGGTGGTTGTGTCCCTGAATTTATCTGCGTCCGGTCCAATGCTCGGAATGGGCTCGGTAAACGTTACACCTTCTGGCCGGGATGGGTAAGCAGGGTCGTTGCTGTAGGTCGTATACAAACTTCCGCCACCCCATGCCGAAGTGCTTAAAAGCGGATCCGTGTGAGGATTATACGGATTGTATTGCTGCGGTGTATTGTCGCCTCCAATTCTCCAGGGAAATCCGTAATGATGGCCCTGCTGGAGCAGATTCAATTCCTCTGGGTCATCCCGATCATCCGAATTTTCCACGCCGAATAAATCTCCGCTCGGGCCGTACGCAAGATCGAATGTATTTCTGATGCCTTCTGCAAAAAGAAATCCGTTCGAGCGAAGCCACTCGCGGTCATTTTGCAGTATAATAGTATGCCCATTGACGGGCAGCTTCAGGATGATGGAGGTCAGGCCCACCTCCCGAAATCCTCCATGCATTTCACCGTGGTCGGTGGCCGCGCCGCTGTTGACGTAGAGTGAATCGCCCTGCTTGTTGAGAACGATGCCGTTCATACGATGATTATAAATATTTCCGTACGGATATGCGACGGTTTGTGCGATGATACTCCACGTCCGGTGTTCGCTTCCGGAACCATCCGGAACGCCTTTGACAATGGTTGCGGTACCAAATTGGCCTGTCGAGTCATTCCCAACCAGGTACATCGTTCCATCGTTTCCAAAGATCATGCCTAACGGCGCATTCAGGCCATGATCTGATGTCTGGTACGCGGTGGCTAAGCTTGCCGATCCTCCCGCACTCCAATTGACCCGTTGAATGATCCCGTTATTCTGCAGGATATAGAGATTGCCGGAAACAGGATCCTGTTTAATGCGGACTGTGTTGGACCCGACAATTCCTGCCTGCCTGATAGTAATATCGGAGCGTGTCACTTTTGGTTGGGCATTCAGACATATTGCCTGTAAGAAAATCAATGAGAGGAGAACGGTAATTCTTCCTGCCTGCCGGGAATGAAGCATTGATGACTCCTTGTGTGTGATACCACTGCAACACGTATGTTAGAGGAGGAGTTTCCAATGCATCGTATAGAGGCTTTGGCTAAAGAGAATGGCTTCATAATGAGAAGCACCCCCTGTGGTCCCCCTCGAAAATGAGGGGGACAAAAAACGTAAAAACAATTATCAGCTTTAAGCCGAAGACTGAAGTCTTCGACTACCGGGATTCGGCACGCTTTCAGCAGGATTCTTAAATACCATCTATAAAGTCATTGCGAGCCCGACACACCTGCCCGCCTTTTTTTGGGGCGGGGTCGGGCGAAGCAATCTCGCTTTTTATGTTGACTCTGAATTGAGATTGCTTCGCTTCGCTCGCAATGACTTACTATGCTTTTTTTTGTATCTGTGTATACCAGCTGATCACACTTAACTGATTCGCTACCCTCAATTGGATTAATCACCGACGAAGCATTTCCGCGGAACTTTCAGTATATTTCGACTGTTTAACTATCAAAGTCGAAAGGTCAGTTTTGCAAAACACGCTTACGAAAGATAAAGAAGACCTTATCCTGCAGGCGGCGCAGCTCCGGTTCGCCGGTTACGGCTATTCCAAGGTCACAATGGATGAGATCGCCGAAGATATCGGGATGGCAAAGGCATCGCTCTATTATTACTTCCCGACCAAGGAGGCGATCTTCCGCTCGGTGATCCGTCATGAGCAGAACGAGTTCCTTTCCCGTCTTAAGGCGGCCATAGAAGAGCCGCTTACTGCCGGCCAAAAATTTTTGGAGTATATTCGGCTTCGTATCAAACTGACGGAGCAATTGAGCAACCTGAGCCACTTCCATACGCAGGGATGGAACGAAGTCAAACCGATTTTTAAGGATCTCTTTCCCGAATTTCTTCAGCAGGAATTGCAGCAGATCGCGCACATATTACACGAGGGGAAAAAGAACCATGAGTTCCGGCTCGATCACCCGCAAAAAACCGCATCGATGATTCTGCACATACTTCAGGGACTCCATCTCCGGTTCTTCCGCGGGTACGGTCATCAAGCCATCGATGAATCTGACCGTGTTTGCTATGAACACGAAACGCTTCTGTTTGCCGAGACCATTCTTCATGGCATCATCAGTAAATCATAGTATCTAATCGAAAGGATAATCTTTCATGAAATCGAAGACAGTGAAAAAGAATATTCCACTACCGGCACCGGAGATACCGCAGGAAATAAAGCCCGTGGTGGAAGTTAAAGACGAAGAACCTATCGAAACCGTTCCGATGTACAAAAATGTGAAAGTCGTGATACCGCTGTTCCTCGTTGTTCTGGCGATCTCAATTTTCGCGTGGAATTACTACATCCAGCTCCGCGATTTTGTGTCGACGGATGACGCCTATATCGATGCAGACCGTGTTTCCGTCAGTGCAAAAATTTTGGGGAGGATCGATCAATTAACTGCAGAGGAAGGCGACTCGGTCCGGCAGGGTCAGGTTTTGGTGCAGCTCGACGACAGCGATTTACGCGCCCAGGAAACCCAGGCAAAAGCGTCTCTTTCGTTCGCCCATGAAAATGTTCTCCTTGCGCAGGTCAATCTGCAAAAAGCCGAGGCCGATTATCAACGCGCCTCCACACAGTTTCATGGAAATATTATCCCGAAGGAACAATACGACCACGCGGAAAGTGAATTCGCATCGTCCCGCGCACGTCTCAATATTGCACGTGCACAGGTGGTATCGGCGCAATCCCAGCTTGGTGTGATACAGACGCAGTTGAGTAACACGATTATTGCCTCGCCGATGACGGGCGTGATATCAAAACGGTGGGCGCTCACCGGCGATGTAGTTCAGCCGGGTCAAGCTATCTTCACCATTTATAATGTAAAAGATGTCTGGGTGACTGCGAATCTGGAGGAGACCGCTCTCGGGGCATTGCGTCTCGGGGATACCGTCGATATCAAAGTGGATACCTATCCGAATCTGAAATTTGGAGGTACCATTCTTCGGCTGGGATCGAACACCGCATCGCAATTCTCATTGATCCCCCCGAATAATGCTTCGGGGAATTTTACAAAAGTGACGCAGCGTGTCCCCATAAAAATATCCGTTGAACAATTTTCCGGCTCGCATCCGACGCAGGTAAAATTGCTCCCGGGGATGTCCGTTGAAGTAAAAGTGAAGGTGCGTTAATTATGTTTGAAGGAATAACACATCGCCTGAAGCAGGGGTTTACAAGTCGCGTACCGTCGCTGCATCACGAGCACGACTGGTACCGGTGGTGGGTCCTGGCGAACATCATGATCGGGACGTTTATGGTGGTGCTCGATGCGACCATCGTCGATGTCGCGTTGTCGAAAATTATGTCGACGTTCGGCGTCTCGGTCGATAAAGTCGAATGGGTGGTGACCGCCTACATGCTGGTCTTTGCCGTCCTGCTCCCGACATCCGGCTGGATTGCAGACCATTTCGGATACAAACGAACATATTTTTTAGCATTGGCATTGTTTACGCTGGGCTCATTTCTCTGCGGGCTGGCGTGGAATGAAAACATGCTCATTCTGTTCAGAATCGTTCAGGCATGCGGCGCCGGATTACTCATGCCGACGGGCATGGCGATTGTCACCCGTGAATTTCCGCCGAAACAGCGCGGACTTGCACTCGGATTCTGGGCTATTTCAGCGGCGGCTTCCGTGTCGCTCGGACCTATGATTGGCGGGTATCTCATAGATACCATCAACTGGAATGCGATCTTTAATGTCAATGTGCCGGTCGGCATCATGGGATTGTTTGCGACTGCCGTTATTCAGCGGGAATATAAAACGGAACGCACGCGATCGTTTGATGTGATCGGATTTATTTCGATGGCTGCGTTTCTCTGCGCGCTTCTCCTGGCATTGACGGACGGGAATGCAGCGTGGAATACCGGCGGATGGACGTCGCCGTTTATCATTTCCTGTTTTATGATCGCGGCTCTTTCGCTCACCATTTTCTTTATCACGGAATTAACCATCGAACATCCGCTCATCGATTTGAGCCTGTTCAAGGATTTTAATTTCAGCATTGCGAACGGCATTCTTTTTATTTTTGGATTCGGCATGTTCGGCAGTACGTTTTTACTGCCGCTCTACCTGCAGCTCTCACTCGGATACACGGCATTTCAGGCAGGGTCGTTGTTTCTGCCGGTCGGGATACTTCAGGCAATCACTGCTCCGATTTCCGGATATTTGTCGGATAAAATCGATCCGCGAATTCCGGCGGGCATCGGCATAACGCTCCTTGCCGGCAGCCTGTTCATCAATAGTTCATTGTCGTTGTATTCAGAACATCACCAGATCATGCTCGCGTTGTATATCCGCGGATTTGCCATGGGACTGATGTTTACGCCGCTCTCCATGGCGGCATTGTCGAATGTTCCAAAACATAAAATCGGACAGGCATCCGGATTGTTCAACATTATCCGGCAGCTGGGAGGAAGTTTTGGAATCGCGTTTATGAGCACGTTATTGCTCCGCCGTACCATTTATCATATGGCGATCTATGGACAGGCGGTCAATCCGCAATCGGATACCTATCACGCGGTTGCTCAACATTTATCCCGATTCAGCATGGATGCAATGGCGGGAAATCAAACGCTCGGCGCGATGCGGGCCAATGCGTTGATCGCATCTCATATTTCAACACAATCGTTCATTCAGGCGGTCGGAGATGATTTTCTTATCGCATCGATAATTACCATTGCGGCGCTTGTTCCCATACTTTTTATCCGGACGAAGAAACGGGAAAAATCTGAACATGTGATCGATGCGGAATAACAATTATTACCTGGGCGTCACGAACCATTCCATGTAACCTTGACAAGGTTGTCGCGGTATGCTTGTCCTGCGCTGTTTGCGGGAGAATGTGACACCCGGGGTAGTAAAGGTTATTGAAGCATCCAGGCAGTCAATACACCTGAAAAATTCTTGGCAGTCACGGACCATTCCGTGACTGTAACTAAGTTTAGAAGTCTATCAAGGATACAGTATTATGAAATTGCTCGGTTTTCTCGTTTTAATCTTTTTCAATATCTCAATCTCGGCTGCACAGGATTCCTTGACCGTTGAGCAGGCGGTCCAGCGGGTCCTGCAAATCCATCCTGCGATAGAACAGGCGCTGGCGAATACCCGGGCAGCGGAAGCACGCGTCTCCCAGGCTGCGAGCGTGCAGCTTCCGGATGTTTCAACAGAAGCCGCATATACACACATCGGTCCGGTACCGGCATTTTTCTTCGGCGGGCAAAATCTGGTTCTGGCGCCTGCAGATAATTATGATGCGCACATTATCGGGCGGTACACCGTTTACGATTTCGGGAAAACGAATTCCGCCGTTGATATGAGCCGGTCAAAGGTTCAAGCATCGCGCGATATGGTCGATCTGACAAAAAGTAATCTCGAGCTGCAGACGATCCGCACGTTCTATACAATCGTTTTGCTGCGGAAAAGCCTGCTCGTGCAGGATGAACAAATTGCGGCACTCAACGAACATCTTGCCATTACGCAAAAACGGGTGGCCGCGGGAAGCGCAACGAACTTCGATGTCCTCACGACACAGGTGCGAGTCGCCGCATCGCAGAATCAGCGGGTGGAAATTCTCAATTCGCTTCAGAAACAGGAGTCGATCTTCCGTCAGCTTCTCGGACTTCCGGCAAACACGCCGGTGCTCATTCGAGGTTCATTTGAGCAAACCTCCATTGCACTCAACATCGATTCTCTCCAGCGCACGGCGATAGAGCAGCGGCCCGAGCTGAAGCTGGCACGCGACGCGGAACAATCCGCGCAGCTCCAGAAGAAATTCAGTTCCCTCGGGAATATGCCGGTGCTCAATGTCAACCTCGCCTATGGAGTGAAAAACGGATACGAGCCCAATATTTACGCACTCCGCGGAAACTGGATGTGGGGAGTGCAGGCGCGTGTGCCGTTGTTCGACGGCGGCCGGGTGAGTCATCAGGAGGAAGAAGCACAGGCCTCCCTGCAGGCGGAACAGGCGCATGGCCGGGACGTCGAACGGCAGGTCCGCTCCGATGTGGAGCAGGTCGCGGCGGATGTTCAGGCGGCCCTGGATAAAGTGAAGATCTCGGAAGTGCAATTACGACAGGCCATGGAAGCCGTTTCAATTGCGCGTACCCGGTACGAAACCGGTTCGATCACGAATCTGGATTTGCTGGACGCAGAGACGGCCGAATCAGCTTCCAAGCTGACGAATCTGCAGGCATTGTATCGTCTGATGCTGAATAAATACGAACTCGATCGGGCGACAGGAAAACCGTTCGACTATTGACGGTTATTTCCGGTGGACTGGCAGTCACGGACCATTCCGTGACTGTAACATGAATGTGCCAGTGTCTCTGTTTACATTTTGTTATGCGTCACGCTGTGGACCGTGATGCACAGGCGCATAAAAAATCCTGGCAGTCACGAACCATTTCGTGACTGTAACAAATTTCAATGGATATATTTTTACCGTGACACCCAGGTAAACGTTGTTGATTCAAGATTCTATTTCCAATCGGTCTTGATATTTATGACAGAATGATCATCTAGAATATAATTCCTCGCACTTGAAAAGATATAATCTTCCGGGTTTTCCACCAGGCCTGCTTTCACCGGATTATTATGAATGTACCCTAATTTCGTAAGCAACATTCCTTCATTATGAATTACTTCATCATCAAAACGCGGCATCCAGAATTTGCGTTTCTGTGAATGTGAATTAGATAAATAAGCTGAATCCTCAAATAATTTTATTAAATTGGTCTGTCCATCGTGCTCAATTGCTTCCATAATATCCCATGCACTGTATTTTTTAACGTCCCTCATAATATCGGAAACGCTTCCCTGCGATGATTTTATTTCGATGATCCAATGAAGGTGGGACGGCATTGTCGCATATCCAAGAATTTCGAATTTATATCGTTGCTGATAGTAGCGGATATTATGAAGAAGTATGTCGCAATACTCCTTCTTTATAAACACTTTTGCATGATGCACAACGGTCGTTGTAATAAAGAAAAACTCTTCGCCCTTTAAGAGTTGCCGCCCCCGCAATCCCATTTCTATAATTCTCCCCTATTATTTATTTGATTGAGAATGATTAATTGTAAGTGTCACGGTGTGGACCGTGACACCCAGGTAACAGTAGATAATTTAAGAATATCCGTTTACGTTGGGGAAGTTATGTATACGTATCACGGTGTGGACTGTGACGCCCAAGTTAGTACAATTTCCTGGCAGTCACGGACCAATCCGTGACTGTAGCATGTGCCTACCAACGTTTCTGTATAAGTTCAGGTAAAGTGTCACGGTATGGACCGTGACACCCGGGTTCTTAGGGAGGCTACGTTAGCCGGGTAATGGTAGATAATTTATGAATCTCTGTTTAATTACAATTACCTGGCAGTCACGGACCAATACGTGACTGTAACAGGGCATTACAAATCAAACCATTGCTCAACAGTCTTCTGATGGTGTCCCTTAAATCTCTTGTGCGAGAATTCGTTGTTATGCACGTTGTACCGGTAATCTTTTTCCCATTTCCCGATATTGTTCCGCAGCGCGCGCAGCGCCTCCATGATAAATTCCGCTTCGTCGCTGGTCGTCGTCGGATGCAGGGACATTCGTACCCATCCCGGCTTGGTCGAAAGATCGCCATGATCGATCCGTTCCGTTATCGCACTGGAATGCGGCTGATCGACATGAAGCAGATAGTGTCCGTACGTACCGGCGCATAAACAGCCCCCGCGCACTTGGATTCCGAACCGGTCGTTTAAAATTCTAACGACCAGGTTATAATGGATATCATCAAAATAAAAAGAAATGATCCCGAGCCGCTCATCGATATGATCTGCGAGGATCTTCAGGCCCGGGATCGTCCGCATTTCTCTGAGAATCCCGGGGACAATCTCTCCCTCGCGTTTGAGCATCTGTTTCACACCCATTAGATCTTTTAATTCCACCGCAAGTGCGGACCGGATGGCCTGGAGGAATCCGGGAGTGCCGCCGTCTTCGCGTTCTTCAATATCGGGTTTGTAGCGGTATTTTCCCCATGGATTGGTCCAGAGAATAGTGCCGCCGCCCGGTTGATCGGGAGATTTGAGGTGATAGAGCTCCGAATCGAAGACCATGACGCCGGAGGAACCGGGGCCTCCCAAAAATTTATGCGGGGAAAAGAAGATCGCATCCAATCGTTCCAGCGGATCGGCGGGATGCATGTCGATCTTCACGTACGGCGCCGAGGCGGCAAAATCGATGAAACAAACACCGGCATGTTCATGCATGATTTTTGCGAGCTGGTGATACGGAGTTTGAATGCCGGTCACATTGGAGCAGGCGGTAAATGAACCTATTTTCAACGGGCGGTTTTTATATTCGTCCAGGGATTCCTGGAACCGGTCAATATCGACCAGTCCTTCTTTTGTCGGCGGAATGATGCAGACATCCGCGATCGTTTCATACCATGAGGTATGATTAGAGTGGTGTTCCATGTGCGTCACGAACACGACCGGTTTTTTTCCGGGGGGGAGAGAAAAAAACTGATCGAGCTGATCCGGATATTTCAAACCCAGCATCCGCTGAAACTTGACGAGCGCGGCGGTCATGCCAAATCCGACATTCAGCAATGCGTCTTTAGGCCCGGCGTTCACATGGCGTTTAATCACTTCGTGTGCGTAGTGATACGCCTGCGTCATCATGGTGCCGGTGATATTGGTCTCGGTATGCGTGTTGCCGACGAACGGGCCGAAGGTATTCTGTATCTTTTCTTCAATGGGGGCATACAGTCTTCCGCTTGCCGTCCAGTCCGCATAGACGATTCTTTTTTTGCCGAAGGGGGTGGAAAATGTCTGCCGGTCTCCGACAGTGTTTTTCCGGTATGGTGAAAAATATTTTTCGAGGTTCATATGATTGATATTTTATTATCCATTTGTAGGGACGTTCAGCGGAACGTCCCTACAAATCGAAATTATATTTGTGACAGCGCCTGATCCAGATCCCAGATAATATCTTCGGCGGCTTCGACGCCGACCGAAAGCCGCACGAGATTGTCGGCGATGCCGAATTCCTTTCGTTTCTCCAGTCCGACCGCCGAATGGGTCATCGCTGCCGGATGTTCTGCAAGCGATTCCGTCCCGCCGAGACTGACCGCCAGTTTGACCATCTTCAGCGAATCCAGAAATCGGAATGACGCCAGTTCGTCGCCCTTGACAAGAAAACTGATCATGGCCCCCGGCGACAGGCACTGTTTTTTATAAATAATATACTGAGGATTGTCCCGTTTTAACAGTCCGAGATACAATACCTTTTCCACTTTGGGGTGTGTCGAAAGCCACTCTGCAATTTCCTGCGCGTTCTGAGCGGCGGTGGTCATCCGCATCTTGAGCGTTTCAAGGCTTCTCAGGAGCAGCCAGCCGGTCAGCGGGCTTGCCATGGAGCCCAGCGCGACACGCAATGATTTAATCCGATTGATCAGTTCCTTGGAACCGAGACAGGCCCCCGCGACGACATCGCTGTGCCCGCCGATATACTTTGTCGCAGAATAGATGACCAGGTCCACGCCGTGTTTTATCGGATGTTGGAACACGGGACCAAGAAATGTATTGTCCAGCGCGGTCAGTACCTTGCGGTCCTTTGTAGAAAAATGTTTTGCGATCTCCACGCACATATCGATATCAATCAGGCAGTTCGTCGGATTTGCAGGGGTTTCAAAGAAGATCATACGGAGTTTATCGGCGGCTCCGGCCCGCTCGACGATCTCGATGATCTGCTGCCTGGTGTGCTGAACTCCGAAGTTTAACGTTTGGATCCCGAATTTTGTGAGTGTTGATTCAAAGAGATGTTCCGTCCCTCCATAAATCGGTTCGCTGCTCAGGAGAACATCTCCGGGTTTCAGCAGTTCAAGGACCGCTGTGCTGATTGCGGCCATCCCGCTGTCAAAGACCGCACATGCTTCGGCGCCGTCCCATATCGTCAGCCGGTCTTCAAGAATTTCCAGATCCGGATTGTTGATCCGGCTGTAAATGAGTCCGGCGCCATGTTTGCCCGGCTCGCGTGTGCCATGCGCCATCTCGAAAAATTCTTTTCCGTCCTTCGCATTTTCGAAAACGAACGTGGACGTTTGAAATATGGGGCATTTGACGGCCCCTTCCGACAATTCCGGCTTGTAGCCGTACCCCATCATCAGAGTCTCGGGTTTCAGTACTTTCCTGTTTCCATTGGAGACAAGTTCTTTATCCATAGCGCACCCCATCAGTTTGTTCGCGGCAGGAAATGATTTGAGGAAGAAGGTACAGGAATATCCTCTAAAAGCAACAGGGGAAGGGGTGACTGGTTTGAGGACTGACGCAGCTCCGTGCGGATGATGTATTGGGTGATCCCTATGAGGCCCGGTGCCGGATCATCCTGAACAGAAAGAATACGAGGACAATATTGAGGAGAAAGAGAGCGATGCGGATGAACGTGATGTGCTCTGATAATTCATAAAGTTCCATCGGTAAAAAAAGTCCGCCGGAAGCGACGCCAAACCAGATGGCCCAGAGCCGGTCGTTCCATAAACCGTACGCTTCGGCGAATCGGATAAGCGAATAGAGCAGCGCTGAGGCGCTGAGCATCCAGAATTGGACATTGCCGAGATTGGTAAGAGTGGTAATGAAGATCTCAGGATAATGCCGGGCAGGATTGAGATGCAGCAGGCGTACGATCTCCGCTGCCTGCTGCTGAGTATTTTGATGGATGAACGTCAGCAGGCCGGCGCCGACCAGCAGCACCAGGAGTCCTTTCGCGGCTTCAAAGAGGGAAAGGAGTTTTAGGATTTTTTTTGATGTCTGATGTTTTGGTGTCATAAATAAAAAATGTGCGGAAGAATATTCCCTCCGCACATCGAATATTGGAAATGATCGTTGCGGTGATTACTTATTTGCCTGATAAAATTCTTCCATATGCTTCGCCAGGAGTTCTACGGATTCCATCGGGCAGGCGTTGTACACCGAAGCGCGCATGCCGCCAACGGAGCGGTGCCCTTTCAGTCCGAGCATTTTTTTTGCCTTTGCTTCGGTAATAAATTTTTCCTCCAGTTCGGGCGTCGGGAGGTTCCACGTGATGTTCATCAGGGAACGGTCTTCTTTGACCGCGACCGCGCTTTTATAGAACGTCGGATACGCATCGAAAATATCGTAAATCAATTTCGCTTTCTTTTGATTCCGCGCTTCAATGGCTTCCAAACCGCCTTCCTTGATGATCCATTTCAATGTCCGGCCGACCACAAAGACCGGCAGGCATGGCGGCGTGTTGTACATCGAGCCCGCATCGACGTGCGTTTTATATTTCAGCATCGACGATAAATTCTGTTTCGCTTTTGCTTCCATCCATGCTTTTTTAATCACCACCATCACAACGCCGGCCGGTCCCAGATTTTTTTGACCGCCTGCGTAAATGAGGCTGTACTTTGAAAAATTGCGTTTGATGCTGAGGATATCCGAAGACATATCGGCGGTCAACGGGACGCTGCCGACATCAGGATCGGTTTTCCACTCGGTGCCGTAAATGGTGTTGTTTGTGGTGATGTGGACGTAATCTGCGTCGGGTGAATATTTAATATTCCTGGGCAGTTGATTGAAATTGGTCGCTTTGGACGTTGCCACTTCCACCGCTTCCCCGATAATCTTTGCTTCTTTTAATGCTTTTGATGCCCACTCGCCGGTATTGACATAGTCCGCTTTCTTCTGCAGGAAATTGAGCGGGAGCATGGCGAATTGCATACTGGCACCGCCGCCGAGGAATATGACGGCATACTCCTGCGCCGATAAGCCCATCAGGCTTAAGGCATCCGCCTGCGCTTCTGCGACCACTTTATCAAATGCCTTGTCGCGATGGCTGATTTCCATAATTGAAACGCCGATATTGGCAAAATCCATGACGGCATCGCGTGTCTCTTCGATGACGGAAAGAGGAAGTACTGCCGGTCCAGCAAAGAAATTATGTGCACGTGCCATACGTTTTTCCTTTCTCAAATTTTATGTTCGGTAACCGCGGGAGGTCTTTTCTAACACTTTAACATACTAATATTTTCATAAACTGTCTAGCGCTATTTCTGCGGGATTATGCAGCCGTTCTGAGGGTTTCCCGTGAATCCAGGGTTGCTGGTTAAAACATTTTTTGGTATACTTTGTACAGAATAATTCACCGAATATTTCCTCCTTCGGCTTTACCCAGACCCGGATTCGAATCAGATGGATTGCCGGGGGAAATTCACTACATCAATCCTATGGAGTTTACTATGAATATTCTCGTATCCGATGGAATCACGCCCGACGGCGCAAAAATCCTTACCGATGCAGGTCACAAGGTAGATAAACTCAAACTCACACCGGAAGAGCTCCTGCAGAAAATCGGCGATTATGATTGCATTATTGTCCGGTCTGCAACAAAAGTAACGAAGGAAGTCATTACTGCAGGAACAAAACTCAAAGTAATTGCCCGCGGAGGCGTCGGCCTCGACAATATCGACGTGCCTTTTGCCGAAAGCAAAAATATTAAAGTGCTGAATACTCCGGCCGCATCGACCGTCTCGGTCGCGGAGCTGGCGTTGGCCCACATGCTTGCCGTTTCGCGTTTCCTGCATGTGAGTTCGATGGAAATGCGGCAGGGGAAATGGCCGAAGAAGGAATATGGAGAGGGGATCGAGCTGTACAAAAAAAATCTCGGTATCCTCGGCCTCGGGAATATCGGCAAGGAAGTGGCGAGACGCGGTCTGGCGTTCGGCATGCACGTTTTGGCATACGATCCGCCGTTCACCCCGATGGACTTCTTTGTCGAAATCACGTCCAAGGAAAAAGTTCTTGCAAACGCAGACTTCATCACGCTTCACCTGCCCTTCGATAAAAAGCTTGGCCCGGCCATCGGGAAGAAGGAATTTGATATGATGAAGAAGGGCGTGGTGATCGTCAACTGCGCGCGCGGCGGTGTGGTCGATGAAGCAGCACTGCTCGACGCGTTAAATTCAGGGAAGGTGGCAGGCGCCGGGCTGGATGTCTTTATGAATGAACCGCCGACCGATGCACAGAAAGCGCTCATTAATCATCCGCGCGTCAGCGTCTCGCCGCACATCGGCGGATCGACCGTTGAGGCGCAGGCACGCGTCGGAACGGAGATTGCTCAAAAGGTCGTGCAGGCGTTCAGTGTCCAGGAACAGCATTCGTAATCGACGGAGTTTAAAAATAGTCTCCAAAATATTGCCGCGACCCTCTGCACCGAAAGCGTAAACGCTTTTGGTGCAAGGCCGGGGCAGGGTTTTCTCTCAAACCGTCTCATCGATAACTCAATCAGAAAAAAAATGTCGACCATCCGACCATTCAAAGCATTTAGACCGAAACCTGAATTCGCCGGCGAAGTCGCGGCAAGGCCGTATGACGTGCTGAACTCAGATGAAGCGCGGGAAGAAGTAATGGGGCATCCGAATTCATTTCTGCACGTCGGCAAACCGGAAGTGGATCTCGACCCGGGGATCGATCTCCATGATCCCCGCGTGTACGAAAAGGGAAAAGAGAATCTCCAGAAGCTCATTTCACAAAATATTCTATTGGAGGATTCCGCGCCCTTCCTGTATGTGTATGCCCAGACGATGGGTGACCATACGCAGTACGGCCTAGTCGGATGTGCATCGGTGGAGGAGTACTGGAATGAGGTCATTAAAAAGCATGAGTTGACGCGGAAGGACAAGGAAGAAGACCGCTGCAATCATGTGCGAGTCACCAATTCCCATTCCGGACCGATCTTTTTAACGTACCGCGAGAACGCAGAAATCGATGCGATCGTCACCCGGGTGACCCAGCAGCCTCCGGAGAACGACCACGTCGCTCAGGACGGCATCCGTCACCAGAGCTGGGTGATCAGAGAGTCAGGCGACGCCGGAAAAATCATTTCTGTCTTTAAAACAATTCCCCATCTCTATATTGCAGACGGCCATCATCGGTCGGCGGCCGCTGCACGGGTCGGCAGAGAGCGCGCCCGGTCAAATCCCCATCATCGCGGCGACGAAGAATATAATTTCTTCCTCGCGGTCTATTTCCCGGCAAACCAGCTGCGGATTATGGATTATAACAGGCTGGTGAAGGATTTGAACGGGATGACGAAAGATGAATTTTTCAAAAAGTTAAAGCCGAAATTTGATATTGTGGAATCACCCGGGCGTGTCAAACCGGCAAAGAAGGGCGACTTTGGTATGTATATCGAAGGCACATGGTACACCCTTTCCGCCGGCTCCAACCTGAATGCCGGGACTGATCCGGTCGAGCAGCTGGACGTCTCGATCCTTCAAAATCATGTGCTCGATTCACTCCTTGGAATTAAAGATCCGCGGGTGGATAAACGGGTTGACTTTGTCGGCGGGATCCGGGGTCTGGGTGAATTGGAGCGGCGCGTGAATTCCGGTGAAATGGAAATTGCCTTCAGCATGTATCCCACATCGCTCACCGAATTAATGGCGATTGCCGATAAGGGCAAAGTCATGCCGCCGAAGTCCACATGGTTTGAACCGAAACTCCGCGACGGATTATTTGTGCATTTCCTGGATTGAATCTTCGAAATTGATCTCTCGAAGATTCAATCCGTTTTGTTGAAACCAGGGTCAGTCCAACGTGTGTTCAGTCCAATTTTAAAAACCCTTCAACGAACTTGAAGCCTCGCTTCCGTTGCATCTCTTATCCCGGATATCTACATTGAAACGAAGCGCACATTTTCTTAAGGAATGACTCCCGTTGTCTGACGTTCTTCTTCTTCATCCAGCAGAGCAAGGAATTACTTTTGGCGGCATGCCTCCTCTGGGTATGGCGTGGGTTACCGCGTTTCTTCAATCGAAAGGGATTTCTACAACACTCGTCGACCTGCAGGTGACGGAGAAAAGTATCCAGTCGTTGCTCCAATCTTACAGTCCCCAGGTGGTTGGTATTGGGGGAACCTCGCATACCCGATTTGAGAGTTTTGGTATTGCTCGCCAAGTAAAAGCTTTTGCTCCGGATATTCAGGTCCTTTACGGCGGTTCACATGCGACATTTACCTCTGAAGATACCCTGGCCCATATTCCAGAAATCGATATTATTGTGAGGGGGGAAGGGGAGCAATCGACGTATAGCGTTGCATCACATGTGTTGAAAAGAGATTTAAATTTTTCGGATATATCGGGTATTAGTTATCGCAGAAACGGGAGCATCATTCATAATCCTGATGTACAAAGAATATCCAATCTGGATATGTTACCGTTTCCCTATCGCGATCCGGAAGCAATTCGACGGTACAATCTTCAGCTTGATTTTTTAAATATCCCCGCTGCCTCTGTCATGAGTTCACGCGGATGTCCTGTGAACTGTTCTTTCTGCTCGGCCAGCGCAATGTTTGGTACTCAGCTTACTTTGCGCTCAGCGGCAAATGTTGTCGACGAGATCGAATTTCTTCTCAAAGAATATCGTTACGAAGGAGTGAAATTCTTTGACAGTACATTGACGCTGAACCGAAATCATATTGAAGCAATTTGTGCAGAAATAAAAAACCGTAACCTGCGATTCCCATGGGAATGTGAAATACGCGTAAACGGGATGTCGCGCGACTTACTTCGCACCATGAAAGATGCTGGGTGCTATTACGTAGATTTTGGTGTAGAATCAGCCAGCCCTGCCGTGTTAAAATCCATGCATAAAGGCATTACCCTGAGCCAGGTGGAAAACGTGTTTCACTGGACGAAGGAACTCGGCATATTGACGAAAGCTTTTTTTACTTTTGGACATATAGGTGAGACTCTTGAAGATGCACGGACGACCGTTGAATTCATGGAGAGGAACGCCAAATATATCACGGTTGCCGCGACCGGTATTGGTGTCAGGATTTATCCGGGGACAGAAGTGGAGCATTATGCCCGATCAACAAAATTTCTGGACAGCGCGTTTTCCTGGTCGTCAGCCTTTGTCGATCAAAATGTCGAATCACTCGGGAATGATCCTCTTGTACCGGTTCTTATTCAGACTCAGTTTGGATGGAAAGAATTTCGAAAAATTGAATTCCGGCTTGCCAGATTCTGGATGAAAAATCCTCACGCTGCATTGAGTGTGATTTGGAGCCAGATAAAACTTGGAAGAAGCCGTATACTTCTTCGTCTAGTACGACGATTTATTGAAATTCATATACTGAGACGAACATCCCGATAAGCCGCTCTGCGACCGACAATGCTTTCCTTTCGTTCGTTGCTTCTCGAGCCCGAGTTTTCTAAATTGATTTAACGATTATGCTTTTTGCACAAATTTTCGCAATTGGCGCGTGACAGTTTTGGAATGATGATCCTCAATATGGTGTTATTGATCGTAACGTAATGGAACTGGGAGAAGGTCGATGGTTCGCCGGCTGTTTATGATCCGTTTTTTGCTTGCTGCCCTCTGGTGCTCGATGGTGGTTGCCGAGGCTCAGCCCCGCGTGGAGAGCCAGTTCCGGATTGCCCGTTTAAAATACAGCGGCGGCGGCGACTGGTACAACGATCCGTCGGAAGAAGAAAATCTGTTAAAATTTGTCCGGCAAAACACCAGCATCGACTGCGATCCGCGGTACGAGTTTGTCGACCTCTCCAGCGATAAACTTTTTTCGTATCCCTTCCTCTATATTACCGGCCATGGCAATATCAATTTATCCGACTATGAAGTACAGCGGCTCCGCGCCTATTTAATGCAGGGAGGATTTCTCTACGCCGACGATGATTATGGTATGGATAAAGCGTTCCGGCGCGAAATGAAAAAAGTTTTTCCCGATCAGGAATTAACCGAGCTGCCGTTTAGCTACGGATTGTATAATTGTAAATACCATTTCCCCAACGGCGTGCCCAAGACGCATAAACACGATGGGAAACCGCCGCAGGGATTTGGATTGTTCACCAAGGGCCGTCTGGCCGTCTATTATACATACGAATCGAATCCCAGCGATGCCTGGGCTGATCCGGAAATTCATGGAGATCCTGAACCGGTAAGACAGGAAGCATTGCGCTTTGGAACCAATATCGTTGTCTGGTCTCTGACCCATTGATTGAACGGATGATGAAGATTTATCTTGGATGCTTATGTCTGCAGAATAGAATTCGTTTTTCTTATTACTGTTCACTGTTAACTATTCACTATTCACATTAATTTCTCATTGCAGACTTCCTCATCCATATTAACAGATATTGAACGTCGGATTCAAGCGGTCCGGGACCGGCAGACTCGTGTCGATTTGTTCTCGAATGCCATCCTGTTCCTGATCGGTGTGATCATCACGGCGACTCTCCTCGTCATTCTGGAAACACTGTTTAACTTCTCCCGTTCCGGACGGACCATCATTTCAGTCCTGTATGCCATGTCGCTGCTTGGATTCAGCAGCGGGATGATCGGCCGGCCGTTTCTGCGGCTTCTCGGTTTTCTCTCCTCACGGTCGGATGCTTCAGTTGCACAGCGCGTGGGTTTATTTTTCCCCTCCATTCGCGATCGGCTGCTGAATGCGCTTCAACTCGCAAAAAACGCTGAACCCGATTCGACGGTTTATTCTGCTGAATTAATTGATGAATCGCTCAAAGATTTTGCTGCAGAGATTCAGCCGCTCGACTTTATCACCTCGGTGGATTCATCCCGTCTTTCGCTGTACCGCCGATGGCTGATGGGAATCGCGGCTCTATCGATATTCATTCTCTCCATTTTCCCCGGAACGTTCTCCGGCGCGGCGTTCCGGCTGATTCATTTTACGAGCGAGTTCACGCCGCCTGCCCGCTATGCTTTTGAAATAATTCCGGGGAATAAAGAAATTGTCAAGGGTGAAAATGTCGCGGTGCAGGTCAAAGTTGTTTCTCTGCTCTCGCCCTTCACTTCGCGCAATGCAGACATCACGATTGTTCGGCGGCAGGAGGGACAGGAGAACGAGGATGAACTGAACATCCGGCCGGATTCGAACGGGAATTACAGGACGATATTCCAGGCATTGCGAGCATCGACGGAATATTTTGCGCGATTCGCCGATGCCGAAAGCAGGCATTATTCTTTGACGGTCATCGATCGTCCGCTGATTCGGTCATTCCGCATGAAACTCGATTATCCAGCCTATACGAAAATTTCACCAAGAGTGATGGATGAATTTTCAGGAGATGTGACCGCACTGCCGGGAACACGGGTGACGATCACCGGAGCTGCAAGTAAATCGTTGAAGGAGGGGTCTCTTCAATTCGGGAACAACACCGCGATTCCCCTGGCGGTGCAGGGGGAAAAATTCTCGGCCTCGTTCCCCGTGATGTCCGATAATTCGTATCATATCGCCGTTGTTGATGAGGAAGGATTGTCGAATCGTGAACCGATTCAGTACCAAATCAAAATGGTGCCGGACGAATATCCTGTTATTGCCATTGTGGAACCGGGCCGCAATATCGACATTGCCGGGGACCAGTCGTTGAATCTTCTTCTCCAGGCCAAAGATGATTTTGGTTTTTCCAGCCTCCGTCTGGGATACCGTTTAATAAAATCGAGGTATGAACAGGCGCAGCCGAATTATACCTTTCTTCCTGTTCCGATTCCGCATGAGGCAGGACCGCAATTTGAATTACCGTATCCGTGGATTCTGACAACGCTCAATCTGGTGCCGGAAGATGTGGTCGAATATTTTGCCGAGGTCTTTGATAATGATGCCGTCAAAGGTCCGAAGAGCGGGCGGAGCACTCTCTTTCTTCTCCGGCTTCCGTCTTTGGACGAGGTCTTTGCAGATGTCGATAAGGAACATGAACGTTCGCTGGACGATTTGACGCAGTCGCTTGAAGATGCAAAAAAATTAAAGGATGACATCGAATCGATCAACCGCGATTTAAAGAAGAACAAGGACCCCGACTGGCAGACACAGAAAAAAATGGAAGAGATCGCGAAACAGGTCCAGGAAGTGCAGAAAAAGCTGGATGACGTACACTCGCGCCTTGACCAGATGACGCAGCAGATGCAGCAGCAAAACGTGATCTCCAAAGAAACGCTGGAAAAATATCTGGAACTTCAGCAATTATTCCAGCAGCTCGATGCAACGGAATTGCAGCAGGCGCTGAAACAGCTCCAGCAGCAGATGCCCAATATCAGCAAGGAACAGCTGCAGCAGGCCATGCAGAATATGACTTTTTCGGAAGAACGGTTCCGCCAGAGTATCGAACGAACGCTGAATCTGCTCAAGCGGATTCAAATTGAACAAAAAGTGGATGAAGTAAAAAAACGCGCAGAAGAACTGGAGAACTCACAGAAGGAATTACAGGAAGAAAGTTCAAAGTCCTCCGGGAATCCTCAGCAGCAGCAGGAAGTGTCGAAGAAGCAGACGGATCTTGCACGGAAAGAGCAGGCGATGGAGCGCGAGGCAGACGACCTCCAGCGGCGAATGGAAGAATTCTTCACCGAAATGCCGGCGGACCAATTACAGAAGTCGATCAAGCAGCTTCAGGAGCAGCAGGTGCATCAGAACATGGAGCAGGCATCCCGGCAGATTCAAAACGGAAATCTGCAATCCGCGCAACAGACGCAGGATCAGGTCCGCCAGCAGTTACGGCAATTCAGGGATCAAATGACGGAGATGCAGCAGCAGATGCTTCAGCAGCAATCACAGATGGTGATGAACGAAATGCGCAAAGCCGCCAATAATCTGCTTGAACTTTCAAAAGACGAGGAAGCGCTGAAGCGGCAATCTCAAAATGCGCCGGAGAATTCCCCCCAGCTTCGCCAGAACGCGCAGGATCAACTGCAGGCGGTTCAGGACCTCAATAATGTGATCAAAGGATTGAGCAATCTGTCGCAAAAGTCGTTTATGGTGACTCCGGAGATGGGAAAAGCGATTGGTGAAGCGCTCGCTCGAATGAACAACGCCATGCGTGCTCTCGAGACCCGCAGCGGCGCCCGGGCATCGCAGGAACAAGGTCAGGCCATGGCGTCACTGAACCGGGCGGCGATACAGGTGCAGAATGCTCTGCAGTCGATGATGCAGGGCGGCGGAGGCGGTGCCGGAAGCCTGCTTCAGCAGCTCCAGCGGATGGCGGGTCAACAGGGGGTCATCAATATGCAAACCCAGCAGATGGGCGGGATGTCCCAGGAGCAGGCGGCGGAAGCGGCCCGCCTGGCAAAAGAACAGGGCGCGGTTCAAAAGTCTCTGGAGGAACTCAACCGCGAAGCCCAGCAGAGCGGCGAACAGAAAAAATTACTGGGCGATCTTCAGAAAATTGCGGATGAGATGAACGAGGTCGTCAAAAATCTTGAACAGAATAATGTCAATCCGGAAACCGTGAGAAAACAGGAACGCATCCTCTCGCGGCTGCTCGATGCATCCAAATCGATGAATGAGCGCGATTATGAAAAAAAGCGAAAGGCGGAAACCGGTACACCGGTGACCCGGCGCAGTCCGAACGAAATCGATCTGACGACTCAGGAGGGAAAAAATCAACTGCGGGAAGAACTGCTCAAAGCTCTGGAACAGGGATATTCGAAAGATTATCAGGAACTGATACGAAAATATTTTGAGGAATTGGAAAAGACAGAAAAGTTAGTACATTGAACCGGCGGTGATATCGCCGGCAGCTATTCTCAATCAATAGAAGGAGAGTGCTATGAACCTGTGGCTGGGAGAACTCTGGAGGCTGTGCCTCATTACGTTTCTTGGTCTTGCCGGAAGTGTGATAGCCGGACTGATGATTTACGGGGGGACCATATTCATTCCGGAATCTTCAGGATTTGCGTACTATATTTTATTTGGGTTAAGCACCTCATTTATTTTTGCATTCTATCACGTGCGCGGACTTTCCAATACCATCACCGCTGCAGTGTCAACCGGCGCGGTGATTTTTGTTCTTGGATCGTTCTGGATGCCGGTGTTGAACGCCGCGATCTGGTCGTTCGGCGTGAATCTCTCGGTGGTCGTGCTCGCATTTCTTTTTGAACGGAAACTCGCCTATTTCAAACAATGGAAATTTGTCGTCGTCGGCATTGTGTATGGCGCAATATTTGTGCTGCTGACACTGGCGATTGGTGTCCTGACGAAAGTGGCATCCCTGCCGCCCGAACTGTTCCAAAGAAATTTTCTCGACGGATTATGGCTGGGTTTGAGTCTCGGCGTCGGCGTTGAAATAGCGGAGTCCATCATCCATTCCGTCGATCTCCACCGGCAGGATAAAAAATTGCCCATTAAGGGACGCGGATAAAAAATCTTTTTGTCAGGAGTCCCGCCGCAACACTGCTGCGGCGGGACCGACAGCCAAGTTCTTTGTTGCGGTTACCAGCTGACGTGCCAGTGAGTGATCTGCCACGTGTTTTCTGCAGTCAAAGAGAGCATGATGGAGTGGATCCGTTTGTTTTTCTTTCCGGGAAGTTCCGATGTCCACACGATCAGCGCCGATTTCCCTTTATCATACACTTTCACATTGATATTGGTGCGTTTCGCTTCTTTCCCTTCGTTCAGGCGCAACTCCTTGTGTTCTCCGTTCAAAACGCTGTACAGGTTCTCCGTTTTTGTATTAGCGATGAGCATGGCATCCTTACTGACCTTCTTTTTGGCATTTTCTAAATCCGTGCCTTTGAGAATATTCTCAATGGTTGTCTTGATGGATTCCATGGCCTTTTCCATTTTCTCCCGGTCTGCCTCATTCACTGGAGAGGGGCCTTTTCCGCTCAACTTAAATCGGAATGGAATCGTGACCCACACGGCGACAGGTTTTCCCTGCATTTGAGCCGGTGAAAACTTCCATTGTTTGACTGCAGCATACGCCGCTTCTTCAAATGCTTTGCCATCGGCTTGTTTCGTGCCCGCGGCATCATGCTGATCGTCCGTCCTGGCGGCAGTGACCTGAATCTTTTCGCTTTTCGCATCGGTGACATTGCCCTCTACATCGATGAATGCTTTCATATAAACCGTTGCTTCCCAGCCGCCGCTGAGCATGCTCGACGGGTATTCCGTGTTCACCTGTTTTATGACACGGGGCTCCTTATCGAACGGAATTTCCTTGTCGGATGGCGGCAGTGACTTCGTTTGTGCTGAAGCGATACTCATGAGCCCGGAGAGAGCCAGCAGGCATGTGACGATGAATATATTTTTTTTCATTGGTTGAATCCTTTCGTTGGTGATGAGGCAACAACGACATATCCGTTGACTTCCACTTCCGGAAGCGGAGTCAGACAGACGATCGTCCGTTGCGGTTGTTGAGAGGTGTACCAGAGTGAAGATACAAAAATACTCGTGAGCGCCGTTAAGACGACTGCCAGTCCGACGACACGGAATGAATACCGCGCTTTCCCCTGAAGCCAAAGGAAATTTTGAAGCGCCGGCCGTTTGATATTCCGGGATAATGGATTGAGCACCCGCTGGTCCATGGAAACGGGGACGACCGCGGGGGATTGGGCGGCTAATGAACTTCGTAATGAGATAACATTTTTGAAAAATGTCCGGCACAACTCGCAGGAACCGAGATGCCGAAACAGATCTGATTCGTTAATGTTGTCCAATTCACCGTCGATGAACTGGCTGATAAATTCCTGATACCGTTCGCAATTCATAATTCACCTCATGAAAATCATTTTACCAATCCCGCATCCATCCTGTCGGAATCGTGCTGTCGTTTTCTCAAATTCCTCATTTCCATATTCGGGGTTGACATTCATTTATTGATAATATTGTTTTAATCGCTGTGTCAATGCTTTGCGCGCCTTGAACAGGCGCGACTTGACCGAACTTTCCGTGTTCGACGTAATCTCTGCAATCTGAGCATACGATAGCTGTTCGTACTCTCGCAGGAGAAGGACTTCCCGGTATTCACTTTTCAAATTTTGAAGAAGACGTTGAACAATTTCCTTTGTTTCGGCAGAAACCATCAACTCATAAGGAGTCGTTTCATCCCAGACATCATCATTGCCTTGAGCACCGTTCCGCCGCTGCTTCCGGATGTGCATCATGACTTCGTTCCGTGCAATACTGAACAACCAGGAGAGAAACGATTCGGTTTTTTGCAGCAGCCGGATATTCGCATACATCTTAATAAATGTTTCCTGTGTCGCATCTTCCGCGGCGCCGGAATCATTCAGCATACGCTGGCAATAACGGAAAATTGCAGATTTATGATGCTCGTATAAATCAGCAAATGCCTGCCGGTCGCCCTGATGTAAAAGCTGAATTAATTCGGTATCTGTCCTCACTGCGAATTCTTTCTGCACTGCGAAAGGTGACGTTGACGCTTCCGGATTTTCCCCGCTCCTATAGAAGATGCACAAAGGGAAAGAAAGTTGCTCGGACAATGCCAAAATTTATTAAAATGGTGCTTTCCTTGGAAGGAATTCCGATATTGTAGCCAAAGCGATTTTAACCATCTCACGTTTTAAAAGGACCATTCATCATGAGGATATTGATCTTCACGCTCGCATGCTGTTGTTATCTGATAGGTTCGTTATCATCGCAGGAAAAAGAGTCCCGAGGCATAAATCCGTTCTTTGGAGAGTATCAGACGCCGTTCCAAACCCCACCATTCGATCTCATCAGGACCGAACATTATATGCCTGCATTTCTCGAAGGGATGAACCGGGAGATGAAGGAAGTTGATGCGATTGTCAATAATCCGCAGCCGCCGGATTTTAAGAATACGATCGAAGCGTTTGCCCGCACCGGGGCGCTCCTGGAAAAAGTCGACAATGTCTTTTCGGCAGTCCGCGGGGCCAATAACAATGACGAACTTCAAAAAATTGCCGTTGCCGTGTCGCCGCTGGAATCGAAACACAGCGATGATATCAATATGAACGAAAAGCTCTTTCTCCGAGTCAAATCGATCTATGACGGGAGGGAAAAACTTGGCTTGAATACGGAACAGCTGCGTTTACTCGAGAATACGTACAAAGGATTTATCCGCGGCGGCGCAAATCTTTCGTCGGAACAGAAAGAGCGGTTCCGGAAGATCAACGAAGAACTTTCCATGCTCTCGCTGAAATTCAATGATAATGTTCTCAAGGAAACGAACAATTTCAAAATGGTGGTTGAAAAAAAAGAAGACCTGGCCGGATTGCCGCAAAGTTCGATCGATGCCGCCGCAGAGCTCGACGGCAGGTGGGTCTTTACGACGCAGAAACCGAGCATGCTGCCGTTCCTCACGTTTGCGGCGAATCGAAGCCTCCGTGAAAAACTCTATACCGGCTATATCAAACGCGGCGATAACAACAACGAGTATGACAATAAAAAGATCATCTCCCGCATTGCAGCGCTCCGTGTAGAGCGGTCGAACCTGCTTGGATACAAAACCTTTGCCGATTACCGGCTGGAAATCAACATGGCAAAAACTCCGCAAGCAGTCTATGACCTGCTCAGGAACGTGTGGGATCCTGCAGTGAAGGTTGCAAAAAAAGAGCGGGACGATATGCAGTCGATCATTGATAAGGAAGGCGGCACATTCAAGCTGGCGTCATGGGATTGGTGGTACTATTCTGAAAAAGTCCGCAAAGAGCGGTACGATCTTGATGAGAATGAACTGCGCCCTTATTTCCAGATGGAGAACGTTCGAAAAGGCGCTTTCGATGTCGCGCACAAGCTCTATGGACTGCAGTTCGTCGAACGAAATGATATTCCGAAATATATGGATGAAGTGTCCGTGTTCGAAGTAAAACGAAGCGACGGGTCGCACCTCGGTATTTTCTACTCGGATTATTTTCCGCGTTCGGGCAAACGTGCGGGAGCCTGGTGCAGCAGTTTCCGGAGGCAGAAATATGTCGGCGGAAAGAACGTCACGCCGCTCATTTATAATGTCGGCAATTTCTCCCGGCCTGCCGGGGATCAGCCGGCGCTCCTGAGCCTTGACGAAGTGGAAACGCTGTTTCATGAATTCGGTCATGCGCTGCAAGGCCTGCTCTCCAACGTCACGTATCCCGGACTTCCGATTGCAAGGGATTTTGTTGAACTCCCGTCCCAGATTATGGAACACTGGGCCATGGAGCCGGAAGTTCTCCGGACGTACGCGTTCCATTATAAAACCGGCGATGTCATTCCGCAAAGCCTTATCGATAAGATCACAAACAGTGCGAAGTTCAATCAGGGCTTCGCGACGGTGGAGTATCTCGCAGCGTCGTTCCTCGATATGGACTGGCATATGCTGACCGATACGGGCTCGGTTGATGCGGTCGCTTTCGAGAATCAATCCATGGGAAAGATCGGGCTGATGCCTGAAATTGTTTCGCGGTACCGCAGCATGTATTTTTCGCATATCATCGGAGGTTATGCAGCAGGATATTACAGCTATCTCTGGGCGGAGGTCCTGGATTCGGATGCGTTTGAAGCATTCAAGGAAAAAGGGATCTTTGACCAGGCCACCGCGCAATCGTTTATGAAAAATATTCTCGAGCGCGGCGGTTCGGATGACCCGATGACGCTCTATGTAAAATTCCGGGGCAAGCAGCCCACCATCGAACCCTTGCTGAAGAAGCGGGGACTGATGTAAATGATTTATATTTTCTTTTCAAACGTAGGGACGTTTAATGAAACATCCCTACAGTACCGGGAAGAATCTCATTGATGCGATTGTGAAAAAGGTGATGGGGAAATAAAATTACAGGGTAGAATCGTAATAATGTTTGTTGTTGTAGAGAAGTAATATATTACGTCTCTACAAAGGGGGTAACATGACATTATTTAAAAACACATTTCGGATCGAATCAACGAGATTGAAAGGGTATGATTATTCCCACCCAGGTGATTATTTTGCAACGATATGTGTTCGCAATCATGAATGCATATTGGGGGATGTGGAACAAGAAATTATGAATTTGTCGAATGTTGGTAATATTGCTAAAAAGTGCTGGGAACAAATTCCGGATCATTTTCATTATGTTACATTGGATGAATTTATTGTAATGCCGAACCATATTCACGGAATTATTATAATAAATGATCAACGAGGTAGAGACGTTCAATTGAACGTCTCTACGAAAGATTCCTCTGCGATAATATCGCCGAAAAAAGGAACATTGTCGGTCATTATACGAACGTATAAAGCTGCCGTGACGAGAGAATGCCGGCGAATTGGATCGAATGAATTTCGCTGGCAGCCAGGATTTTATGAACACATCATTCGCGACGAAAAAGGTCTACAACACATCCGTGATTATATTATCAACAATCCAATAAAATGGTTTTATGACAGAGAGAATCCAATATTTAATTGAGAAATTAAAAATTTATCTGTGGCCCCCATTCTCTTAAACGATACCGAACTTCGATTCCCCGATTTTACCATCGTTTCTGCATCGGCAGGATCGGGGAAAACACATACGCTCACGTTGAAAATTCTCCAGCTCCTGCTCTCGAAGAAGGTCCCGAACAACCGGCTGAACAATGTGCTGGCAATGACGTTCACCAGGAATGCCGCAGCGGAAATGCGTCAGCGCGTCCTGGAATATCTCAAAAAGGCATTCCATGGCGACAACACGATACTTGATCAATTAAGTCCGCTGGTGTCAATAAATCGTCCGGACCTTCGCATCCGCTGCGGTGAATTACTGGAAACCATTCTGCAGGACTATTCCGCGTTCCAGGTACAGACCATCGACAGCTTTATGGCCCGTGTGTTCCGTGCCTCGGCGCTGGAATTCGGGTATTCGCCCTCGATTGAAATTGTTCTGAACAACGCGGCTATCCTGGATGCGGCATTTGATCAGTTTGCACGCGAGCTTGCAACCGATCCTTCAAAACAGAAACTGCTTGAAGAACTGACGGATATTTATATCGAGAGCCAGAATACATCCTCAAAATATATATGGGATCCTTATCAAAAACTTTCCGATGAAGTCCGCCGCCTGTACAATACCTTGAGCGCACAATCAAAAGATATCCTGACGACGGTGGATGGCGGTCATCACGTGAGCACCCTGCGCAAGGAACTCCTGGATGTGTTTCACGAACTCACCGGGCTTGTCCGGAATTCCGGACTGGAGATGAGCAGGTATTTCGAAAATGCGGTGGCCGCTGCTCAAGGCGGAGATGTGGATAAACTCATTGAATTGAAGAGCGTTCATAAACCCGTGAAAACGGGAAAATCAAAAGAGGAAAAAGAAAAAACGGAGGAGTGGAGCCGGCGTTTTCTTCCCCTTCTGGACAGGTTCGATGAGCTTGCCGGAGAATATGTGGTCACCCAGGCATACCATTTTTACCGGCCGTCGATCGAAGCGCATAATTTATTCCGGGGCACGATTGACCGGATGATGCGGCGAAGCGGCCAGGTGCAGCTTCCCGATGTCAACCGTATACTTCGTCATTTTATTTCAGAAGAAATCGTACCTCAGGTCTATTTTTATCTCGGCGATACCATCTCTCATTATCTCATCGATGAATTTCAGGATACCGCTCCGGTGCAGTGGGAAACACTCAAGCCGCTGTTTGCCGAAGCCCTTTCGAAACAGGGCAGCCTGTTTGTGGTCGGCGATACCAAACAATCCATCTATGCATTTCGTCACGCCGATTGGCGCATCATGAAAAGCACTATGGAGGACAATGTGTTTCCGTCCGCTCCTCCTCACGTACTGGAATTGAAAACGAATTACCGGAGTTTCGAGAAGATTCTCGACTTCGATAAAACAGTGTTTCATACCGTCGTGCCCTTCGTCGTCGACGGCGAAGCACCGCGTGCCAGCGGATTGTCTACCTTTGAACAGAATGTCAATGAGATTAACCGGAACAAAGGATATGTCGAGGTGGTGTCGTTTGAAAAAGACGAAGCGCAGGAACAGCAGCGTGCGAAGATTCTGGACATTATCCGGGATTGCTGTGAACAACGCGGTTACCGGTACAGCGATATCACTATCCTGACGCCGAAGAATGAACATGTCGTGGCAGTCAGCGGATGGCTGAACAGCGCACATATCCGATTTGTTTCGCACAGCAGCCTCGACATTCGCGGCCGGAGGGTCACCGGTGATATTCTTGCGCTATTGCGGTTCCTCGAT
>Ga0105104_10000408_pt1 | contig 32773 bp, 23 predicted proteins | sample PPLLaktember2015_3_FD_87034 | JGI IMG/M metagenome (GOLD analysis project Ga0105104, IMG submission 87034) | Freshwater sediment microbial communities from Prairie Pothole Lake near Jamestown, North Dakota, USA - PPLs Lake P7 Core (6) Depth... | ecosystem: Environmental > Aquatic > Freshwater >... | reverse complement strand
AACGCAGTAAGCAGGGCTGCAATGAACCGGGCGTAAACCATTCAACACATGAAGACCCTGTCTTATACAAAAGACTTTATTGGAATTAACTTTTTTATCCACGAAGCTCACGAAAAAACACGAATTTCTTTTGGTTTTTCGTGAGCATTCGTGTCCTTCGTGGAAGATTTTCTTATTTCCGCTAATGTCTACTATTCTTTTATTCATTTCTCTATCCATCCCGTTCATCCTGACGCAATTTGAAATGATACAATTCCGGCAGCGATTGGTCCACAATGCCAAACCAACTCACGCACCGGCCGACCATTGGATTCATCTCCACATGGCCCGTCTATCAAGGCACCACGATAGACCGCTATGCTCACTCGTTAATTCAGGGGATCAGCGCCGCGGCAAACGAGCAGGGATGTAATCTTTTACTGGGCTGCGGGTTCAGCATCACAGGCAACAGCCCGCAGAACCGCAGCTTCTGGCCCGTGCCGGGTCCGGACGTCAACTTCGTGCCGGTGGGTCCCTGGAATACAGATGGGCTGATCATCGTCCCCGATGAATTGACAAAGGAACAATCCCAGTATGTTCGCGATCTCCTGGAGTCGGGGTTCCCGGTCATCTTTACCACGCCGGAGGGACCCGGTCCCGTTGTGGCGGTGGATAATACGCTGGGGATCCGGCAAGCCTTCGAGCATTTGCTTGGACACGGGCACAGGCATATCGCCTTCATCGCCGGCAACATTGGACGCGGGGGCGACAGCGAAGAACGTTTGCAGGCCTATCGTCTTGCATTGGAAGGTGCTGGCATCCCGGAAGATCCCAGGCTGATCGCCTTTGGCGAACACCGTCGGGACGGCGGCGCAGCAGCCATGCAGCAGATCCTCGATACCGGCGCTCCCTTCAGCGCGCTGATCGCCAGCAATGACCTCTCCTGTCTCGGAGCCATTCAATGTTTGCAGGAGGCTGGGCGCCTCATCCCTGACGATGTGGCTGTGATCGGTTTCGACGACATTCTCGACGCTCGTTCCCTTTCCCCCTCGCTGACAACGATCCGCCACCCGACGTTTTCGCTGGGCAGGCAGGCTGTCCTCACACTGCTGGCTCACATCCGCGGCAGCGCGGACCGCCTCTCACGTGTTGTCGTGCCGCCGCGCCTGATTATCCGCCAATCCTGTGGATGCCCGCCCGCGGGAACCAGCCTGTCATTCCCCCAGGTGGACATCCTCGAACCCGCCCTGAAATTCGACGATCTCGCGCGTGCCATGGCAGAAGTATCCCTGGTCGAAGCGCGCAACAGTTTGCTGGAGGATCTGGAGGCGCAATGCTCCTCCTTCCTGGATGCGTTTCTAAACAGCTTGAGACTCCAGGATGCCAATCCCATCTTGAGGGAGATCAAGCGGGTGCTGGCCTGGACAGATGACCGCGACGAGGATGCTCACATCTGGCAGGCTGGAATTGCGGTCCTGTATCAAAAGATGAATACGCTGCTCCACCTCGTCCCCGAGGCAAATCAGGGATTCGTCACCAGCCTGATCGACCGCGTCCACCTCGAGATCAGTGACCAGATCCAGCGCAGGACGACGCGTTCGATGATCAGGCACTTAGACATGACTTCGCAGCTGGGGCTGATGACCGCTGAATTGCTCGCGGCATTGAACATCACCGAGAGCGCCGAGATCCTGACCCGTCACCTCCCCAAAGTGGGCATCAGGAATTTGCTGGCAGCGTTGTATGATCACGATGGTGAAGATCGCACCTCGCAGGCGACAGTCCTGTTCACAGCCGGGTTGTCCGCTGCGGTCAATGGCAAGCGATTTGAAACGCGAAAGTTCCACACCCTTGAGATTTATCCAAAAGATGAACCGATCCAACTGACGATCCTGCCGTTGAACGTGGAGGAGAAGACTTTTGGATTTGCAGCATTTAATGCGCCCAACCCGGAATTGTGCGCCGCCATCGTGCATAACCTGAGCGCGGCATTACGCACCAGCCAGTTATACAACGATGCCCTGGAAGGCCGGCGCATGGCGGAGGAGGCTGATCATCTGAAAAGCCGCTTCCTCTCGATGGTCAGCCATGAGTTGCGCACACCTCTCAGCCTGATCGTCGGTTTGAGCGAGATCGTCCTCCGCGAACAAAAAGATTCAAGCCGCTCCTTGGGCGGGACCCTGCGCGACCTGGAACAGATCAACCTCAGCGCCCAGCATCTTGCGCGCCTGATTGGCGACGTGCTCGATCTGGCAAGCAGTGAAGCGGGCCAACTTCACATCCTGCACGAACCGCTTGACCTGACGGAAGTCCTGCAGGTGGCGGCAAAGATCGGCGAGGAGCTGGCGCGTGAAAAAGGGCTGGAGTGGAGCGCACAGCTCCCGCGCCGCGGTCCCTGGGTGACGGGAGACCGCATCCGCCTGCGGCAGGTGGCGCTGAACCTGATCAGCAACGCGGTCAAGTTTACATCTGCGGGCCGGGTCCATCTGGATGTATCGCTGCTGGATAAAACAGTGGTTATTTCCGTCAGCGATACGGGGATTGGAATTTCACCGGACGAACAAAGCACGGTCTTCGATGAATTCTATCGTTCGAGGCGCGCCATTGAATCCGGGTATGGCGGTCTGGGCTTGGGCCTGGCGATTTCGAAACAACTGCTCGAACAGCACGGGGGAAGCATCGAGGTCCGCTCACCGGGAGACCTGGGAAGCGGCTCCACGTTTTCCTTTTGCCTGCCGATCATTTCTGAAACGGATGGTACCGTCGAACTTCCTTCTCCACCGGCGGTAAGCACCAACCTGGTCGTCCTGTTAGCAGAAAGCAGTGAGACCGGTAATGAACTATCCGGGTATCTACAGTCACGCGGATTCGAGGTCCATGTGCTGCGCGTGGATGAAGACAAAGAGTGGTTGACGAAAATCGTACAAACGCCGCCTTCCGCGATCATTCTCGAAGAGCAGCTTGCCAGCCGGGAAGGCTGGGCGATTATCGGCATGCTCAAGAGGCAAAGCTCAAGCGAGAACATTCCGGTATTAGCCTATTCATTGAATCCGGAACACAACCAGGGACAGATCCTGGAATTAAATTATCTTCACAAGCCGCTCAAACCAGACCAGCTTGCCAGAGAACTGGAACATCTGGCTTTGTCGAAAGACAACCCTCAAACTGTTTTGGTTGTCGACGATGATCCCGGCATTCTTGAGATGCACAGCCAGCTGATCGAACAGACGGGCCGCCGCGCCCTCACCGCACGCAACGGACGCGAGGCACTAACCCAGGTCGAACAGCACATCCCCGACCTGATCCTGCTCGACCTGATGATGCCCGAGATGGACGGGTTCGCAGTACTGGACGAACTGCGTGCCCGTGAATCGACGCGCGAGATCCCGGTTATCATCCTGACCGCGCGGCTTCTCTCAGACGCCGACCTGGAACATTGCAACCGCGGCGTGGCAACCATCCTCGGCAAGGGACTCTTCACCACCGAAGAAACGCTGCGGCACGTCGAAGCGGCTTTGATGCGCCGGCACACCTTGAGCCGGGCAACCCAGCAACTCATTCGCCGGGCGATGACGTACATCCACGCGCGCTATGCCGAGCCGCTCACCCGCGAAGAGATCGCCGAGCATATCGGCATCAGCGCGGATTATCTGACGGATTGTTTTCGCCAGGAATTGGGCATCACGCCGATCTCATACATTCGCCGCTATCGCATTCGCCAGGCTTGCGAACTCCTTCGCAACACAGACCATTCCATCACACAGGTTGCCATGGCAGTTGGCTTTTCAGACAGTGCGCACTTTACACGCACATTCACGCGCGAAATGAAAGTCACCCCGCGTGCCTTTCGCCACAGCAAATAAAGCCGACAGTTATCATTCGTGTGCAGGCTACCCGAAAAGTTCACCACGGAGAGCACAGAGTTCACAAAGAAGGCCTTTAAAAAATCTCTGCCGTCTCGCACCGTCGTGCTCGCGGCACGAACGGTGTGGACTCCGTGTGCTCTGTGGTGAAAAAGTTACTCCAAAATCCCGGGATATTTCAAAAACATCCTGCTCCCTGACAAGATTCTCCTCGACGATTGTCCTACAATGAACATGTTGAACAGAGGACCGGAGCATGGCTTTGAAAATACACCCAACCGTTCTGGTGATTGGTCATGATGTCGCCTTGCATTACTTGCTTGGAAGATTCGCCGAGCGTAGTGGCTACCAGTTGAAGGCGAACACAGAAAACATGTCCGACCGTGACATCGCGGCGATCCACCCGGCAGCCATTATCTTCCTGTCCACAGAAGTACTTGCAAAACACCGGACTTTACTGACAGAACTTGCCGGCCTCGATATGCCTATCCTGGTCTGTTCTTCGGTGATCGAGAAAGCCCGGGCAATCGAATTGGGGGCGGACTACTGCTTGTTGCACCCGCTCACATACGACGATTTTCAAGCTGCGTTGACGCATACCCCTGTGGCGAAACGCGTTTAATCCGGTTTCCTGACAAAAATTTCCGGCTTTTTGGCAATTCTTTTCCCTGTCCACTCCCTATAATCGAAACAGATAATGGGTGAATTGTGCCCTTTATCCATCAGGGTGATGATTCATGTCATCACTTTCAAAATTAACATCGGAAAAGGAGAAGAAGAGCCATGAAAAAGTTAGTCACACTGTTCTCGTTCATCACCGTACTCGGGCTTTTGTTGTCCGCCTGCGGGGGTGGCGCCACTACTGCAGCGCCCCCGCAAACGGAGGCACCGGAAGAAACCGAGCCGACCGAGGCCGCGACCGAAGCCCCCACCAGCGCCCCTGAGCCTGAGGCTACCTTGAAAATCTGGGCCGACGATACTCGCACGCCGATTCTGCTCGAACTCGCAGATGACTTTCGCGCTCAGTACAATGTGGAGGTCATCGTCGAAGACCTGGGCCGGGTGCAGGATATCCGCACCCCAATGATCACCGCCGCACCCGCCGGTGAAGGCCCCGACATTTTTGTCGGAGTCCACGACTGGCTGGGAGCCATGGTGGAGAGTGGTCTGGTGACCCCCATCGAATTGGGAGATAAAACAGGTGAATTTGTTCCCCTGGCGCTGGAGGCGTTTACCTATACAGATGGCCAGCTCTACGGAGTGCCGTACGCCACCGAGAACCTTGGGTTCTTCTATAATACCGATCTGGTTACCGAACCGCCTGCCACCTGGGACGAAATGCTTGAGATTGGCCGGGCACTGAAGGCGGATGGCAAAGCTCAATACGCGATTGCCATCGCTGGAGACCCGGGTTACAACTCCTTGCCCATGCAGACAGCCTTCGGCGGCTATGTCTTTGGCCAGCAAGATGGCAAGTGGAACCCTGATGATGTGGGTCTGGACAGCGAAGGCATGATCGAGTCGGTAACCTGGATGAAAGGCGCTGTGGATGAAGGGCTCATGCCTAACACGACCGATTACGAAACCGGGCACCAGTTGTTTGAAACCGGAGAAATCCCATTCCTGATGGCTGGCCCCTGGGCTCTGGACCGCATCCGCGCCTCAGGTGTGCCGTATGCTGTGACTTCCTTCCCCGATAATGGCGCCCCCTTCCTCGGCGTGCAGGGCTTCATGGTCAATGCCTTCAGCGAAAACATCCTTTTGGCGCAGACATTCCTGACCGAATACGTCGCGACCGAAGAGGTTATGCAGCAGATCTATGAGACCGGACTGCGCCCCTCCGCGTTCACCTCTGTCCTGGAAAAGACAGACGATCCTGACCTGCTGGCAATGGGACAAATTGACAATGCCATTCCGATGCCGAACATACCCGAGATGGGTTCCGTTTGGAGCGCCTGGAATAACGCGATCACCCTGGGAATCACCGGCGAGCAGACTCCTGAGGAGTCCATGACGGATGCGGCAAACCAGGTCCGCGATCTGATCAAGGGTGCGCTGGCTGGGATGGTCAACCTGCCCGGCAGCTACCAGGATCTGGTCGGATGCGGAGCCGAGTGGGATCCCGCCTGCGAGGCAACCGCCATGCAGCAGGGTGAGGGTGGGCTCCATACACTCACCGTTGAAATCCCAGCGGGAGATTATGAGTTCAAAGTCGCCCTGGACGGCGCCTGGACGGTAAACTACGGTTCAGACGGCGCACAGGATGGCCCTAACTACGCCCTCAGTCTGGCTGCCGATAGTACAGTGACTTTCACTTACAATCCAGAAACTCATTTGGTGGAAGTCGCAACTGAGTAAGCCGATCATTTAAGAGAAGGCCGGGATTTTCCCGGCCTTCCTCGAACAGCTTCACCACGGAGCGCACTGAGAACACGGAGAAAAACCTTTTTAAAATCTCTGCCGTTTCGCACCGTCGTGCTCGCGGCACGAACGGTGTGAACTCTGTGCGCTCCGTGGTAAGCAGATATTTAGCTCATTCTTTTGGTCACTCCGACCACTATTGAATTGACACGCAGAGGTGAAACCATGACAGTCACTGCTTCTTTGAACGATCACAAAAAAACGGATTCCTCTCCGACGTCGGTTTTGCCTCGACTCTTCGGATTTGCGATTTTGATCTTCGTAGACGCCTTTATCATCTGGTTTCTCACCAGACTGATTCCCTTAGGCTACTTTCCATTAGCAGCCGTAATCACCGTCATTGGAATTTTCGTGAACGTTGTAGTCCTACGCAAAGAAGCATATCCTCTTCGCTGGATGGTCGTAGGATTGGTCTTGATGATCCTGTTTACCATCTATCCGATCATCTTTACCGTCTGGGTGGCATTTACGAACTATGGAGAAGGCCACCTGATCACCAAGCAGCAGGCTGTCGACCAGATATTGGATGTAACCTATCTTCCAGAGACAGGAAAATCATACACCTGGACAGCCTTTAAGTCTCCGGAGGGAGATTATGCCCTCTGGCTTACGGATGCGGATGGTAATGGGTATCTGGCGTTACCGGGCAAACCGCTCTCCCAACCCGAGGCAGGTGTCGGGGCGCTGGACGACAAGGGTATCCCTGCAACAATTGAGGGCTACGAAAGATTGAACCCAATCCGGGCTGCTACGGATAAAAACCTTACTAGCATCCTGTTTGGCGAGGAAGGCAGAACCATCCAGGTCCGTTCCCCAAAGGAAGCCGCGGAGTTACTGCCCCTCTATGTTTTCGATGCCGATCAGGATGCGATGATCAATCAGCAGACCGGGGTCGTATATAAGAACTTACGAGGTGCGTTTATTTCTTCAGATGGTAAACAGCTTCGACCGGGTTTTGTCGAGAACGTTCAATTCGCTAATTTTAGGGAATTTTTCATCAGTCCCGCCCTGCGCGGCCCACTGGTCCAAATCATTACCTGGAACTTTGGTTTCGCTTTCTTCAGTTTGCTGTTGAATTTTTCGTTGGGACTGGCAATTGCCATCCTGTTCAACGATCGAAAATTCCCTCTCAAAAAGCTGATCCGCACCTTACTGATCATTCCCTACACAGTTCCCGCGCTGATCACCATTTTGATCTGGCGTGGGATGCTAAACCCTGAGCTGGGGGTGATCGACCGCCTGCTCGAGGGATTGTTTGGCTGGGCGCCCCCCTGGTTCACAGATGGCGGATGGGCCAAAGTGGCTATTCTGCTGGTGAACCTTTGGTTGAGCTATCCATACTTCATGCTGATCACCAGCGGCGCGCTGCAATCCATCCCCGAAGATATCTACGCCGCAGCTCAAGTGGATGGGGCAGGCCCCTGGCAGCAGTTCTGGAATATTACTTTACCCTTGCTACTCGTCGCGGTCGGACCGTTGTTGATTGCCTCGTTTACCTTTAATTTTAATAACTTCAATTTGATCTACCTGTTCAATTTTGGTGGCCCTCCCATGGCAGGTACACCAACCCCCGCCGGGCACACGGACATCTTGATCAGCTATGTATATAACCTCGCCTTCCTTGGCAATCGCGGGGTGAACTACGGCTTTGCCTCAGCGATCACCATCGTCATCTTCTTTATCGTTGGAGCCATCACTCTCTTTCAGTTCCGCTTTACCCGCATGTGGGAGGAGGTCAGTGAAAATGTCTAGTCTCAGCACACTTCAACGTCTTCGCAACTTTCACGACTCATCCAGGGTACAGCGCACGGTCAGCGTTGGCTTACGCCTGATCGTTGCGGTGGTCCTGATCATCTTCTCGATTTTCCCGATCCTTTGGATGATCTCCGCCTCCCTCAACCCGACCGGATTCCTGGCAACCCAAAAACTGATTCCAGACAACCCCGGGTTTGGCAATTACCGTACGCTACTAACCTCGGGCCAGTTCCCCTTCTGGACGTGGTTCGGCAATTCACTCAAGATATCGATCATTACCTCCCTGCTTTCTCTTGCGATCACCACGATTGCAGCGTACGCCTTCTCACGTTTTCGCTTCCGCGGCCGCCAGACGATGCTCAAAGGCATCCTGCTCATCCAGGTATTCCCCGGACTGCTGGCGCTGGTCGCCACCTTCCTGATGATCTCGCAGATGGGCGATGTGATTCCATTTCTGGACCTGGATCACCACACCAGCCTGATCCTGGTCTACCTGGGCGGCGCGATGGGCATCAACATCTGGCTGATGAAGGGTTATCTCGATACGATCCCACGGGAGATCGACGAGTCGGCGATGGTGGAAGGCGCTACTGACTGGCAAATCTTCACCCGGCTCATCCTGCCCTTGTTACGCCCCATTTTGATCGTCATCGCGATCATCAACTACATTGGCACGTATGGCGAGTTCGTCCTGGCGCGGGTTCTGCTCAGGAGCAATGAGACATACACCTTGATGGTCGGCCTGCAAATCTTCGCCGGGGCACAATTTGCACAGCGCTGGGGGGTATTTGCAGCCGGAGCATTGCTGGGCGCACTGCCGATCATGATCATCTACCTTGCCCTACAGGATCAGATCGTCGGAGGCCTGACCCAGGGCGCGGTGAAAGGATAACAAAAACCCGGTAGAAGATCATGCCGATGATTAGGAAACATTTCTCGATCATACTTGCCGGTATGTTAGTGGGATTCAGTCTGCTTGTCGGGTGCGGCGTGGCAAACCCCACGGCAGCGACCCAGGCAACGGAGCCCAGTCGCACTGCACATACTGCCACTTCAACCGCGGAGCCCACTCTTACGGCGGCGGCCCCAGAAGTAGAACCTATCAGGCTGGCAAATCCCGGATTCGAAGACCAGCAGCCAGGTGAAACGCCAGCTGGCTGGACCCATACCGGGGCGGTGGAAGCCGTCAAATTCGACGAGAACGGCCATTCCGGCAATTTGCGCCTGACCCATCAGGCAGCGGGGGCATATCAGGTCGAAACCTCTCAAAGCGTATCCGGGCTGGCAAATGGGTGGTATACCCTGCGCGCTTGGGTCCGCTCCAGCGGGGGGCAAAATGCGGTCTACCTAGCTCTTAAATGTGCAAGCGAAGAGAAGCGTGCCCATTTGCCGCCCACCACACCTGGGTATCGTTGGCTTCATCTCGCGGTTTCGAACCAGTCCACAGACGGACAGTGCACGATCAGCCTGTACTCAGATGGCAACCCGGATACCTGGGCCAGCTTCGATGATATTGAATTGGTGCCCGGGCAGGCGGCGCTTTCGATCCTTGGGGCTGACATCTCGAGTCTGAAGAAGTCTGAAGATCTGGGTGGAATATACAAAGATGCCAGCAGCACGGCGGTGGATGCCCTGCAAATCCTGAAAGACCATGGTCTCAATTACGCTCGCCTGCGTGTGTGGGTGGATCCCGCCGATGGCTACCACGATAAAGCGGAAATCTTGGAGATGGCTGTCAGGCTGAAAAAGCTGGACATTAAATTGCTGATGGACTTTCACTACTCAGACAATTGGGCCGATCCGGGCAAGCAGATCAAACCGGCAGCCTGGAACAATTACGATTTCGAACAGCTCAAAAAAGCTCTTTATGATCATACCTTTGACGTGTGTGATAGCCTGGTGGCTCAGGGCACTCCTCCGGACATGATCCAGGTGGGCAACGAGATTAACGCTGGCATGCTATGGCCCGATGGGCACACCTATGACCCGCCGAACTGGGATAACCTGGCGGCTCTCCTGAAGGAGGGCTACCGGGCAGTAAAAGACTGTTCTAGTTCCACGCTGGTGATGCTGCACATCGCAGAGGGAGGCGATAACGAACTGGCACGCTGGTGGTTTGATAACATCACGCGCCGAGATGTCCCCTTCGACGTGATCGGCATTTCCTACTACGCGTACTGGCATGGGAGCCTGGGAGAGCTGCAGTACAACCTGAATGATATTTCCGCCCGCTATGACAAGGATGTCATTGTGGTGGAGACTGCTTATGCGTTTACAGATGGGGACAATGATAACTATCTTAATATTGTCGACCAGACGCTGGCAGTCCAGCACTACTCATTGACGCCCGAAGGCCAGCGTGACATGCTGCGCGATGTAATGTCTATTGTGCGCGCTGTACCGGATGGTCGTGGTCTGGGCATCTTTTACTGGGACGCGACCTGGACGGCGGTGGATGGGAATGGCTGGGACAATACGGACACCACAACCGGGAACGCCTGGGAAAACCAGGCTTTGTTCGGCTTCGACAGCAACGTGCTGCCGGCGCTGGCTGAATATTTAAATCCATAGTAAGGAATAGCCCTTTAAAGAGTGAATAATTATGTTGGCTTGCCGAATAGCTTCACCACAGAGAACACAGAGAAAAGCTTTTAAAAGTCTCCGTGGACTCTGTGGTGAGCAGATCCATAGCCACTCTCCCCATTGAGGAAATACGCACATGCCTGACTTCTACGTCACGATCATCCATCGGCCCGAAATGGTGCCGGAATACATCCAAAAGGAAGCGGAGCAGGGTAAGGTCGAGGATCTGGGGCGCAACACCGTCCTACAGGAATCGCTTGACATTTTCCGCACACAGCAGCAAGTCGCACACGAGAACGGACTGCGCACCACCATCCAGATGACCTACGCCAGCCTGTTCAATGCCGAGGCGGTGGAGATCGCTAAGGAGCATCACGAGCAATTCGGAGATGAAATCGGTTCTACTTTTTTGGGAATCCAGTGCAAGGAGTTCCGCGAAAAGTTTAAATCGAAGGAACTCGCCATCTGGCTGTTCTCGATGGACGACAAGCGCAAAATTGTTGATGAAGTGTTCGGCAAATTCCACGAGGTCTTTGGTTTTTATCCCACCTCCACCGGCTCCTATTACATGGACGCCGAACTGGTCAACTACATCAAGGAAAAATATCCGATGGTCAAGGCGGCCGTGGCGACCTGCTGGGAGGAAGGCCCCAAAGCGTATTGGAACGCCAACAACTCCTGGTACACCCTGATGGACGGCGGCCCCTGGAATCCGTGGATCCCGTCGAAGCGCAACATTCATTGCATCGCCTCGGACGAAGCCGATGACATTGGCATTGTCGCCATCCCGCACCTTTCACGCGACCTGATGGCTGTGTTCGACGGTCCCGGCTCCTACTATGGCACGCATCCGCAGAACATCCTGCGCGGCATGGTCTACGAAGGCCACGAACTTCCCTACTTCAAAAACATCGTTGACCAGTACCGTTCGATGGTCAAATACAATCGCGGCTACTCCTACAACATGATGTTCGTCGGTCCCGGTTGGATGAGCAAGAGCGGACGCTGGGAATCGGACCATGCCTTCCTGCTCAAGAGTTACAAGGACGGCATGGCGTACTACGGCGAACTCAAGAAGCGCGAGGAACTGCAGGATCTGACGATGAGCGAGTTCGCCGATGTGTACCGCGCAAATCGCCCCTACACCCGGCCCGAATGTACGCTCTGGAAGGATATTCTCTACGGCTCGAAACGCCAGATGTTCTGGTATGCCGATCCGTTCATGCGTTTCTGCCTCGACATGAACCAGGGCGGCGCCATGGTGGACTTGCGCCCCTACGCCGCCAAATTGATCCGCCCCTGTGGCGTGGGTACGAAAGCCAATCAGGACGCCTCGTATCCGTTCCTGGTGCAGTCGCTCTACCGGGCGGGATTCTTCACCCACTACGCGGGCGAGGGTGCCGTCAAGAGCTGCAAGATCGGTCATGGCGGCGAGCAGGTGGATCTGTGCACCTGCCGCACCCTGGCATCCTTCTCGGAGGAGGGCAACACCCGCGTCGTCACGCTGGATCCGGTCACGATCGAGTTTGGCGGATTCGATGTACGGGTGCAGAGCATCTTCCGTTTGACGGAGGGCAGCGGCGAGGTGGAGATCATCCGCAGGATCCTCGATTCCTCCGACCCCGAGGCGGAGCTTTCCATCGACGAGTACATCACCGCCTGTTATGGCACCACCGAATATCCCGAAGACCTGACCGGCATCCGGCTGAGCCTGACTGGCGCAGACAAAACGGAAGGGATTGAATATGCTTACCAGTGCCGCGAGGCTGAGATGGAACCTGTGCAATGCGTCGAAGCGTTGATCCCGCAAGTGGATACACATCTATCCATGCGGGCAGACACGGCTGCCCATGGATACTTCCGCGAGGGATTTTCCTTCTCGCCCATGTACACCCTGGGCATCAAGAAAACCATTAAAGGCAAAGGAGAACTGCACACATGGCTCAAGGTCGCAAAGGCAAGTTGAATTACCGCTGTCCGCGCTGCCTGATGCGCGAGATCGACATGGATATGCTCTATGATAAAGACAAGGATGAATATTATTGTCTGCGCTGTTCGTTCGTGGGTGACGAAAAGGAAGTCCAGCGCCTGAATGCCCAGTTCCGCGAAAAATATCTTGATAGAATTGTCCGTATAACTGAGTTTTAGGTTTAACACCTTTTCACCCCAAAGAACTCAAAAGGAGCACAAGGGAAAACCTTGAAAAGTATTCCCTTCGTGCTCCCCGGTGGACTTCGTGGTGAAAATCTTTTGTTGGAGTCTCATGAACTTTCCTCACATGCTTTACGGCGGCGATTACAACCCCGATCAATGGCCCGAAGAGATCTGGCTGGAAGATGCCCGCCTCATGCGCGAAGCGGGCGTGAACCTCGTTTCGATGGGCATCTTCTCATGGACAAAACTGGAACCGCGCCCGGACGAGTATGACTTTGCCTGGCTCGATCGTTTAATGGATCTGCTCCATGAGCACGGCGTCCGTGTCAATCTTGCTACTCCCACTGCTTCTCCCCCCGCCTGGTTGGTTCATAGTCATCCTGAGATCCTGCCCATCACAATCGATGGAACGACCTTATGGCATGGCTCGCGCCGTCATTACTGCCCGCACAGTTCTGCTTATCATGAGCGGGTGCGCAAGATCGTGACCAAACTCGCGGAGCGCTATGCCAGTCACCCCGCGCTCGCCATGTGGCACGTGGACAATGAATATGCCTGTCATTTCGGTGAATGTTTCTGTGATGCTTCCGCTACAGCCTTTCGTGAATGGCTGAAAGAAAGATATATCTCTCTCGATCAGTTGAATCACGCCTGGGGCACCGCCTTCTGGAGTCAGCCTTACGGTGACTGGAACGAAATCCATCCGCCGCGCAAAGCGCCCACGTTCGTAAACCCAACCCAGCAGCTGGACTGGGCACGCTTCAACTCAGACTCCTGGATCGCCTGCTTCGACGAACAGAAAGCCATCCTTCGAGAATTGACTCCGGACATTCCCGTCACAACCAACTTCATGGGCTTTCATAAACCGATCGACTATTGGAAATTTGCAGCCCATGAAGATGTCGTTTCCAACGACAACTATCCGGACACGTCTGAGGCGGAATGGATGGTGCATTCAGGAATGGTCTGCGACCTGATGCGTTCGCTGGGGGATCGCCGTCCCTGGGTTTTAATGGAGCAGGCTACTACGCACGTCAACTGGCGGCAGCGGAACGCGACCAAACGTCCGGGGGTGATGCGCCTCGGCAGCTACCAGGCGGTGGCGCGCGGCGCGGAGGGGATCATGTTCTTCCAGTGGCGCGCCTCCAAAGCCGGTGCGGAAAAATTCCACAGTGGCATGCTTCCGCATGTGGGAACAGACTCAAGAGTGTGGCGTGAAGTCAAAGGTCTTGGCGTGGAACTGCACAAGCTGGATGGCATCCTTTCGAGCCAGGTGCAGGCCGAGGCGGCGATCCTGATGGACTGGGAAAGCTGGTGGGCGCTTGAATTGGGCAGCAAGCCATCCAACGACCTGCAACTTTCATCGCAATTGATCCAATATTATGCACCCCTCTTCAAGCGCAGTATCACAGTGGATTTCGCGCATCCCGAATCCGATCTTTCACGCTACAAGCTCGTGCTTGCCCCCAATCTTTACCTGGTGAATGAACGCGCGGTAGAAAACATTAATCATTATGTTGAGAATGGAGGCACGCTGGTCATGTCCTTCTTCAGCGGCATCGCGGATGAACACGATCACATACGCCTGGGCGGCTACCCTGCTCCATTCCGGGAAATGCTTGGAGTGGTTGTTGAAGAATACGCACCTTACTCTGAAACACAATGCAACCTCATCTCGACAACAGATGGCAAGCAATTTAAATGTTCGCTGTGGGGTGACATCATCCACCTCAGAAAAGCCCAGGCGATTGCGAACTTCGAACAGGATTATTATGCGGGAAATCCGGCCGTCACGCGCAATCAATTCGGGAAAGGGACGGCTTTCTATGTAGGGACAGCGCCTGAACAAAGCGGCATGGATTGGCTAATGGACCAGGCTTGCCAGACAGCCGGCATGAAACCCATTATCCCTAACTCGTTCGCAGGTGTTGAATTTGTCCGCCGCACCCATGGCGTGCAGACCTGGCTTTTTGCACTTAACTATTCAGGGGAAGAAGTAAATATTCCGCTCGACCAGCCCGGCTACGAGGTATTGAGCGGCACACAACTTGGCAGATCTCTGCGCCTCGGTCCCGGGGATGTTGCGGTCATCCAGCTGCCCGCCTCCTAAAGCGGATCAAACGTCCCTTACTTCTCTTCTGACCGGTTCAATCTCCATGCCGCCAGGCTGAAGAATAAGACTGCATAGCCCACAAGCGCAACCGACGGGAGCAGCACCGATTCGAATCCCAGCCCGCGCGCAAGGATGTTTTCGAATCCATCCATTGCCCAGGCAACCGGGGTGAGATGACCGATCGCCTGGAAAGTCTTACCCGTAACCTCCAAAGGGACCCACGCGCCCCCCAAACCGGCAAAGACGAACATTGGGATCAGTGAAAAAATGATCGCCTGTTCCTCACTGTGCGCCAGGATGCCGATCAGAAGACCCAGGGCCGAGATGCACAGGGCTGCACTGAACGCGACCAGCAGGGTCGCGGCAGGTACGCGCAGGTAATTCACTTTCAATGCCAATTGAGCAAATGTGATCAGGGTCAGGAATTGCGTAAAGATCAGGAGAAAGATCGCCAGGTAGTGACCAAAGACGATATGCACCCGGCGCGTGGCCGTGGTAAGCAGCCGCTGTAAAGTGCGGGACTTGCGTTCTGTCACGATCACCTGTGCCGCGGTCAGCAGCCCGGCGATGGCAAATTGGAGCATCATGCCGGGAGCCGTGTGTGCCAGCGCGGCAGCCTGGTTGTCTGTCTTTTTCACAGCCAGGCTGGTTGTCTCGGTGATGGCGATGGGAGGTTCGTCCCAGGCGGAAAGGCTTTTCTCGAAAGCATAATCGAAGGGCATCCGCTCCGAGTCGATCTCCTCGATGATGGTCGCCGTGCGGACGGCGCTATCCAACCGGCCAGCCAGTGCGAGCAGTTCCGCCTGGATGGTCGTCCAGGCTTGAGTCCCCGGGTCGGCGATGACGATGAGGCGGGCATTCTTGCCTTTCAACATCGCCCGGCCGTATCCATCCGGAACGATGATCGCTGCCGCCAGGTCTCCGTCCGCGACCAACTGCTCAAGATCCGAAGCAGACAGAAATATGTTTTCATCCAGACGGATCACTTCCGACCCATCCAGCAGATCGTGAAGCTCATCCGTGATCCAATGATCGTCCTGGGAGATGTACCCGACTGGCAGGCGCGAATCCGAATCCCCGCCGCCAAAGCCACCAAAGGCATAGCCAAACAGGAACGTGAACAGGATCGGCATGAGCAGCAGGAACATGAATGTCTTGAAATCACGCGATAATTGCAGAAGGTCTTTAAGTGCGATGTCGAGGATGCGGATCATAGGGTTCTCTTAATTTACGAATGTAATTAACCACGGATGAACACAGATAAACGCGGAAGAAAGGCTATGGGTTCGTTCATCAAACATCTGTGTCCATCCGCGTTCACACTTGCACCTGGTGCAAGTGCAGGTGTCTGTGGTGAATCTTTCACACATAGCGTCTATTGAATCTCAGCACGCCCACGATGAAAAAGGCAGCGGTCCAGGCGAGCAGTACCAGGGCTGTGACCATTACAGTACCCACCGACTCTCCATTCATGGATTGCATCAGGCCGCGTATCGCCCAGCCTTGCGGCACCAGGAGTGAGACAGTATCACCCAATCGCGCCGCGCCTGGAGAACCCATGCCGAAGATGCTGATCATGCCAAGCATGCCGGTAACCGTCAGCACACCTCCGAAGAGCACACCCGCTTGCTTGGTACTCTTCACAAATGAGTTGACGAAGATCCCAAAGGAGGAAGCGCTGAAGATGATCCCGGCTGCAGCCAGGGCGACGGAGAAGAAATCACCCCATTGGATTTTGAAGATCAAGCGTGCCGCGATCAAAAGCACGAGGACCTGCATACACACGGTCAGGAACACGGACAAAAACTTGCCGGTCAGAATGGCAGCTTGAGGGGTCGGCGTGGTGAACAGGCGCGGCAGGGTACGCTCCTCCTCTTCTTTGAGAATGCTTTGGGCTGTGGAGGCACCGGTGAAGAAGGCATAGAAGATCATCATGCCTGCCATGATGGGTCCCACAATGCCAAGCAGGACATTCTGGGTTTCCTCCGCTTCGCTTTGCTGGTCGCCGGCCGGCGCGCGCACATTCAGCAGTTCTGCCTCAGGGTCCTCGCTCAATGCAAGAGAAAGATCCAGATATTGCTCCACAACCTGACCCGTCAGCATATATTGGGACGCGTCGGCTTCGTCGGTAAATACATCCACGGCGATCTTGACACCCGACATCCCCTGAAGAAAGCGGTTCATAATCGATTTCATGATGGCGGGACCAATCGTCAGCGTGGGGTCCTGGTAAAACTCGATCACCGCCTTACCCTCTTCGATGTCCGCGAATTGCTCGGAGAAATCCGACGGGATGATGATCGCGACCTGGGCTTGCTGGCTGTCCACGGAAGCTCGCGCAACTTGAGGGTCGGTCGCGAATGAGATCTCGATCAGGTCCACCAGCTCGTCGCTTTCGAGAATGCTGACGATCAGGTCGCCCATCGTCTCAGCCCGTCGTCCGCCGGGGATATTCTTTGGGTTCATCTGGAATTTTGGTCCGCCCTCATCCATATTCGCAATAATAACTTTTGTCTGGGGCAGGTTAAAGCCATCACTTTCCGCGATGTTGCCGAACATCAAATAGAACATACCAGTCACCAGCAGGGGAACAGCGAACATAAAGATGATCGCGAAGGCGCTGCGGAAGGAACGCTTTAGGTCGTTGAGAGCAATGTCAATGCTTTTCATAATCAATTCCAATTTGGATACCAGGTTTCAAGTATCAGGTGCGAGGTGTCATATATCAGGCAAGAGTCAACCTGACACCGAAACACTTGACACTTAATCGCGCAGCGCGCGTCCGGTCAGATGCAGGAACACAGCTTCCAGGTTCGGCTCGCGGATCTCGACAGAGGTGATTCGGGCGGAGGAATGTGCGGCAGCTTCGAATAGGCGCGGCAGGACCTGATTGCTGTCATCGACGAGCAGGCTGATCTGCTCCTCTTCGACAGAGGTGTGCGACACCCCTTTGATCGTTCCCCAGGCATCCAGAATTTTGGACGGTTCGACATTCACGCGCAGGTCGATGCGCGTTTGCTGGCCGATGAGTTTCACCAGTTCCTCATGTGTCCCACAAGCCATCATCCTGCCATGATCCATAATGGCGATGTGGTCCGAGAGTTCCTGGGCTTCCTCCATGTAGTGAGTCGTATAAAGCACGGTCATGCCCTGGTCCTTTAACGCAACGATGCTATCCAGGATGTTGCGCCGTGACTGCGGATCGATGCCAACGGTAGGCTCATCCATGTAAATGACTTTGGGTTTGTGCAGGAGCGCGATGCCAATATTGACGCGGCGCTTCATTCCGCCGGAATACTTGCCCACCCGTTCATGGGCGCGGTCGCTCAGACCGATCACATCCAGTACTTCGTTCACGCGGACCTTGAGGGCGGGACCGCGCAGCCCATACATTTTCCCCCAGAACGTCAGGTTCTCGCGCGCGCTCAGGTCCTCATAGAGGGCGATTTCCTGCGGCACCACGCCCAGTACCGACTTGACTCCCATCGCGTCCGCGCCGATGGAGTGACCCATCACGAGCGCGTCGCCCTTGTCCGGGCGCAGCAGGCAGGACAGCATCGAGATCGTCGTCGTTTTCCCGGCACCGTTGGGACCGAGCAGGCTGAAGATCTCGCCCTCCTGTACCTCGAAACTGACGCCTTGCACAGCCTGGGTCTCCCCGAAGGATTTATAGAGATCCTGAACGCGAATGGCAATGTGATTCATTGAATTTCCTCAGTGTACTTTTTTGATACTTGATTGTACTCGCTGCCAAGGAAAACACCCCCATCGCCCGGAGAGTTTCAACCTAGCCAGATGGACAGTGGCACGCCGAGTTTCCATACCCTTTTATACGCAAATTTATCGTTGTGGTTTGCTTTTGCAGGGAAGCATCCGTGACAAACACCTGGCATAAACAAAACCGCCAGCGAAACCGCTGGCGATTCATTTCAGAATAAATATCTCTGTCCGCTTGGGAGGCTTCTAAATATCCCGGTGTTGAAAGGTGCTGACTGCTATTGTCAACGCAATCAAAAGATACAGAATGGCATAGAGAATCATCAACGTGCTGGGAACGGAGAATGCTGAAAAAGGCGTTCCTCCCATGGCTGCTGTCAGAGGAGATTGCATTTCGAATGCGGCTCGTCGCCAAAGTGCCTCTGTTGGACTGATAAGGCTTGTGACAATGCCTATCTTTATTGCGGTCGGGTTATTGAGCAAGGCGCCAATTTGTTCGATCCAGCCGCCAAGGAAACCCAAGCCATAGAGCCCAAATACCATCCCGCCGGTTGCCAGAGCAGGCATGGCACTGGAACCAGCCAGGGAAATCGTCATGACCAGCAACGCCTCCAGATAAATGAGGGAGAGCCCTGCCAGCATATGGCGCGGCAGGTAGCCAGCCTGGAGAAATGTACTCAAAACAGTCCCGCCAGACATCAACAGAGAATAAAGCCCAAGCAAACCGGCAAAGCCCAGCCATTTGCCAAGCACAACATCGGAGCGCCGCAGCGGTTTCGTAATAATGGTCTGGATGGATCCTGAATTGATCTCGCCGGCAAGCGTATCTGCGCCGAGAAGCGCTCCCATGGCGACCGACAGGAATGCGATTGCATACAGCCCGGCAAGAAGCAGAAAGCCGGAGGTCTCACTTCGCGCAATGTTGGTCAGCGCGCTTCCGGTCGGCGCCACCTCTTCGCCCATGGCTGCAAAGATCAAACGGAAGCCAATGGAAAAGATGAGCAAAAAGAGAACGCCCAGGATCAAGCCTGTCAACACAATACGCCTCCGTATTGCCTCGCGGAAGGTCATGCGCGCCAGGATCCAGATCTTGCTCATAACCCACCATCCTCTCCAACCGTCTGGATGAAGATCTCTTCGAGAGATATGCGGTTAGGAGTGATCGCATAGACTTCTGCCTGCTGCGCAACCAGATAGCGTGTGATCTCGGGCAGGTCACTTTCCTTCTGAACGGTCATGGTCAGTAATCCATTATTCGTTTGAATATTCTGGCTCCACTTCGCCAACCCGGCCAGCGCTTCGGAAGTCAGCCCGGCGGCTCGAATGGTGACGAGCGACAGGTTTTGGTCGAGAGTGGCAAGCTCGATCACGCGCACTACCTCGCCATGTCGAATGAATGCTACCCGGTCACAGGTGACTTCGATCTCACTCAACAGATGAGAGTTCAGGAATACACACGTGCCTTGGCCCTTCAGTTCATGGATGATGTCCCGGACCAGGCGCCGACCCACGGGGTCAAGACCAGATGTAGGCTCATCCAAAAAAACCAGTCTAGGCCGGTTCAGCAACGCTTGTGCCAGACCAATGCGTTGAAGCATCCCTTTTGAAAATGTTCGCAATTGTTTATTGCGGAAGGCAGACAAACCTACTCGCTCAAGCAATTCCTCCAACCGAATTTGCAAATCACGAGAATCCATGCCTAATAATTCTCCGTGCAGCAAAAGGAATTCACGAGCAGTTAGCCAATCCTGAAAGCGAAAGTGTTCTGGCAGAAAGCCGATCTGAGCCCGTGTCGCGAGGTCACCCATGGGTGCCCCAAGGAGTGAAGCCGTTCCAGAGGTAGGTGCAACCAGGCCCAATAACATTTTCATGGAGGTTGTTTTGCCTGCACCGTTGGGTCCTAAAAAACCAAACACCTCACCCTGCTCCACTTGCAGGGTGAGGCCTTTGACTGCGGCTCGATCGCCGAAGACTTTTCTCAGTTGTTCTGTTTCAATCGCTGCAACGGACATACACACCTATGGAAGAGAATTTGCCATCTCGATTGCCTGCTGGGAATTGGTGCCCAGCCCGCTGATGGCGTAGAGGATGCCATCCTTGACCCACAGCAGCGCGAATTGTGGGCCTTCCTCGGATGGGCGCTGGATCAGTGTGCCGGTCACGCCGTCCACGCTCACCTGCTCGTGGATCGCAGCGTTCCTCGGGATCGGCACCAGCAGCGTGGAGGTCCAGTTGACGGTGCTGGTAAACTCAGTCGCCTCTTCGGGGCTCATGCCTGTGAACTCCAGCCCGATGCGTGCCAGTGCTTCGATATCGAGGTCGGCCGGCGCGTTAACGCTGGGGCTGGGGATCTGGGCAAGGATAACACAATTCGGGTAACGGCGTTCCGTGATGCTCTGCTCGTGATTTCCAGACTCTCCCGACCCTGGCTTGGGGCAGGTACCGAAGGCGACACTGACCGAAGCGGGGATGTCCACCGAGATCTCTGCGCCATCTACCGAAGCAGGCAGGACAAGGTCGCTGCGCCCGGCTTCGTCGAGCAGTGCCTGGGCTTTGGTGCGGTCCAGCGTCATGCTGAATGCTGCGCCGCCGGTGACGTTGATCTGGCTGGGAGTCATGCCTGAGGGGATGCGGACGGTAAAGCCTGCCAGCTGGCTGGCCTCGTCTGCACTGGCAGCCTGCACGGGCTCGCCCGGCTCCTGTTGCATGTCAACGGAGTCCGAGATCAATGCTGTGAACTGGTTGCCAAGGGCACCGTCTCCGGTCAGTTGCTCCAAACCTGTGAAGTCCACCGGCACGACCTGCACCTGCTGGACCCGGAACAGGTTCAACAACTCACCTGCCAGCGCACGAGTGCCGGGGAAGGCCAGAACGAGCGCCAGGATCAAAAGTCCGGCAGTTCCAAAACGGATCACGGGGAAAGCAAACCACTTTTTGAACATGGAAATCTCCTTTTTCATCACGACTTGTTGAGAGAACCGATCCCAGGCCCTTTGCGCCGCTGGAACAGGTTCATCGGCAGAGGCTAAGAATGCAAGCCGACTTGCAGCCTTTTGGCTTTCTTTTTGTAACAACTGTGCACGCCCCTGGCAGGCTATGCAGGCATCCAGGTGTTGGAGCTGCAGCGCTTCCAGTTCTCCGTCCAGGGCGGCGCGCAGTTCACCATCCGTCAGATGTTTTCTCACGGTAGTTCCTCCTGTGCAAGCGCACGATAGTGTTTTTCAAACTCGCGTTCGGCGCGCAATAACAAGGGTCCGATGGACGTGGGAGCCAGCCCGAGCGACCGGGCAATCTCCTTATAGGGCAGACCGGAATGGCGCATGATCAGAAGTTGAGCCTGTCGCTCGTTCATCCGTGCGAGAGCCAGGCGCACCAGGCGGCGTTCCTCTTCCTGCGCCATGATCTCTGCCGGATGATCTTCCGGAGTCTCTTCCAGGGCATATTTCCCTGCGGTCAGTTCATAGTGTTCGCGGCGTCTCCAGCTTCGGATGGACTGCAGCCCAAGATTGGTCGCGACCCGATACAGCCATCCGCCCGGATTGAATTCCTTTTCGCGCGGCGGGGGCTGTTGATACAGGCGAAGGAAAGCCTCCAAAGCCAGGTCTTCCGCCTCCGCCGGGTCACCAACCAGCCGGTAGAGGGTGCGGTAGACCTGCGGCCAATGCTCCCTGAAGAGAGCTTCGAATTCCGAGGAGCTTGATCCCGTCTGAACTGTCTCGAGGGCACCAGTTTTGAGATGCTTCATCGAGCCAATCATACTCTTGTAGGGCATACTTTGTTCATGACAATAGGGTCGCTCCTACCAAGATAATCCCGCTCAGGTAGGAAATAAGACAATCAGCCATATTGTCTACACGAAAGAAAAGCCCGGCGGTAAAGACCACCGCTGGGCAAATAAATAAAACGAACGTGAGTTGAGCTATTCCATCGTTGGAAGACTACGGCCTCCAGATCGGTGGATTGAAGATATCGCCGGCTAAAAACTTTACACCACTGCGATCCGCCTTGACCAGCATCAATGTCTGTCCGGGCACGTCCGCATAAGCCAGCCAGTTCCCATCCGGCGACCAGACGGGCCAGCCCGCGGCTCTCGGCTCCTCGGTCAACCGTACGGTGAAACGCTCTCCCGGGCAAGTCACGCAAATTTTATAGATGTCGATATCGTCGTGCCTGTTCGAAACGAACGCCAGCCACTTACCATCGGGCGACCAGGCCGGGGAATGCTCATCCGAAGGAGTGTTCGTCAGGTTCACAAGACCCAAACCATCCGGCCGGGCTGTACAGATATCGCTATGACTACCCTGGAAGCACAGGAAAGCCAGATGTAAGCCGCCTTCCACTGTAAGCGGCGACCAGATAGGCTCCGTGCCAGAGATCATGCCACCGGCAGGTTGCCCCTCTGGCGAGATGACGCAAATGCTGGTGTTGAATCCCTGGCGGCAGTGGTAGGCGATCCATTTGCCGTCCGGTGACCATTTTGGCTCCCCATTTTGCAGAGCATTATCTGTCAATGCCCTCGGCTGGCTGCCATCGGCATTCATGACGTAGAGCTGAAGAGTGCCCGAGCGGTCCGACTCAAATACGATCTGCCTGCCGTCCGGCGACCAGCTGGGATGAGCATCGTTCGCCGCAGAACCTTCCGTCAGGTTTCGCAAGTCCGAGCCGTCCCAATTCACCGCCCACACATCCAGGTCTTCGTCCGGAGGGATGCAGTCATACGCAATGGCACCCGGACAGCCCCAAAAGACAAGCTGCTCCCCATCCGGTGAGAGGACCAGGCCCATGACCATCATCTCTGCGCTCAATACCAGGCGCGGCTCCGATCCATCGAACGGGATGGCGTTGATCTCGGTGGTGCCTGTAGTATTGCCATTGTCTGTCCCGATATAGATGAGCTGGTAAGCATGCGGCGGTTCTGTTGGGCGCGCCTGCCGCCCCGGGAACCAGGTCTGCTCGAGGCAGGTGAAAAGTGCCTGCGGCGCCTCGGGAAGCTTCTCCAAAAAATATTGGGTGATACGTTTATTCGATCCCCCATCCGCTGCAAGGGAAGGTGTGACGAGATACTCTTCAACAAGCTGATATCCCTCGGATGTCCGGTGCACGACGAGGATGTTTTTGTCATCTCCGGAAATGCTTCCCTGGATAACTGCCCATTCTCCCAGACGGTCCACGCGGCCCAGGACAGCCATGCCCATGTATTCTGTAGGCTGCTGCTCTTTGAAATTCAGGACGAACTCTTCCACGATCTGCTGCGCCTCGACCGAATCGTTCGGGAGTCGTTCAACCTCTGAGCAATCAATCTGTGGTTCCGGGCTCGGAGTTGGAGTCGGGGCGAGGCTGAGCGTCGCCGTAACCGTGGGTAATGACATAGGCTGGGGCTGGCATGCAGAGAAGAGGAACAGGATGCATGTCAATCCCAGCACAGGCGAAAAGGAATTTTCCTCAATGAGTTTCATCTGGATTCCCCATTCCTCTGCAGGAACGAAACATTCAAAATGCGCCCCCTTTTTAGGGTTGCTTACTTCTTCCTATATTTCCATTTTCTGCGGCACTTCAACGATGGTGTCATCGATGGGACAGTACTCCACACACTTGCCGCCGCAGGAATCATCGCATTTTGATGGATCGATCACGCAGACCTCATCAAGATAATCAATCGCTTCGTGCGTGCAAAAATGGACACAAGATCCGCATCCAATACACTTTTCCACTACGATTACGTATGGCATATGTCCTCCTTTCAGGACATGAGAAATTCATGGATCGAAGAGGCGGCCTTTCTGGCCGCGCCCATCGCGCTGATTACGGTTGCTGCGCCGGTGGCGATATCGCCGCCCGCCCAGACCCGTTCTTTAGATGTCTTGCCCGTTTCGCTGTCGATGACGACATTGCCCTTCTTACCAATGGTCAGTCCCGGTGTCGTTTGGGGGATCAACGGGTTGGGGCTGTTGCCGATCGCATGGATGACCGAATCGAACGGGAGGATAAATTCAGATCCCGGCACCGGCACTGGGCTGCGCCGGCCCGAGGCATCGGGTTCGCCCAATTCCATCTTCAGACACTCCAATGCTGTGACATTGAAACGATCGTCGCCGATAGTCCTGACCGGCAGGGTCAGGTAACGGAATTGGACACCTTCCTCTTCCGCATTTTCGATCTCCTCCAGGCGCGCCGGCAGCTCTGTGCGTGAGCGGCGATACACAATGGTCGCCTCGGCTCCCAGGCGCAGGGCTGTGCGGGCGCAATCCATGGCGACATTTCCGCCTCCCAGAACGGCTACTTTCTTATGACGCTTGATCGGCGTGTCGTTGCGTGGATAGGTATACCCCTTCATCAGGTTAATGCGGGTCAGATATTCATTGGCGGAATAGACGCCGTTGAAATTATTGCCCGGCATTTCCATGAACCAGGGCAGACCGGCACCCGTGGCAACGAATACGGCGTCAAAATCCTCTAGCAGGGAATCCATCGAGCGGGTCTTGCCCACCACAAAATCGGTGTGCATTTCGACCCCCAGGCGGCGAAGATAATCGACCTCGCGGTCCACGATCGTTTTCGGCAGACGGAATTCCGGGATGCCGTAATAAAGCACGCCGCCCATCTTGTGCAGCGCCTCGTAGATGACCACCTGATGTCCGGCTTTGATCAGGTCGGCTGCGGCAGTCAACCCGGCGGGACCGCCTCCGATGATCGCGACCTTTTTGCCGGTCGGATGGACCGCTTCGGGAAGCGCCATCTCAGACTGCGCGCCCTCCCAATCGCCCAGGAAACGTTCCAGACGGCCAATGGCGATCGTCCCGCCCCGTTTTGACAGAGAGCAGTGCTTTTCGCACTGTTCCTCCTGGGGGCAGACGCGTCCGCACACCGAAGGAAGTGAATTCCTCTCCTTCAGAATGCGGCTCCCGGCAGCGAAATCACCATCTGCGATCGCCTGGATGAATTCGGGGATCTTGATCTGCACGGGACAGTCGGAAACGCAGAAAGGTTTTTTGCACTGCAGACAGCGCCGCGCTTCCGCCATCGCCAGTTCGGAGGTATAGCCCAGAGCCACCTCCAGGAAATTGTGGCTGCGGATGTGCTCCTCCTGTTTCGGCATCTCCCTGCGGTTCAAGTCGATTTTTGGTTTCGGTTTCGGATCTTCTGGCATGGATTATCCCTGTTGGGTTTTCAAAATAATGTCCGTCGTTACTGAGCCTGGCTCGACCGCATCGTCTGCGATTCCTCGGACAGGTATGCTTTCCTGCGCTGAGTCAACTCGTCCCAATCGACCTCGTGAGCATCGAAATGAGGGCCATCGACGCACGCGAATTTCGTGGACGAGTTCACGGTCACACGGCATACGCCGCACATCCCCGTCCCGTCGATCATCAATGTGTTCAGGCTCACGATCGTCTTGATGTTCATGGGACTGGTTTCCTGGGCGGCGCGCATCATCAAATAATTACAGCCGTTGACAATCACACGGTCCGGCGGCGTGCCGGGAGCAGCCAGGATGGTTTGCAGCTTCCCAATGTGACCTGGCATACCCTGTGAACCATCCCGGGTGATCACGATCAATTGGTCGCTGACGGATTTGAGCTTTTTCTGCCAGAACAGCAGGTAGGAACTGCGCGCTTCGACGATGATCGTGACCTGGTTGCCCTTCTCTTTGAGCGCTTTGGCAATCGGATAGATACTTGCGATCCCATAGCACCCGCCGATACAGATCACCTTGCCAAACCGGTCGATCTCCATCGCGTTCCCCAGAGGACCGACGACGGTCGCCAGGGTATCGTTCGCAGTAAAGGTGGCAAGCCTCTGCGTCGTCTTCCCGACCAGCAGGTAGACCAGTGTGATCGTGCCCTGCTCCACATCCCAGTCCGAGACCGTCAGCGGGATCCGTTCGCCATCCTCTTCCACTCTCAGGATCACGAACTGGCCCGCTTTGACAGACTGAGCGATCTCCGGCGCGAATACCGTGATCGTGCAGATGTTCGGGACGATCATCTTATTTTCGAGAATTTTCACCATAAAGGAGTCCTGTTCCTCATCGCTTCCATGTTCATCAACTACTCCGGATATAACATTCGAAGGCCTGCCACCCACGTCCCCAGCGGAAAGCCCATATAGGCATGATCTTCGCGCTGGACCCATCGAAACACATCCAGCCCGGGTTGAAGGAGTCCCGGAACAGATACGGTAAGGTCAGCGCTCGTGAAGTCGATCTTTTCGAACTCCGCCTGGATCTGCGCTGCGTTTTCATAGTCAAAGCCTGCGACTCCCAATTTCTGCGCGATCCGGCAAAGGATTTCCCAGGATGGGAGCGCACTGCCAGGCGCCGTCACAGCGCGCTGAATGCTCCGCATCTTGCCCGAGTGATCCAGGAACGTGCCATCTTCCTCGGTAAAAGCCGCCGCGGGCAGGACCAGGCCGGAGGAAAGGTCACGTGTGGGCGGATAAATATTCTGGTAGAGGATAAAGGGCTCAGCCGGCAGATGCGGCGGAACAGTTTCGCCGACCAGATGCAGGACTTCGAGATCGTGAATGCCTGCCGTCGTCGCAGGGGTGACGATCCCTGTCCGGAATGCACCCGCCAGGTTCACGGGCTCCGGGAGGATGATCAGCTGCGCCGCGATCTGAGCAACCAGCCGTTCGACCGCTTTCAGCAGGAACAGGTTATCCGGATGGGTCAAAAAAGAAGGCCCCAGAAGGATGACTGCCCGCTTCGATTCCAAAAGCAAGCGACCAATCTGTCCTGCATGAACGGCGGCTGGCGATAAATGCTCCTGCTGTTTCCCTGCTCCTGAGCGGGTACTCTCCAGCAGCATCTCGAGCAGATCGGCTTCTTCGCCGGGATCGGGCCGCAGCCATTCATCAGCAGCTTTGCTCAGGCTGTGCTCCGCGGCGTTGAGCGTGATGAGCTTCGCCCCTGACCGTTTCGCCCGATGGAGTTCTACATCGACTACCGACTGGGCATATTTTCCATCAAACCCCAGGCACAGAATGGCATCCGCTTCGCGCAAAACGGAAAGCGGTTGAGCCAAACCATAGAGTCGCTGGATGGCTTGCAAGCCGACTCCATACAAAGCCGTCGAAGATGTTTGAAGATGGCTTGAGCGGGCGACCTCGCGCATGAATTTTTGAGCGATATACAATGTCTCATTGCTGCAATCAGCGGAGATGAGCATGCCATACTTGCCGGGCGCACAGGAGGAGATCTTTTCCGCAGCGGTCTCGATTGCATGCTCCCAGGAGACAGGCAAACTTCCATCCTTGTTCACGACCACGGGTTGTTCCAACCGCGTTGGATGGTTGACCAGCTCAGTGATCCCAAAACGACCTTTGACGCAGAGCATGTCGGACTCGCCGGCATGGTCAGGCAAACTCCCGATGACCATGTCATTCTTCACGAGCAGCTTGATCTGGCACCCGGCACTGCACAGCGCGCAGGTCGTGGCAACTTCACGCTCCGGCTTCCCGTCCCATTTGCGGGTCTTCTCCGAGAGAGTCCCGGTTGGGCAAACCTCCACGCAGGCGCCGCAGAAACTGCAGCCAGCCTCGAGGTGGGTTTGTCCGAACGCCGTGCCAACAATGACATCCGTGCCGCGACTGACCATCGTCAGTGTGCTGAGAAAATGATTTTCCTCGCACACGCGCACACATCGCCCGCAGAGAACACACAAGTTGTAATCGCGGTCGAAGAACGGATCGTTCTTTTCGACCGGCAGCATGCGGTACCGGCCGGGATAGCCGACTTCGGTTAACCCGAAGCGATCTGCAAGGACCTGAAGCTGGCACTGCCCATCCTGCGGGCAGGACCGGCAGCCGGTGATGACACCGGTCTTCCGCAGGGTCACCATACAATCATCGCAGTGACTCTTCTCGCTACAGATCAAACAACCCGATGGATGCTCGGACAACAGCAGTTTCAATAATTCTGTGCGCAGCGCCTGTACGTTCGGACTGTCGGTCTGAACGACCATTCCTTCTTCGACCAGGGTGGTGCAGGCGGTCGGCGTGTTCGGCCGGCCCTGGATCTCGACAATGCACATCCGGCAGCTTCCGTGACTCGCCAGCCCGGGAAGATCACACAGCGTTGGGATATCGATCCCGTTCTGGCGCGCGACCTGCAGGATGGTCTTCCCCTTCTCGACCGATAATGAATGCCCATCGATGGAAATTTGAAGACTCATTGCAGCGCCTCGCTCAATACAAGATGGTCTGTTTCAGCCGGCAGCGGCACACCGATGATCGCATGTTTCGTGCAGACTTCGACGCAGGCATGGCACTGCGTGCACAGGTTCACATCCAGGGTATGCAGCTCTTTTAGCTTTCCCTGGATCGCATTCGAGGAACAGGCTTTGACACACACCCCGCAGCCATTACAGCGCTCGGCTGAAATGACATACTGGAACAGGCCCTTGCATACTCCGGCCTGGCAATAGCTGTCATGAACATGAGATTCATATTCCGAAAGGAAGAAATTCAGACTGCTGCTCACAGGGTTCGAGGCCGCCTGACCCAGTCCGCACAGCGAGGTCTTGACCATCGTATCGGCTGCCGCGCGCATGACGTCCAGGTCGTGCGCTTCCCCTTCGCCGCGGATGATCTTCTCGAGCCGGTCGATGAGCACGCGGGTACCGATCCGGCAGGGCGTGCAGTTCCCGCACGATTCCCGCAGCGCGAAACCAATGAAGTAGCGCGCCATATCGACAATGCAGGTGCTCTCATCCATGACGATCAAACCGCCCGAACCCATGATCGAACCCTGGTCGCGCATCGATTCGTATGTGATCGGAGTGTCCAGTTGAGAGGCTCCGAGGCAGCCACCCAGGGGACCACCTGTTTGCACGGCCTTGAATGCCAACTCTGTCCCACCCCCGATCTCCTCGACCACCTGCCGCAGCGGCGTTCCGAGCGGGACCTCGATCAGGCCGGTATTCCTCACTTTTCCAACCAGCGAAAATGTCTTCGTGCCATAATTTCCCGGGGTACCGAACTGCTGGTACCATTCGCCGCCGTTGCGCATGATCGCCGGAACAGTCCCGAAGGTCTCTGTATTGTTGATCAGGGTCGGGCAGCCGTTGTAACCGCTGTCAGAGGGGAAAGGAGGCCGGGGGCGCGGCATCCCGCGCTTCCCTTCGAGCGAAGCGATCAGGGCTGTTTCCTCACCACAGACGAACGCGCCGGCTCCTTCCTTGATGCTGATGTCGAAGGAAAATTCCGAGCCCAGAATATTCTCGCCCAGCAGTCCGTAGGAGCGCATCTGCGCGATCGCCTTTTTGAGCCGCTTGACCGCCAGAGGATATTCCGCCCGCACGTAGATAATTCCCTGGCTGGCGCCGACGGTATATCCGGCGATCAGCAGCCCTTCCAGCACCGCGTGCGGATCGCTTTCGATCAGCGCACGATTCATGAAGGCTCCGGGGTCGCCTTCATCTGCATTACACACGACGTACTTTTGTTCTCCTTGCGCGTTCCGGGCCAGCTCCCACTTTTTGAAGGCAGGGAAACCGGCGCCGCCGCGCCCGCGCAACCCGGACTCTTTCAGCGCCTCGAGCGCGTATCCCGGCCCCGCTTCCAGGACCTTGAGAAAGCCCAGGTAGCCATCCTGCGCCAGATAATGGTCGCCATCCTCCGGGTCGATGAACCCGCAGTTTTTCAGGATCACCCGTACCTGAGGTTTCAACATGGGGAGATCGAAGAATTTGGGGATGCCGGTCCTGACTGAGAACGAGTCATCACCGAAATGGCCTTTCGCCATTTTCGAGGCCATATCGCCTTCCGCCAGATTCGCCTGCAGGATCTTTTTAGCTTTTTGCGGGGTGACGTTGGTATAGCTAACCCGCGGTCCGCCCGGCATGGCGATATCCATGATCGGTTCCAGATAACAGGGACCGATGCATCCGACCTGGATGATCCGGGCCGGCTGCCCAAGCTCCGTCAGGGTCTGCTGAATTGTCTCCAAAACATCGAGCGCACCCGCGGCGATCCCGCAGGAGGCAGTGCCCAGGTAGATGACCGGGAGTTCACTATGGACGATTTGTGAATCCCATTTTTGAAGAGCTTCCTCGCGATACGAGTCAAACTTATTCATAACCCATCAATACTTTCTGTAGTTTCTTGCGCGTCATCTTCCCGTAGATCCTCCCATCGACCTCAACCACCGGCGCCTGGGCGCAGCAGCCCAGGCAGGCAACTTCGTGAAATTCAAATTTATTGTCCTCGGAAATCTCTCCGGGTCCTATCCCGATGATCTTTTGGATTTCCTCCGAAAGTATTTCTCCACCCTGAACGTGGCAGGCCGTGCCCAGACAGATCCGGATCTGATGATCTCCGGGCTTCTCAAAGCGGAACTGGGTATAAAAAGATGCCACACCATATACGTGAGCTTCCGACACTTCCAGAAAATCGGCGATCTGTCTCACCGTATTCCTGGAAATATAGCCGGTTTGGCTCTGACAATACTGCAATATAGGAATTAACTGGTGTGGTTGTCTAGAAAAGATAGTGAGGTCGATAAGATCTTCTGCTAAATCTGGAGTTGATAATGTGGACATAAGATTCCTTAGTTCGTATTTTTCCAGCAGTGCTATTCACTGATAACACAATCACGCTTTTTGCACCACTGTAGACTGTCATAAGTCTTTGTTACTTTATGCACATTATCCGAATTATGCTGTTGTAAGAGATCTCCCTCATTAATGCGATAGCCATCTGAAACGATGGCTATCGCATGGGTTGAAAAGCGTTTATTCGTAAGCTTATCCGCCTGAGGAGCTTGCCAGACGCTGTGTCTTCCTGGCTGGCGGCAGCCGGATCAGCCATCCTACAGCCATCCTACAGCCATCCTACAGTCATCCTTCGCTCATCCTATAGTCATCCTATAGCGCGCCCGATTGCGTCCAAAACGACCTCTCACGACAAGTTTGCCGGACCACTCCTGTTTTGACAGGTTTTCAGACACTTTCCAGGGACTTATCACGAAACGGTCTGGGCAACGCGATCGTCAAGCCAAAGGATGAGCAAAATTAATCACCGAACCCAATGCCCTGGGCGAGAGGCAATTCGTTCGACCAGTTGATGGTATTTGTCTGGCGGCGCATGTACGTCTTCCAGGCATCCGAACCGGACTCGCGCCCGCCACCGGTTTCCTTTTCCCCTCCAAAAGCTCCGCCGATCTCCGCGCCGGACGTTCCAATGTTGATGTTAGCAATGCCGCAATCCGAACCCGCGGCACAAAGAAAAGCTTCCGCCTCCCGCACCGAATCGGTGAACATCGCACTCGAAAGTCCCTGCGGAACATCGTTGTGGATGCGAATGGCATCTTCGAGGCTGTCGTACTCAAGCAGATAGAGGATCGGGGCAAAGGTCTCGGTTTTGACAATTTCCGTTTGCGTTGGCATCCTGATGATGGTCGGCTCGACAAAGTTTGGACCGAGGTCGGGAAGCATTCTCCCGCCATGCAGGATCTCACCCCCATCCGCGACCGCCTGTTTAACGGCTTCCAGCATCTCCTCCACAGACGTGTTGACCACCAATGGACCCATGAGAGTTTCCGGGTGGAGAGGATCCCCAATTCGAACCTGTTGGTAGGCATCGACCAGGCGTCCGGTCAAATCCCTGGCGATGGATTTTTGCACGATGATCCGGCGGGTGGAGGTACAGCGCTGACCCGCGGTCCCGACCGCACCAAACAGGATGGCCTGGGTTGCCATGGAAAGGTCAGCCTTCTCGGAAACGATAATCCCATTGTTGCCGCCCAGCTCAAGAATTGTGCGTCCGAAGCGGCGGGCAACCGTCTCGGAAACGTGAACGCCGATCTTTGTCGAGCCTGTGAACGAAACAAGCTGGACACGCCGGTCGTTGAGCAGCAGCTCGCCCACCTCCCGCCCCGATCCAATGGCAAGGTTGAAAATCCCACGCAAGCCATGGTCAGCCATGACCTGGTTGGCAATGTGTGTCACCGCGATGGCGGTCAAAGGCGTATAAGAAGATGGCTTCCAGATAATGGTATCGCCGCAAATGGCTGCCAGCGTCGAATTCCATGACCAGACCGCGACCGGAAAGTTGAATGCAGTTACAAGTCCCAGAATGCCAAGTGGATGCCATTGCTCGTACATCCGATGGGCAGGACGCTCGGAATGCATGCTCAGGCCGTACAGCATCCGGGACTGACCGACGGCAAAGTCACAGATGTCGATCATTT
>Ga0105104_10000407_pt1 | contig 32774 bp, 32 predicted proteins | sample PPLLaktember2015_3_FD_87034 | JGI IMG/M metagenome (GOLD analysis project Ga0105104, IMG submission 87034) | Freshwater sediment microbial communities from Prairie Pothole Lake near Jamestown, North Dakota, USA - PPLs Lake P7 Core (6) Depth... | ecosystem: Environmental > Aquatic > Freshwater >... | reverse complement strand
TGGCGGACGGGGAGGCAGGGCTTCAGATCGTGAACGTATCCAATCCTCAGAATCCGACTTGGGTCGGAAGCTACGCCACGCCGGGCGCGGCATGGGACGTTTTCGTATCGGACAGCTACGCCTACGTGGCGGACGGGGAGGTAGGGCTTCAGATCGTGAACGTGTCCGATCCTCAGAATCCGACTTTGGCGGCAAGCTATGACACGCCCGGCTCTGCGCATGGCGTTCATGTAATCGGCAATAATATTTATTTGGCCGACGAATATTCGTTCATGGTTCTAAGCTTCAATCCGCTGGGAGTGGATAAGCCCGTTGTAGGGCCGCCCCGGATATTCAGTCTTGCCCAGAACTATCCCAATCCCTTCAACGCAACCACGACCCTGACATACGCGCTCGACAAAACAGGCCCGGTCGAACTTTCGATCTTCAATTCGCTTGGTCAGCGAGCAGCTGTGCTGCTGAGCGGCGCGCAAGCGGCGGGAGAACACCGCGCGATCTGGGACGCCGCCGGTTTTCCGTCGGGTGCCTACTACGCGAGGCTGAAATCCGCGGATCAAACCCGAACCACTCGAATGATACTCTTGAAATGAGATTTCCGGCAGGGAATCGCTCTGTCCGGATTAAATAAACCGAAGATTGTCTCATGTTGAACCGCAACGAAGCACTGAATCTCCTCCGTGAGTACAAAGCAATTTTAGAAGGACATTTCCTTCTGACCAGCGGGCGGCACAGCGGAGTGTACGTGGAAAAATTCCGCCTGCTCGAACATCCCGATCTGACCGCGCGTTTCGCGGAACCGATTGCCGAACATTTTCGCGAAGCCAACGTGGATCTGGTGGTCGGACCGCTCACCGGCGGCGTTTTGGTAGCGCACGAAGTGGGAAAACTCCTCGGCAAGCCGATTGCCTTTCCCGAGCGCTCACGTGACGGCATGGAATGGCGGCGCGGCTTTCAAGTAACCGAAGGCCAGCGTGTGCTCATCATTGAAGATGTCATCACCACCGGCAAGACTATCGGGGAAATCAAAGAGGCGGTCACCCGCACGGGGGCGGAAATCGTGGGCATCGGCTGCATGATCTGCCGCGGGAAAATTGATCTGAATCCCACGCCGTTTGCCGTGGTTTCCATGAATCTGGCCAGTTATCCCGAAGACCGCTGCCCATTATGCCGCCGCAATCTCCCGCTGGAAAAACGCGGCAGCCGCGCGGAAAAAAACGACAATCACGCTGCAACTAACAACGAACATCCGCCGTCTAATGAAGTATCGGCGGAGAGCAATTCCCAAAGTTAGGCGCGCGACAAAATAAATAATCAGGCGGGAGTTGCAAGGCCCCCGCTCCGCCTCCAATCCATACCCGAGGGAGGAAATATGTTCTGTTCACAGTGCGGTATGAAGAATGCCGAAGATGCCCGGTTCTGTCAGAACTGCGGTGCAGCAATGCATCCGCCTGTGGCTCCGGTTCCGCCGATTCCCGTTCCGCCTTCAGCGAAAACCGTGGAGTACGCGGGATTCTGGCGGAGATTTCTGGCGATCCTCATTGACAACATTATCCTCTCCATTCCCAGCTGGCTTATCAGCATGATCTTCGGCTTGTCCTCATTCTCGGTCCTAAATAGTCTGGACGATATCGAGGACGCGGGCGCGATGATCGCGAGTCTTGTGGCGGCTCTCTTCTGGGTGTGGTTGATCAATATCGTGATGGACTGGCTCTATCATGCCATTTTCGAAAGCTCTACCCTGCAAGCCACGCCGGGGAAAATGGCTTTGGGAATTGTCGTTACCGATGCTGATGGTGAGCAGATTTCCTTTGCCCGCGCCACCGGCCGTCACTTCGGGAAGATCGTTTCCGGCATGATTCTGCTCATCGGCTACATGATGGCCGGTTGGACGCGCAAAAAACAAGCCCTCCACGACATCATGGCCAACTGCCTCGTCGTGCTGAAATAGTTTTCGGTTTTCCCCCCGTTTACGGGGGGACGTAAGGGGGGTCTATTCGCCGAGCGGGATCTGTGATCCCGCCGGAAAAATACCAAACGTTCCATCCCATGAATAAAATGACAATTCGACTATGCCCCAACTGAACCTTGACGATATCCCCGTTGCCGAGCAGGAAAGCATTCTCCGCGCTTTTTTCAAAGAAGGTCCCGACGGTCCGCTGCAAAGCTACCCCGCGCAGGACAAGAAAAAGTTCGTCGTCCTTGTGCAGATCGCGAAGATGTTCGAGCTGGGCACAACCTATAAGGCGCTGGACGTCAATCTGAAAATCAAATCGCGTTTCGAGGATGTTGCCACGCTGCGCCGCGATCTCATCGAATTCGGTCTTTTCGAGCGCACGCCCGATGGCAAAGAGTACCGCCGTTTGATCTGACGGTCTCCCCCCGTTCACGGGGGGACACAAGGGGGGTCTTCTTTCTGATTTTTCTTTTCAGCGTTTCAGCTTTCAGTTTTCAGCTTTTTCTACACCCGTGTCTCTTCAACTCTTCGTTCTTGCTTCCGGCTCGAAGGCCAATGCCGTTCTGCTCTGCAAGGACAACACTAAAATTCTGATTGATGCCGGACTCGGCATTCGCTTAATGGTAAGCGCGCTGAACGCGGCGGGCGTGCGGCCGAATGAGCTCTCCGCCGTTCTGCTCACGCATGAGCACACCGATCACGTGCGCGGCTTGAGTTCGCTCTTGGATCGCACTCACCTGCCCGTCTATTCGAGCATCGGCACGCTGGGTGCGGTGGATCGCATGATTCCCGCCCGCTGCAAACTCACGGCGATGGATCATCAAACGGTGGAGATCGGCCCTTTTGCCGTGCGCGCGATTGCCGTTCCGCACGATGCCGCCGAACCGGTGGGCTATCACATCGAAGTCGGCAATCACGTCGTGACGATTGCCACCGATCTCGGCGATGTGCCGGATGAATTGGCTGAATCGCTCATCCATTCGACCTTCATCATGCTCGAGAGCAATCACGATATGCACATGCTGTTGAACGGCTCGTATCCCGTGATTCTCAAAGAGCGGATTCGTTCTCCGTTCGGCCATCTTTCGAACGAACAAACCGCCGCCGCTTTGGCTGAATGCCGGGGCAACGGCTTGCGCACGGTGGTACTCGCGCATCTTTCCGATGAAAATAACGATCCCGCTTTGGCACGCGAAGCGTCGGCTCAGGCTCTGGCGGGCAGCGGCGCCGCTCTGCATGTTACCACTCGCAGCACCATGGGCCCGTTCTTGAATCTGGAATAAATCTTTCCCCTGTGGACGGGGGGCCGCTGTGCGGGGTGTCCTTACCCCGCACACAATAATGGCTCAACGTGTTGCAGTGCGCACAGCGCAAGCTGTCATTCCGAATGCCGTTTTTCCGCCGTGGCGGGTGTGTCACCCGCCCGCGACGCAACGACCGCAAGGTCCGCCGAGGCAGATCTCCCGATCTGCCCGGAATCTTTCCGTTTTCTCGTTTCAAATTTCTCATTTCTAATTTTCTTGAGTCGGGGGATTCTGTATCAATTCCATCATTCATCGTTCCTCGTTCATCGTTTCTTTCCACTCCCCCATACAGGTATCCCATCATGCGCTCAATCGTTACGTTCTCACTCGCGGTCTTCATCATCTTCGCCGCCTGCAAACGCGCCGAGAATCAGACCGCCGACACCCTGAAATCCGAAACCAAGAAAGTGGAAGCCGTGCAAAAAGTCTCCATGGAACAATTGCAAAAGTGGCCGGCCGATTTCCCCGTGACCGGCGACAGCGTGGCCGTGATCGCCGTCTCGATTGACGGGCAAGCCATCGGTGAAATGGTGGCTGAATTTTATCCCGATAGTGCCAAGAACCACGTGCGCAACTTCAAATGGATCGCCGAGCACGGCGCTTACGACGGTATCAAGTTCCACCGTATCATCAAAGGCTTTATGATTCAGGGCGGTGATCCCAGCGGCAATGGCACGGGCGGCCCGAACTGGCGCGTGGATGCCGAATTCAACGAGATTCCTCACACCAAGGGAATTCTCTCCATGGCCCGTTCGCAGGATCCCAATTCCGCCGGTTCGCAATTTTTCGTTGTGGACGGCGAATCGAGTTTCCTGAACGGCAAGTATACCGTGTTCGGAAAAGTGTTCAAGGGACTCGAAGTCCTCGATCAAATCGTCAACGTCCCCGTAGGACAGTCGCGCGGCGGAGAAAATTCCTCGCCGCAGAAAAACGTGGTCATGACCTCCGTAAAAATCGTTCCGCGCTCGGCTGTGAAATAATCTGGAGCAATTTATCGTGGGTAAAAAACGCATTCTCGTCGTGGATGATGACGGCACGCTGTGCGCGCAGGTCGGAAAGATCGTCGAATTTTTCGGCTATGAATCCGTGTTGGCGGCGAACGTCGCCGAAGCCCGCGAGCAGTTTAAGGCCGGGCATCTCGATGCGGTCGTGGCTGATCTTCACCTTCCCGATGGTTCGGGCACGGATCTCTTGCACGAGTTCCATCAATCCAAGCCCCGGCTGCCGGTAATTATTCTGACCGGTTATCCCACCAGTGAATCCATTCGCCAGACTTTGCTTGACGGCGGCTACACCTATCTGGCCAAACCCGTCGCATTGGAACAACTGCGCACGATTCTGGAGCACGCTCTGTCCGGAAAAAAATAATCGTTTCTTACTGGGCGGCCGTCGCCTGACCGCCGCAAGAATTGCCGCAAAGTCCGCTGCGCGGGGTGTCCCTACCCCGCGCATTTTTTTCCGCCGAGCCCGGCCGGAATCTTTCTTCTCGCCGTGGCGGATGTGTCACCCGCTTGGCGACGCAATCACCGCCAGGTGCGCTGCGCGGGGTGTCCCTACCCCGCACGTTTTTTCCGCCCCGAAGCCCGGCCGGAATCTTTCTTTTTCGCCGAGCAGGATCGCTGATCCTGCCGGAATCTGTTTCTTTCTAATTTCTTGTTTTTGGTTTTTCATTTCCTTCATGTTATATATGTAACATGAAACAGACCACTCTTTTAACCTATTGTTTCGTATGAATACATCATAAACAACAATTAATCAATAGCATAAACATAACTCCCTGTGAATCCTACAGAGAGGCGAAGCTAAATCTCGCCTCTCTTTTGCGTTTTTATCGAACATCGTACTTTTCCGAACAAACTCGCTTTACAATTATTAATTATGGAAATAACACATCTACGATTTGAACATGCGTTTAGTCTGAATCTTGGGAAAACGTGCATTTAGTATTTTATCATAAACAATCTTGACATCCGTTTAAACAAAATGTATATTATACACGTCATTTTGAAAGGCACAAATAATGAACACTACACTCCTCAAAGACCTCATTCCCCCGGCAGAACAGATCGAAAAACTCGACCTCGATGAGCTTCGCCAAAAGCTTGGAGATGCGGATGAAATGCAGACCGCGCTCGAACAAAAAATCCGGCTCTACGAAACCGAACTGCAGCGCGAACTGCGCGCGAAAGTGGATCTGTGCGGCGGCATCCCTGCCTGCCCCAATCCCGAAACCGCTTTCACGCTCGCGGGCGCGGATCTGCTCAGCGCGCGCCGCGCCGCATCGCAAAAATTCAATCAAATCTATTTTCTCGCTCCCCTTTGCCGCAACGCTCAAAAACCGAATTCCTCGCGCACCGCATAACGATGCATGAAAAACCGCCGACGATCTACTTCTGCTTTCCCTCCTTTAAAAAAGGGGGGAATTGAAGGGGGGTCAACGCATACACCGTCAGGTGTGCGCACATCATTTCTTTCCGGAGCGCTCTTCCGGCAAACGGGAGCCTCGCTACACCCCATCATTATATAAGGTATTTGATCCATGACCACCAGCTACAAAGTAGTCAACGATGGCGCGGGCGCGAATCTGCTGCTCACGCTTGAAGTGGACACCACCGCGAACAAGGACTTCACTCAAACCGATCTCGACAACGGCCTCGCTGCAGCGGTAATGGCCGGAAATAATAAAGCCGGTATGGGCAGCGCCGGAGATCGTCTCGTCGGTAAAGTCATCAAGGTTTCCGAAGAAATGCAGACGGGCACGGCCATTCCCGCTCTCTGCACCGTGCAGGTGACCGGAGTCGCGCGTTTCCTCTATTCCGGCAGCGCTCCCGCCGTCGGGCAGAAAGTGGAAGCCGACGGAACGGGTAAAGTGCGCACGGCTACGACTTCCGCCGATGTCCCCGCGGGCGGCACCAAACATCGCGGCCTTGTGATTGCCGTCAGCGCCGCCGACACCACCGTGGACGTTTTACTCGACGCGTAACGCGGACCGCCGTGGCGGGTGTGTCACCCGCCCGCAACTCAACCACCGCAAGGTGCGCCGAGCAGGGTCGCTGACCCTGCCGGAACGAATCTTCTTTCTGATTTCACATTTCAAATTTCTCATTTTTCCGAAAGGAGTCTTCCCTTGCCACTCGATTTTTCCAATTCCTACGCTCTCCGTGAAAAGATCAACGAGCACTCGCGCAGCGCCAACCTCGCGCTCTATGCCGAAGCCCAGGAACGCGGCCTCAGCTTTTCCGAATTGCTCGAAGAACTCGATCCCACGCCGCGCCGCCCGGACGGCGCGCTCGACAGTCCGCTCGATGCGTTCGAACGGCAGCTCTATCTGGCGGGCATCGTTACGTCCGGCCGCAATGCCACCACGCTTGAACATTTCCTCACCGGCGCGGGCTTAATTCTCGCTCCCGAATATGTCAGCCGTGAACTTCACCGCGGCTATCGCATGGTGCAGGATCCCGCCGAACTCGTGGCTGCCGCCGTTCCCGAACGCGGCCCGAGCGTGAAGCCGATCTACATCAAGACTGATTCCGCAAAAAAACCGTTTGCCCGGCGCAGTGAAACCGCGTCCTATCCCGTGGTCAAACTGGTTTATCGCGAAAAAGACGCGGCGATGGTGGATCGCGGCCGTCAGTTCGATTTCTCGTATCGCGTGCTCAAGAACCAAAAGCTCGCCGAGTTCCGCGTTTTCCTCAATTGGATCGGCGCAGAATTGGCTTTCGATGAAATCACGGAAATCTACAACATCGCGATCAACGGGGACGGCGCATCGCCCGCGCCCGCCAACAGTTTTAACGGCACGGCCGGCACCTTCGGTTACTCCGACCTCACTCACCTCGCGCTCTCGTTCGGCGGTCCCGCCCGCATGACGCACCTGCTCGGCACCAAAGCCGACATCGAAAAAATTCTGAACATTCCCGAATTTCAGGATCCGCAGGCTTTTCAGGGCTTGCAGTCTTTCCATCAGAGCGGTGATTACCGCAGCTTTCTGCCCGTCAACACCAAGTTGGTGGTCTGTCCGGGTGCCGTAGCCACCAAGTTCGCCGCGCTTGATCATCGCTTTGCCATTCGCGAATCGGTCGCGCAGCCGCTGCTCATCGAAGCGGAAAAAGTCATTTCGCAAAAGCTCGAATCGGCGGTCATTTCCAAAGAATCCGTCTACACGATCATGGTGGATGACGCTGTCGCCGTCAGCGACTATTAATAGGATAAGGGAAAAGGGCGGAGGATAACCTTTCGTCTTGATCTTCCGCCCTTCCCCTGTCCGTCTCTCTGCATACAGTCTCGCAGATTTTCGCTGCGCGGGGTGTCCTTACCCCGCGCATTATCCGAGCGTTTTCTTTCAAGTCTTAGGCTTAATCATGCTCAACACGACCCTCAGCTATCTTTTTGCCCGCGCGCCGATTTCCACCATGGGCTTTTCCGGCGTCACGCAAACGGCGTCGCTCTATCTGAACGGCCCCGGCGGCCAAGCGGGTGACGGCTTTCCGCTTCCCCGCAACGGATTTCTCACCGGTCTCCGCATTTGGGACGGAACGACAACCCGCACCGACACGGATGAAATCGCCGTTCTCGCCGGTGATCGCATTGCCGTTTTTTGTCAGAACGTCGGCCCCAGCTTTACGGTTCGCGTGCGCGTGAACGGGACTTCAACTTCCCTGCAAGTCATGGCCGTCCCGTTGAATTCCACGCTCTTCGTTACCGTCGAATTCATCCTCCTCCGCGATTAATTCGCCGAGCCGGATTACTAGCCAACACCCTCCTGGGTGTTGGTCGCATCTTTCAGCGTTTTCTATTTCAAGTCTCAAGTTTACTTTTGGTTTTCCCATGCCTTTCACAACTCTTTCCATCGTCAAGACGCATCTCTTGGGCAGCGGCTTTCCCGCGCTCGAAATCGAGGATTGTCCGGTTACTCTAATCGGCACGGATGACGTCGAGCTGCCGCATCACAATCTGGCGGAAGATTCCGCCGTTGTCAAATGGGTTACCGCTTTATCTCCCACCCGCGAAGGCCCGATCATCTTGTCGGGCTATGATTGGTCCGGCTTGAATCACAATCACGTCGTTCGCAACGATGCCGTCGTCACTCTCAGTGATGCGCTTTCCCATTGCTACATGGCGGAAGTGGACTTCAAGGTGGATCACAAAGCGGGCCGCATCCGCCGCGTTTCGGGCGGAGCCATTCCCGACCAGCAGCCGGTGTACGTACATTATCATTACTACACGCCGTTTTCGAACGATACCGATTACCTGCTGGACCTCGCGGCGGGAAAAATTCACCGCAAGGAAAGCAGTGCGATTCCCGACGGAGCTTGCGTTTTTGTGGACTACACCGTCACGGCGGGCGGCGCGAGCGATGAACTCATTCTGCAGGCGATCACTGAAGTGCAGGATCGCATTGTGCGCGCCCTTGCTTCGGGATTCACGAGCGGCTCCACCGATCAAGGCTTGCAGACCGGGGCCACCCATCTCGCGCTGGCCGTGATCGCGCGTGACATGGCGGCGGAAGTTTTGGCCACGCGCGCATCCACCGAAGCGGCCGCCCGCGCTCGCGAATGGCAAAGTCTGTCTGATCTACATGAATCTCGCGGCTGGCGAATCTTGCAGCCGTTTCTCGATCCCTATCTGATGCACGCTCCGGAGAAAAGCTCTCATGAGTGAAAAAAAATCCAAATCTAAGTTGACCACACAGACCTCGCTTCCGCTTTTCCCCGCTCTGCCGCCCGTGGACAAGGAGGCCGCCGTCGAGAACTTGCTCGACAAGCTGTATGAATTAGCGGTAAACGGCGATTTAAGTGCGGCCAAATTATATCTGGACTATCGGTTGAAGCGCAATTCCGGCGAGCCTGCGGGCTTGACGGTGGAAGAAGCTTTGAAATTATTGTCCGCCAAACAGGAATCCGCCGTTCCCGAAACGCAGACCGTTTAATATTTGCCGTTGGTAATCGTCTCATGCAATCCGCCGACTTTATAACTCTGATTCGCGCCGCGTCCGACCCGTGGACTTTTTTCTGCGAACACATTTACACGCAGGATCCCGCTTGCGGCGTGCGGGCGTTTCCGCAGTATGAATTTCTGCGCGAACTCACGCAGGCGGCAGAGCGCGAACGGTTTCTGCTTGTCCCGAAATCGCGGCAGATGATGGTCACGTGGACGATGACCGCGCTCTTTTTGTGGCGAGCGTTGTTCAAGGGGCCGGGTGTGTATCTTTTTCTTTCGCGCAACGAACGCTGTGCGCAGGAACTCTTGGAGCGCACCCGGTTTTTGATCGAGCATTTGCCCGAATTCATGCAGCCCAAACTTTCCATCGCTTCGCGCGAAGAGATTGCCTTTGGTCCGCTCGGTTCGCGCATTTTGAGCCTGCCCGCTTCAGCAAACGGCCCGCGCATGTATTGCCCCAGCGGAGTCTTTTGGGATGAAATGGCTTTCACACCGTACGATGAAGACATCTGGGCGGCGTTGAAACCCGCGCTCGACAGCGGCGGCTGCTTCGTGGGTGTCAGCTCCTCCAATGGTGCGAACAATTTATTTGCGCGATTTGTGCAAACCAATTCCCCTCCGCTCGCGGGGGGGATAGGGGGGGCGATTAAATCTCCGGACTCATCCCTCATCCCTCCGCCCTCATCCCTGTTTTGCGTTCACCGCATTCACTACACCCAGCATCCGGAACGCACGACGGAGGATTGGAAAAAGATTGCGGCAGCGGGATTGTCCGAAAATCGCTGGCGGCAGGAATACGAAATCTCTTTCGAATCGCAGGATGATCTGGTCTATAGCGAGTTCGATCCCGCTGTGCACGTTCTAAAAGAGGATTGGCAAGTCAACCGCGATTGGGAGATTTTCCGGGCTGTGGATTTCGGCTACCACCATCCGTTTGTGCTGTGGCTGCAGGTCTCTCCCGAAGGAGATGTGGTGGTTTTCGATGAGTGGGCGGGCGAGGATCGCACGACCGGCGAAATGCTGCTATCCATTGTCAGCACGGATTTGAGGCACGGGATCCGCGAGTCCAATGTGAAGTGGACGGCATGTGATCCGGCGGGTGCGGCCGTGCCGGATGCGGGAATTTCTCCGGTGGATGTTTTGCGTCGCGGCGGGTTAAAGCTTCGCTATCGCGCGAGTCACATCGCGCCGGGTGTGGAGCGCGTGAAATCCGCTTTATGCGATGCCGCCGGCAAAGTTTCTTTGCGCATTTCGCCGCGCTGCAAAAACTTGATTGCGGATTTATCGCGCTATCGCTGGGCTGCCGACCGCGATGAACCGTTGAAGGACGGATTGTGCGATCACTCCCTCGATGCTCTGCGCTACTTTTTCGTCAATCTCGATTCCGCGAGCGAGGACATGGACTTCGCCCCGCGTCTGGCGGGAATGCGGAGATAGGGATAAGACATCATAGGCACTGAATACACAATCAAAAACGGACTTACCATTTTTATCGGTGTAATCATGCGATCTCCTGTTGTATGGCTTGGTGGTAAAAGCAGGCTTGCATCACGACTTGATGCCCTCCTGCCACAGCATAACACATATGTTGAAGTTTATGGGGGTGGAGCGAGCCTGCTATTTCACAAGCGCCCATCCGCAGTTGAAGTCTATAATGACATTGATGAAGGCCTTGTGAACTTCTTTCGTGTATTACGAAGCCCAAAAAAATCAGCGTTGTTGAAAAAGAAGCTTAGCATAACACCCTATAGTCGAACAGAGTTCAGAAACTTCTGTTTGACCCAGAGTCGAAAGTTAAGTGATGTAGAACGAGCATACCGCTGGTTCTGTATCATGAGAATGAGCTTCGGTTCACAGTTCGGGAAAAGTTGGGGAGTATCTATTCACGGATCAACGCAAGGAATAGCGTCGTGTGTACATCGCTTTCATACGTCTGCAGCTTTATTGGAGCAGGCCTGCAATCGATTCAGTAAAGTTGTCGTGGAGTGTCAAGACTGGCGGAAATTATGTCTGAAATATGACAGTAAAGAAACTGTGCTATTCCTTGATCCACCATATATGCCAATCACCCGAAGGGGCGGATGTTATGATCATGAAATGACAGAAGGGGATCATATCGATCTTTTATGTTTTCTATCTATGTGCAAGAGCAAAGTGATTCTGTGCGGCTACGAAAATCCAATTTATCGAATTATGTTGCAGAAGGGATGGCGGAAGGTGAGCTGGCCACATAGATGTTGCATTAATAACAAGCAGGGATCCGGAAATTCAAGGCAACATCGAACCGAAAATGTGTGGTTAAACTACAATATTAAATAGCTCGCTCGATGCGTTGCGCCATTTCTTCGTCAATCTGGATTCGGCCAGCGAGGACATGGATTTTTCCCCGCGTTCAGTGGGAATGCGCAGATAAAAAGGCGAATCCTCGCGGCTTCGCCAGACGAAAGCCTTTGCGGCGGTTTCTCTCCAGAGGCACTCGGTATTTAAATCTTTCGGATAGTTGGTCTCCTGAAGTTACTTGGGGGATCACAATGTACTTGTGAAACTTCCAGAGAGTCAAGCATCAATATCTGATTCTCCGCGAAATGAATGAAAATTCATGGTTCTTTGACAATGCGCGAGTTGGGGCAAGGCGGACGGGCTCCCCTTGCCCCCAAATGGATCATTCTTTGCAACAAGATATGTACGTCTATTTTATCCTATGTCGCTTTTTACTTGACAAAAGTAAATAAATGTCGTACTTTACAAACGCTCAAGGCAAGAAACTCTAATAACTTATCAAAGTTTACTCACGGGGTGTCTAAACAAAATGGTTGTGGGATTTTCACGTTTTTTGCTCCGCGATGGCCTCGTTGAGGATGATTTTGAAGCGACGTATGTAGTTGATGCGTTGCAGAGCGGGGATACTCAACTTGACAATCGTACAATTAGTTTTAGGGCACCAGATTCCGAGCTTCGCACATCTTACAAGGATCGTGAATACACTGCTGTTGTTCAAAATGCCGACGAATCCAAGTGGTGCGTGCAATGTACAAGGTCGTTATTGTATTCTCGTCGATTAGTGAGCCATGCGGGAACGTGCGGTAGGGTTGCTTATCGAAATCTGATGCTTGTGAATCCAGAATTTCGTAAGCGCGGGATTGCATCAACGATCATTGAAAGAGAAGAACAACAGATATTCAGAAAATGGGATGCCGCCGAGATTCAAGCTGTGGCCGCATTGGATGGCCCGAAGGTCTGGCCGAAGACCCATTATGGATATGAGGCATTTCCTGACCATTTATTGTTATTGAAGCTCGCATACGAAATTGATTGGGCGCAAGGGAATGTAGATTCAACACAAATTAATTCGATCAGAGACTTTCCCGATGACTTTTGGGAATATTTCTGTCAGCAAAATAGGCAGTTTGAGATTTATAAGGTGCTAACCTGAGACCAACGATCATGGCACGGTTCATTATAAAGGTTCATTCACGGACAGGAACTCCGCTTGGTGCTATCTGCTGGGCGGATGGGCGAGTTGTTGTTTCGGAAGACAGCAATCCGCGTTTTATTGAGGCCGTTGACATAATGCTCGATAGGGGTTCTCCCCTACCCGTTCGTAACGGGGATCAAATGGAGCATCTCAGCATTAATCGCAGCGTGTTCTCAACTCTGAAGAACATCAAGAAATTTCTTGAAAAGAGTTTCGGTTTTAAGGCTATCATTGCTGGTGCAGAATGGAATTCCGATCAACTGGAATTAGGCTTTATAAAAGATGATTGTGTGGTATCTGATATCCGTTTGAATCATCTGCTCGCACTTCGGCTGCAAAGGCTACCAATCCCACAATTCATCAAGCCAGATTCTGGTTTTTGCACATGGGACAACGCGGTATACCCCGCGAACAATCGGTCACAACCCGACACCTATATATTGGCCGCATGAGTATCATTGGTTTGGGTAATACGGGGATAGAGTTCGTAAATATCAGTATTGACAAACTGAATTATGAACTTGAAATAACCGACCCCCAAAAGCCGATCTTGCCAGACACGCATGTAAAAATGAATGTCCAGTGGCGGATCGTGGAATCAATTGGAGCCATAAGACTATCAGTCTTTTGTGAGCGACCCAAAGATGTTCCAAATGGGCACAAGCTTGATGCAAGATTCGTCGCTATTTATAGAAAGATAGCCGAAGAAACTACTGTTCCATTTGATGAGTTTCTTGTGAAGAATGGCCCGATAGCTTTATTTTCATTTGTGAGAGAATTGATCTATAATATTACATGCCGCACGCAGACTGCGCCCATTCTTCTTGATCCGATTAACATGTATCGAATGATGGACGAGGGCATATTGGAATTTGAACAGGTTTCTACAACGCGACGCCATGCTGATAATAATGAGTCTTCACATGAATTATCAGCAGAAACAAACGTGACATGACTAAAGAGGTACACGAGAAGAATGGCTGCTTAACGCCAGCAGTACTTCAACCATTATCTCCGGAAGAAGCGTTATCAAGATTCATGCGAGTTAACCCAAAGAAGGTTGACGAACACCTAATCAAGCAAGGTGTGAAGAAGGAAAAGAAAAAGTAGAGTCTTTACAGATTTAACAGAATACTACGAGAGCCCGTTGATCGGGCTCTCGTTTTTTATTCAAATTGTTTTCGAGTCAACTCATATTACTCATTCATCGAGGCATAAAATGTTTCCCTTCTCAAAGCATTCTCGTCAACGTCCTTTAATTCCGCCGCGCGTGGTGGCGAAACGGTCGGCGGGTTCATCCGTAACCGGAGCGGGCGGCGGCGCGCGTGAAACGCGCCGGCAAACTGTTTCCGGTAATCTCTTCACAACCACGCTCGACGGACAGGACTTCGTATGGATGGGCACCAACCGCGCGGAATTCTACCGCTATCTGCGCGATCATGTGCCGATCATTTCCGCCGCGATTTGGTCGTGGGTGCATTTATGCGCGACGCAGCAGAGCTACAACCTGAAAGGCAGCGAGGCGGAGAAAAATCAGGCGGTAAAAATTCTGCGCGACCTCGAAACCCGCCTTTTGGAAAATCCACTCATCCGCCGCGACGGCTTGAAGCATCTGACCGAGCAATTCTTCCTCGAACTGTTTACGACCGGCAGCTTTGCAGGTGAAATCGTGCCGCTGGCCGACGGCACGGGCATTGACTATTTCCGCACGATGGATCCCGATCTGATTCAGTGGGAACGCGATGGCCGCTGGCGGGCTTACATTCTCGATCCCGCCGATGAATTCCGCGCGCCGGGCAAGCCGGAGAAGCGGATTTATCTCACTCCCGAACGGTTTTTCTTCGCCACGCTCGGCGCGGACATCACGAATCCCGGCGGCATCGAACCGATGGCCTCCATTCCGTTTGTCGCGCAGATTCAGGAAGCCATGCTCTCGGACATGGCTCGCAGCGCGCGCAACGCGGGCACGCCCCGCCTGCAAATCCGTGTCACGCCGCCGAAAGCCTTCGCGCACGAAAACGAAAAAGAATATCAGGCGCGCATCAACCGCTACTTCGATGATACGGTGTCGCAATTTTCGCGGCTGGATGCCGACGATAATCTGTTCACGTGGAACGACGTGGAAGTTACGCTGATCGGCGGCGACATGAACCGCAACTTCACATGGCGGCTGAATCGCGAACAAGTAATCGAAGACGTGATCACCGGACTCAGGCTTTTCCCGTGGGTGTTGGGACGTTCGCACGGCACGACCAAGAACTGGGTGGAAGCTCAGTTCAACATGCTCATGCAGATCGTGGACAGCGTGCAGAACTTAGGAGCGTCGCTGGGCAACTGGGTGCGCAACACGGAACTGCGCATGAAAGGCATGACCGTTACCAGCCAGCACGTCTTCGCGCCGAATCAGGATCCGTTTCTGCTCTCGCGCATGCAGGCCCGCTCCGTGGAGTTCGATACGGTGGATAAAAAAGTTCGCGCGGGCTACATCTCGAAGGACGACGGCGCGCGCGAACTCGGCTATCCGGCGGCGTTTAAAGAGTAAGGATGAAAAGAAATGATGAACGATGAACACCGAAACCAACTCGTAGTGACACAGCTTGCTGTGTTTCTTAATCCGCCGAGGCAGATCCCCTGATCTGCCCGGAACCCGAATGTGGACTATAAGGCGAAACCTGAGCACGCGCGAGGTAGGGACACCCCTCGCGGCGAAAAAATAAAAAGGATTCAACAATGCTCTTACAAAGACTATCTGGGCCGGTGATGGCCGTGCGCGAAGCCGCGCCCGCTTCCGATATGGAACAGATCAACGCCCTTTCCAATCCACCGCTTCTGCCGCTGACCGCCGACGATATTCACATCCGCCGCTGCCGCTTGGCGGGAGATGCTGTAGACAGTCAATACGGATGTTTCCGCCGGCACGATCTGCCGAAGGTGCTCGATCTCACGCACGGCGCACCCGCATTGATCGGCCACAACCGGCTCAGTATTCCCGTGGCCCGTTTTTTCGGCGGCAGCGTCGAGGAACACGAAGGCCATCATTATATCGTTCCGAAGTTCTACTGGCCGAAAGCGCATTCCTCAGCCGAGGATTTCCGCGTGCTCTTAGATGCGGGCATTATCGCCGAAGCCTCGATTGCCTTCTCGTTCGACAAACCGTCCTGTTCGATTTGCGGAAAAGATATCCGCGAATGCGAACACGAACCTGGCGCGCACTACGGACTCAAGCTCTGCCACTATTATTACGACGGAATTGATCGCGTGCTGGAAGGAAGTTTTGTCTATCGGGGAGCGGAACCGGGGACGGGAATTTTGGCGGAGATGGCCGATCTCAAACGAACCATCAAGGGCCGCAAGACCATCAGCGTGCGGATCGGCGGGCGAACGTACGAAGCGATATCGGGAAAGGATGAAGGATAAAGGATGAAGGATGAGGCAGAAACGAAGAAATCTGAAAACGGAAAGCTGAAAACCGAATAGCTTCGTAGCCGCGCACGGCAGTGCGATTCATTCATCGCCGAGCCGGGTTAAGAGCCTGTCCTGAACGAAGTGAAGGATCTTCCGCAACCCGGTCGGAATCTGAGAAAAAGGATGAAACATGACCGATAATACAGATCGTTCCCTGGGCCGCGTGGAAGCGCGCGTGGCCGATTTAACCGAACAGATTTCCGGCTTGCGAACCGAACTTTCGCGGCTCGTGCAATTAGTGGAATCTTCCACCGCCGCCCATCACGAGCGGATTGCCGCGCTCGAATCTTTCCGCCGCTGGATGATCGGCCTCATGACCGGCCTTTTTATGAGCGGCATCGCGGCGGTGTTGGGATATGTGCTGAAGGCGTTATAAAGCAGAAGCTTCCAGACGTTTTATTTTTATGGATAACGTAAAGTTAGAGTGTTTTTTTGTAGATTGAAGCTGAAAGTGTGATGAATGTGTCATTGTGATAATGACTGACTGAAATGTAATTACCTACGGGGCGAACTAAATAGTTCGCCTTGTATTATATTTCACACAAAATGTGTCATTGATTTACAGGAATTTCTCGAGGATTTAACATGTGGTTCGATACTTCAGTTGTACTTTTTCCAACAAAGCGACTGTAAGTCTTCCCTCTGATATCGGTGTATTCGATATTCCATTTGAATGCAATCTTAGGAAACACTCCAGCCCGCGCGATAATGATATCTTGTGTGAAGTCCTCGGGAAGCATCGTACTACCTGTGTCAATAGGGACTTCCCACTTCAACGACTCGCCTTCAATGTTTCTTGTTGTTGATAGATACGTCAAAGGATCTACAACGGCCTCGATTGTGATACAACAACTCAGAATATCGCACTTTCCCCGATTAGTCAGTCTTAGAAATACTATGTTTTCGGGAGTTGCTACATTGGGGACATTGTCCCTAACGATTCCTCGCCACTTCTCCCTTAAAGCTTTAAAAGAAGAATGCTCTTTGTCTATATAGCATTCGGATTGAGTGTCTTGCGGAACCTGAACAACAAGCAATGCCTCGCGCTGAAGATCTGTTTGTGCCTTAATTTCTTTAAAGGTGCGTATAGTAAAGAATACGTACACGCCCCACAAGATTGTCGACGCGGCCGCTAAAGTGATTTGCCACTCTTCAATTAACATGACTATCTCCTCTAGGGTAGGAGCTTAGAATGCCTCTATAATATGTGAGAAGTTCTTTGCACCCAATCTCACCAGAAGCACGGTAGACCACCCCACCCTTTTCGTCCGAAGCCACTGTCAGTATGGCTGAATTTTCGGTATGCCGGAATTGAATCTTTGTGATACTCAATAATGGCAGTACTGTTTGGACTATCTCCTTGCCATCGTAAGTAATGTCGATAAGGAGTCCGCGCACTTGGGCTCCTATCTCGAGTTTAAGCGAGTCACCCGCAGGTGCTACTTGCATAAAAAAGAGCTTTGCTGAACGTACATAAAAAGGGATACTGTTCAACATTTTCTCAATGGAGTATGGTTCAAAATAATGCGCTGATACCATTTGAACCTTCTCCTTGAATGTCATGTTCATTAGAAATAGTCCTCCAAGTTGGATTCAACAAACTGGTTTAGCATTCACTATAATTATGAGCAATTCACCTACCCCAGCAGTGCTTTTCCAAATTCACTTTGCCGCGCGGACCGAAGACCACGCCTTCGTTTTCGAGTAGCTCGCGTTGCAAATCGGCTCCGGTGAACTCCCCAAGCGAGATCATACCCTTCGCATTAATCACGCGCCACCACGGCACACGCGTGTGATTATCTTCTCGAAGAGCGTTCAGTGCATAGCCAACCAAACGGGCTTGACCGGGAAAACCGGCCAGCCGCGCGATTTGTCCGTAAGTGGCTACTTTACCGCGCGGAATCTTGCGGACAGTGCGGTAGATTATTTGATACGTAGGGCTCAATGTGGATGCTGAAAAAAAGCGGAAAGCTGAAATCTGAAAGCGGATCACTCATTCGAAATTCTTTACCGTTGGCCAGACCGCTTGCAGCGTGCTCAGCGGTTCACGGCAGACAAACACCGGCACATTGTTCTCGTATGGCATGGCAAATCGGCTGCAAACGGTGTCCATCGCCGTAACGGATTGATAAAAGCGGCGCATGGTTTTTTCAGACAAGCCCACGGCCACGGCCACTTTCCCCGGTTTATCGCCCGGCCCCCACATCCAATAACTATTGTGGCTGCAAACGGCCTTCGGCATGTCGAGCGTCGCGCGGTAGAAATCAATGGCCGCCGCAAAACCGTAGTGCGATGCGATAATCACGCAGTCGCCGCGATCAACGCGGGGAAGCAGGTGATAGACACGCGCCGTCGTTTCCGCCATATTTTCAAATCCGAATTGATCGGCAAAATGCTGCGGCAGTTCGGCGAGTTCTTTACTCTCCGCGGATGGCGGCTGCATTCCCAGCGTACGCATATATACGATGAGGGATTCCACCGGCAGAACCGGCAGCGTCAGCGGAGCGGTGATCGCGCCGCCGGTGATCAGCAGTATGATGATCGCCGGTTTGAATACACGCCAGCGCTTGCGGAGCGCGAAATTTTCGAACGCGATTCCGCCGGCGGCCAGAATCATAGGGAGAGCCGGACTAAGGTATTCCGCTTTGCTCCTGCCGCTGATAAAAAGAATTGCAAATGCGGTCAGCCAAATGATGCCGATCAGCCGAAAGCGCTTCAAGCTTCCGGAAAAAAGCGAAACCAATCCGGCAATCCAGACGGGAAGGACAAGCGGATGGAACTCCAACGCGAGCGAGAGTAAAAAATCGAGCCGCGAAATGCCCTGATATTTGAAAGCCCGCGCGTTATGAATAAACTCCAGCGTAGGCCAGCCGTTTTGGATTTGCCAGATGATATGAGGCAGAAAGAGGAGTAAGGCGATGGCCGCGGCGATGTACGGCCAGGGGGTGAGCAGGGATTTACGCTGTTGTGTAAAAAGAAGTCCGAGAAAAATTCCCGCACCGAGCCAGAGTACGTCAATTTTATTGAGCAGTCCTAATCCTAAAACAACGCCCAGCACAATCCATGATTTCGGCCGCTCGTTCCGGATGATGCGCACCACAAGAAACGCCGCCAGCGTCCAGAACAAGACATCGTAGACGTTCATCGAATAGTAATTGCGAAAATACAAAAAGAGCGGATTGATGATGACTGCGATGCACGCCACAGCTTGCGCGAATCGTCCGCCTTTGAATTCCCGTACTAAAAGCCCCGCGAGATAGACGGTGAAAGCTCCTGCGACCGCCGGTAAAAAACGCAGCGCGAAAAGCGAATCACCGAACAAGCCGCGCCAGAAAGCCAGAATCGCAATGGACAACGGCGGTTGATCTACATAGCCCAAAGCCGGATGCTCGGTGCAGGCCATATAATAGTATTCGTCAATAAAATATCCGTAGCGTCCGTTGAACGCCAAATGAAGCAGGAAGGCCGCGAAAGCAAGAAAGCCCGCCACGGCCATTTCGCGCGAATAAAACGGAAGATATTTGTGATTCGAACGCATTCTTGTTAATTTCCCGGAATCGTATGAGTCAGCAGCAGATTCGTGCGGCCGGAGCCGGCGGGAACTCCGCCCACGATGACCACGCGATCTCCGGGACCCGCGTAGCCCAAGCGAGTCGCAAGCTGCAAAGCCATTTTCACGCGCGCATCGAGATTGTCGGTGAGTTCCGCATGCACGGGATAGACTCCGCGATAGAGCGTGAGTCCGCCGACCACTTCATTCTGATCGGAAACAACCACGATCGGCTGTTGCGGGCGAAAACGGGCCACTCCGCGAGCGGCATTGCCGCTGCGCGTGGGGCAGAGAATTACCGAGGCTCCAAGGTTTTTCGCGAGCACCGCCGCCGTATGCGCGAGCGCGGTTTCTTCTTTGTGCACGCTGTGAAGCTGCTGCAATTCCGGCGGATTCATGCTTTCCGCAACGACCGCCACGCGGGCAATCGTGTTCACGGCTTCCGGCGCGAACTCGCCGATAGCGGTTTCTTCCGAGAGCATTAAGGCATCCGCTCCGCTGGTAACGGCATGCGCGATGTCCGTGACTTCCGCGCGCGTGGGGCGCGGATTGTGAATCATGGATAATAAAATCTGGGTGGCCACAATGACGGGCTTGCCGCGGCTGCGCGCCGCTTTGAGAATCTGCTCTTGAATGAACGGAACTTTTTCGAATTCCACTTCAATTCCCAAATCGCCGCGCGCGACCATCACGCCGTCGAAAGCGACGACGATTTCATCCAGATGGTCGAGCGCCTGACGCCGCTCGAGTTTCGCCAGGACGCGCCGCCGCGCACCTTTTTTCTGCATGAGTTCCCGCACCGGTTCGACGTCTTCCGCGCCTCCCACAAAACTCAAACCGATCCAGTCAATTCCCGCGTCAATCGCGCATTCGATGTCGGCCATGTCTTTATCGCAGACGGCGGGCAAAGGCTTGCGAAGGAAGGGCAGATTGATTCCTTTGAAACTCACCACCGGGCCGCCGACGTCCACCGTGGCGGTTACGATTCCGCTGCGGCAAGCGGTTGCGGTTAAACGGCGCGTGCCATCCGCAATATAGATAGAGTCTCCGGGCTGAATGTACTGGTCGAAATCTTTAAGCTGCACGGGCAGCCCCGGTTCGGCGGCTCCGGGACTTGCGAACGTGACCGTTTCGCCTTCCTTTAATTCGAAAGTGTCTTCAGGAATTTTTCCCAGCCGGATTTTCGGGCCGGAAATGTCGGCCAGTGTGCCCACCGGCTTGCCTGCGCGCTCGGCCAATTGCTTGACCAGACCGATGCGCTGCGCGTGTTCCTCGCGCGTGCCGTGCGCGAAGTTGAAGCGGAACATGTCCACTCCCGCTTCCATCAATTTCAGCAGCTTGTCCTCGGTTAGCGAGGCCGGGCCGACGGTGGCAATAATTTTTGTGGCGCGACGCGGTTCGGAAGACATCACATTCACTCCAGTTTCATTTCAACGCCTTCGGACTTGGCTACGATCGTCTCATTTCTGACGACATTGAAAATGATACGTCTCGATTAGAAAACTGATTATAGTCTTGGCCGCATTGGTGACGAGTCGTGCGTGTCGAATATCCGGCTTGACTCTTCTTCTATGGCGGTCACCCATTTGATTACTCAAACTATCAATTCCGCTAACTATTGATTGAAAACCGTTTAGTACCTGCCTTATTGCTTCGTCTGAATACTTTTCAGGAGACATGTTAAGCAGGTCACGCACTTTTTTATAATCTTTTTGCAGATCACCCGATTTGTCAAGCACTACACCCAGAATTTCATAATGAATGCAATTAAGAACACCCTCAATTAATGATCGAGCATTAGTAATTGCACCGTCGGAGTCACCAATGCCTAGTTTTTCTTCGCATTTATGGATCTGTTCCTGTACAAACTCATCACTCAATTTGTCGATATTCGCGGCTGTGACATCGGTCGGATGCAATCTGAGCACGATACACGATTTGCCTCTCAACTCAACTTTATAATCATCGAATTCTAAGTATTTGTTAAGTTTATCTATTGCAGATTTGTGAAATTCCTCGCGACCAATAAAATGTATTGGATTCAGTATTTCGCAAATCACCTGACTTAGCTTATTAGTACCATTGCATTCATTCAGTCTCTCGCGACAAAAGCTGTTGCGGCTTGGAAATCCTTGCCCGTAACTATCAGCAAAGCCAAAATTATTAAACAATGCAACCAAATCGGGACCAGAACGACGCCATCCGTAACCGTTGTCACCAGTGATCATGCCAGTTAGGAATTCTATTGCGGTGGCGTTTAACTGTAAAACGATCTCCAAAAAATTTACTCCAGTTTCAGTTCGCAGCCTTCAGACTTGGCGACCCACATGGCGGCGGTGATATCGCCAGTGACGTTGAGTACTGTGCGGGACATGTCGAGAATGCGGTCCACGCCAAAAATCACGGCGATGGATTCACCGGGCACACCGACGGATTGCAGAACCAGAACGATCACGGGCAGCGAGCCGCCGGGCACTCCCGCCGTGCCGATTCCCGCCAGCACCGCGGCCAAAACGACTGTCGCTTGCTGTGCAAAGGAAAGGTTTGCACCGAAAAATTGCGCGAGAAAGAGCACGGTCACTCCTTCATAGAGAGCCGTGCCGTTTTGATTGGCGGTGGAGCCGAGCGTGAGCACAAAGCGGGAGATTCGGCCCGGTACGTGCAGCTTTTCCTCGGTCACGCGCAGGGCGGTGGGCAGGGTCACATTGCTGGAACTCGTGGAAAAGGCCGTGATAATCACCTCTTCCAGCCGCTTGAAAAACTTCCACGGACTGACCCCCACTGCATATTTCAAAACGGCGGAATAGACGATCAATAGGTGAATGAGCAGACCGCCCATCACCACCAAAACGAATTTTCCGAGCATAGCCACCATGTCCAGCCCGAGCCGTGCCGTAACCGTGAACACCAGACAGGCCACACCGTAGGGTGCAAGCTTCATGGCCATGCTGATGATTTTCATGACCACATCATACAGCCCTTGCAGCCATTTTTCGAACACCTCGGTGCGTTCACTGCGGGCCAAAGTCAAAGCCAGACCCACGAACAGGGAGAAAAACATGATCGCCAGAATCCCGCCGCCGCGATAGTTTTCATCGAAGGCCCCCACGGCATCAGCCAGCGGATTCTTGGGAATAATTTCCAGCAGTGTCTGCACAACGGATTTGGCTTCGGCGGCTTTCTGAACGGTGGCTTGCGCTCCGGAGGTGCTGATCGTGCTCATCAGAGCCTGCCGCTGGCTGTCGGTTAAACCCTCTCCCGGCTTGACGACGTTCACGAGGGTCATGCCGATGAGCACGGAGATGGACGTGAGCACCAGCGTGAAGGCCAGAGTCTTCCCGCCGATTCTTCCGAGCTGGCGGATGTCCCCTAATTCCGCCACACCTAAAGCGAGAGCGGAAAAGATGAGCGGAATGACGGCCATAAAAATAATGCGCAGAAAGACCTGACCCAAGGGCGAGATCACATTGCGCAGAAGCCAATCCAGCTCGGGATAATCGGAGAAGAGCGCATTGGCAACGAGTCCGAGCACGATCCCCACGGCCAGGCCGATGAAGATTTTATTGTGTTGAGCGAGAGGTGGTTTGGGCATGGGAAGAAAAACCTGAAATCTGAAACGCTGAAAGCGGAAAAGATAATGCGTTTTGTGTAGGGGCGCAAGGCGTTGCGCCCCGTCTTGAAGATTCCGGGAGGATCTGATGACCCTCCTCGGCGGTGGAATCAGCGGCTGCCGTTGACGATCGGCAGAACCGGGAACCAGCCGCCTTTCTCGATAACATTGATCAGGCCGATTTGCAGACCGTGCATTCTGCCGGTGACGTTCACCAAACCGAACTGCAGACCTTCGGCCGTGCCCGAAATATTCCCAAAGCCGAACTGCACTATATTCATGTTTCCGGTGATATTCAACCAGCCGAATTGTACGCCATCGGTCTCCCCCGAGATGTTGATGGCGCTCCATTGTAGTCCGGTCATGTTTCCGGTAACGTTAATGCCGCCGAGCTGCACGCCTTCAACGGCTCCCGAAACATTGGCGAAGCCCCACTGTAATCCGGTCAGGCTGCCCGCGACGTTCCCGAAACCATATTGGATTCCGGTAGCGTTGCCCTTGACAAGGCCCACGGCCGCGACTTCCAAACCCGTGAAGTTGCCCGTCGTGTGCGGGACAAGGCCCCAATCGAGTCCGGTCATGTTGACATTTTTACCGTAGAGGAGGCTCAGCCGCAGCCCTGCGATGGATTTTTCGGGAGCGAAAAGCTGAACGGGACTGAACAGGGAAAGCTGGACCGGTTTGCCTTCGGCCTGAGCGGGAAGGGCCGAAAAGAGGATGGTGACCAATAGCAGTGCAATAATGACAAAAATCTTCATGATTCTCTCCCTTGAAAGCGAGGCATGGAAAAAATGAGAAATGAGAAATTAGAAAGAGAGCGTACATTTCCGGAAAATTTGCCGACGGGGCAGGCGAAGCCACCAGACGCCTGCCGCCGCGAGACGATCACAGTCCGAAGATTCGGCTCCAGAGCTTGTTGCCTTGCGAGGTCGTGCGCACGATGGCGGCGTTGACATTTCCCTCTCCGTTGTCCGCCTGTCCGCCCAGAAGAAATCCGCCGTCCATCGTGGAGCAAAGAGTGTAAACCTCCGCGCTGTAGCCGACGGGATAGGTATGGTATACGGTCTGGATGCCGTTAATATCGGCAAAGAGCAGACAGAATTGATCCACGTAATTGGCGATGCCGGTTGCCCCTGCGATGGTATAGCCGCCGGATAGAGTTCTTGCCAAGCTGCCCGCCTGTTGATCGGACTCCTGTGGGTAGTCCTTCAGCCATAACCGCTCACCAACGGCGTTGAATCGCACGAGCGCCATCGTGCCGAACCAGCCGACATTCGCATAGGTACAGGCGACACTAAATCCGCCGTCCGGTTCGGGGACAGCGTTGGTAAAATTGCGGACTCCGGTCAGTGAAACCGGAGCCGTCCAAAGCGAATCGCCGGCGGCGGATAGTTTCAGACACGCGGTTCTCGAGAGAATAAAGATGAAATTATCGGATGTCTGGATAACGGCCAGCGGAGAAGACCAGACATCTATCATATTATAGGACTGATAAAACGCGATCTGGTCTTCGGAATTCGTGCGGACTATCGTCAGCCTGTCAGGAGTATTTACATTCGCCACCGCGAAAAGGAATCCACCATAGGGCGTGGGTGCTAAAGTCCATGTTGTGTAGACCTGATTGCTTTCGATAATACGCATGCTGCGTAATGTGCCGGATGTGTCCGTGCGAACCACAAACATCCCATCATAGCCGCAGCCGGCAATCGCAATCTCGTCGCCTGCAGATATCGTAGCCGTCATGCGATCCAAGGACGACAACGGGTAATATGCGGATGCGGAACTGTCGAGAATCAGGGCGTCATGTTCCCACAGAATCTCTCCGGCATCGTTTACGCGCACTACATACAGATGATCGGTGGGCGGAGCAATCGATGCGTCATCCAACGTCCAGGATTCGGACGTTCTTCTCATGATTCGCACGCCCGCCAGAACCAAGCCGCCCTCGGGAAGGGTCACCGCCGCGCGGATGCTCTCCATCGGAATATCCGGAACTTTGGGCGGGTCTTCCTCACAGGAAATGAACAGAAAAGCGGCGGAAAGTGCGATGGCCAAGTACGCGATGCGCAGCATGATGGTCCCCTTTCAATGGATCGTACTCGAGCAGGACATAAAATAAAGCGGAAAGCTGAAATCTGAAACGCTGAAAGAAGAAAAGATTCCGGTCCGCGAAGCGAGATCTCGTCCGCTTAAGGCGAGATCTCGTCAAAGACGGACCAAAGGCGGACGGGGTCAGCGACCACCGCTCGGCGGATTATTGATTTTTGTAGGGGCACGACATGTCGTGCCCGTCTTGCCCGAAAAACACACTCCCCCCTTGTGTCCCCCCACTAAAAAGGGGGAGATAGGGGAAAGATTCCGGCCGGGTCAGCAACCAACACCCAGGAGGGTGTTGGCTAGTGTTTATCCGGCTCGGCGATTAAGAAAGATAGAAGAAATCCTCAAAAACAAAAGCCGGCCACGCGAAAAACACGGGCCGGCCAAACATATGCCGAGAACGGACAGCGATGAACAAATTACATCGCTGCGGGAACGGCCTTCTTCGCGACTTTCTTCTTGGCCGGTTTTCTCTTCGGAGCAGCCTTCTTGACGGCTTTCTTGGCCACTTTCTTCTTGGCTACTTTCTTCTTCGCCACTTTCTTGACGACCTTCTTCACGGCCTTCTTCGCGACCTTCTTGGCCACTTTCTTCTTCGCCACTTTCTTGACGACCTTCTTCACGGCCTTCTTCACGACCTTCTTGGCCACTTTCTTCTTCGGGGCGGCCTTCTTGACCACCTTCTTGACGGCCTTCTTCACGACCTTCTTGGCTACTTTCTTCTTCGCCACTTTCTTCTTCGCCGGTGCTTTCTTCATTTCACTCTCCTTGAACTGAACCTGAGGGTAGGGACTCGTTCGGGAACGATGCTTTTTTCAGCATGGGCCGGAGACCTCACTACCCTCCGGGCAAGATCTCCTAAGCCGTTCGACAAGTCCGTGCGGCGGACCTGCTTTGGTGGACCGTCCGCACTCTACGAACGGCCTACATCTGTATCACAACACCTTTTTCAAGGCGGTCTATCGTTCCGGAACGCGGGTGACGAAAGAAAATTTCTTCGCACCCTTTCTCTCGGACAAGTTATGCAGCAAGGATCGGGCCGATTTGGTTGATTCTGCGAAAGATCGCAGAAAATTTTTGCCCGTAACTAAACCGCTGCGGCCTTGTCCACCCAGCCGAGCCACGGTCGTAAGTAACCGTAACGTGGGAATTTCCGAGTCCGTGTCGGGGTTTATCGCGGTGGCTATCGAAAAAAATCGAAGCTCGCGAATTTCTGCGCGCACACCACCGCGCCATCACACATGCTCAATAGATTTTCGCGTTCAAACGGAATTTTTTGTCTGATCTCCGTTCGCGAAATGCGAATCTCACGGTTTGCGTTTGCGGCTGATCGCGTTTTGCATGCGCCGGGCTTCCTTCTCATCCATGCGAAGCCGCTTCTGCTCATGCTCATCAATCAGGTGCAGCGCGTATTCAACGACTGCCCGCTGCTGCAGGCTCTGCCACAAAAGATCGCGCGATTTGCCCTTGGCCACCACATCCACATGGGGTGTGAGAAAGGTGTGCGTGGGAGAATCTTCGCGCACTCCCCAGCGGCTGGTTTCAAAAAATAACCGGGCCGGAGAGGTCAGATCCTCATGCGCGAGCCGCTCCGTGAGCCGCTCCATGAGCCGCAATTGCTCACCCGATATCCCGTCCGGCGGTTGTGTCATTGCGCATCTCTCAGGATTTTTCTCTCGAAAGAAGCCGCATACTGCTCAGCAACGGGACTTTCAAAGAACTCGCCGATTGTGCACATGCACGTCTCCTTTTCGGCACTCGCGGAAATATATAACACAAAATATAGAAAAGCAAGTCCTTTGCGAAAAAAAGTCAGGCGTGCGCCGCGAGCCAATTCGATCCCGCACCCACATCCACGACGATCGGCACCGAAAGTTCGAGCGCGCTCCGCATTTCATGCCGCACCATGTCGGTGAGCCGCTCGATTTCCGTATCGGGAGCTTCGAAAACGAGTTCATCATGGACCTGAAGGAGCATGCGAGCGGCAAACTTTTCCGTGTTTAGCCGCCGATGAACGGCGATCATCGCGAGTTTGATCATGTCCGCCGCGCTGCCCTGCACCGGAGTATTGATGGCGGTGCGTTCGGCGAACTCGCGCACTTGCCGGTTGTCCGCTTCAATGTCGGGAATCTTCCGTTGACGGCCCAGAATCGTTTCCACATAGCCCCGTTCGCGACACGACCGAATGGTCGTGCGCATGAACTCGGTCACACCGGGGTAGAGCTTAAAGTAATTCTCGCGGAACTCATGAGCCTGATGGCGGGGGATGCCCAATTCCTGCGCAAGTCCGAAATCGGTCTGGCCGTAAATGATTCCGAAGTTGACGGTCTTGGCCGCACGCCGCATGTCGGGTTGAACGGCTCCGGCGGGCACCTGATAAATGAGCGCGGCGGTCTCGGTATGAATGTCGCCGCCCCGCGAAAACGCATCCAGCATGCGCTCATCGCGGGACAAATGGGCCATGATCCGCAATTCGATCTGGCTGTAATCGGCGGAAACGATCTTCCAACCGGGCTCTCCGGACACAAATGCCTCGCGGATCCGCCGCCCGACTTCGGTGCGAATCGGAATATTCTGCAGGTTCGGATTCGATGAGGAAAGCCGGCCTGTCGCGGCCACTGTTTGACTGAACGTGGTATGTACGCGGCCTGTAAACGGGTGAACCAGTTCGGGCAGAGCATCCACGTAAGTGCCCTTGAGCTTGGCCAGAATGCGGTAATCGAGCAGCTTCATGGGCAGATCGTGCAGCGGAGCCAAAGCGGTGAGCGTGTCCACGTCCGTGGACGGCCCGCTCTTCAGTTTTTTCTGGACGGGCAGCTTGAGCTTATCGAAAAGAATGTTCCCGAGCTGTTTGGGCGAGTTCAAATTGAACCGCTCGCCCGCCAGAAGATAGCATTCGTCCTCGATTTTGCCCATGTCGCGGTCGAGTTCCTTGCTCATTTCCCGCAAAAGATCCAGATCGAGCCGCACTCCGGAATATTCCAGATCGCACAAAACGGGGAGGAGGGGCAGTTCGATCTCATGCAGGATTTTTTCCTGCGATCCCAATTTTTCGCGGAGGATCGGGGTCAGCCGTCTTGCATAATCGGCGTCTTCACAGGCATATTCGCTGACTTTGTCCAGCTCCACTTCGCGCATGGTCAGTTGATCGCGGCCGCTGCCGATGAGTTCCTGCGTGGCGATTTTGGGCAGTTTTAAATATTCGCGGGTCAGATGATCGAGGCTCAAAGTGCGGTCGCCCGGATTGATTAAATAGGCCGCGAGGATGGTGTCGAACGCGATTCCGGCCGCTTCGATTCCGTACGTTTTTAAAACCAGTGAGTCATATTTGAGGTTCTGGCCGGTTTTGGGAACGTTCGGATCTTCGTAGAGGGGGGCCATGATGGACAGAAAAATCGCGCAGCCGCCCGTGATCTCTTTATCGAATCTTTTGAACATCCGGCCCGATTCGGCGGTGCCTTGCACGTGATCCACGGGCACGTAAACGGCTTCTCCCTCCGCCGCGCTGAAACTTGCTCCGACCAACTCGGCCTTCATCGGATCGAGTCCGGTAGTCTCGACATCGAACGCGAGCAGCGGTTTTTCGCGCCGCCATTTGGCCGCAAGCTCTCGCAATTCGGCGGCATCCGTGACGGTTTTGTACTGCCGGTCGGATTTCGGTTCGGCCTTATGCGGTGTTCCCGAAAATTTAGAACGCAGCTTTTCCAGAAGGCCGAACAGTTCCAGATCAATCAGCAGCCGTTCGAGTTCGGGATTCCAAATCGTGCCGACCTGCATCTCTTCGGGTTTGAATTCGACGGGAGCCTGGCGGTCAATGGTCACGAGGTTGCGGGACAGCAACACGATTTCGCGGTCGCGGATCAGGGTTTCGCGCATTTTGGAGGGCTTCATGGCATGCGCACCATCCAGCACTTTTTCCAGATCGCCGTACTCTTCGATAAGCTTAATCGCGGTTTTGGGGCCGATGCCGGAGGCTCCGGGCACGTTGTCGGAGGAATCTCCGGTCAGGGCCAGCACATCCACCACTTTTTCGGGAGGCACACCGAAGTTTTCGCGGACTTCGGCGGGACCCATCACCAGCATGCCGTCCGGTTTGGGATTCCAGATGCGGATTTTGTCGGTTACGAGTTGCTGAAAGTCCTTATCGCCCGTGACCATCGCCACTTCAAAGCCTTCTTTTTCGGCTTGGACGGCCAATGTCCCGATCACGTCGTCGGCTTCCCAACCGGGCCGGGTCAGAATGGGCAGTCCCGTGGCTTCGAGCACTTGAAACAGCCGCCCTAACTGATCCACCAATTCTTCCGGCATTTTCTGGCGGGTGGCTTTGTATTCCGGATAGGCTTTGTGGCGGAAGGTCGGTTCTTTGGTGTCGAATACGATGGCCAGATGTTCGGGCCTTTCCTTTTCCAAAAGGTTGAACAGTTGGCTTAAGAAGCCGTAGATGGCCGAAGTGATTTCGCCGCGGCTGGTGCGGAGCGGATTGCGCATGAACGCGAAATGCGCGCGATACATCTGCGCCGATCCGTCAATCAGGAATAGTCGTTTCATATTTTTTTGTTCGCCGAGCAGGGTCGCTGACCCTGCCGGAATCTTCTCCCCCTGCTCGCGGGGGGATGCAAGGGGGGTCTCTTCAAACGATGAATGATGAACGATGAAGTCCGCCGAGCCGTGTGTCCTCGCACGGGCGGAATCTTTTTTTGTCATTCCGGACACCGTCTTCGGGCGTCCTGAATCTCTCTATCTGCGTCGCGCATCTCGCCCGCACATATCAAGGTTTCGCTTCGCCAGTTTAGTATGAGGATGATCAGGTCCAAGACAATTCAAGAAAACATCATAAGCCATACGATGGTATTTTTTGGCTCCTGCCTTGTCCCCTTGCTCGAACAGCACACCGCCGATATTGTTCACGGTTAACGCGGTTTCCGGATGACCCTCACCATAGTAATTTTCCTTTATCTTCAGTGCGCGTTCGAAGCATTCTTTCGCGCCCTTGAAATCTCTCTGAGCCTGCAGCACGCTGCCGAGGTTGTTCACGTAGATTGCTACTTTTGGATGATCCGGCGGGTAGCATTTTTCACCAATATTTAGCGCGCGCTGATAGTAATCTTTTGCCACGTTTAATTCTTTCTGAGTTTGCAGTACGCCACCGAGATTATTCAGAAGCGATGCAACATCGGCATGTTCAGATCCAAATCGTTTCTCGAAAAGGGGAAGTGCGCGCTCAAAGCACTCCTTTGCTCCCTGTAAATTTCCCTGATGGTGCAGCACTATACCGAGATTGTTAATGGTCGTGGCTGTGCATGGATGATTCGCTCCATAAACAATCTCCGATACTTTCAAGGCGCGTTCAAAAAGCAATTGAGCTTGCGAGTAGTCAGCCCGGCTTAAAGCATATATGCCGAGCTGGTTCAGAACACGTCCCGTCACTTTTCCCGCTACACAAGGAGTTTCCTTATGTTCCGTTGCGGCCAGAACATGGTTCATAAGCCGTGCACAAATGGGCCACGTCCGTATGTCTCTGCTTTCCTGCGGAAATGCGTCGTTTACGATCCTCACCGCCGCTTTTGCCCAAAGTTTGCGCTGATTTTCTCGCATTTGATCACGTACGACCGCCTGCACCATGCGATGAACGGACAGCAAATCTTCCTTTCGGCTCAAGAGCGAATAGGTCTTTAAAGCGGCAACAGTTTCATTAAATAAGTTCTCGTCTTTTATAATCCTTCGCAACTTTCTCGGCAAGAATCTCCCCCCCCCCGACAGCATTTCACGCGGAATATTGTCGGGAGCCAAGAATGCGCACAAGTTCATGAGGTCAATGGCTGCGGGGGAGGCTGATTTAACCCTCTCGAAAGAAACGGCCCATGTGGTCAGAACTGTATCGGGATAATTGGTTGGTTTAGCAAAGCCTGGTTTGAACAGTTCCGTGTGCTTTTGCCTGTACAGTCTTAAATACCCCGCTAAATTAGTTGCGGTGGCTTCTATATACGCCGCTGCCTGCTCCTGAGCCAGAGGCAAGTAGCCCAGCTCTTTGGCCAGTTCCGTTGCCGCCGCTCCATCTTCGCATTTAGTCCGCTTGCAGAGGAATTCCACGGCTTCAGCGGGTGGCCAGACCTGCAAATCCACAGGCTCGGCCGTTCCCTTCCATGCCGAATAGCGCGAAGTGATGAGCACGTGCCCCGGCCCCTGCGGCAGCCAGTCGCGGATGTCTTCCGGCTTTTCCGCGTTGTCAAAGATGATCAGCCAGCGTCCGTTCTGCCGCAGCCAGTCCTGAACAAAAACCCGCACTTCATCGGTTTTCTTCATTTGCGCATCGGTAAAACCTAATTTTTCGGCCAAACCACTGAAATCGCCCGACAGCAGTTCTGGTTTTTCCGCCCGCACCCACCAGACCACATCGTAATTCGCGGCATTCCGCCACGCGAACTCCGCCGCCGTCTGGGTTTTACCTTTGCCGCCCAACCCATACAAAGCCGCCGCTTTGCCTGAACTCCATGTCTCCTGCAAGCTTTTCAGCACATCCTCGCGGCCTGTGAAATTCGGGTTACGGAGGACGGGGAGGTTCCAAGCCTTGATATGGGGAGGGGGAGTGGAAGAAGGAGGCGGTGGAGGAGGATCTGCAATTGCTACTCCGTGCCTAACTATTTTAAGGAGAAGTAGTATTGAACGAACGGGTTTCCAGTTGCGCAGACAGTATACCAAAAGAACAAACAATCCGACTATGATTGTCCAAATCAGCGCGGCGATCAAATTATCCACAACAGGCGAGATATGGCTATTCAAACCTTGTGTCATACCTTTCTCGGGCGCAACAGCCTTCGACAAAGTATCGGCTACCTTTTGCAGAGTGTCTTTGATGGCTAAAGTATCAGCAAGAATGTTCATAGTCATACCCAGTTACAAATAGTTCCCCGATTCCGGCAGGGTCGGCGACCTTGCTCGGCGGAAAGCGGCGGCCATTGCCGCTCAGGAGAGCGACAACGGTGAGAAGATTTCGGGAGGGTCTGATGACCCTCCTCGGCGGAAAGATGGGCATCATCGTGCGGCGGGATGGAACCCGCCGCCTAATCACATAAATCTTGCCATGAAAAACCGGGCGGGGCGGGGGCCTCACCCGGTTGTAATATACGATTCTTCGGGAAAAAAGTCGCGGTGCGCCAAACGCTGAAACACTGAAAGGCGGAATTCCCCCCTTTCATCCCCCCGTCCGTAGAACGAGATCTCGCCTGCGGCGGACACGCAGGGGAAAAGAAGAGGATTTCGGCGAAAATGAGTGCGCGGGGTAGGGACACCCCGCGCAGCGCGCTTTTTGGCAATAGCGTTGTGGGCAGGTCCGCGGAGCGAGATCTCGTCTTCGACGGACAAGATGCCTGCCGCCGCGA